>Ga0310810_10004198_pt1 | contig 15873 bp, 15 predicted proteins | sample NCmetagenome_FD_207641 | JGI IMG/M metagenome (GOLD analysis project Ga0310810, IMG submission 207641) | Soil microbial communities from experimental microcosm in Duke University, North Carolina, United States - NC | ecosystem: Engineered > Artificial ecosystem > Soil microcosm > Unclassified ...
TACGGCCTTTGTAACCAGTGTGATTACATTTGTCGCAGCCAACTGGTCCCCACATTTTCGTACGATCGGTCGGTACTACAGATTTGTCTTCTATTCCATTAACTGTTGTTTCAATCTCGTTCTGATTCGCTCCTTCGAGCGGCATTTCTTTTTTGCATACCTGACAAAGGCGGCGGACGAGACGTTGTGCCATAGAGACACGGATAGCAGAAGGGATGATGCTTGGGTTAGCCCCGAGATCGATCAGGCGAGGGAAGGTGCCGGCGGCATCGTTGGTATGCAATGTTGAGAACACGAGGTGACCAGTCAATGCAGAGTTGATGGCGATGTTCGCAGTCTCTCCATCGCGGATTTCACCGATCATGATGATATCTGGGTCTTGGCGAACTGCTGCACGGAGTCCTTCAGCAAATGTGTATCCTTTGTCATTGACTTGAGTTTGTACGATGCCAGGAAGGTGATATTCGATCGGGTCTTCCAAGGTGATGATCTTTACTCCTGGGTTGTGGACTTTTTGTAGGAATGAATAAAGCGTGGTCGTCTTACCGGAACCAGTCGGACCGGTAGTGAGAATCATGCCGTCTGGACGATTGATCTCTTCGAGCAATACGCTGAGCAGCTTTGGGTTGATACCCATACTTTCGAGGGTGACTTGGATCGACTCCGGATTGAGGAGACGCATGACGATAGACTCGTTGTATGCGCCAGGCAACACTGATACACGAACTTCGATATCGCCCATAGCCAGGCGGATGCTGAAGCGTCCATCTTGAGAGTCTTTTTTCAAATTGAGCTTCATGCCCGAGATGAGCTTGATACGCGAAAGAAGCAGAGTGTAGGTCTCATTGTCGATGCGGATGACTTCTTGGAGTACACCATCGAGACGATAGCGGATGAGAACATAACCCTCTTCTGGTTCGAGGTGGAGGTCAGAGGCGTTGAGTGCAAGCGCACCAGCGACGAGTGTTTCGAGTATGCGAGATACGCGATAGCTCTTCTTTGCTGCCATAGTGTTTTCCAATATAGAGATAACTGTAGGGAGACTCTTTGCTTGTTTGATGATCTCAGCGATCTCTTCGCTTGAGATTTCGAGCGAACCCGCGCGGCTTTCATAGGCGAATGAAAGGTCTTTATACATTTTCCATGCTTTCTCAAGACCGAGAGTGGAAGTAATGTATATCTCGGCTTGATAGCCTTTGGTAGCGAGATCAGCGACGATATCGGCGAGCTTTTGGTCGCCAGGATTGCGTGCAGCAACCTTCACTTTTTTGTTGATGAGAGCGAATGCGGCAACAAGGCTGTCGCGTGCCGTCTTTTCTTCTATGAGGCGCAGGGCATCAGTGTTTACTGGGGTGTTGACCAAGTTTACATACTCTACACCGTATTTTGCGGATAGAATCTGCACGAGATCTTCTTCCTCCTGATGGTGGAGATTGTCGATACGCTGTCTCTGTTTGTCTTCGTCAAATTGAATAGTCATAAGTTTTCTTTTCCATAAGTATAACAGAAAGATACCGATTTTAAGCGTGTATTGCGTGTATATCTAGGCAGGGCATGAGCAGGTATTGACTTTTTAATACATTGTGCTATAATACTGCCATATCGTAGTAAACAGAGATTCTCGTATATTTCAGCACGACGCTGTGTAACGAGGTCTCAAAAATGAGAAAGTTCCTTGAATGAAAATCAAAATACTCGCGCTCGTGGCCTTCGTTGGTCTGGCGCTGTTCGGTAGCGGTTGCAGTCTCGACTATAATCGGCACGACAAACAAATGTGGGCAGGTTCAGTTCGTCCTGCTGCTGGTAGCGATGATGGGTCGGTCCATTCACGTAGTTTGGACTGGCGCATTCAAGATCCGGTGCATTATGCGCTTGGTCTGACCAAAGAAACAATCGGCCTTATTGGTGGTATCATCGATATTGACTGCACTGCTGGTCCTGCAAGTGGTTCAGTAACTACGGCGACCGTTGTCTCAGGTCAGCAACCAGGACAATACTATAGCTATGTTTATAGCTGCTGGGTTCCCAATGGTTGCCATGTTCAGAAGTGTTACTTGAACGGCAGTTGGCACCTCAAGCCTGTTCCCAACGGTTGTAGGACTGAGATAAAGGTGATCAATGGGCAACAGGAGCTGGTGATCATTCGGCCCAAAGAAACTGATCAGCAACCCTAACTTCTCGCCAACCACACGAGACCCCCACCGGTCATCTCCCGCGCACATTGTGCAAAGGAGGTGACCGGTTTTCTTATTTTCAATTCCACTGGCCCAAAGGACATTGCATGCTATGATACTTTTTATGAAAACGCTCGAATCAAAATCGCTTCCCGAGACAAAGCAGATCGCCAAGAACTGGCTGGTCTCTATTTCAAATACCTATGCGAACCAGAGTGGGGCGCTCGTTGTCGGTCTTTCAGGTCACCTCGGTGCAGGGAAGACTGCCTTTACGAAGTGCGTCGCTCAAATACTAGGAATCGAAGAAGACATCACCAGTCCAACATTTGTCATCATGAAACTGTATTTGATAGGAGGAAAAGTAAAAAACGAAGCTACCCATGTTGAGGTGCCATGGAAGAAGCTTGTTCATATAGATGCATATCGCCTAGAAGACAAAGAGCAGCTCCAAGTTCTCGAATGGGATAAGCTTATTGCTGACAGAGATAATTTAATTCTGATCGAATGGCCGGAGAATGTTGGTCTAACAGAATTTTCACCAAGCGCTTTTTTGAAGTTTGAAGCAAAGGAAGGGAATCATTCGATTTCGATTTCATAAAATAAAAAACCACCCGAAGGTGGTTTTTTGCGAGAAGATAATTTTATCCTTGCTTGATGATTGTCTTTTGACCATGTTTGCCACCTGTGCACATGTACCATGTATTCGCGTATTTTTGTGCAGCCATGACTGTTCCTGCAGTATTGAAGTTCGATGAAGTAGTGCATGGAGCTTGGCCGTTACAAAGTGATGGGGGAGCACTCTGCCAGTAGCCAATACCGTTCGTACCAGTCTTCAAACTAGTAACTGAACATGTTGATGTATCGTCTCCCGCGATGTTTGTTCTCCAAGGGCAGGTTCCTGAACCGTTGTCAGATGACAAACAAAGGCGGATGACATGGTTGCGGCAGAAGTACTGGAGGGCATCTCCGCTGCCGACTGTATCCCAGTCGTCCAGAACGCTGTTAGATACGGCGTACATGTATCCATCACTGCCACATTCTTGTGAGGCGCCTGGCGCAGCCCACTTTGCATTACCAGCACCATCGTTCGTGAGTACGCTACCACCTGTGCTAACTGTTCCACTAGCAACGTAGAGATTATTTGTGATGAGGCCATTTACTCCCAACCATCCGGTCTTTGACTGGAGGATGCTACCTACGTTGATAGGAGCCTCTGTGTTACTTGAAGGAGGATTTGCCGGTGCATTTGTCCAGCCAGCGAGCGCTACGAGCGCTGATGCCCCCATGAATCCTCCGATGAGGAGACTTGAAGCAGCGAGTACTGATGTGCGAGTAAGTTTCATGTATGTTTACAATTATTGATAAGATATTAATCGAAATATGTGATAAGTATAGCAAAGATTTCATACTGGTTACATTAACCTGTTGATAAGAAGTGGGTTAGTGTACAATTGAGCCATGAAACGACTCATCCTGCTTGATTCCCACGCTATCCTTCATCGCGCATATCATGCGCTACCAGATTTCGCTACATCAAAAGGGGAGCCGACCGGCGCACTCTACGGTCTTTCAACGATGCTCATCAAGATCATTGAGGATCTCAAGCCGGACTATATCGTCGCTTGTTATGATCTCAAGGGACCAACCTATCGTCATGAGATATATAAAGAGTACAAGGCTGGTCGCCAAAAGACTGATGATGATCTCATAGCGCAGATCAATCGTTCACAGGATGTATTCAAAGCACTCAATATTCCTATCTATAGCAAAGAAGGCTTTGAGGCTGATGATATTATCGGGACGATAGTGGAACAAATCGCAAAGCAAAAAAGTAAAGAGGGAAAGAAGGAAGAAGACGAAGTTGAAATAATAATCGCTTCTGGCGACATGGATACGATGCAGCTCATCGACGGCACCGACGTGAAAGTGTACACATTGAAGAAGGGGATTAAAGACACCATTATGTATGACGAAGAGGCAGTTAAAGAGCGCTTCGGTTTTGGGCCAGAGCTCATACCTGACTACAAAGGCCTCCGTGGCGATCCGTCAGATAATATCCCCGGTATCAGAGGCATTGGTGAAAAGAGTGGTACGACGCTCATCACCACATTTGGCACTATCGAAAATATGTACAAAGAGCTCGAAAAGGGAAATGAAAAAGCTTTTACCATGGCTGGTATGACACCACGTTTAATCCAGTTGCTCAAAGACAACAAAGAAGAAGCAGAGTTCAGCAAGATGCTCGCGACGATACGCCGAGATGCGCCGATAAAGTTCGTGCTGCCTGAAAAGACGTTCAAAGAAGATCTGGATATAAAGAAGGTAGGTGAATTTTGGACCAGTTTGGAATTCAGGACACTGTTGCCGCGCTTGGAAAAAGCAGTTCACGGCAAGCCAAGCCAGCTATTTGATGAGGTTAAAAAACCGCAAGAGGTCATCGATCAGCTCGAGCTTGAAAAGACTGCGCTGGCGTTGTGGGTGGTCACTTCAAACATCACCAATCCGACTCTCGAAGATATATACAGTTTTGCTCGCGTAGAAAATTTCAAAGAAGCTACCGAGATTATTTTTGCTGAGATGGATAAGAGGGGATTACGCAAAGTGTATGAAGGCATCGAATTGCCGCTTATACCCATTGTTCATTCTATGGAAAAGAGGGGTGTGCGCATCAATAGAAAATTGCTGGCGGACCTTTCAAAGAAATATCATGCGACACTCTCTGAGCTTGAGAAAAATATTTGGCGCGAGGCTGGCGTTGAATTCAACATCGCTTCGCCAAAGCAGCTCGGCGAGATTCTTTTTGATAAGCTTGGTTTAAAGCCAAAAAATGCCAAAAAGACCGAAGGAGGCGCGCGCTCAACCAAAGAATCAGAGCTCGAAAAGATGCGTGATATGCATCCGATCATTCCTTTCATCTTTGAATATCGCGAGATTTCAAAATTGCTGGGCACGTACATCGATGCTATTCCGCCGCTTCTCGATGATAATGACCGTTTGCATACTCATTTCATCTTGTCAGGATCAACGACTGGTCGTATGGCATCACAAGATCCGGGTCTTCAGAATATCCCTATCAAGACCGAGCTCGGCAAAAATATTCGTTATGCATTTATTCCAGAAAAAGGCTTCAAGCTCGTTTCGTTCGACTATTCGCAGATGGAGCTACGCATCGCCGCGTTTTTGTCCGGCGACCAAAAGCTCATAGATATCTTCAAAAAAGGGGAAGATGTACATACTGCTGTTGCCGCATCGGTGTTCAAAGTCGATCCAAAAGAGGTGACTTCAGAGATGCGCCGTCGAGCAAAGGTCATCAACTTCGGTATCATATATGGCATGGGAGTGCTCGCTCTCAAACAGAACCTTGGTTCAACTCGCGAAGAGGCGCAAATATTCTTGAATGAATATTTTGCTACATTTTCAACGCTCGCTGCATATCTCGATGCGGTCAAAGCAGAAACAGCACGCAGAGGTTATACAGAAACATTTTACGGCCGCCGTCGCTATTTTGAAGGCATAAAGTCAAAGATACCGTTTGTTCGCGCAGCTGCTGAGCGTATGGCTATCAATGCGCCGATTCAGGGTACTGAGGCCGATGTCATCAAGCTGGCCATGATCAAAGTAGATGCATACATCAAAGAAAAAGGATGGGAGAACGATGTGTATCTGCTTCTCCAGGTGCACGACGAACTCGTATGTGAGATTCGTGAAGATAAGGCAGAAGAGATTTCAAAAGAGATCACGCGCATCATGCAGACAGTCATGGATCCAAAGGAGACGCATGGTGTCGTCCTCACTGCGCAGGCGGCGATAGGGGATAGTTGGGGTGAGTTGAAATAAAAATATACAACGATGCTCTACGTTTTTCATGGAACAGAAATAAATAAATCTCTTGAGAAAGCACGTGCTTTGGCAAATTCACTACGTGCAAAAAGACCTGATGCGACATACATAGAAGTCGAAGCAGATAACTGGAGCTCGGCGATCGTAGAAGAAAATGTTGGCGGGCAAGGATTGTTTTCAAATAAATACATTCTCTTTTTGAATCGAGTCACCGAAAAAGGGGAGGCAAAGGAATCGCTCCCAGATCTTATTCAGATAATGAATGAGTCTACGAACATTTTTATTTTGCTCGAGGCAAAGCTGAATGCTGATCTTAAAAAAGCAGTGGAGAAACATGCTGAGAAAGTAGTTGAGACAGGGGAGCAAAGCAAAGAAGCAAAAAGTGAAAAGGGGAAAAAAGGAAAAGAAGATTTGAATATTTTTTCATTGGCGGATGCGGTCGCATCAAGAAATGCACTCAAGTCATGGTCAATATACAGACAGGCGGTTGATAGTGGCTTGGAAGCCGAGAGTATCATCGGTGTTCTTTTCTGGAAGATAAAATCAATGATTGTGGCAAAAAGCACCAGTAATTATTCAACGAATGAATTAAATAATTTGGCGACAGATCTGATTACAATCTACCATGATAGCCACAGGGGATTGGTTGACGCTGAGCTCGGTATGGAGAGGATGATGCTCGGGTTGAAGAAATAGATTCTGCACAATAAAAAACCCTCGACGATGAAGTCGAGGGTTGTCGGAAATGTGGCGCTATGATTACTATGGAACAAAATTAGGGTCGCGCATATGACCCTCAAGTTTAAAGAATCCCTTGTCACCCCAATCATTGGTGATCTTCATGGTGATTCGACCATAACCATCAGAGTCCAGCCAAACGGCGCTGTTTGTAACAGGGAGCCAATTTGTCGTGTTGAGGTCGCGATTCATGTCGAGGTGATACAGACGGTAGGGTGGACCCCATACGCTAAAATCAACACTCGTCACAAAGGTATTCGTCGAGATTTGCTCAAACGTCAATGTGTCTGATGGAATTGTCATCAGCTTTAATGGCGACTTTAAGATTGGATAACCTGAACCAGTGAGGCCGCTCGTGAGTTTCGGTGGCACAAAGTCAGGCGGACAGGGAAGCCAGCCATAATTGGGAATGTATATTGGAGGAAATGGATCTACTGGTTCAAGTTTTCCACCCTGAGCAATATAATCCATGATTTGGTCCACATTAGTTCCTGCAATGCAGGTAAAAACCCAATCATTAGTTGGCCATACCGCGCTTAGTGCATGAAACATCGGCGCTGAATCCGAAAATATAGTTTCGCCCGTGATGGTGTTGCTCACACCAATTTTCAGAACAGCTACGCTTTGACCTGCTGGCATATAAAATGCCATCAAGTTTGTTCGTCTGGTTATCACACCTAATCCATTTGTCTCCAGCCACCAAGCGGTGCCATGGAATGCGGGCCAGTTGGTGGTGATGTTGGTCGATGACAGCGGCATGCCGAGAGTAAGAACGTCGCCAGGTCTTACCACGGTATCGTTTGTCCAGCCATCCAAAAAACTTTGGTTCACGCTGTTGAAGTTCGTCATGTTCTCGTCACCTTGAGGGAAGACGTTGCGCAGCCAAGGCAGTTTGCCTTCAGGTGTCATAATACCCGAAAGAATCAGTCCACTTGTCGGTGGCGGGGGATCGGAAACGGTATTTGTTCCACCACCACCTCCACCAGGAGGAGGGGGCTGTGCGTGCGACAGTAACGCTACACCCAAGACGAGGGTGCAGACGAGCAATGTTTTTTTCATAGTATTTTTATCAATGAACTGCATTGGAGTCAGGGTTTAAGGGAGCAAAACACTTGCGCCCGATTGACTCATTCGAATGAAACCTAACACTATGGCCCTACATTGTCAAAAAAGACAGGTTGGTTGATATTGACTTATGTATTAATAAGTGCTATTATTTCATAAGGATTTTGACAATATAAACAGCAAAAAACCAACAGAAAGCGAAGGTTATAAATGAAAATAAAGAAATTGATCTTATGGACAAGTGTCTTGACCTTGTCTGCGGCTGCAGTGATCTATATCGTGGTGTGTCCATGTCTCTGGTCATTGTCCGATGCCACTGATCTGGCGATAAATACCAAAAGGTATGGGTTGTTGGATACGATCAAGGGCGACTGTCTCGGCATGACCAACTCGGGGATATACAAAAAGTTCCAAGATCCGGTCCCCGTGGGGCGCGAACTTGCTCATCTTCATGTTGCAACTTATAACACGGGCTATAAAGACCCTTGGGGGTATGAGTATTGCTATGCAACTGCAGGCATCTGGCAGCGCTTCAACGAACAGTATGCCAAAATCGGTTCTGTTCGTGTATGGTTTAGTAGAGGGAACGCCAACACTGACAAGTTGGCCATGTTCAACGGTTTTGTTGAAAAGTCAGTGCCGAGCAACAAGGTCGTTGAGTATCGGTCCATGTTGGTGATGCGTCTTGGTGCGAATGGTGATTGCATTGAAACCAACATGTTCATCAGCATCAAACCACCTTTGCTCGTATCTGAAGTGCTGTCTGATCGGTATATGCAGCAGGCGCTGACTGATCACACGATGCATTCAGGGGAGATTGTCTCCTATGTTGTTTCTGAACGGCAACCAGCTGTTCCTCTTGCTTCAAAATAGCTCTTATTCACTTCCGGATTGCACACTCGTGCGATCCGGATTTTTTTATGTGGTCACGAGTATTTTCTTGCTAGAAAATCTCGCGACCCCGCCTCGGCCTTGTCAGGCCAGTAGCTCGCACAAATCTGCGAGCCCTCGATTTGTGCGCCCTGTTGGAATCGAACCAACGACCCACTCCTTAAAAGGGAGTTGCTCTACCGACTGAGCTAAGGGCGCGAATGAGAGAAACTATACTTATAAATCTACTTTAAATCAAGTTTTACTCTCACGCTATCCTTACACATGTAGATCGTATGCGAGCAAGCCTGGTCCCATAAAGATAATCGCTACAGCCATGGCCAAGAGGAGAACATAATAGTTGATACCATCATTGAGCAATTTTCGATCACGCGCCTTGAAGCTTAATTTGATGATAAGGATGATGGCGTTCAAAAGTGCCGCAAGCTGCGTGAAAAGACCAATGATAAGGAAGATGGCGATGATCACCTCAACGGCGCCATAACCTTTTGCATTGCTGCCGGAGCTTGTGCCTTTTTTGATCAATTTTTCATACCCAAAATAAAGAAGCGTGATGCCGAGAACGAGACGGATGATCAATGGTCCGACTTGTTCGTACGCGAGCAGTGAAGGAAATAGAGAAAGCATATTGATGTTATGGTTAGGTTACGTTACTGTAGAGTCATGATACCAGAAAACAAGCAGAAAAGGCGAGAGACGTACGTGTTGCTCGACAATATCCGCAGTGTCCATAATGTCGGCTCCATATTCAGAACAGCTGAAACACTCGGCATATCAAAGATATATTGCATCGGCACTACACCAACTCCTCATGACCGTTTTGGTAATAAGCGCTCTGATTTTGCAAAAGTAGCCTTGGGTGCCGAAGAGCATATCCCCTGGGAACTGGTAGACGACGGCGTCGCTCTCGTGAATAAGCTCAAAAAAGCCGGAGCAAAGATCGTGGCGCTCGAGCAGTCTCCTCAATCGCTCGACTACAAACAGATCAGCCTCGCATCTTCTTCAAAAAATAAAGTCGTTATCATTCTCGGCAATGAAGTCGAAGGAGTATCAAAGCCATTACTCGACCTCGTGGATGTCATCGCTGAGATCCCTCTGCAAGGAAAAAAAGAATCGCTCAACGTGTCGGTATCAGCCGGTATATTCCTCTATCGTTTGCTCGATAGCAACTAGACTTTGCAGGGCAGCGTTAATTTTTTTGTAATTTCTGATGAATAGAGCAGAAATGCGCGCTTCGCCCACCGACAACTTTTCGTAGGATAGTACCAGTGCAGATTTTGCCTTTGATCTTTTGTCCGCAGGGTTTGCCAGTTTTTCTATATGCTTGATGCTCTTCTTGAAATTTTCCTCGTTCGCCATCGATGTTCCGGTAATCAGACATAGAGTCTCCGCCAAAATCGATGCCTTTTCTGAGAACTTGCAGCGTAGCAGTATATAGTTTTTTCAGTAGCATTTCAGGGATATCTTGCGTACGTTGCTCAGGGTGAATGCCTGCGCGCCAGAGAGCTTCATCGCTGTAGATATTTCCAACGCCTGAAATAATACTTTGATCCATGAGTACTGTTTTTATTTTACCTACCGGCTTTCTGCTGAGGCGCTCTTTGAAAAGGGCATAGGTAAAATCAGTCTCGAGTGGTTCAGGCCCGAGATTTTTCAAATGCTCTGAGATATCGTGCATCAAAGTTACTTTGCCAAACTTTCTCATATCAGAAAGAACAAGTTGTTTTTTATTTGAAAATGTAATGACAAAATGAATGAAACGATTGAAGGGGTCGTGAAGAGCTTTTCGTTCGTCATGTGCAGGCATCCAGGGATCTTTTTTCTTTTTTTCATCGAATACATAACGGCCGATGATGATATGGCCGGTCATTTTCATATGGATAAGGATCGTCGATCCAGATTCGAGGTGGATCAAAATATTTTTGGCACGTCGAGTCACTGAAATGATTCTTTTTCCCAACACTTTTTCTTTGAAATGCTCAAAATAGAGAGGATCTTTGATAGTGTCTGATCCTTTGAAGTGTGGGCTATTATAATCAGTCCATACGTCAGATATGGCGAGTCCTACAATAGTGCGATTCAGTCCGGTGACGGTTGTTTGTACTTCGGGTAGCTCGGGCATATGGGCATAGTAAGGATAAAGCAGCCGAGGCGCAAGAGCATAAGCAAAAAATGAGTTATACTATCCGTGTGAAGTACTATCTTGCCACCATTTTGGCGCTGATGCTCTTTGGAGTCCCCGCAGTCTCATCTCGATTTGGTGAGCAGGTTGATTATGTCGCCCAACTTTTTTCTCGGGCGACAGACCAGCTGGCAGCAGTTATCATCAGCCACAATCCAAAAACAGTGACTGATATTCAGTCCCGATACAATTCATCGAGATCCAGCGCTGTTACTGTAGAAAAAGGGGTGAGGATTCTCATTGTTCCAGGGCATGAGCCAGGATATGGTGGCGCGGAGTTCGGCTCGCTCAAAGAGCGTGACATGGCGCTCGAGCTCTCGCATGACCTGATAGATTTTTTGAGGAACAATGATCACTATCACACATATATCACGCGCGATGGTACAGGGTGGATGTCTGAGTTCGCCGATTATTTTAAAAATGACTGGCAGGGAATCAAAGAATGGGAGGCTGCTTCGGTTCAAGATATGGCGCACCGCATCACTGCGGGAGGCAGTAGCGTCACTGTGCCGACAGTATTTCATAACTCTGCGCCGCAAGATGTGGCATTCCGTTTGTACGGTATCACCAAATGGGCGAATGAAAACGATATAGATATCACTATCCATGTGCATTTCAATGATGCGCCAGATCATCGCGGGAGCGAAGCGGGGAGCCATACAGGATTTGCCATATATATACCCGAGCATCAATACGCCAACAGTACAACGAGCAAAACCATAGCTGAGACGGTCTTCAAAAGACTGAGCAAATATAATCCGGTAAGCGACCTCAAAGGTGAGGATGAGGGCATCGTGGAAGATCCAGACCTCATCGCTATTGGTGCACATGATACTGCCAATGCGGCGAGCATGCTGATCGAGTATGGGTATATATACGAGCCACAATTCACCAATGCCAATACACGCAGCCTGGCCCTCAAAGATCTGGCATATCAAACATTTCTTGGGCTGGAGGATTTCTTTGACGCAAAAAATTCGATTGGATTGGCTCGAGCCTATGATACGGTGGCTCTCCCACATGAATGGAAGAGGGTATTGTCAGCCAAGGATCTGCAAGGACCAGATATCTTTGCTTTGCAAACAGCACTTTTGCTCGATGGCGACTACCCGCCAGCACCAAAAGATTTGAGCGACTGTCCGCGCACAGGGAAGCTTGGCACATGCACCAAAACCGCTCTCGAAGCATTCCAGAAAAAATATAATATAAGCGGAGAGCCTGATGTGATTGGTACGAAAACGCTGGAGTTTTTGAACAAGAACTTTGGGGTCGGAGCGATCTAGCTAGAGGATCTTTTCTATCTCTTCTCGAGCAACCTTGGCATCGCTCCAAGGTGTTTTTGTGCCTTGCGGGCCCATGATGTAGGGATCTGTTCCTTTGCCCGTGATGATGACGACGTCGCCTGTTTTTGCGCGCTCGATGCCTTCTTTGATAGCGAGGCGGCGATCCATGATGATAGTAGGTGGGTGCGTCATGCCTTTCGCTACGTCATCAACAATATTGCGAGGGTTTTCATCGTATGGATCTTCATCAGTAAGGATGACTTCGTCGCAGTATTCATCAGCGATACGCCCCATTTCTGCGCGCTTCCATGTGTCGCGTCCGCCGCCTGTACCGCCGAGGATGCAGATGCAGCGAGATGATTGGAAGACCTGATATACCTTTTCGAGAGAATCTGGTGTGTGAGCATAGTCAACCACTACTTTGAAATCTTGCCCTGCATCGATGAGTTCGACGCGGCCTTTGATGCCGTTGAATTTTTCAATGGCACGGATGATAATCTCGTTTGATACACCCTGACTCTGTGCAGTCGTTATCGCTGCGAGGATATTGTAGAGATTGAAGAGTCCTGAAAGGTGAGAAGAAACACTCTGTGTGCCAAAGGTGAAGCGGAGGCCATCCTTCTGTATCTCATAGGGCTTCACATCTGATATGTGAAAGCGCATCTTTTGATCGGCGTCGCAATCAAGGAATTTCTCCACTTCTTTATCATCTCCATTTGCAATCATTACTCTATTTTTCTTTCCCGAAAGGCCAAGCCGTTTTGCTATTGATATTTTTGCATTGAGATAATTTTCATACGAACCGTGCGCTTCGATATGCTCAGGGGAAATGTTGGTGAAGACAAAAGCGTCCATGTCGATGAAGAGGTGACGGTAGGTGATAGCTCCTTGCGAGGTCATTTCGAGGACGGCATAGTCGCATTTATGACGTACGGCATCGCGCAAGAATTTTTGCATGAAAAAACGTCCAGGCATGCTCATCTTGTAGAGATTGTCTGATGATACGCCGCCAATCTTGAAGCGGATAGTGTTGGTGAGGGCAGTTTTGTAACCAGCTTCTTCGAGGATGGCGTTGATGATCTCAACGGTCGAGCTCTTGCCTTTGGTGCCGGTGACTGCGATTACTTTGATGTGGCGGGAAGGGAAGCGGTATACGCAGGCAGCGATGAAAGCGAGCGTGCGGTGATAGAGCGGGTTGGCGATTCGGAAGATCGATGTCGGGATCAATTTGCGAGTTTTTGCGAGGAATGTGTCGAGCATGGCACTACTCTATCATATTTTTACTGTCTTTTAACTCAACATCTTCAGCGCCGCCTTTACCTTGGCACCAGTCGCCGAAATGCTCTTATCTATTTTTTTGAGAGCCTCGCGAGATTCATCAGCGCTAAAGCCGAGAGCCATGAGGGCTTCGACGGCATCCATATCGCTTGAGATCTCTGCAGAGTATTCGCTGTCGTGGCTGACTGCAAAGGGAGCGAGCTTATCTTTGAGCTCGAGCACGATCTTTTCGGCGGTTTTTCTGCCGATGCCGGAGACTTTGACGAGATGCGAGGTCGATCCGCTGCGGATAGCTGAAACGAGGGTATCGCTCGAAACGAGAGACATGATATTGAGGGCGCTCTTGGGGCCGATGCCTGAGATGCTGATGAGGAGCTCGAAGAAATCGCGTTCTTTTCGCGATATGAAGCCATAGAGGTCGTTGGCATCTTCGCGGATGACATTATATATAGAGAGGAATGTTTCAGCGCCCACTTTCAATGAATGAATAGAATCATCAGTCAAAAAAACTTTATAGCCTATATTACCGACTTCAATGACGGCATAGCGATTGCCGAGCTCAGTGACTTGTCCGCGTAGGGTAGCGATCATGTAGTAATAGTAAACGGTAAAGAGTAAACAGTAAACAGGGAAGAACCCGAAACCTTAGGATTTCTTGCCATTTTTTGAGCGGTATGTTACCTTTCAAGGACATTTAAATCATATGGCAATTACATCTTCAGCTAAAAAGGCCCTCCGTGCTTCAAAAAAGAAGCGTGTTTTCAATCTCCGCCGCAAGTCAGACATTGAAAAGAACGTCAAAGCATTCCGTAAGCTCGTCCTCGCAAAGGATAAAGCAGCTGCGACAAAGCTCGTCCCTGTTATTTATCAGGCTCTCGATAAGGCAGTAAAGACAGGTTATATCAAAGTGAACGCTTCATCACGTACCAAGTCTCGTGTGATGGCGGCGCTCGCGAAGCTAGGCTAGGCTTCAGAAAACCGCTCAGTGAAATCATTGAGCGGTTTTCTTTTGTGTTTTGGTGAAGGTGTGGTATCGTATTTCAACTGCCCTCGTCGTTCAATGGATAGGACGCAAGATTGCGGATCTTGCAATGTAGGTTCGATTCCTACCGGGGGCACCAGAAAATAAGCGTAGCGAATTTGATGTGACCCTGAGCAAAGCGCCTGCGCGCTTTGCATGTAGGAATCGAAAAGGTCGAGTGTATGGTGCGGAACGAAGTGAGCGCCATACGAGATCTGTACCGTTACCGTAGGGAAAGATTCCTGATTGTTAACTTAGATGCATAAATTTTTTCTCACCAATAAACCCCTCGGCTTAACTCCCCTCGAGGCCCTCGAGCATCTTCGACGTGAAAAGGGAATCGGTGCAGATGTACCCATGACCTACGCCGGACGCCTCGACCCTATGGCTGAAGGGTTGCTCCTCATTCTTGTCGGAGATGAATGTAAAATTAAAGATCAGTATCTCGGGCTAGATAAAGAATATGAGATCGAGGTGCTCCTTGGTGTCAGCAGTGACACTGGTGATGTGTTGGGGAAAATAAAGCGACAAGACGATTCAGTTTCAAACTACAGTCCTCAACATTTTTCAGAACAGATCATCCAAGAAAAAATAACATCTCTCATCGGTAAGCGCACAGAAAAATATCCTGCATACTCCTCAAAGCCCGTGAATGGCAAACCGCTCTTTATGTATGCCCGTGAAGTGGCACTCGGCGGAGAAAATTTTAATGATATTGACATGCCTGAAAAGGAAATTGAGATTTACTCAATTGATTTCTGTGGCGCATATGTAATTTCAAAAGAAAAATCGCTAGAGACCGTTCTTGAGCGCATTTTAAAAGTGAAAGGAGATTTCAGGCAGGAGGAAATAATTAATTCGTGGAAACAAACGCTTGAAGGGAAGGTAATACGGGAACAGTTCCAAATAATTAAACTCAAAGTGAAGTCCTCATCCGGTGCTTATATGAGAACGTTGGCGGAAAAACTAGGGGAATCACTTGGTGTACATGCTCTGGCCTGGAGTATCAAACGTACAAAAATTGGAGATTTTGATCTCTAAAAACCAAATCCTTCTAGTAGGTGTTTCAAGAACGGTTCGTGATGCTCAGTTTCTGCGATGTATCTGAGTAGAATTTCGCGAACATCTTCAGGGTCGACATCATTGATGTATATGACCAAAAGAGGCATCACGAGCTTGTGAGATTTTATGATCAATTTGTGAGGAACTTCATCGTGTGGAATCCAAAATGATTCGAGTGTGAGAAAAGGGTAGAGAGTATTGTCGACGATAATGCCGCGATCATTGATCTCGTAGTGTGCTTCTTTTGGCGGCTTCGATGCATGTAGCACGAGCGCTACGGCAGCGACGATGACGAAGATGCCAGGGATGATAGCCCCAAAAATAAATGAAACAGCAGCA
>Ga0310810_10004200_pt1 | contig 15871 bp, 11 predicted proteins | sample NCmetagenome_FD_207641 | JGI IMG/M metagenome (GOLD analysis project Ga0310810, IMG submission 207641) | Soil microbial communities from experimental microcosm in Duke University, North Carolina, United States - NC | ecosystem: Engineered > Artificial ecosystem > Soil microcosm > Unclassified ...
CGCGGTCGCGCTCATCAGACAACCGGACTCGGACATGTGCGAGCGCATCCGGCAGGTCAGATCGCCCGCTGTTGACGGCGCGCAGCACTTCGTACGCCGCCAGCCGCGCGGGCGCGATCATCGTTCCCCAAGCGTTGTTCCCGGTCGAAGCGTTCGCCCGGACAAGAACTCACGGACGCTCATCGCGCGACGGCCTTCCGGTTGGATGCTGACGATCTGGAGAACGGAACCGTCGCCGGCCGCAATCGCCAACACGTCCCCGGCCGCCTCGACGATCGTCGCCGCCTGCGCGTCGGTGACCCTCTCGGGCAATGCGGTTCGATGGATCAGACACCGCAGCCCTCCGATATTCGTCGACGCCATCGGCCACGGCTGCAGTCCGCGAACGCGATTGTGAATCACGCCCGCGGAGAGAGACCAGTCGATCGGTGCTTCAGTCTTGTCGACTTTTGGCGCGTACGTCGCCCTCGCGTCATCTTGAGGCACTTCTTCAATCGGTCCGTGGGACAGCTGCTCGACCACCTCGAGCAGCGCGGCGGCACCAATTTCTGCGAGGTCGCGCTCGACTTCGACGCTCGTCTCGTTCACACCGATCGGCCGCGCTGACGTTGCCAGCATCGGCCCGGCGTCGAGTTCAGCCACGACACGCATGATAGTGACCCCGGTGACTTCGTCACCGGCAATCACGGCACGATGGATGGGCGCAGCGCCGCGGTACTTCGGGAGCAACGACGCGTGCACGTTGATCATGCCGAGGCGGGGAATCGCCAGAAGCGCGTCCGGCAGAATGCGTCCGTATGCGGCGACTACTCCGAGGTCAGCGTGGTAGCCGGTAATGGCGGCGAGAAACGCTTCATCGCGCAGCTTGGTTGGCTGCAGCACGGGCACATGCGATTCGAGCGCCAGCTCTTTGGTCGGCGTCGCCACGACATGGTGACCCCGTCCCTTCGGCCGATCCGGTTGCGACACGAGAGCCACGACGGGGTGACGCGAACCGATCAACGCGCGCAGCGACGGCACCGCAAACGCCGGCGTCCCGAAATACACAATCCGCAGCGGCGCACCGTCTACCATCGTCCTGATCGCTTGAGTTTGTGGATTCTGCGTACGATGAGGTCCTTTTTGATTCCCCGGAGCCGGTCGATGAAAACGGTCCCGTCCAGATGATCCATCTCGTGCTGAAACGCGCGCGCGAGCAGCTCGCGCCCTTCGATCGTCTGTTCTTTACCGGATCGATCCAGTCCACGAATGACCGCCCGCGCCGGACGGACGACCGTCGCGTTGAAGCCGGGGACACTGAGGCAGCCTTCTTCTTCGAGCTGCATGCCGTCGCGTTCGATGAAGACCGGGTTGACCATGACGACCAGATCCGCCGCACGGCGGCCAACGGACAGGTCGATGACGAACACGCGCAGCGGCACGCCCACCTGCGTCGCCGCCAGTCCCACCCCTGGAGCGGCATACATCGTTGCGATCATGTCGTCGATCAGCTGTTGCACGCTGTCATCGACAAGAGCGACTTCCGACGCCGGCTGGTGCAGCAGGGAGTCCCCATAGCGAAGAATCGGCCGAATCATGAAGGGAGTTACCGCGCGACAGGAACCGAGTCGGAGGGGAGGACCACGCGACCCGGACGGCCGTTCACACGTGCCTGACGGCGAACTGCTCGCGGACCGTGGAGGCCCACGCCTGGATCGCGCGCTCCAGCTCCGCCATCGAATCACCGCCGAACTTTTCGGTCAGCGCATCGGCCAGCACGAGCGCAACCATGGCTTCGCCGACAACGGCTGCCGCTGGCACGGCGCAGACGTCGCTGCGCTCGATCGCCGCTGCGGCTTCGCCCATGGTCGTCAGATCGACCGATCGCAGTGGTTTCATCAGGGTCGAGATCGGCTTCATCCAGGCCGACACGCGCACATCCTCGCCGTTGGTCACACCTCCCTCGAGACCGCCCGCATTGTTGCTCGGGCGGGAAACGCCGGTCGGACGGTTACCACCCGGGTTGGGGAGGATCTCATCGTGCACACGCGATCCGGGGCGCGCTGCCGCCTCGGGTCCCAACCCGATACCCACCGCCTTGATCGCAGGAATTGACATCATCGCGTGCGCCAGACGCCCGTCGAGTTTGCGATCCCATTGGACGTAACTTCCAAGCCCCACGGGGACGCCTGTCGCGATCACCTCGAACCCTCCACCCTTGGTATCACCGGCTTCGCGGGCGCGGTCGATTTCATCGATCATTCGTCGCTCGACCTCGGGGTCGACGCAGCGCAGGGGAGCATCGGGGCTCAAGGCGGCTGCGGCCTCGAACGTGACGATGGTGCCTTCGGGGAGCCGTGCTTCGCCGATGGAAAACACGTGACTGGTGATGCGGATGCCGGCCCGGGCGAGCAGTTGACGCGCGACGGCGCCGGCGGCGACGCGGGCGGCGGTCTCTCGCGCGCTCGCGCGCTCGAGAATGTCCCGAACATCCGCGCGGCCGTACTTGGCAACGCCGGCAAGGTCCGCGTGACCCGGTCGAGGGCGCGTCACCGGCGCGCGGCGCGCGCCCCCCGCGTCCGGCGAAGGCTCGACGGTCGTACGCATCGTGTGCTGCCAGTTGACCCAGTCTCGATTCTCGATCGCCATGGCGATCGGCCCGCCGATCGTTTCGCCCGCGCGAACACCTGAGAGGATATCGGCCCGATCGGATTCGATCGCCATCCGGCGGCCACGCCCGTAGCCACCCTGGCGGCGCTTGAGATCCGCGGCAATGGCGTCGACGTCGATCGGGAGGCCTGCGGGAATTCCTTCGAGAATGACCATCAGCGCGCGGCCGTGCGATTCGCCCGCGGTGAGAAAACGCACCATTGAGGAGTCAATTGTATACGAAGTTTCTGCAGCACTCGGTGATGCCGACCGTGCTTTCCCCAGCAAATCCGCATCGCCGCCGGCAGGTGACGCTCTTGCACTCCGCTCGAGTGTGCCCCAGGTCGTCGCCGATCGTTTCGTGCGATGGAAGGACCGATGGATCGATCTCGCGACCGCCGATGCGGTTCAGCTGCGGATCGTTCCGTCAAGCTCCAAACGCGACCAATTGGACTGGAACACGCGATGTGCCTCGCTCGCGAATCTTCGGCATCCCTTGATCAATGCGCTCGTGGACTACGGTTCGGTCGACAGGGCGCACTGGTTCGAAGCGTACGAGATTCGGCCGTCGATCGTCCTCGGCAAGAAAACGGCGCAGCATGCCATCGCGCACGCGATCCGTTTCCTTCACGCGTTCAACGTTCGTCTGACACGGTCCGAGGCGGACTTCGTGCTACGCCGGATCGAGACCGGTCGATCGACGTCTCCACCGACGCTCGGCATACTGCTCCAGCATCGTCACGTTTTTGGAGTCGTCGGTGACGCCCTTGAGGCCGCATCGCCCGCGGGCGTCAGCACGATCGCGATTCAGGGGGCGATCCAATCCGGGCTGCGAACCACCAGGCTGTTGAGCGCACGCGCCGCCAGGCTTCACGGCTATGTGCCAGTCGCGCCGACGGCAATCGCTGCGTTGCGGTGGCTGCCCGATTACGTCATCGGGCGTCATGTCTGCGTACTCGGAACCGCGGACGCGACACGCGAACGATGCGTCGAATCGTTGCTGATCCAATTGAGCCTTCACAGCCCGAGGCGTCACGTGGTCTTACGCTTCGACCGCCCGCAATCGACGCCAGGATCAAGGACGGTCACCATCGAACGCATGGGAGTCACGGTTATGAGCAGGATGGTGTTCATCGACTCCGAACAGGGTCCATCTCCGGCAGAGATTCTTGCGGCGGCGCGAGCGGCCGATGGGCGGCCTGGGAAATGCCTCGAACGGCTCGGCGCGGGTGCGTACGAGCCCACACGTCACGGCCACGTCACGGTTCACGAACTACGCCCCTGGTACGCCTCGTCGCCTCCATTCACCGGCGCAACGAAAGCCGCGTCGAAGGAACGTCGCACGAGTCGAGTTGTTCGCGAAGCGGTCGACCGAAGCGAGTCTCTGATCGCGCGGGGACGCCACAGCGCCGCGGAGCGCGTGCTCTCTCGCGCGCTCCATGTCCAGACCGGACGAGGCGCATCGGAGGACGCCGCGCGCACCGCGATTCGGCTTGGTTACCTCGCACTCGATCGAGGCCGCATCGATCGCGCGGCCCTCAGTTTCCAGCAGGCACGGGATGCGTGGCCGTGTTCGCCACTCGCGGTCGAGGCGGCCATCGGCCTTGCGCGGGCGTGGATCGAGGACGGAAAGCTGGTTGACGCCGAAGCCACTCTGCGGACGATTGCCGCGACCTGCGGTGAAAATGAACACGCCCGGGTAATCGCGTCACTGGCGTTGAGCCGGTCACTCTATTGGATGGGACGGTTGGACGAGGCCATGGTTGCGCTCGGGACAGTCAAGGAGCCCGTTCATCCGCCCGACCGCGCACGGGCGTCGGCTCTACGGTCGCGAATTCTTCTGGCTGAGGGACTGATTCCAGCGGCGGTACGTTGTGCTCGGCTCGCAACTGAAGCCGCCGCCGCTCAGCCCAGCCTCGTCATCCGGGCCATCGCCGCGCGTGCTCTTGCCGCGGCGGTCGCCGCCGCCGGAGACGATCGTGCGGCTGCAGCGTACCTGGCGGACGGGCTGAGGGCGGCGAGTCGCGCTCGCCTGCCGCTGCTGACGGCCCGTTTGCGTCTGACGCTCGCAGACATCGAGGCCACGACGCACCGGGACCATGCACGTCGGCTCGTCACCCGCGTGATTGCGCGCAAATATCCGTCGCTGGTTCAAGCGCTTGCTCGGGCGGTTCTCTGCCGCATCGACGGACTGGATCTCGACGCAACGACGAAGGCGTTCGTTGTCGCCAGCGGCGCGGTCATGCTCGGTCGCGCGACGATTCCGTCAGCCGCGAATCCAGTGGCCGATCTCGAGTCGTTTCTGAATCTGGGTCATACCGCCACCGATGATCGCGCCGCGATCGACGGGATTGCCGCGGCCGTGCACGAGAAGGTGCGCGCCACGACGGTCGTGGTTGTCGCGGCGACGACCGATCGCCGGGTGCTCTCAGTACACGGACGCCCGTGGCACGGCGAGCCGCACGTCGCCTGGCAGGCCGCCGGAGCAGGAGGGCGGGTCGCCGTAAACGTCGCCGAGGAGCCGTGCCAGGCGGCGGAACCGGTGCGCTACGGTGGCGAGATCATCGGCGCGGTTGCCGCGCGCTGGACGGCCGGGGCAGCCATCGATGCCGGTCGTGCATCCTCGCAGCTGCACGTGGCGGCTCTGGCGCTCGCGTCTCACGTGCGAGCCCAGCTCGATCGAACCGTGCCTCTATCGACGACGCCAACGTGGGAGGACCTGCTTGGTGAGAGCCCGCTGGCGTGTGGGCTGCGTGAAGCCATCGCCCGCGCGGCGCGTGCGCCTTTTCCTGTGCTCGTCCAGGGCGAGAGCGGCAGTGGCAAGGAGCTGGTCGCTCGCGCGATTCACAAGCTCGGATCGCGTCGTGACCGCCGCTTCTGCGCGTTGAACTGCGCGGCTCTCTCGGACGAGTTGATTGAGGCCGAACTCTTCGGGCACGCGCGTGGCGCATTTACCGGTGCCGTTGGTGAACGAGCGGGACTCTTCGAAGAGGCCGACGGGGGCTCGCTGTTCCTTGACGAAATCGGAGAGCTCTCGGCGCGCGCGCAGGCCAAGCTGCTCCGTGTGCTTCAGGATGGTGAAGTGCGGCGGGTCGGCGAGAATATCTGCCGGCGGGTTGATGTGCGAATTGTTGCCGCCACCAATCGACGGCTCGAACAGGAGGTCACCGCCGGCCGCTTCAGGGCGGATCTTCGGTTCAGGCTCGACGTCGTGCGCATCGAGGTGCCACCGCTTCGAGATCGCGCCAGTGACGTGCCGCTTCTGGCCGCACGGTTCTGGAATGACGCGGCGGACCGGGTCGGATCCCGGGCGACGCTCACGCCCGATGCGATGGCAGCGCTGTCGCGGTACGAGTGGCCGGGCAACGTGCGCGAGCTGCAGAATGTCATCGCGTGGGTGGCGGTGCAGTCGCCGCGTCGCGGCCGAATCGGCCAAGCCGCGTTGCCCGCGCACGTCGCTCAGGCCGGTGCCCGTCAGGACACCACCTTTGAGGCCGCGCGACAGGAATTCGAGCGCCGGTTCGTCAAGGCCGCCCTTGCCAACGCGGACGGTCAGCGCGCTCGAGCCGCCGAAGCGCTTGGCATCACACGGCAAGGCTTGGCAAAAATGATGCGGCGGCTGGGGATTGAATGACAGCTCCCAGCTGCCAGCGACCAGCTGCCAGCTCGAGGAATCCGCTCAATCTTCGATATAGTGACCAACCGATGAACCCCGTTCTTCGCTCACGGACTTTTTTCGGCACCAGGGTGGTAGCTGGAAGCGGGAAGCTGGAAGCTGGAAGCTGACGTGATCCGCTATCTCATCCGCCGCCTGCTCCTTACGATTCCCGTGATTCTCGGTGTCGCGACGCTGGTGTTTGCGCTCATTCATCTGGTGCCCGGCGATCCGGCCCAGGCGATGCTCGGAGAAGCGGCGCCACAAGCCGACGTCCTGAAACTGCGCCACTCCCTCGGTCTCGACCAACCGCTGCTCACGCAGTACCGAACCTATCTCACCGGCCTTGTCCACGGAGATCTTGGAACCTCCTTCCGGTATAACGGCCCGGTCACCGCCCAGATCCGCGACAAGTTTCCAAACACCGCGACGCTTGCCGTTGCCGCGATGATCTTCGCCATCCTGTTTGCCATCCCGCTCGGCATTCTCGCAGCGGTATTTCGCGGCACGGCCATCGATCATGCGGCGATGACGATCGCGCTCGCCGGGATCTCGATGCCAAATTTCTGGCTCGGGCCGCTGCTGGCGATTCTGTTCGCGGTGCGGCTTGGCTGGCTGCCCGTGTCAGGCACCGGTGGTCTCTCGCATCTCATCTTGCCGGCGGTGACGCTTGGCGCCGCGCTGTCGGCAATCCTCGCGAGGATGACGCGCGCCAGCGTGCTTGAAGAATTACGCGAGCTCTACGTGCTCGCCGCGCGCGCCCGCGGCGTCTCGGGCGCCCGCGCCGTCGTCCGGCACGCATTTCGAAACAGCCTGATCCCGATCGTGACGATCATCGGCCTGCAGTTCGGTGCGGTGCTGACCGGCACGATCATTACCGAGACCATCTTCGCGTGGCCGGGCATTGGCCGGCTGTTGATACAGGCGATCAACTTCCGCGACTATCCGCTCGTACAAGGCTGCATCCTGTTCATCTCGATCACCTACGTGGCCATGAACCTGCTCACCGACCTCACCTACGGATTCCTCGATCCCCGAATCAGGTACGACTGACATGATCCGTGTCGGCGGCTTCATCGTCTGTCTGGCAATCGTTGCCGCACTCGCCGGGCCGGTGCTGTGGCCTTACGACGCGTCCGCGCAGGAGCTCGCGCGGCGCCTGGAACCCCCGAGCCTTGCGCATCCGCTTGGCCTCGACGAGCTCGGCCGCGACATTCTGGCCCGGCTGCTCCAGGGTGCGCGCATCTCCTTGATCGTCGGGCTGGCGGTGGTTTCGGTCTCTTCCACCGTGGGTATGTTGTTTGGATCGATCGCCGGCTATTTTGGCGGTCGAGTGGACGACGTCATCAGCAGGGTGATCGATATCCTGATGGCGTTTCCAGGCATCCTCCTCGCGATAGCGCTGGTGGCGGTGCTCGGTCCAAGCCTCGTGAACGTGGTGATTGCCTTGTCGATCATCGGCTGGGTCGGTTACGCCCGTTTGGTTCGCGGTCAGGCTCTCCGGGCGCGCGAGTTCGAGTTCGTTCACGCGGCACGAGCCTCGGGAGCGAGCGCCGCCCGCATTGTCATTCGCCACGTTCTGCCGACCGCAATTCCTGCCGTCGTCGTCCAGGCCACGCTCGGAATGGCGGGCGCGATCATCGCCGAAGCGGCATTGAGCTTTCTGGGCCTGGGCGTTCAGCCACCCACGCCCAGCTGGGGAACGATGCTGGATGCTGGACGCGCGCACTTGTTCGACGCGCCTCACCTGACGATCTTCCCGGGACTCGCAATCGCGACGCTCGTCCTCGGGTTCAACTTCCTTGGGGATGGTCTCCGGGACCGCGTGGATCCGAAGATGGTGCGGTAGGCAGTTTCATGCGACGCGCAAGCGCAAGCGCGTCCCGATTGAACGGATCCTTGTCCAGTGCCCGTTGCAGCGTCGCCAGCGCTGCGGCGGTTGAACCCGCTTGGAGCTGCGCCTCAGAGAGGCGGACGAGCAGCGGCACGTCCGCGCCAGTCGCCTCGATCGCGCGCTGATACCAGACGACGGCGTCGGCCGGTTTTTGCAACTGCATCGACAAATCGCCGAGTCGTCCGCACATGACGGCCCGACGGCGGTTGTCGGCATCGTCGCCCTCGAGCGCGCGGTAGTCGAGCAACGCACGCAGCGCCACCTCTGCATGTCCACGCCGTTCCGCAGCGTCAGCGAGGTAGTAGTAGGCTTGCGGATCGACCGGCAGCTTTTCGGTCGCCTGTTGAAGCACGGTTTCGGCGAGATCGACGCTTCTGGACGAAAGCAGCGCGCGCCCGAAGAGCGTCAGCGATTCGCTGCTATCATCGCTGCCGACGGCGTTCTGCAGTGCGCCCAGTGCCTTGCTCAAGTCAACCCGGTCGCCTCGCGGCTGCGACTTCTCGAGCCATACACGCCCTAGCGCCACGTAGGTGTAGGGATGATCCGGGTACTGCTCGGCGGCGCGGCCCAGCGTGTTGATCGCGCGGTCGAACTCGCCGTTCCGGACGTACGCCAGTCCAAGTGCCACCTGACGCCGCGGGCCCGGATCGAGGCTGGCCAGCGCTTCGAGTTGAGTGATCCGCGCGTCCTGCCTGCCGAGACGTCCATACAGGTCGGCCAGTTCTTCGCGCGCGTGCACCATCGCGGGCGCGAGCGCGACCGAGGTTTTCAGCGCTCGAAGCGCGCTGTCCCGCTTCTGCATGTCCCGGTAACAGAGACCAAGCAGGTAATGCGCTTCAGCGAACCGATCGTCGATCTCCACTGCCTTCTGCAACGCTTCGACGGCTCGCTCTGGACGTGTCGCCGAGTAGTGCGCGAGCGCAAGCTTGTAGAGCAGGCGGGGAGACCGGTCGTCCAGGTCGATGTACTTCTGGTACTCCTCGGCCGCGCGATCGAACCGCTGGAGGGAGTAGTTGACGTCGCCGAGCAGTTCCCGGGGTCGCGGGGAGAGCGGATCCAGTTCGGCGGCACGGCGGAGATCCCGCATGGCCGCATCGGCCGCCGGATCGAGTTTGACGGCCTGATGTGTGCCGTGCGCCGGCGCGTCGAGCAGCTGCCGCCGCCGGTAGGCCTGGCCTCGTTTCAGGTATCCCAGCATCGCGTCGCCTTTGAGCTGGATGGCGCCGCTGAAGCTCTCGATGGCTGAAAACGTGTCGTCTCGAGCGAGCGCGGCGTCTCCACGGTCAATCAGCTGACGGAATGTCCGCTCACGGCGCGCGGCGGCATATCCATACAGGCCGCCGGCGCAAATCGTAATCGCCAGGACACCCAGGACGAGGCGTTTCATTCTTGTAAGTTTCTACTGGTTCTACTGGGTTCTGCAAGGTTCTACAGGGTTTCAGAACCTTGTAGAACCTGGTCGAACCCTTGTAGAACCAGGACTCTGTGTGGAACTTTTGACAGTTGGCGGTTTCTAAGTATCCAAGGCAGGGAATTCCCCCTCTGGAGGGGGTGGTACAATGGCAGAAGGACTGTCCGTGAAGCCAGTTCCATCCATTACCTGGACCGAAGTTGGCGGGCGCGAAGCGGCGTTGATTCAGCGCTGCGCCGCCGGCGACGAGGACGCCTGCGCGGAACTTGTAGCCGAGCACCAGCGGATGGTCTACCAGCTCTCACTCAACCTTCTCGCCGACCACAATGAGGCGCTCGACCTGTCGCAGGAAGTCTTTCTGCGCGTGTTTCGGACGCTCCCCAGCTTTCGCGGGCAATCCGCGCTGCGGACCTGGATCTACCGCATCGTCGTGAATCAGGCTCGCAACCGGCAGCGGTGGTGGCGCCGGCGGCACCGGTCGCAGCAGGTGTCGCTCGACGAGCACATCACGAATCACGGAGAACTGCCTGCTCCTGGCAATGGCGGAGCGCCCGATCGGATTCTCGGCCAGAAGCAGCTGGCCGAACGCATCCGGACGTCACTCGACCGGTTGCCCTTCGATCAACGCACCGCGATTATCCTGAGGGAGATCGACGGGCTCAGCTACGAAGAGATCGGTTTTTCACTCGGGATCGCAGTCGGCACGGTCAAATCCCGTCTTGCGCGCGCGCGCGAAGCGTTGCGCGCTCAGTTGAGGGACGCATGACGCTCTTGACCTGCGCAGCAGTCCAGCGGCGTCTCCCGGCATTCCACGACCGTGAACTGTCGGTCGGCGATCTGATTGCCATCGAGGCGCACCTGCATGGGTGCCCGCCCTGCAACCGGGATCTCGAGGCCATGCAGGAGGTGGGTGATGCGCTGCGGCTCGCCGCCGCACCGGCGCCGCCAGACGATTGGACGGGCGTCCGATCCAGTGTCATCAGCCGCATGCGGGCTGAGGCCCACGAATCCTGGCCGGCGAAGGTTCGCCGCGCATTCGACGACCTTCACCTGGTCTGGGTCGCGCTGGCCTCGACCGCCGCAACCTGCCTGTGCGCCGGCAGCGTGCTGTCGATGCTCCACTTCGCCTCGCCGGAACGGCAGGACTCGCTGGCAGCGGTGATCGCGGTCATGGCCGCGCCTTCCGGGTCAGATCTCAACCCCGCTCGTCTCGACGATCGGATTCAGGCTCCGAGCGTACCGGAAAACGGTGTGGTCTACGCGACGCTCGAGCGGTCGATTTTGGACGGGGATCTCGTCGTCCCGCTGTCGGCGATTGTCACACGCGAAGGACGCGTCTCTGGTCTGGAACTGCTCAACAAGATGCAGGATCGCCAAGAAGTGACCGATATCGTCGAGGCGCTCTCTCGGGGACGGCTCGAACCGGCCCAGTTCGGCGGATCGCCAGTCGCGGTGAACCTCGTGTGGCTGGTCGCTCACACGACGGTCAAGGGGAAAGCACGGTCGTAATTGGTGAATTGGTGAATTGGTGAGTCGGTGAATTAGTGAATTAGCATCGCGCGGCTACCGCCGCGCTTTAACGGCACGCGCGGTAGCGCGTGCGAAGCCCAATTCACCAATTCACCAATTCACCGACTCACCAATTCACGAATTACCTCTTTATCTCTGCCACAGCCGTCGCGACGTTGTTCATCGCGTCGGTCGCCCGGATAATCACGCTGCGCGCCGACTCGTTCTCGTCAAGCGTCACTTCGAACTCTTCACGCCGCGAATCGGCAATGCCGTCCTTGGGAAAAACCACGCGCCATCGGCTCGCATCGAGCGAGTACTCAACCCGCTGCACCGACGATTGATCGTCGCGGACGACGAAGCCGATGGTGGTGCGGGCGCCGGCCCGCGTCGCAGGCTGGACCTCGATTCTGGGCGCGGTGTTGTCGATGTCGAAGCTGACGCTCTCCAGCTCGCCGACCAGCGCCGTAGTCGGCGAGTTCGAGGGCGCATCCGACGCGACCACCTTGATGAAGTAAGTCCCATCCGGCACCGACGTGGTGTCCCAGACGAAAATCGGATCGGTCAGCGCGCGGTGGAGCACTTTCCACGACGTTTCGCCTTCGCGCCGGTACACCACATCGAACTGCAGCTTGTCGTCGTTGTCGTCGTCTGCCTTCCAGACGAACGTCTGCAGGCCCTTTTGATAGATGCGCCGGCCGAGCGAAGGAGTTGGTCCGGACTGCGTGCTGGCCGCTGACGATGCAGGATTTTGTCCCCGCCCATCAGAGGTGTTGTCTTCGAACCCGGCAATCTCGAGCTCGCCGGTTGAGAAGGGGCGTTGAAAAACGGTGCCCGCAGGATGCACGGTAATCGACGTCACCTCCGGACGCAGATTGCGCGGCAGGTAGGCCGTCGTGACAGACGTCAGCACCGGCAGCTGCGACCCGGTCGCTGACAGCACCGCACGCCACTGCAAGTATCGCGCGTTCGGGCTCGCGATCTGCTCGCCGAGAGGATTGGAGTACGCCTTTGACCACGGGCTCCACGTGTCGTCCGGTGTCGCCGTATTGCCGCTGCGGGTGAGCACCGTGACCTCGCCCGGGCCGGCATTCGCGTGCCACCGAATGACGCCCCAGCTGGCGACCGTACCCGCATCGCGCACGTCAGACTCGTAGGTTCCTTTACGTGCAGGCGTCGGCGAGAGCGCGAACAGTTTCCCTGGATTGCTCGCGGCGCCGATGATTCGACCGGACGACTCGCGCAAAAGCGCCGTAACTTGACGCGCCGTGGTCCGCGCCAGGAGGGTGGCGCGCGCCGGGTCGCCGCTGACGCGGAAGATCTTGCCTTCGGTGCCAGTTCCGACCAGCAGACTGCCGGAGGGCTCGATCACCAGGTCGTAGGGTGCATCGTCACCCGAATCCCACATTGCATCCCACAAACCGTCGGGCCGGATTCGATAAACGGCGCCCCGACCGCCGCGGCGGGGTGTGCGCGGAGCAGCGGCCGGCTGCGATGACGTGACGACGGGACCCTCGACCACGCTGACCGCGGTGATTTCGGTCGACACCGTCGGAACCGGCGCCCGAGCTGGTTCCGGCGCCGGCTCGGACGAACGGGTATCTCCGCCCTGTGTGCCGTTGACCGCGACCGCGTAAATGGTGCCGTCCTCGGCCAGACGTACTGCGTGGATTTCGCGGAACGGGGAATCGAGCAGGACGAATGCTTTCCCCGAGCTGTCGATTCGAAAGACACGGCCCGGTGACTCCGTGCCGGCGATCAGATCGCCCGACTTGGTAAATGCCAGCGAGACGACGTTACCGGCGTTCGTCTTGTAGAAGCGAGTGCCGTTGCCGTCGGGCGTGATCTTGTAGATCACGCCCTTGTCGCCGGTCGCGGCAAACACATTGCCGGCCTTGTCCACGGCAAGTGCCCAGATGTACTTGTCGTCGGGATCAAAGAAAGTCTTCGAGCTGCCGTCGGCTTCGACCTTATAGATTTTGCCGTCAGGAGAGGTGCCGACAAACAGCCCGCCGTTTGGAGCCGGCGCGAGCGCGTGCACCTCGAGCTCGGAAGCATCGAAGAACACCGACAGCTTCCCATCCTTTCCGATCTTGAGCACCTGGCCTTCATTGCCGCTGCCCGCCCACAGCGACCCGTCGGGAGAGGAGACCACCGTCCAGAGAAACGGCGCCGCGGTCTCGGCAAGCAGCGAGGCGGACGGGCCCGGAAACATGCGGCCGTCGCTGTCGATCGAAAGATCTTCGACGTCGCCCTTGAGGAAGTCGGCCTGGGTGGAAACGATCCAGAAGGTCGGGGTTGAAGCTGCCAGGCCGGCCGTAATCGCGGAAGCGATCGCGACAGCGGCCGCGAGACGGCCGGGATAGTGGACGCGCGAGCGCGTCGAGGCGCCGGTGGAGGGCCGCGGCCTCCGGCCTCGTCGAGTTATGAGCATGTGAGTGGCGTCAGCAAACAGGAAGGCGGCACACTGGTGTCAACGGCCGCCGGAGCGCGATTCGACATCGATCGTGAGGGTACGTGACCCGGTGACCGCGGAGTCCATCGCCAGCTCCCATTCACCGACAGCGGCGCTGCGGATTGGCGTATAGCTCCCACCGTTGCTGTCGCCTTCGAGCACGGAGAGGACTGACGGCGGCAGCGACGTCAGCGCCTCGCCTTTGACGACGGCGCCCGGCGTGCCGTTGAGCAAGCGGATGTAGATGCGGTTGTTGCGCCGCGTCTCGTTCAGCACGCGAATCATCTGCGCCACACTCTGCGGCTGCAATGAGCGCCGCAGATCGCGCTGTTCCATGGCGTTCAACTGCCGGCCGTCGGTAACAACGAGCGACACCGTGCCGGACACGTTCGCCGGGATCTCGATCGGCACGGTCGAGATCTTGTCCTCGCCGCGATAGCTGCGCGTCAGCACCTTCAACGGTACGGTCCGTCCGGCGCGCGGACGAAGTTCATCGAGCCAGACCCGTTCAATCGTTGCCGTGCGCGAGGACTCGCTCGCGTCGATCGAGACGCTCAAGCCACTCACCGTGATCGGTTCCCGATCGTTGCTCAAGAGCATCGTGATCGGTCCAGCGATCGCGGTTGCCGCACCGAGCACGGCGTTATCGCCGGTGAAGACGTCTTCGAGTGTCAGATCGTCGTGTCCCTTGATCTGCGCGCGACTCTTGATCGAAAACGTCGCTGCGCCGAACTGGCGCTCGTAGGAGCTCAGCGTATTCGCGAGAGCGACGTAGGTGAGCAGTGGCGTGAACACCTGATCGTTTGCCACGGCGAAGGTGAAGGACCGATCCGACTTGCCGTCTTCGCGCTGCGACTGCAAGGTCACCTTCATTGGGAGTGTCGCGGGTAACTTCCCCAGCGTGCCGGCGATTGCGGTCGCGCGATCCTGCTGCATCGTCCCGATCACCTCTCCCATCGAGGAAATCTTGAACGATGACATGAGGCTCGGCATCATCGTGTAGACGTAGGCGCGCGTCATCGGGAACTGCGATGGGCCGAGGTTGAAAAAGGGATGGCCGAACGCATAAATGCGGTCGCCGTCGATATGGGTGATCGTGCCTGTGGCACCCATTTCCAGGTCGCCGCCGACGAGCGAGACGCCGATGGCGTCGCCTTCGCGTAGCGGGCCAGTCATCTTCTTGAGTTCCGGTGCACCCTGGGCCATGGCGCCGCCAAGCACCGGCGTAAAACCCGCCGCGCCGAACGCGCTCGTCAGTCCGGCGACGGAATCCGGATCGAAACCGTTCATCACGAGCGGGGTCGAAATCGGACGCAGCATCGCGCCGAGCTGGGCACCGGCCCCCGTCGGCATGCCGACCACCTGAACGTCAGCCGGACGATTCGCGAACGGGGCCAACCGCGCGTACGTCGCAGTCAGCGCTGCCGTCAATCCTTCGCGCGTAATCGGAAGGTCGATGCGGGCCTGCGGCGAGGCACCGCGGCGAGGCATCTCGGTCGCGTCCTTCATCTCGGCAATCGGCGTAATCCCCGCGATGGCCTCAGTTGGAAACGCGCCAATCGAGTACGACACGGCACCAATCAAACGTCCGTCGATATAGACGGGGCTTCCGCTCATGCCGGCGGCGACGCCCGTCTTCGCGAGGGGCCCACCCTCGAGCCGCGCGAGGATCAGATCGCGGCGCGGCCCCTGAACGTTGTGGAGCACGCCTATAATGTGGGCCTTGAAGTCCTGAAGGTCCGTCCCCTCGAAGACCGTGCGACCCACGCCAACCATTCCCGCCCGTATTTCTCCCACTGGCATCAGGGGAGTGGCTGCCGGGAGCGGAATCCAGCAGACAATGGCCAAAGCAATTGCCGCAGTGAGAGTTCGAATGTTCATGGGTCGAGGTCGGGAAACGTGTGTGGGGCAAAGCCCCACATGATCAGTTATAAGCGCTAACTGCTTGGCAGTCAAGGAGAAAGGGCTTGGTGATTGACACCCCTTGCAACCCTCTGTTATTGTCACCAACGTTTTGACGCTGTCGCTTCCTGGTCAGCCGTGTCGCTTCCGCCGGGCGTTTACGTCCTATTGGTGGTGGTATGCGCGCGCTGAGGGGGCGATCCGCTAACCTGCACCGCAGGATCGGGATTCTCGAAAGCCTCCTCAGCCACGCTGAGGAGGCTTTTTTCGTTTTGAGACATGCGTAATCCGCAACTGTGCGCCACCGTAACCGGACGAACGATGGAGGAGCTGCGCCGCGCGCGTGACGCCGCGGCGTTCGCCGACCTCATCGAAGTCCGTCTCGACCTCGTAGACCGGCCGGATGCCCTCGGCGCG
>Ga0310810_10004201_pt1 | contig 15870 bp, 17 predicted proteins | sample NCmetagenome_FD_207641 | JGI IMG/M metagenome (GOLD analysis project Ga0310810, IMG submission 207641) | Soil microbial communities from experimental microcosm in Duke University, North Carolina, United States - NC | ecosystem: Engineered > Artificial ecosystem > Soil microcosm > Unclassified ...
ACCACCAGGATGCCGCCGGCGATGCACGCCAGGCTGCCGCTCATCGAGGCCAGGAGTTCGCTGCGCGTCATGCCCGCGAGGTACGGCCGGATCATGACCTGCGCCTCGACCTGCCCGACCATCGCGCTCGCGACATTGCTCAAGGCCTCGGCGCCGCTGACGCGCATCACGATGTTCATGGCCCGCGCCACGACCGACACGACGCGCTGCATGATGCCGAAATGGTAGAGCACCGCGACCAGCGCGCACACCAGCACGATCGTGGCGGTGACGTTGAATGCGAAGACGAAGCCGCCGCCGACATAGTCGCCGTACTTCCCGGGCACCTGGGTCACCGCGATGCCGCCGTACACGAAGGCCGCGCCGGCGCGCGCAAAGGCCTCGAGCTTGCCGATGCCCTGGCCGACCAGTTGGAAGAACCGCGCCACCGGGCCGACATGGAAGATCAGCATCGCAATGATCACCTGCAGCGCGATGCCGCTCGCCACGAGGCGGAGGTTGATCCGGGTGCGGTTATTGGAGAGCAGCACCGCGAGGCCGAGGATGAGCACGATGCCGAGCAAACCTTGTAGACGATCCATGGAGGGGATGATTGGGGAGCGGCGCCAGGCGGACGGCGCCGGGGGCACGCGCCGGAAGCTGCGCGAAAGCGCCGGCCAATTCAATCCCAGAGGTGGCGGCGCCCGGATGCTGGACCTCGTGGCACCCGCGGCCGTCGAGTTGGCAGCGATCGCCCGAGAGTTACTCGACCAGGTGGACCGATTCGATCACGCGCGCGGAAATCCCGGCCGCACCGGCTGGCCGCACGAATTCACGGGCAACGTCTTCGGGCCGGGCGCAGGCCGACGTCGGCGTAGGCGCTGCCCCGCGGATATCCGGCGTGAGCACGTGGAAAACATCCGTGCGAATCGCCTGGGGATCGGCGTCCCATGCCGCCTGCCAAGGCGAGTATATCTCCCACCTTTCGCCGCCGGTGTGGTGCCCGTGGGCCGCACACCAGTTTTGGATCGCGCGGTGCGTCATCCCCAGGCGGTCGTAGGTGCCGCGATGGACCGCGTGGGCGGCCCACCCCGCGGGCAAATGCGAGCGAAGGAGCCTCGGGTCGGCAGGCGCAACTTCCCGGACCTCGACCCCGGCCTCGATGGTGCCGTCCGCCAGGTATCGGGCGACGGTTCGCGTCGGAGATCGACGCCCGCGGGCGCGCTGGAGCGACAACACCTCGGCGCACGCCGTCGGCACGAACCGCGCGAGGTCACGCGGCCGGACCAGCTCCCGAATCACCTCCGTCAGGATCGGCTCGGCCCAAATGATCTCGATGGCATCGCCCACGCACAGCGAAAGAATGGCTGCGGGCTCCGGCGGCGAACGGTCCGCCTACCTAAATTTGGGTAGTCGGCGGCGGAATCGATCGCGGCGCGCCAAGGATGACGCGCCCTGCCACTTGCGCGTGCCTTCGTGTCCATTCGTGGTCGCGGGGATGCGACCTGGACATGAGCGGCGGAGCTCGGAGACCCCGCCCTACTGTGGCTCGTTATCCGCCGCCGCCTCTGATCGCGCCGCCCAGCGAGCGCCGAGGAAGCCGGCGAGCGAAAGGGCTCCAACCGTGTAGGCGAGCCGGCGTCCATGCCACAGGCTGCCGAACCAGTCGCTGAAATCCTTCGCCAGCACGTAGGTCTTGCCGCCCATCCGCTCCAGCTGGTGCCGTTCGGCGTTCGTCGGCACATCGACCCCGATGAGACCAGGGTCCCGTTCCTCGGGCGCGAAAACGTAGAGCATCACCGCCGCCGCCAGGCCGGCAGCGAGGACGACGGCGCCGAAGACCCTGATGTAGCGCGCTCGCTTCATGACCTCATTGGAACAAGCGGAAAAGAGAGCGCGATCACGTCCTTGCCGTCAATCCGCCGGTCCGGAACGCGTCGGAAACCAGCGCCACAGCGCGAAGCCGGCGAGCAGCACCAACCCGTAGACCGCCTCGAAGCACCAGTCCGCCGGACCGGAGTGCCCGATCGATTCGATCCCGTATTTCGCTTCAATCCAACGCCAGAGCGGGAGGAGCAGGATCGTCACCACCAACGCCACCGGCAGCGCGAGCAGACCGATCACCGTCGCAAGCAGGAGCTTCTTCACGAAAAGATCGCGGTCGCCGCCACCGGGCGGTCATCCTGCCGGCTCACGGCCACAGGGGATTGTTCTGCGGGAGCGAGATTCCCCACGGGTTCACGGTGACATACGCCGTGAACGAATCCACGCGGCTGTCTTCCGCCGGCACGCTCATCAAGGCGAACTCTCGCGCCGGCGCCCCGTTCCGCACCGGCAGCGACGCCAACGCCGGGAATTGCCGTGCAAAATCGGTGACCGCCTTCTCGTAATGATCGTCCAGGACCAGAACCGTGGCGCCCCGCACGATGATGCCAGGCGCCGCGTTGTCTGTCACCAGGTCGAAATTGCCGAGGTAGGTGATCTCACCCGGACGCACAACGAACTCGTAGCGCTGCCGCGGCACGGCCGCATTGTCCACCGCACCCCACATGTACCACTCCGAAATGCGATAGCGCCCGGGGGGCAATGCCAAGAGCGAGAGCGGCTGCTGGTTCGAAATGCCGGGGTCAAACAACCGGGCCCGCGGGCGGTTCGCGGGTTGCAGCGGCACCTCGGCGTGGACCGCCCCGCCGCGATAAAGAGGCGTGCCGTGCTCCCACGTCGCCAGGACAAAACCCTTGTGCCCGCGGTCCACCTGGGTCGCGCGTTCGGGCGAGAGCGCCGAGGTGCAGCCGCTGACCAGGAGCGCCAGGAGTGGGATCAAGAGTGAAGTCGTCTTCATTTCCAACGGAGGTTTGATGAGTTCGACCGGCCCGATTCCAGCGTACCCGGCCTCGTCGGGGGCGCAAACCGAATTGCGGCCGGACGGGCCCGCGGACAGCTCTGACTTTGTCCCTCAGGCCAGTGCACACTTGACCCGGCGCGCAACCGGCGCTTCGTCCCATGGCATCGTGCCGCCGAAGTCCACGCCGCTCCCGTCGCCCGCCGCGACCGCCGAGGCCCGCCGTCTCGCCGAGGACCAGGCCCGCGCGAAGAATTGGAAACGCTGGGGCCCCTACCTCTCCGAGCGCCAGTGGGCGACCGTCCGGGAGGACTACTCCGCCGGCGGCGACGCCTGGGGCTACTTCCCGCATGACCACGCCCGCAGCCGCGCCTATCGCTGGGGCGAGGACGGCCTCCTCGGCATCACCGACCGCGAATGCCGCCTGTGTTTCGCCGTCGCGCTGTGGAACGGCCGCGACCCGATCCTGAAGGAGCGTCTCTTCGGCCTCACCGGCCCCGAGGGCAACCACGGCGAGGACGTGAAGGAACTCTATTACTACCTCGACTCGACCCCGACGCATTCGTGGATGCGCGCGCTCTACAAATATCCGCAGGCGGAATTCCCGTACGCGCGGCTGCTCGAGGAAAACCAGCGCCGCGGCCTCGGCGGGCCGGAGTTTGAGTTGGCCGACACCGGCGTCTTCGACGACGGCCGCTACTTCGACGTGTTTGCCAGCTACGCGAAGGCCGCGCCGGACCACCTGCTCATCCGGCTGACCGTCGCCAACCGCGGCCCCGCGGCCGCCCCGCTGCATCTCCTGCCCCAGCTTTGGTTCCGCGACATGTGGACCTGGGGCTGCACGCGCGAGCACGTCGACCAAAAGCCGAAACTCGCGCTCGCCGGCGCCGGCGCGATCGCGGCGAAACACGAGAGTCTCGGCGATTTCACGCTGCAGTTCGCCCCGGCGAGCGACGGGACCGTGCCGAAGCCGCTGTTCACCGAAAACGAAACCAACAACGTCCGCCTGTACGGCTCGCCCAACGCTTCACCCTACGTCAAGGACGCCTTCCACCGGCACATCGTTCAACACGAGGCCGGCGCCGTGAACCCGGCGATGACCGGCACCAAGGCCGCGTTGGCTTACGTGCTCACCGTGCCGGCCGGCGGCGAGGTCAACGTCGACCTGCAGCTCTTCGCGCCGGCGCACGGCCCGGCGCTGGAATTCGGCGCGGCCTTCCAGCACGCGCTCGAGCGCGCCGCCCGCGAAGCCGATGATTTCTACGCGCACGTGATCCCCGCCGGCGCCTCGCCGGACGAGCGCAATGTCATCCGCCAGGGCTACGCCGGCCTGCTCTGGTCGAAGCAGTTCTATTATTACGTGGTCAGCCAATGGCTCGAAGGGGACCCGGCCACGCCGCCGCCGCCGGCCGGGCGCCGCCTCGGCCGCAACCACGAGTGGACCCACCTCCACAGCCGCGACATCATCTCGATGCCCGACAAATGGGAGTACCCGTGGTTCGCCGCGTGGGACCTCGCGTTCCACATGGTTCCCATGGCGCGGATCGACCCGGAATTCGCCAAGCAGCAGCTGGTCCTCTTCCTCCGCGAATGGTACCTGCATCCCAACGGACAGATTCCCGCCTACGAGTTCGCGCTCGGCGACGTCAATCCGCCGGTGCATGCCTGGGCCGCCTGGCGCGTCTACAAGATCGCCGCGGCGCGCGGCCGGCGTGACCGCGCCTTCCTCGAGAGTGTCTTCCAGAAGCTGCTCCTCAATTTCACCTGGTGGGTCAACCGCAAGGACGCCGAGGGCAAGAACCTCTTCTCGGGCGGCTTCCTCGGCCTCGACAACATCGGGGTGTTCGATCGCAGCCAGCCGATTCCCGGCGGCGGCCAGCTGCGCCAGGCCGACGGCACCGCCTGGATGGCGTTTTACGCGAACACGATGCTCTCGATGGCGCTCGAGCTCGCGCACAATCCCGACGGCTCCGTCCACACCGCCTACGAGGACATGGCCTCGAAGTTCTTCGAGCATTTCGTCCAGATCGTCGACGCCATGAACAGCGCCGGCGGGAGCGGCTTGTGGGATGAGCGGGACGGCCTCTATTACGACCAGATCGACCACGTCGACCGCAGCGAACCCTTGCGCATCCGCTCGCTCGTCAGCCTGCTGCCGCTCATCGCCGTCGAGGTGCACGAGCGCGACGACATCGACCGCCTGCCCGGCTTCCGGAAGCGCTTTGAGTGGTTCCTGCATCATCGACCGGAGCTCGCCCAACATCTCGGCAATGCGGACGATGCCTGCGCCTTCGGCCACCGCCGCATGCTCTTTGCCGTCACGCCGCGCGAGCGCCTCACACGCGTCGTGCGCTACCTGCTCGACGAGTCGGAATTCCTGTCCCCGCACGGGCTCCGCGGCGTCTCGAAGTTTCACGAACGCTCTCCCTTCATTTTCCGGGGCGATCACCGCGAGCTGCGGCTCGACTACACGCCGGGCGAAGGCAACACCCGCCTGTTCGGCGGCAACTCCAACTGGCGCGGCCCGGTCTGGTTTCCGATCAACTACCTGCTCGTCGAGGCTCTCGAACGCTACCACGCCTACTACGGCGAAACGCTGCTGGTGGAGGCCCCCACGGGCTCGGGACGCAAGGTCAACTTGCGCGACGCCGCCTGGGAAATCAGCCGCCGACTGGGCGCAACGTTCCTGGCCGACGCGGACGGACGCCGCCCGGTGCACGGCGACAGCCCGCAGTACGCCCGTGATCCGCATTTCCGGGACCTCGTCCTGTTCTACGAGTATTTCCACGGCGACAACGGCCGCGGCCTCGGCGCCAGCCACCAAACCGGCTGGACCGCGCTCGCGGTCCGCTGCCTCGAGGATTCGGCCCGGCGCCGGGAGCGCTGATTTCCTGTGGGGCGGGGTCTCCGAACCCCGCCCACCGCGGCGGCATTCGCAGATGCCGCCCTACATGCCCGCTTCCGGCTCCGCGCCCGCGTCCTCGCACAACTCACCCAGCCGGCCGGCCACCGCCGTCGCCACATCCGCGGCGTCCGGGCGTCCGCGGGTGTCGAGTTCGAACGCGAGGTCGGCAAGCTCGGCGCGGAGCGCCGCGAGCTTCCCGCGCATTTCAGCGACTTCGTCGGTTGAAGTGGGCATGGCGGCAACAATTCGATTCAGGAGTATGACGGCCTGACCGCGCTCACGTTCATCGGGTCAGACCCGGACGGGCGCCTCGAGGAGGGCCTTCAGCTTGGCGAGTCCCTTCTCAAACTGGCCGCCGATCATCTTCTCCGAACTGATGATCAGGCAAAACAGCTTGGCCAGGAAGTTATTCCGGCCGGTCATGGTCCAGGTCACTTCCGTGCCCGCGGCATCGGGTCGAAAGGTGAACTGCGCCGTGCAGAGTCCCGCCATCGGCTTGAAGAACTCCAATTTGATCCAGATCGCCTCGTCCGGCCGGATGTCGGTGATGGTCATGCGCCCGGTGCCGACCTTGTTGTTGCCCTCCCAGGAGTACGTGGCGCCGACCCCGCCGCGCGGGCCGCTGTAGGTGCGCTTGAGCGCGGGATCGACTTCCTCCCAGGGCGACCAGTTGCGCCAATTCTCGAGTTCGTTGACCTGGGCAAACAATGCCGCGGCCGGAGCGTGGATGAGCGCTTGTCGCTTGATGGCAAAGGTCGAGGGCTGCAGCGCCGCAACGATGGCGAGCAGGGCGAGCAGCCCGGCGATGAGGAGGAGAATGGTCGTGAGCATGGGGCGAGTGGTTGCAGGCGGCGTCACCTCACGCGGGCGTCACGCGCGCGGCCAGCATCGGCGCGAAGGCGCGGCGGTAGCACCACGCCAGGTAAATCTCGAGCGCGGCGAAGACGAGTGCCATGGGCAGGCCCGAAGGTTCGAGCCGCAGGTGAAACGCGAGGCTGTTCACGACGAAGGGCGCGAACAGCGCCAGTCCCAGCGGCACGAAGCGATTCGTCACCAGCGCCAGGCCCGTCAGCAGCTGCGTGGCGCCGATCAGCTGCATCATGTAGCCCGACGCAAAGAGCGCCCCGGCAAAGGCCGCGGCGGCCGGCGGCAGCGGTTTATCGGGCGGCGGAATGAAGTTGAGGAATCCGTTGAGGCCGAAGACGAGCATCGGCAGGCCCATCAGCCAGCGGGCGATGGCCGGGAAGAATCGGGTGAACGAGCGGGCGGTGGATGCGGTGGCATTCATGGCGTGGAGGGTAGATGGGCGATGAGGTCGGCGAGGCGGTCGAGGCTCTCGCCCCAGCCTTGGTGGAAGCCCAAACGTTCGTGTTTGTCGCGGGCGTCCTTGTTCCAGTGCAGCGCCCGGGCGGTGCAGCAGGTTCCGCCGTCCGGCACCGCGTCAAAGGTGATGATGGCGGTGAAGAAGATGTCCGCATCCGGCTCCCACCCCGGGGCAAAGGCATCGGTAAATACGATGCGCTTACCGGGAATCACCTCGAGGAATACTCCCTTGGTGTGAAATTCCCCGCCGTCGGGCGCCCGCATGATCGTGCGGAAGACACCGCCCGGGCGCAGGTCCATTTCGCACGCGGGCGTGGTCATCCCATGGGGACCCCACCAGTGGGTGAAACGCGTGACCCAGGCATGGTAGACCACCGCCGGCGGCGCCGGGATGAGCCGCGAGAGCGACAGCTCGCGGGTCGCGAGGGAGGTTGTTGCGGCAAGGTTCATCCTATCGCGATGCTGCCGCCGGGCGCGACCGGGACCCGGCGGCGAAGGCTTGTAGGTGGGGCTTTGCGCCCGACACGTCGGCGAACAGAGCCCGACACGCCGGGAATGAACCCCGGCCGACATTCATTTGCGGGAAGAGATCCCGGTCGGCGCGAGGACGGGCATCGTCTCCCGGTTCGGCCGCGTCCGTGGCGACGAGGACTACGAGCAGGGCGAGAATCAGCGTGGCGGTGATCATGGTTTCAGCGTGGTTCATATCCTCAACGGACCAACCCGCTCTTTTCGGACAGGCCCGCATCATTTCGCCGCAGGATTCGTCGCACCGCCAGCGTCAGCGCCACAGCCGCCACCGCGGTGACGCCGAGCAACACCCATGCCGCCTGGCGCGGTGAGAGACCCAGCCGCGCGCCAACCTCCGTCAGCCCATTCGGCCCGCCGGCGCCGCAGATCTCGGCACCGGCGAAACCGAAGCCCGCCGCGAGCGCCGCGTAGCCCGCGAGACACACGAGACACTTCGGCATCAGCAGCAGCGCCGCGGCGCCCGCGACCCAGCGCGGCCAGCGCCAACGGCGGCGGGGTGACGCCGGCGGGGCCGTCGCTTCATCCGGGCCGCCGTTATCAGCCAGGTTCATGAGTCTAACCTATTGAGCGTTTCGCAAAGAAGCTACACACCCCGTCGCTTCGCGCCACCCCTCTTGCTAGAGGGGACACAGACCCACGCCGACAAAACTCCCCTCTAGCAAGAGGGGTGCCCGGTTGGGCGGGGTGTGTCGGGAGGGTTTTGTCAAGTTGCTCCACCCGTTCAATCCACAACCCAAAATCCAGGCCATGCATGTCACGCCGGATACTCATCCGGATACGGGTTCAGGTCCGGACGCGGCGGCAGGCCCTTGCCGGCCGACCGGCCTTTCGGCTCCTCCCAATCCTCCTGGCGCCCGAGCGCCGTGAGATCGAGGAAGTAGTACGAGCCACCGGTGGTCTCGCCGCCACGCCCGTAGGTGGAATACGTGTGGTAGACCTCGTCGCCCTTGCGGAGGAAACAACTCATCCCCGGCAAATCGAACGGCTGGTTGCCGCCCAGGTAGTAGGCGGTGCCAGCCTTTTCGTGCTCCGCGCGCGTGCGGTAGTTGTAGACGACCGGCGCGATCGATTCGTCGATGGTCACGTTGAAATCGTAGTTGAAGGAACTGCCGGCCGACGAATACCACGGGACGGTCCAGCCCATCCGCTGCTTGAACGGCAGGATTTTTTCCAACGGCGCGCGCGACACGAGGACGAGGGTGGTGTTGCGCGAGTGCAGCCCGTTAAAGATGCCGCGCGAGAGCTGGTCGGCCCAGCCGGAGCATCCCGCGCAGGGCGTGTCGAGCGGCTGGCCCTTGTCCCAGTGCCACATGAAATGATAGACGATGAGCTGGAGCCGCCCGGCGAAAAGGTCGCGCAACGGGCGAGGGCCGTCCGGCCCCGCGAAAACGTAGTCCTGCTCGACGCGGACCATCGGGAGCTCACGGCGCGCGGTGTTGAGCCGGTCGCGTTCGCGGGTCAGCGCTTTCTCGCGCTCGAGCAAGGCCCGCCGGGCCTCGAGCCATTCGCCGCGGGTGACGGCGCGCGGATAGTTGATTTCTGAGGAGCTCATCGTGGTATTCCTTCTGTGGTTGCGGTTGAAAGGGTGTCTGCCCTTCCCTTCTTTACGAACGAAGCCCGGCCACCCGGACACCCACCGGAAACTTTCTTCCGCCGGACCCACCCCCGCAGGAACTTTTTGCCAAATGTCCGATTTTACGGCTACGGTTCGTTGTAGTTGGTGAAGCTCCCACGAACCCCGAACCCACGCCCACCATGGAAAACCCGACCACGCGCGCCCATTACATGCTGTTCTTCCGCAACACCGGACCGGAGAACTACCAGCATCTTTCGCCGGAACAACGCCAGGAGGTCGTGACCCGCTGGAACGACTGGTTCGAAGGACTTCTCGCCCAAGGCAAGGCCCTCGAGGGCCAGCCGCTCGAGATGGAAGCCCGCCTCGTGTCCGGCCCGGGCGGCTCGCGCGTTACCGACGGCCCCTTCATTGAGGGCAAGGAGGCGATTGCGGGCTACGTGACTCTCCTGGTCGGCGGCATCGATGAAGCGGTTGAAATCGCGCGGCGCCATCCGGGCCTCGCCTTCGGCATGAAGATCGAGGTGCGACAGATGACGCCCGACTGCCACCTCGGGGTGAACACGCGGGCCCGCGGCCGCAGCACCCAGGAAGTTTCCGCCGGCTGAGGCCCGTGGCCGACGACGCCCCAACGCCGTCGCCCCCGGCGACACCGGCCGGGCTGGTCGAGCACTTCTTCCGGCACGAAACCGGCCGCCTGCACGGCGCGCTGGTGCGGTTGCTCGGCGTGCACAACCTTTCGCTCGCGGAGGACGTCGCCCAGGAGGCGATGCTCCGCGCCATGCGCCACTGGTCCATGGGCGGCGTGCCGCCGAATCCGTCCGCGTGGATCACGCGCGTGGCGATGAATCTCGCCAAGGACGCCCTGCGCCACCAGCGCATGTCGGGCGCCAAGGAAACCGATCTCGTCACCCATTTCGAGATCACCGCGCCGACGCCCGCCATCGCCGTGGAGAACAGCCAGGCCATCCGCGACGACGCCCTGCGCCTGCTTTTCATGTGCTGCCACCCGTCGATCGCACCGGACGCGCAGGTGGTCCTCGCGCTGAAGATCCTGTGCGGCTTCAGCACGGCGGAGATCGCGCGCGCCTTCCTCAGCAGCGAAGCTGCGATCGAGAAACAGCTCACGCGCACCAAGCAGCGCATCGCCGATGCCGGGCTCGGATGCGAGATCCCCGAGGGCGAGGACCTCGCGCCGCGGCTCGATGGCGTGCTCGGCACGCTCTACTTGCTGTTCAACGAGGGCTACAAGGCTTCGGCCGGCGAGCGGCTGCTCCGCGAGGAGTTGTGCGAGGAGGCGGTGCGCCTGACCTCCCTGCTCGTCAGCCATCCCGCCGGGCGCACCCCGCGGGCGCACGCGCTGCTTGCGCTCATGCTGCTTACGGCGTCGCGCTTCCCCTCGCGGCTCGATGCCCAGGGCGACCTGCTGCGGCTCGACGAACAGGACCGCTCCAAGTGGGACCGGGCACTGATCGAACGCGGGCTGCTCCAGCTCGGGGAAGCGGCGCAGGGGAACGAACTGAGCGAGTATCACCTCCAGGCCGGCATCGCGGCCATCCATTGCACCGCGCCCGACGCCGCGGCGACGGACTGGGTTCGCATCCTGCGGCACTACGACGAACTGAACCGGCTCAAGCCCTCGCCGGTCGTCGCGCTTAACCGCGCGGTCGCTGTCGCCAATGTCCACGGCACCCAGGCCGCCCTCGACGCCATTGCCGCGATCCCCGACCGCGCCCGCCTGGAGTCGAACTACCTTCTGCACGCCGTCCTCGGCGAATTGCACTGGCGCGCCCGCCAGCATCGCGAGGCGGCTGCCAGCTACCGCCAGGCCCTCAAGCTCGCGCAGGTCGGTCCGGAACAGCTCTATCTTTCGCGCATGCTCGAGCGCTCGCTCCAGGAGAAGCAGCAAGGCCCGCGCGCCGCGGCGGGCTGAGAAGTCGCACCGAGCCTCCCGGTGGGTTGTTGGTCCCGCGGAAAACACTCCGCTTTTTGTGGGGCGGGGTCTCCGAACCCCGCCACGGCCTTGGCGAAGGACTAATTCCGCCGATCGCTTGGGTGGCAGGCTGGAGCCAACAGCCGGATTTGAACCGGCGACCCACGCTTTACGAAAGCGTTGCTCTACCAGCTGAGCTATGTTGGCCAAAACCGGCTCGCATTCGGGGCATTCGCCCCGGCGTAGGCAAGCCCGATTTTTTGTCGCCGGCGGCGTCCCGGGCCCATTCTTTTTGCTGACATCCGGGCGCGGCGGTAATCCCTTGGCGGGACGTGAAAACAGCGCTGTTCGACTACGAACTGCCCGAACGGCTGATCGCCCAGAAGCCGGCCGATCGCCGTGACCAGTCGCGCCTGCTGGTCGTCGATCGCGCGAAGCACGCCGTCGAGCACCGCCACTTCGCCGACCTGCCCGAATATCTCCGGCCCGGCGATTGCCTGTTCCGCAACAACGCCGGCGTGATTCCCGCCCGGCTCCACGCCCACCGCCCGACCGGCGGCGACGTCGAGTGCCTGCTTCTCCGCCCGGCCCGCGCGGGTGCCCAGGTTTCAGGTCTCAGCCCTCAGGTCTCCGCTGATTCCGCCCTCCACCCTCCACCCTCCGCCCTCCACCCTCCACCTTCTGAGGAGTGGTGGTGCCTGCTGCGACCGGGCCGGAAGCTCCCGGTGGGCGCCGAATTCGGCCTGGCCGGGTTCTTCAATGCGACGGTGCGCGAGAAATTTCCCGATGGCACCGCGCGCGTGGCGTTCGGCACCGCCGGGCAAGACATCCTGGCCGTGGCCAACCGCATCGGCGAGATGCCGCTGCCGCCCTACATCGGCGAACGCCACAGCGAGGACGAGCGCGCCCTCGACCGCGAGCGCTACCAGACCGTCTATGCCGACCGCGGCCATCAGGTGGCCGCTGCCGCGCCGACCGCCGGCCTGCACTTCACGACCGAGTTGCTCGCCCGCCTCACCGCACAAGACGTCGCCACCGCCGATCTCACGCTGCACGTCGGCCTCGGCACCTTCCGCCCAATCACGTCGGCCCACATCGAGGACCACCCCATTCACCGCGAAGTCTACGAGATCCCCGCCGCCGCCCGGCGCGCGCTGCGCGAGACGAAAGGCCGTCGCATCGCCGTGGGCACCACGTCCGTGCGCAGCATCGAGGACTACCTGGCCAAGGCAAGCGACCCGACCACGGCGCCCGCAAGGCGGGTTGACGTCCACTCGCCCCAACCATGGGTCGACGAGGCCGCGATCTTCATCCATCCGCCCGCGACCTTCCGCGGGGTCGATGCGCTCATCACCAACTTCCACCAGCCGCGTTCCACCCTGCTCTGCCTGGTGTCGGCCTTCCTCGCCCCCGGCTCGACCGATGGCATCGCTTGGCTGAAGGATATCTACGCCGAGGCGGTTTCCCGCCAATATCGATTCTTCAGCTACGGCGACGCGATGCTCATCCTGTAGCGCGGCGGGACTGGAGGCGGGGTGCCCTCACCCCGCAAGGCGGGGGACGCGAGCGGAATTTCGCGGGCCGAGGGCGTCCCGCCTCCAATCGGAGAGGTCCCGCCAGCCGCGCATTACGCCGCCCGATAGTTGCAACCGGCCACGAAGTGATTACGTCGTTCATCCACCCCTGAAACAACCCACATCATGAAACGACTCGTCGTCCTCACCCTCGGCCTCGGCTTAGCCGCCGCGAGCCTGCCCGCTGCCACCGAAACCTACGCCATCGATCCCGTGCACTCGTCCGTCGGATTCAGCATCCGGCATTTCGTGAGCCAGGTGCCGGGCTTCTTCACCAAGGTGAGCGGCAATATCACGGTCGATCGCGACAACCTCGAGAACAGCTCGGTCGAGGCGACCATTGACGCCAACAGCCTCGACACGCGCAACGAGCGCCGCGACGCCGACGTGAAGGGCGCCGGCCTCCTCGACACCGCAAAGTTCCCCACCATGACCTTCAAGAGCAAGTCGTGGAAGAAGACCGGGGAAGACACCTTCGCAGTGACCGGCGACCTCACCCTGCACGGCGTGACCAAGGAGGTCGTGCTGACCACCAAGCTGCTCGGATTTGCCGAGGGCATGCGGGGCAAGCAACTCTCAGGCTGGGACGTGGCGACGACGCTCAAGAAGTCGGAGTTCGGCGTCGTGGGCCCGCCGATGCTCGGCAAGGTCCTCGGCGACGACGTCGAGGTGCATATCACCATCGAGGCCGACAAATCCTGAGCGAGCGATAGCAGCGCATTCTTTCCGCTCGAAGGGCGGGCCTCGGGCCCGCCCTTCTTCATTTTGTGGGAGTGAGCTGGCTCGCGAGGATCCTCCAACCAGGAGCGGGTTTATCCCGCGACCAAATCGCGGCGTAAAGCCACGCCTACACTCGCGACAGCGCGGCGGCGGACGGGGTCGCCGCCCTGCCCCCTGGCATCCGGCAAGGCCCCGCCCAACCGCATCCTTTCTTTTTGGCGCGGGCTCGTTACCGTGCCCGGAGTGAATCCCGCCGACCTCCAGGCCCTGATCGAGGACGCCACCTTCGACTACACGATGGGAGACAACGATGCCGCTGTCGCCAAGCTGCGGCGCGCCACGTCCGCCGCGCCCGGCTCGTTCGAGGCCTGGCACGCCCTGGCCGAAGTCTGCTTCAGCCTCCGGCGATTCGACGACGCCCTCGTCGCCGCCGAGCATGCACACGCCCTTCGGAGCGACGATCTGTTCATCAACACCACGCTGTCGCGCATCTGGATGGAGAAAGGCGACAAGTCCACGGCCGAGAAATTCGGTGCCCAGGCGAAGATCCTCGGCTGGAAAGACCAGCTGAAAAATCCCGAGCCGCCAAAAGGAATTTAACGTGCTCTGCCGGCCGGGCTTTACGCTCGACCTGGCGGGAGGCTGTCAGCCCCGCGCGTCGCGCGGTGGATGGCATCCCGCGGGACGGGGCATCCCGCCTCCATGCGCCCCGTTGACACCCGCCAACCGGGCCACCTATTCTCGCCGCTCCATGGATCGACCCGCCTACCTGCTGGAGTTTGAAAAGCCCCTGCGCGAACTGGAGAAACAGCTCGAGACCCTGCACCAGCAGTCGCTCGAGAACAATATCGACATGTCGTCGGAGCTGGCGGCCATCGAGGAGAAGATCGAGACGACCAAGCGCGACATCTACACCAACCTGACCCCGTGGCAGCGCGTCCAGGTGGCCCGCCATCCGAAGCGTCCTTACGCCCTCGACTACATCAACGCGCTCTGCACCGATTTCCAGGAGCTGCATGGCGACCGCCAGTTCAACGACGACCGCGCCCTCTACGGCGGCACCGCCTTCTTCGAGGGCCGCGCCATCATGGTCATCGCCCAGCAGAAGGGCCGCGACGCCAAGGAAAACATCCTGCGCAACTACGGCATGCCGCAACCGGAGGGCTACCGGAAGGCGCTCCGCCTGATGAAGCTCGCGGAGAAGTTTCACCTGCCGGTGCTGACCTTCGTCGACACCATGGGCGCGTATCCCGGCGTCGAGTCGGAAGCCCGCCACGTGTCCGAGGCCATCGCCGTCAACCTCCGGGAAATGTCGCTGCTCAAGACCCCCACGATCTCGGTGGTCGTCGGCGAGGGCGGCTCCGGCGGCGCCCTGGGCATCGCCGTCACCGACCGCGTGCTCGTGTTCGAGAATGCGTACTATTCGGTCATCTCGCCCGAGGGCTGCGCGGCGATCCTGTGGAAGGACCGCGCCAACGCGCCCAAGGCCGCCGAGGCCCTGAAGCTGAACGCCGCCAACCTGAAGGAATTCGGTGTGATCGACGAGGTCATCCCCGAGCCGCTCGGCGGCGCGCACAACGATCCTGCGGTCGCCACCGCCGCCCTCAAGGCCGCCTTGGTCCGCCATTTTGCCGATCTCGAAAAGCTTTCGGTCGACGACCTCCTCGAGCAGCGCTACGCGCGCTATCGTGAGCTCGGCCGGTATCGCGAGGTCGCCGCGAAGTGAGTCCGCGCGCGTGAGGTTAGGAGCGGCTTCATGCCGCGAGGTAGGGCGCGGACTCCGGTCCGCGCCGATCACGGCGGCGAAGGGACTCGCCGCCCTACCCAATGCCCCGTCGTAGCGCTTAGGTCCCCACCCCCACCACAAAGGTAACAGCGCGGTTACATGTGTCAGCTTTCCCCGTTTTGCAGGTGATGCACAGGTTTAGCCAGAGCCCGGGCGGTTCTTCGCCCGCTGTCCCGAACCCGGGCTACATCTCACCATGCCAAACATTTCCGCCCGCTCTTCCGCCGCCCCGGGGATCCTCCTCGGGGTCGCGCTGCTCCTGTCCCAGCCGCGTGCCGCGCGCGCCGAAAACTCCGTCACCTACAAGTACGAGGACTATCGCGAGAGCGACGGCCGCATCGTCGTCAAGACGCAGAACGCTCTCGTCGAGCAGGACCTCGGGCCCGACATGCACCTCAAGGTCCAGGGCGTGATCGACGCCATCGCCGGCGCGACGCCCAACGGCCAGCCCGCCCCGGCCGGCAGCGACCAGGTGCCGCTGACGAATCTCACCGAACGGCGCAAGGCCTGGAACGCCGACTTCGCCCGTCAGTTCGCCCCGCTGCGGATCGAACTCGGCGTCGCCAACAGCCGCGAGCGCGATTACGTGTCGACCGGCTGGTCGGTCAACACGCTCACCGACTTCAACCAGAAGAACACCACGCTGCTGGCCGGTCTCGCCGGCACCGATGACGACGTGAAGGTCTTCTACCAGGCGCCCTGGG
>Ga0310810_10004202_pt1 | contig 15870 bp, 9 predicted proteins | sample NCmetagenome_FD_207641 | JGI IMG/M metagenome (GOLD analysis project Ga0310810, IMG submission 207641) | Soil microbial communities from experimental microcosm in Duke University, North Carolina, United States - NC | ecosystem: Engineered > Artificial ecosystem > Soil microcosm > Unclassified ...
ATGTGCGCGACTGGCGAGGCGCAACACATTCCAGCGGGATCCCACGCGGAATTTATAACTGAACATTATTGGGGTTACACTGCCCTTCAGCGCGGCTGCAGCGAATATCGCGTGGAACATCGGCGCTGGAAAACTTGGAATGCGACCAGCTTCGAATTGAACGCAGACGTAGCAACTCTTTACGGCGAGCAATTCGCCGAGACATTGAGCCAACCGCCCCGCTCCGCATTCATCGCCGACGGTTCACCGATTACAGTTCACAGACGCGAGGTCCTTCTGTAGCGGCGGTCTATGACCGAAATCAGCGCTTCGAGCGCTACGTTGTATCCGGGCTTAGCGGTTCCGCACTCCGCGCTTGCTCAGGAGCCCGCCGCCGCGAGCGCGGCTGGCGGGCCATCGAGTTCCTTCATCCTTCTTTCTCGTTCTTAGGTGGGGCAATTATTGAGGACAAGGCGTAGGGGTAGGTGCAGGACAAGTCGGCACTACGCAATTAGCTGGCTGATCAGCATCAATCCTTCGCGGCAGGCCCGCCGGAATAATCTGGACGACCATATTTATCGCACAAATCGTCCCCTCGTTACGTATCAGGTGTACGTCCCCGCAACCTATGTCCGTGAAGCTCTCGCCTGCATGGTAAATCGTCGGCGTGCACGTGGGATCGTCAGCGTCGTAGACGGTGAGCTCGCCAGATAGAACCGTAATCAGGCTTGGCCCCGGATGCGTGTGCCACCCGGAATGAGCGCCAACTGGCCAACTGTTTCGGACAACATAAAGGTCGGAATCCCCTTTCACGTTCATCTTGAGGAACCACCCATACTGGTCGAATTCGTTGCACTTCAAGTTGAGCAAGCCATTTAAAAAATGGCCCACAGCCAGCGTTTGGCTGCCAAGCGCGCATGCGGGCGTTGCGCGGGCGGGCACGGCTGTTAACGTGAAGAGCGCAGGTGCGATGAGAAGCAATAAGATTCGTATTTTTTTGAACTGAGTGAGTGGGTTCATTTTCGTTCCTTACTTTTGATTGTTTGGTTTTTTTTGTGGTGATTTGCGAAGTAAGCGCTAGCGATCCGACCCGCGGCTCGTTTGCGTCCGCTTGATTAATCCTCCTAGTTGGACTGGCTGGAAGTAGTGGTCGGCGACGTATCGACCGACGTTTCGCCCAAGGGTCGATCCCTCCAAACACGAGTTTCGGAAGTGGAAGCCGGCTAGGGTGCGCGCCAGCTCGACGTCCTTAACTGCGTCGCGGAAGCGCGCGTAGTCGCGCCTGGGATATGCGCCGGGAGCCCTGCTATCGAGCTCGAAAGCGACCTTATCGGTCCCAAAGAACGCTTGCAAGGCCGTGGCCAAAGCGGAGCTGTGAAAGGCGTGCGCCGCCGGGTACTCGGGGTGATTCGGCGTTGTCCGCAGTGGTGTCCAGGTCGACTCAGGCTCAGTGTCGGGATTGCCGTCCTCATCTGCACGCTGGATGGCCCGGTACGGACGCCAAGAGAGATAATGGTACTTGGCTTCGAAGCCCGCGATCATAGCGTCCCCCCCCGACACATGTGCCATCGCCAGCATGCGCGCTGCTTGCACAAGATCGAGTCCGCGGTTGTTGACGATGCGCAGCATGCCATCATTCCATTGCCTGATATCGTGATCGGTCCAGAAGAGCGCTTGCATCGTCTGTGCGGGCGTGCGACTCGCGCTGTCGACTCGGCCGAGTTCCTTCACCTGGTTGAAGTCGTCAGTGTATTCCTCGCTGGTCAGCGGATTCGGACCATCGGGACGGAACTGTGACGCGGTTTCGAGCGCGAGCGGCGTGACTCCCGGTAGCGCAAAGCTCACGATTGGAGGCGGAGGATTGCCGGGGTTAGGCTCCCACACGCCGGGGAGCGGCGGCGGGGGGCTAAATGTAGGAGTCGCGCAGCGGCCGTCGTTTTGGCGCAGCGCAACAATTGTTTGGGCCACGCGTTCGCCAAGCATGATGCCGTTCGTCTTCGCTTCGCCGTCCGGGATCACACTCATGTAAGCGTCATAGATTCCAGTGAGAGTGCTCGCTTCAGAGGTGTTAAGGCCACACGGTAGCCCTACAAGCGTGTGGTGCGCCGCGGTTGCGACAGCGGCTGCTGCCGATGTGTTCGGCGGAACACCAATCGGCGGGTCGTACTGCGCGTAGAACTGATAGCCGCCCTCGAGCGCGACTGCCGCATCGTAAATAGCCACGTGGGCTATTCCCATGTAAACAGCTGCGTCAGACGGACCCCTGCGCCCGTAGTTCTCCGGTCCGGCGCTGGGCGGGACGATCGCTTTTCGCGCCTCTGTACTCCAGTAGATCACTGGGCTGGGCGACAGGTCGATCGCATACGCTCGGCCGATCACGAGTGCCAATGCGATCGCGAAGGCTAAAACTCGTATTGTTTTAAACTGAGTCAGTGGATTCATTGTTTTTCCTTTCTTTTTTGGTTCGTAGTTGGCTGTCATTGCAATAAGGCGCGAAAGAGCGAGCAAAGTGATCATCTGAATCCGGATTTTTTCAGAGACGTTTCCACGTGCAGAAAACCGAAGAATTTTGCGCCGCGTTGCAAAGAAATGCAGCGCGGCGCAATTGCGTGAGCCTTATCGTGGAGGTCCGAAGGTGAGGAATTGCGGACGGAAGAGACCGGACGCAAAAACTTCCGGCATGCCTCCGCCTGAGGGGAACTTTAAGATGTCGCCCGGCAGGAATTCCCCACTTGCCTCGGCTACAAAGAGATTGCCCGAACTGTCAAAGGCAAGGCCCCGAGGTGTAGTTAGGCCGGTAGCGAACGGGTTCTTTACGCCGGTTGGACTGAAATAGACAATCGAATCGGCTCCCGGATCGGTAAATGTTTCGATGGAAACGAAAAGATTGCCTCGGCTATCAAACGCAAGTCCAACCGGATATTCGCCCTCGGGGAAGGCGTCTGGTCCGGCGAAAACAGTGCGCGTCCCATCCGGGGCGAATTTAAAGATCGTTCGGTCTCCGGTAAGATCGACACCTCCTTCGGCTGCGTAAAGATTGCCGACGCTGTCGAAAGCCAGGCCCCAGCCTTGACTGGGAACGGAACCGAAGACGACCCGTTCTCCATCTGGTGTGAACTTGAAGATCGTGCTGGCCGCTGTGGGACTGTTGTCATCATTCGCCATGACATAGGCATTGCCCGCGATGTCTACGGCAAGGCCTTCAAAGAAAAACTTAGCGGCGCTGCCAACGGTATTACGGTGGTTGCGCAGGTTGAATTTCAGCACCGTCCCAATATCGAGACGGTTGCCGGGCTCAACAGTTTCCGCTGCGAAAAGATTGCCGATGCTGTCAAAGGCCAACCCTCGAGGGAACAACAGCCCCGAAGCGTAGGTACTCTGCGTCCCAGATGGCGTGAACTCGAGGATTGCGTGCCCCCCGTCGGATTGGGGACGGTGAGCTGAGACGTAGAGGTTCTGTGCGTGAGCGGTTATTGTTAACGCGAAGATCGCGCCAAGACTGAGCAATATGTTTCGAAGAGTTTTTGTTTTCATAGCATTGTTGTTTCTTTTCTTTGTGTTGGTTTTGGTTTGGCTGTTTGCCTTCCATTGCGATAAAGCGAGAAAGAGCGATCAAAGTGATCATCTGAATTCAGATTTTTTCGGAGACGCTTTAGGCGTGCAGAAACTGTTTGAGCTTGGTAGCGTGTGAAGAGCGGATTATGGATACGGCTTCGGTCTCTCAACAGAGAGTTACCGATCTTCTCGCGCGATGGAGTAAAGGCGACGACGCTGCCCTCGCGGAATTAACCCCGCTGATCTATGACGAACTGCGGCGCCTCGCCCATCGTCAGATGGGCGCAGAACGTCCTGGCCACACACTGCAAACGACGGCGCTGGTAAACGAGGCTTATTTGCGCCTGGCCGATCAAACTGATCCAAGGTGGCAAAACCGCGCGCACTTCTTCGCTGTGGCAGCCCGCGCGATGCGTCGAATCCTGGTTAGTTACGCCAGGAGTCAGCGAGCGGAAAAGCGCGGTGGCGGCGCGCTTAAGGTGGAATTGAACGAAATAGCGCTAGTCTCATCCGAGGAATCGAAGGAAATCATCGATTTGCACGAGGCGCTGGAAAGGTTAGCCACATTCGACTCAAGAAAAGCTCAAGTAGTCGAGCTCAAATATTTTGGCGGGCTCAACTATGAGGAGATGGCAGAAGCGCTCAAGATTTCGCCTATCACAGTTAGGCGCGACTGGCGATTTGCCAAGGCATGGCTGTACGCGGAATTACAAAACGCCACCTGATAGAATGACAAAGCACGAATGGCTCCCCTGCGTTACATCGTTGAAGAGTCAAACCGCAATCCGATGTAACAATGTAACGATCTAACGAATCACGTTCTCGAGTCATGACTCCGGCGCGTTTCCAAACGATTGAGCGAATCTTTCTTGCGGCAGTGGAACAAGAGCCGGACCAGGTCGGCGCATTCTTGGATACGGCGTGCGAGGGCGATCCGCTTTTGCGGCCTGAAGTTGAAGCGCTTCTGGCTTCAGATAAACGAGCGGGCCCGTTTATAGAAAGATCAACTGTTGATCTGACGACCAGGATTATTGAAAATAGGCAAGCTCATTCGCTCGTTGGTCAGACGATCGGCCACTACAAAATTTCTGAATCCATAGGCACCGGTGGGATGGGCGAAGTTTATCTGGCCACCGACATAGTCGCGCGCCGGAAGGCCGCGCTCAAGCTCCTGCCCTTGCGCTTTACCAGCGACGCCGAGCGCCTGAAGCGATTTCAACAAGAAGCGCGCGCTGTCGTTGGTCTCAATCATCCAAATATTCTGACGATTTATGAGATCGGCGAGGATCACTCAATTCATTACATCGCAAGCGAACTGATCGAAGGCGAAACGCTGCGCGATCGTCTGACGCACGCACCAATGCAGGTGAGCGAAGCGCTCGATGTCGCGATCCAAATCGCGAGTGCGCTCACAGCCGCTCATCAGACGGGAATCGTTCATCGCGACATCAAACCGGAGAACATCATGCTCCGGCCGGACGGATACGTGAAAGTGCTCGACTTCGGGATTGCAAAGCTCGTCGAGCAGGAACTGCCAACGTCAATGCCGAAAGACCAAGCGCTGTTGCTGGTTGAAACCAATCTAGGCTCGGTGCTGGGTACAGTTCGTTATATGTCGCCCGAGCAAGCACGCGGCGGCCACGTCGATAAAAGCACGGATATCTGGAGCCTCGGCGTCGTGCTTTACGAAATGGTAAGCGGACGTGCGCCATTCAGCGGCGACACACCCAAAGAAGTGATGGCGTCGATTCTTGAGAAAGAGCCGCCGCCAGTTACGCGGCACTTCCCGCGCGCCCCTGCTAAGCTTCAGCAGATTGTTAGCAAAACATTACGCAAAGATCCCGCGCAACGTTATCGTAATGCGGCCGAGCTGCTTCACGCGCTCAAAGAGCTGCGGCGGGAACTGGAATTCAAATTGCAACGCGCCGCTGCTCCTTTATGGCTGCGCTGGGCCCGATCGCCCGTGGCTCTAGTGGTTGTCCTCTTATCAGCCGCGCTAGCACTGACATTTCCATTCTTTCAGCATCGAAATGTGACAACGAGCTCTCTGCCGCCGGACAAGAGCATCGCCGTGCTGCCATTTCTCGATCTTAGCGAGAAAAAGGACCAGGGGTATTTTTGCGACGGCATGAGCGAGGAGATCATCGGCGCTCTGGCTAAAGTCGAGGGACTGCGCGTGGTCGCTCGCACCTCGTCATTTTCATTCAAAGGAAAGAACGTGAACGCGAGCGATGTTGGAAAGAAGCTAAACGTCGCGAATGTTCTTGAAGGAAGTTTGCGACGCGAGAGTAACCGCGTTCGTGTTACTGCCGAATTAATTAACACGAGCAGCGGTTTTCATGTTTGGACGGAAACGTACGACCGTGAGCTGGCAGGCGTCCTTGCGCTGCAGGATGAAATAACTCGCTCTATTGTTAACGCGCTTAAAATCAAGCTGGCCGTTGCGCTTCCCGCCCAACAACAACGTAACACCGAAGTATATGATCTTTATCTGCAGGGTCTTTATTTCTCAAACAAGAGCAGCGAGAGCGACTTGCGCAGAGCGCTAAATTTCTTTCAGCGCGCCGTCGAAAAGGATCCAGGATTTTCGCGAGCATGGACCGGGATCGCGAAGGTTTGGTATTTTTTGGCCGACGTTTACGTAAAACCCCTCGACGCTTACGCAGCCTCAAAAGAAGCAGCTTTGAAGACAATCGCGCTCGACGAGAAGGATGCCGAGGCGCATTGCTACCTTAGCGAAGCGAAGCGTGTTCTTGACTGGGATCTAGCCGGCGCGGATGCGGAACTAAAGCGCGCGCTCGAACTCGATCCTAACTCTGCACCGGCTCACCTCTTTTCGGGACTGCACCCACTCTTTCGCGGTGAGCTAAAAAAGGGTCTGGAACTTATCGTCGAAGCCGAGAAGTTAGATCCGGTATCGCCGATCATCAGCTACGTTGCTACAGCCGCCTATCTGGCTAACGACCGTATTGATGATTCAGTTATCGAGGGCCAGCGCACACTTCAGCTTGATCCAAATTACTTTTATTTGGATTCGGTGTTAGCCGCCGCCTATCGTGACAAAGGCAATTTTCCCGAAGCGATCAAGCTTTACACCAAAGCGCAGGAAGCAACGCATCTCCCGAGTAGCGGCCTTGCCATCACCTACGCGCGCATGAGCCGGCAAGCCGAGGCGCGAAACATTCTTGCTCAGCTTGTTCAAGCGCGGGAAACGCGATACGTCTCGGCACCTTTGATCGCAGCAGTTTCGACTGCCTTAGGCGACAAAGAAGAGGCTTTCCGCTGGCTCGAGCGCGCCCACGAGGAACATTCGGGAATATTACAGTGGATCGCGTTTCTTCCTGAATTTCGTGCGCTGCATTCTGACGTACGTTTCCCTGATCTTGTGCGGCGGATCAATGCTTCGCAGGACACAATTTTAAAGATCACCGAGACAAGTCTGTCAGAGACTGCCGATCCCAACGCGCGGAGCCACTACACCCTCAAAGTTGGAGTAAAGCCACGACCCGGGACCCAAAATGGTCACGTGGTCAGGATTAGCGTTTCCTTCTATGACCTAACGAAAGATAACAGAATGAAGCGAACGGATGCGCAGGTTGGTTATGACTGGCTTACCTTTCCTCGCGACTGGACGGATTCGACCCCGAAGTTCCTGGCAGCAACTTACGTGCGTCCGATAATCCAAACCCCTTCATCTGCTGGACGCCGATATGGGGGATACATCGTGCGAGTGTATTTCGACGGGCAGTTACAGGATTCGCGAGCGACTCCCACGGAATTACTAACCCTCTTTCCGGCCGAGGATCACAATGCCGCCCCAAGCCCATTGCCCCAGGTTCGCCGATGAAGTTCAAAACGAAGCTTGTTAAGGGATAGAAAAACTTGTTATTCCTGTCGGTGGCGAATTCGCGGGGGACGTTACACGATTGCCCCGTAATGATGAACGCTCCCGAAACCGGCCTGTGTCTCGCAATCACCGCGGGGTTGGTCTGTCCGTCCCTTATAACGCTCGCTCAGAATCCCTCACTCCCGGCACGAACAGCTGGCGAGCCGGGGGGGACAACAATTGAGGAGGTTATTGTGACGGGGTCGAACATTCCGACCGCAGAAGAAGTCGGCCCGAACCCGGTGGACACCTATCGTCCGGCAGACATCGAGAAATTGGGCATCCGCAATTCAACGGACCTGACAACTTTTCTGCCGCAGGAAGCAGGCGGCACCATCAATCATAACATCAGCAATGGCGGTGATGGTACTGTCCAATTCAACCTGCGCGGCCTGTTGTCCAAAGAAACCCTCGTACTGATTGACGGCAAACGTGTCGCCTTTGGTTCGTTGAACGGCGTCGGATTCGGCAGCGGCGTGGACATTAATCTGATCCCGTTTCCAATGATTGATCACGTCGATATTTTGAAGGATGGCGCGTCGGCGGTGTATGGCTCCGATGCGGTCGCCGGCGTGGTCAACTTCTTTTTGATCCACAAGTTCCGTGGGCTGGAGATCGGGGGCAGTTATGGGAACACAAACCTCGGAGCTTCCAACGACATGGGCGAATGGGAGGCATGGATCAAAGCCGGCACGGGAGATAACAAGACCAATATTGTTGTCATCGCTGATTTCTGGGAGCGTACTGGCGGCCTCTTCGGTCCTGACCGGGACCTGTCGGCTAACGCGTTTCAAATACCATTTGGAGGATTCGATAATCGCAGCGGGAGTTTTCCCGGGAAGATTGGAGGTTTTTTCCCGGGCTTGCGATTAATCCCAAGCCTATTTTTCGGCACCGGCGGTACGCCGTTGCCCGGCGTGAACACGCCGCTTCCGCATTCCGCACCAAACGCGGCGACTTCGCCATTTTATAAGACAGCCTATTTTCCTTTTTTGGGCATCCCACAGGGAACGCCGGGTCTAATTAATCCGAATGCCTATCCGGGCGCTCCCGGTATCATTGGGCCCCATGCAATTCAATTTCTCCCACAAACCGGTACCGATTATAAGGGGGGCGGCGACTACTTCTTCTTTAACTTCGCGGCTTTCACGCCAGCGCTTCCGCCAGCTGATCGTCAGAGCTTCTACGGTTCGTTCATACGCGATGTATGCGACAAATACCTGACGGTCTTTGCCGACTTTAAATATGTCCGCTCATTTTTCGATGCGTCTCTTGCCGCAGTGCCGATCATCCCGGATCCATTCGGCCTTGGCGCAGTTTTTAGGGGTATCAGTGTTCCAATCCAGAATCCGTTTAACCCATTCACCGTTGCGGATGCGACGATCCCAAATTTCTTTGCTGACGGATCTGGTCTTCCAGTCACAACCGGCATTCAGTTTCGCGGCATCAACGACACCGGTCCAAGACATGAAAAGTTCACTTACCACGATTATCTCTTCGATTTTGGTCTGCGCGGAGACTTGGGGCAGTTTGGCGATTATTTCAAGACGTGGAACTGGGAGTTGGGTTTTCGTTATTCTCGGAACGAAGGGCAGGATTTGTCTCTGGGCGAAATGAGCCAGCCTGGATTGCGGAATGCCCTGTTGGATACGAACCCCGCTACGGCATTTGATCCGTTCCTGAATTTCACTGCCCACAATACCAAGGCAGCTAGAGCAAGAGTTTACGTTAACCTAAATAATTCAGGCGAATACGAGTTGCCAATTGGCTACGGCGCTCTGAACGGCGACCTGTTCAATCTTCCCGCCGGCCCTGTCTCCTTTGCTATCGGCGGTGAGTATGACGCACCGAGGTGGGCGCGCGATCGTGACGCCCTTAACACAAGCTTTCAAAGCGTTGGCTCAACAAACGGGGAAAGCGCAAAGGTGAACCGCGACGTTTGGTCAATCTACCAGGAAGTGCGAGTGCCCTTCACCAGTCCCACGTGGAACTTCCCCGGATTTTACAGCTTCGAGCTTGACTTTGCCGAACGCGAGGAATGGTACTGCCAGAACACCTCTGCCGTTCTACCTTCCGGAGCCTTCCCATTTCAGCCGGCGGCGCATAGCCAGTATAACGCGCAGAAGCCAAAAGTCTCAGTTCGCTGGCAGCCCCTTGATCCAAAATATATTGGCGCCCTTGCCTTGCGTGGCAGCTACACCGAAGCGTTTCATGCACCGGCGCTATCAGAGATTTCACCCGCTTCCACGGAGGGCGTCGCCGACTTCATTTTCGACCCAGTATTAAACAACTTCTATTTCACCGGGACACGTTTTATAGGGAATCCCAACCTACAGCCGGAGGTGGCCTATGAATGGTCTTACGGGCTCGTTTACAGCCCGAAATGGATCAAGGGCCTGACGCTCACCGCGGATTGGTGGCACATTGATATGCGATCGATCGCGTCCCTCCTCGGCACACAATTCACTGTTAATAATAACATCCCCGGCCTGGTTATTCGTGGTCCTCCTGAGAATTCGGGTCAATCGGGACCCATCATTTTGGTCATTGATCCCAACGAAAATCTTACAGGCGCAGTTTTTGAAGGTCTCGACTATGAAGCAATCTATCTTCTGGACTCTTCGATCTTTGGCCACGGGGATTTGGGCAGATTGACCGTAACGGTCAACGGCACGTGGCTATCCCGGGCTGAACTTCAGATTTTGCCTGATACAAAACGGTTTGGTATCGCGGGCGAGTTTATCCCGCCGGGATTCACCCTGACGGGTTCGCTGCCATGGAATCGCGCCAATTTCAGTCTGTTCTATGACGGCCCGGCTGACACATGGATGCAGGGGTTGGATGTCGGCGCGGTAGTCCACTACACCGGCCAATACGAAGATGACAATCTAAGCCTCACCCCAAATCCCTTCACTGGAGAATCCTCCAAGCCACAAACGCCGAGAAGCGGGTTTCGTTCTTGGCGCGCGCGGAAAGTGCGGGAATGGACCACGCTGGATATAATTTTGAACTATACGTTTAATCTGCCACCGCCTGCCCCTGCGGAAGTGCCCGGTTTCGCCAAGGACGGCGGTAAGAATGTGGAGATGAAGGACGGCAAGGAAAAAAACGTCATGCCTGTCTCTACGGCGGAGTACAATCCCTGTGGATGGCGTACGTGGTTGAATAACACCACGATCACGCTTGGCATGCAGAACGTGTTCGATTCGGATCCACCGTTTGTGGCCCTCAACGGCGAGGATGTGACCGGCTACGACGAATCGCTTGCCACAATCAAAGGGCGATTCTGGTACGTCCAACTAAAGAAGCGATTCTAAGAAACCTATCCGGCGGCGAATCACTTCGAAATTACTGCTCTCGAGCGCGATGCTTTGCTTCACTTGCGCCTCTCCTGCTCGTGAGCCCGCCGCCGCGGCGGCGGCGTGCGGGCTGTCGAGCTGCTTCAGGTTCGTTGTGGTAGAAGCGCGATATCAAGGGCAAGGCGTCGGTGTCGGCGCCGCACAGGTCGGCACTATGCAATTAGCTGGCTGATCAGCGTCGATCCGTCGCGGCAGACCCGTTGGAACAATCTGCACGACCATATTCACCGCACACACTGTCCCTTCGTTACGGATCAGATGGACGTCGCCGCAACCTACGTCGGTGAAGCTCTCACCTGCGTGGTAAACGGTGGGCGTGCAGGTAGGATCGTCAGCATCGTAGACGGTGAGCTCGCCAGATAGAACTGTGATCAAGCTAGGTCCCGGATGCGTGTGCCAGCCAGAATGAGCACCCACTGGCCACGTGTTTCGGACCACATAAAGGTCCGAATCTCCCTTGATGATCGTTTTCAGAAACCACCCGTAGTCTCGAAACTCATTGCACATCAAGTCCAGCGAGCCAGACGGGAAGTGGCCGGTCGCCAACGTTTGACTAGCAAGCGCGCATGCCGGTGTTGCCCGTGCCGGTACAGCAGGCAACGTGACAATGGTCACAAGGGCCGGTGCGATGAGGAGTGGTAGGATTCGTGTTCTTCTACACTGAGTTAACAGGTTCATTTGTTTTTCCTTTCTTTGTTCTTTTGTTGTCGGCCACAAATTCCGCTGCCCGCGCGATCTCGCCGGGCTTTGTAGATGCGACCTAATCGATAAAGCGGAATTCCACCGCCAAACACACCATGCTCAGCAAAAAAGCAGTAGGCAGAGTTCTCGACGACAATGATCACAAATCGGCTGGTGTCTCGCCCGACTTGGACCGACAATACGAAGCGTTCGTGGCCATGTTGACGTCTGTGTCGCAAAAGCAACAAGTCACGCAACTGCTTTGCGAGTGGCGCGACGGAGACTCACACGCACTGGAGAAATTAATCCCGCTTGTGCAACCAGAGCTCCAACGTCTGGCGCAGCATTACATGAGCCGGGAGCGAGCCGGGCACACATTGCAAACGACTGCCTTGCTGGATGACGCTTACCTGCAGCTCGCGGATAAGACCCATCCGCAATGGCAAAACCGCGCGCACTTCTTTGCCGTGGCAGCACAGCTCATGCGCCGCATCATGGTAGATCACGCCCGCCGCCGCCAGGCGCTGAAACGGGGTAGCGGCGCGATGAAGATCACGTTGGACGAATGTGCTGTTGCGGCAGAGACGCGCGCAGCCGAGCTGCTCGCGCTCGATGAGGCACTGGAGAAACTCGCATCTGCTGATCCGCGCAAAGCCAGGGTTGTGGAGATGCGTTATTTCGGAGGCTTGACCATGCAAGAGATCGCGGACGTTCTCAAGATTCACGTCAACACGGTGACTCGGGACTGGATTGCGGCGCGCGCGTGGCTGTTCGCCGAGTTAAGTGGAGAAGACATGGATGCAGTCTGAACGGTGGCAAACTTGCACGGAATTGTTCGCTGCTGCGGTTGAACAATCTCCTGACGAACGAGCCGCTTTTCTCGAACGAAGTTGTGAGGGCGACGAGCGTCTGCGCCGCAAGGTTGAGCTCCTTCTCAAATATCACGACAGTTCGGGAGACTTTATCGAATCGCCGGCGTTCGAGGTCGCGCCTGAGTTCCTGGTCGGCGACCCGGAGACATTGGTCGGCCAACACCTCGGCGGCTATCGAGTCGACGCGGTCGCAGGGGTTGGTGGGATGGGCGTAGTTTATCTCGCCTGGGACAAGCGGCTCGGCCGAAAAGTTGCGCTGAAGCTGCTCCCGCAGTCGATGGTGGCGAATGAGGCGGACTTGGATCGGTTAGAAAAGGAAGCACGCACCGCTTCGGCTCTGAACCATCCGAATATCGTCACAATTCATGACATTGGAGAGGTCGAATCCACGCATTACATAGCGACCGAGTTCATCGAAGGTACCACCCTGCGCGAGCGGATGAACAAGGGTCCGATTGGCACTCGCGAGGCAGTAGACATTGCGGCGCAAGTTGCAAGCGCACTTTGTGTGGCACATCGCGCCGGCATCGTGCACCGCGACATTAAACCTGAGAACATCATGCTCCGCCCGGACGGATATGTGAAGGTGCTGGATTTCGGAATCGCCAAACTCACGCAGCAGGAAACGGTAGACACGACGAAAGCGCGCCGGGCATTGCTCCCGACGCAGCAGAGTGTGTTCGTCGGCACCACACGCTACATGTCACCTGAGCAAGCGATGGCGCACCCAGTAGATGCACGCAGCGATCTCTGGAGTCTTGGCGTCGTGCTTTATGAGATGCTCGCGGGACGCGCACCGTTCGAAGCTGATGCAGCCACGGACGTGATCGCAGCCATATGCGAGACCGATCCGGAGCCACTGAAAGAGTGTGCGCCTGTTATTCCTCCCGCGCTGCGAGCGGTGGTGAAGAGAGCTTTGCGCAAGAGCCCTGCTGAACGCTACCAGAGCGCTGAAGAGATGTTCTCTGATTTGCGAGCGAATAAAGAGAATACTTATGGCGCCGCGGCACGAAGTGCGAAACGGATCCCTGTTGCAGCCGTCGCAGCAATGCTTGTGGGGCTCGCACTCTTTTACGCATGGCGTGCCCGGCGCCCTGCTCCGGTGCGCGCGATGGTGACGGCCGAAAAAAGCATTGCCGTGCTACCTCTGCAAAATCTGAGCGAAGATAAGGAGAACGCTTTTTTTGCAGATGGTGTGCAGGACGAGTTGCTCTCGAGCCTCTCCAAGATCAAGGATCTGAAGGTGATCAGCCGCACTTCGGTGATGCGGTACAACAGCAGCACGAAACGCAATCTCAAAGACATCGCGCAACAACTCGGCGTGAGGAATGTCATCGAAGGCAGCGTTCGTCGATCGGGAGACCATCTGCGCGTCTCAGTGCAACTCATCGACGGGCGAACAGATCAGCACCTTTGGGGACAGACTTATGATCGCAAAATGGTTGATTCGGTTGGTTTGCAGGGCGAACTGGCCACAGAGATTACTGCCGCTGTCGGTGCGACACTGAGCCCACAAGAGAAAGCGCGAATAGAAGCCAAGCGGACGAACAATCCTGCGGCCTACGATGCATATCTGCGCGCGCGCGCCCTTCCAAGTACTTGGGCCTACTTCCTCCAGAGTGACTTGGAAGATGCAATCCGGCTGTACCAACAGGCTGTGAATCTCGATCCCAAGTTTGCTTTGGCTTGGGCATATCTTTCCGTCGCGCATAGCAAGACTTATTCGTTAGGGCTCGATCCAACATCATTCCGTCTCAAGGCCGCTAAGGATGCGCTCGATCGCGCGCTGACACTGGATTCGAACCTGCCGGAAGTTCATCTTGCTAGCGGCTATTATCGATATTGCGAGCGTGACAACACAGGTGCACTCGCCGAATTCCAGCAAGTTGAAGAGGGTCTTCCGAACAGCATTGATGTTATCGAAGCGATTGCCATGGCCCAGAAAGCACTTGGGAATTGGGACGAATCTATTGCAGAGCTCGGTCGAGCCATTGAGCTCGATCCTCGCAACGTCACGGCTCCCAATAATCTCGCGCTTACCTATGCGGATTTGCGCCGTTTTCCTCAAGCCCTGGCCACGCTTGACCGCGTACTTGCATGGGACCCCATGAATGCCCGTGCGCTTTTGACAAAACTGGAGATCTTTTTGGCGACCGGCAATCTTGAAGCAGCGGAGCCGTTGCTCGCCAAATCCAACGTGCCAAGTGCTTACAAAGCCAGCTACATGGTTCTCAAGCGCCGCTATGCGGAGGCCGCAGAACTACTTTCCGGTGCGGTCGCCGTCGAGTCAGATCAAGGCGACCTCGAGCTAATCCGTTCTCTCGCCCAAGCACAACAGCTTGCCGGCGATATTTCAGCAGCGCGTGCGACTTACCAAAAGGCGGTTCAAAATCTGCAACGCCAGCTTAAGAGCGTGGCGCCGGGTTCTTTTGAAGAGGCGTGGCGCCATAAGTTGTTGAGCGAGGACTACGCAGGTTTGGGCGAAGCTGCTGCTGCGGTTGATGAAGGACAAAAAGCCATGGCCGTATGTCCGACTTCTAAAAATGCGTGGGGTGGGCCGATCTTCGAGGTCAACATGGCAGAAATCTACGCGACACTCGGGGATGCTGATCACGCGATTCCTATTCTCCAGCGGGTGCTGCGCCTCCCATGCGGATTTTCCATTACACCGGAGCTGTTACGACTCGACCCACTCTGGGACCCCATCCGTACAGATCCGCGTTTTATAAAGTTGACTGCAGAAAAGCGACCGTGAATCGCACGCCAATTTTTCGCGACTAACAATTCCCGAACGGAAACCGATAAGTGTCCAAAAGCACCAGACGCCCCCAATTATTGCTTCGTCAACAATTGCCTGAGCACGAACGGTAAAATCCCGCCGTGCCGGTAGTAATCGATCTCGATAGGCGTATCGATTCGAAGCTTCACCGGCACTGATCGTTTTTCGCCGTTCTTTTCGATCTCAAGCGTTACTTGTTGTCCAGGGTTTATCGACTCGGACAATCCCACGATCGAAAACTTCTCCGAGCCATCTAGCCCGAGCGTTTGCGCAGATGTGCCCTCGAGAAACTGCAGTGGCAACACGCCCATTCCGACCAGGTTCGAACGGTGAATTCGCTCAAAGCTTGCCGCGATCACCGCTTTCACGCCTAACAAACGCGTGCCTTTCGCTGCCCAATCACGCGATGAGCCGGTGCCGTATTCGTGACCGGCGAGAATGACCAAGGGAGTCTTTGTTTCCGCGTATTTCATCGCCGCATCGAAGATCGACATCTGTTCGCCCTCGCCGTTCTTTGAACCGCCAGTTTTGCTCGGACCGAAATATTTCGTCACGCCGCCTTCCGTTCCGACCACCATTAAGTTCTTGATTCGCACATTCGCGAATGTGCCGCGGGTCATCACCAGATCGTTGCCGCGCCGGCTGCCGTAACTGTTGAAATCGCGCGGCTGAATTCCGCGTGACATCAAATACTTTCCGGCGGGGGAACTCTCTTTAATTGCTCCCGCAGGAGAAATGTGATCGGTGGTGACCGTGTCA
>Ga0310810_10004203_pt1 | contig 15867 bp, 20 predicted proteins | sample NCmetagenome_FD_207641 | JGI IMG/M metagenome (GOLD analysis project Ga0310810, IMG submission 207641) | Soil microbial communities from experimental microcosm in Duke University, North Carolina, United States - NC | ecosystem: Engineered > Artificial ecosystem > Soil microcosm > Unclassified ...
CAGTCTCCCGAGGCGCTCAAGGCCCTCGGCGACCTCGCGCTGGAGGACAACGACAAGCGCGAGGCGGCCGTCGCGGTTCTCGGCAACACGCGCGATCCCAAGTGGCTCGAGTTCCTTGCCGCGCTGCGCGACGGCACCGTCTATGCGCGCGGCAAGGGCAACGCGCGCGAGATCGTCGTGGGCGGTGCGAAGATGACGAAAGGCGATCAGGACGTCGTCGAGATCGCGACCGCGTACGACCGCAAGCTCATCGGCACGGTACCGGTCGCCAGCCTCACCGAAGTCGCCGCCGACCGGCGGCTGCGGATCGCCATCAAGCCGTTTCTTGACGCCGACGAGACGCGCGTCCAGCTCGCGAGTCCCGATGCCGAAACACGCCGCGGAGCAGCCGTGAAGCTCGGCCACCAGGCCGATGCGGCCGCGGCGTCGGTGGTCGAAGCGGCCATCGCCAAGGAACGCGTACCCAACGTTCGTCATGCGCTCGAAGAAGCGCTGGCGCTCATTCGTCTGACGCACGGCGAGGCGCCGGTCCGCGTGCTCGCCGCGCAGTCGCTGGGCGCGCTGCATTCGTTCGACGCCGTGCCCTCGCTGCAGCGGCTCGCCGCGGATGCGAGCGCCTCGCGCGCCGAGCGCGAGGCCGCGACGCAGGCCATCCGCCAGATCGAGCGGTGGAGCCTGCTCGTGCGTACGCTCGAGACGTCGTTTCAGGGTGCCTCGCTCGCGTCGATCCTGCTGCTCATGGCGCTCGGCCTCGCCATCGTCTTTGGTCTCATGGGCGTCATCAACATGGCCCATGGCGAGCTCATGGCGCTTGGCGCCTACAGCACCTTCGTCGTGCAGAACGTGTTTCGCGCGCGGTGGCCGGAGTGGTTCGACGCGTACTTCATCGTCGCGCTGCCGGTGGCCTTCGTCGTCGCCGCGTTGGTGGGCGTCGTCCTCGAGCGGGGCGTGATCCGCCGTCTTTACGGACGGCCACTGGAGACGCTGCTGCTCACGTGGGGCGCGTCGCTCATCATCCAGCAGGCCCTGCGCTTGTGGTTCGGCGCCGCCAACGTGGACGTGTCATCGCCGCGCTGGCTGTCCGGCGGGTTCGGGCTCATGACCGGGCTCACGCTGCCGTTCAACCGGATCTTCATCATCGGCCTCGCCGCCGTCAGCGTGGCGGCGATGTACTGGCTGTTGTTCGCCAGCAATGCGGGGCTGCGCATTCGTGCGGTCACGCAGAATCGCGGGATGTCGTCGTGCCTCGGCGTCCGTGCCGGCTGGGTCGATGCCACGACGTTCGCGCTCGGCGCCGGGCTGGCGGGTCTCGCGGGCGCTGCACTCACGCAAATCGGCAATGTCGGGCCCTCGCTCGGCCAGAACTACATCGTCGATTCCTTCATGGTCGTCGTTACCGGTGGTGTCGGAAAGCTCGCCGGCACGATCCTGGCGGCGGCGGGAATCGGCGGGCTCAACAAAGGTATCGAGCCGGCGCTCGGCGCGGTGTTCGCGAAGGTCGCGATCCTCCTGCTCGTGATCTTGTTCTTGCAGCGTCGGCCGGCGGGACTCTTTGCCACGCGAGGACGCAGTGCCGAGGCGTGAGGCGCTCGCCATCGCGGCCGCGGCCGTCCTGCTCGTGGTCGTGCTGCCGATCTGCAACGCGCTGCCGGCGAATTCGCCGCTGCACGTCTCCGATTTCCGGCTGAATCTCTTCGGCAAGTTCCTCGCCTACGCGATTCTCGCACTGGGGCTCGATTTGCTCTGGGGCTACGCCGGCGTGCTCAGCCTTGGCCACGGTGTGTTCTTCGGGCTCGGCGCCTACGCGATGGGCATGCACCTGATGCTCGAGATCGGCGCCAAGAGCGTCTATCAGAGCGCGCTGCCTGATTTCATGGTCTGGAACCAGGTGAAGGAGTTGCCGCTGTTCTGGCGCCCGTTCTATTCGGACGTCTTCACCCTCATCGCCATCGTCGTCGTCCCGGGGCTGGTGGCGCTGGCATTCGGCTTCCTGGCGTTCCGCAGCCGCATTCGCGGGGTGTATTTGTCGATCATCACGCAGGCGCTGGCGCTGTCGGCCTGGCTCGTGTTCAACCGCAATGAGATGCGCCTGGGTGGGACGAACGGGCTCGCCGACTTCAAGACCATCTTCGGCTTCCCGCTGAATCAGGCTTCGACCCAGCGCGGGCTCTATACCGTCACGGCGCTCGCGCTCGTCGTCGCGTATCTCGTGTGCCGCTGGATCACGCGCAGCCGAGCGGGCAAGGTGCTGGTGGCGATTCGCGACAGCGAGACGCGCGTGTTGTTCTCCGGCTACTCGCCGGCGCGCTACAAGCTGTTCGTGTTCGTCGTCTCGGCCGTGCTCGCGGGGATCGCGGGCGCGCTGTACGCGCCACAGGTCGGCATCATCACGCCGGCCAAGATCGGCGTGCTGCCGTCGATCGAGATGGTGGTGTGGGTCGCGGCCGGCGGCCGCGGCACGCTGGTGGGCGCCGTGCTCGGCGCCGTCGGGGTCAACTGGATGCAGTCGTGGCTGACCACCAGCTACCCGGATGTGTGGTTGCTGTTCCTCGGCGGGCTCTTCATGGGTGTCGTGCTCTTCTTTCCCGACGGCCTCGTGGGCGCCCTCGCGCGTCTCGGAGGGTTCATCCGACGCGCGCCGGCGCCGGGCGCGCTCACCGCCGAACGCACGCGGCCGGCGACGGTCTCGAACAGGCCATGACATCCACCGGCTCGATCATCTATCTCGAAGATGTCACGGTCTCCTACGATGGCTTCAAGGCGCTGTCGCGCCTGAACTTCTATATGGACCGGCGCGAGCTGCGAGTGGTCATCGGCCCCAACGGCGCCGGCAAGACCACGCTGCTCGACGTGATCTCGGGACGCGCCAAGCCCGAGCACGGTCGCGTGATCTTCGGCGACCATACCGACCTCACGGCGCTGCGTGAAAACGACATCGCCGCGCTCGGCATCGGCCGCAAGTTCCAGACACCGTCGGTGTTCGTCAACCTGAGCGTGTGGGACAACGTCGAGCTCTCGCTCAAGCGCGCGAGCAAGGGCGTGTTCGCCGCGCTGCTCGAGCGGGATGCGGTCGGCGAGCGCGACCGCATCGCCGCCACGCTGGCGACGGTCGGCCTCGCCGACAAGGCGACGTTGATGGCCGGCGCGCTGTCGCACGGCGAGAAGCAGTGGCTGGAGATCGGCATGGTGATGGCGCAGGATCCCGAGCTGTTGCTCGTCGACGAACCGGTAGCGGGGATGACGGACGAGGAAACGGCGCGCACCGGTGAGCTCTTGGAGTCGATCGCCGCCGACCGCTCGGTGCTCGTCATCGAGCACGACATGGAGTTCGTGCGGCAGATCGCCCGTAAGGTCACCGTGCTCCACCAGGGCACGGTGTTGTGCGAGGGGCCGGTGGATCAGGTGCAGACCGACCCGCGCGTGCTCGAGGTCTACATCGGGCGCCGCCCGGAGACGGTCGATGCTCGCGGTTGAGCGACTCGACGTCGCGTACGGCGGCTCGCAGGTGCTCTGGGGCGTCGACCTCACCGTCTCGGCCGGGGAAGTCGTGTGTCTGATGGGCCGCAACGGCGTCGGCAAGACGACGCTGCTCAAGGCCGTGATGGGTCTCTTACCCGCGCGCGGCGGGCGCGTCACGTTCGACGGCGCTGACATCACTCGCTGGTCGCCCGACCGGCGGGCGCGCGCCGGGATCGGCTACGTGCCACAGGGCCGCGAGATCTTTCCGCACCTCAGCGTGTACGAAAACCTCAAAGTCGCGCAGCTCGGCTGCGGGCGCCGCGACAGCATGGCCGACGTGCTCGATCTCTTTCCGGCCCTGCGGCGGTTTTTGAGCCGCAAGGGCGGCGTGCTGTCCGGCGGTGAGCAGCAGATGCTCGCCATCGGTCGCGCATTGTTGATGCGTCCCAGGCTGCTGATCCTCGACGAGCCGACGGAAGGCATCCAGCCGTCCATCATTCTCGAGATCGAGGACGCGATCCGTCGCATCAAGCACGAGATGGGTCTCGCCGTGCTGCTCGTGGAGCAGTACCTCGACTTCGCCGAGCGGCTCGCCGATGCGTATGTGATCATGGCCAAGGGTTCGGTGGTGGCGTCGGGCGCCACCAAGGATCTGCATGCGGATCAAGTGAAGCAGCACCTGACTGTCTGAGGCTCCGGAGGTTCAACGATGCACCTCACGCCACGCGAGCAGGAGAAGCTGCTCGTCTTCACCGCGGCGGAGCTCGCGCGCCGGCGTCGCGCGCGCGGCCTGAAGCTGAATCACCCCGAGGCGCTGGCGATCATCACCGCGGAGATCCTCGAGGGCATCCGCGACGGTCGCTCGGTGTCTGAGCTGATGGAGGCCGGGCTGTCCATCCTGCGGCGCGACGACGTCATGGACGGCGTGCCCGAGATGATCGACGAGGTGCAGGTCGAGGGCACCTTTCCGGACGGCACCAAGCTCGTGACGATTCACGACCCGATCCGATAACCCCTGCCGTGCGCGGAGGGACCCACGCGTGATCCCCGGCGAATATCTCTTGGGCGATGGCGACATCGAGGCCAACGTCGGGCGGCGCACGCTCGAGCTGACCGTCGAGAACACGGGCGACCGGCCGATTCAGGTCGGCTCGCACTTCCACTTCTTCGAAGTGAATCGGGCTCTGCGGTTCGATCGTTCGCAAGCGTTCGGAATGCGGTTGAACGTGCCCGCGGGGACGGCGGTTCGCTTTGAGCCCGGCGACGCCAAGCACGTCACGCTCGTCGAGCTCGCCGGCGCGCGTCAGGTGCACGGCCTCAACGGCTTGACCGCGGGCGGGAGCAAAGAGGAGGCGCTGCGGCGCCTCGAGCGCTGGAGTACCGCCCAGCCCGAGCGTTACTCGTGAGCTTGCGGATCACGCGGCGACAGTACGCGGATCTCTATGGCCCCACCACGGGCGATCGCGTGCGGCTGGCCGACACCGAGCTGCTCATCCGCGTCGAGCGCGATTTGACGGTGCCCGGTGAAGAGGCGAAGTTCGGCGGCGGCAAGGTGATTCGCGACGGGATGGGCCAGTCGGCGCGCGCCACGCGCGGGGACGACGTGCTCGATACCGTGATCACCAACGCGCTGATCGTCGACCACTGGGGGATCGTCAAGGCCGACATCGGCATCCGCGACGGCCGCATCGTCGGTATCGGCAAGGCCGGCAATCCCGACATCATGGCCGGCGTCACCCGGGGCATGGTCATCGGTGCGGGCACGGAGGTCATCGCCGGCGAGAACAAGATCGTCACCGCGGGCGGCCTCGACGCGCACATCCATTTCATCTGCCCGCAAATCGTGACCGAGGCGATCAGCGCGGGACTGACGACGCTGCTCGGCGGCGGCACGGGCCCCGCCGCCGGCACCAGCGCGACGACGTGCACGCCGGGCGTGTGGAACATGCATCGCATGCTCGAAGCCGCCGAAGAGTTCCCGATGAATCTCGGCTTCCTCGGCAAAGGAAATGCGTCGGCCCCGCAGCCGCTGCGCGAGCAGATCGAGGCCGGCGCGATCGGCCTGAAGCTGCACGAGGACTGGGGCACGACCCCGGCCGCCATCGACACGGCACTGAGCGTGGCGGAGGAGCACGACGTCCAGGTCGCGATTCACACGGACACGCTCAACGAGGCGGGCTTCGTCGAGGACAGCATCCGCGCCTTCAAGGGGCGGACGATTCACACCTACCACACGGAAGGCGCCGGCGGCGGCCATGCGCCCGATATCCTGCGCGTGTGCGGCGAGCCGAACTGTCTGCCATCGTCGACCAATCCGACGATGCCGTTCACCGTCAACACGATGGACGAGCATCTCGACATGCTGATGGTCTGCCACCATCTCAATCCGTCGATCCCCGAGGACCTGGCGTTTGCCGAGTCGCGGATCCGCGCCGAGACGATCGCCGCCGAGGACGTGCTGCACGATCTCGGCGCGATCAGCATGATGTCGTCCGACTCGCAGGCGATGGGGCGGATCGGCGAGGTGATCATCCGGACGTGGCAGACGGCCGACAAGATGAAGCGCCAGCGGGGCGCGCTGTCCGGCGAGAATGCCGGCGACGACAACCGGCGCGTGAAGCGCTACGTCGCGAAGTACACGATCAATCCCGCGATCGCGCACGGGCTCGCCGAGCACGTCGGTTCGATCGAGGTCGGCAAGGTCGCCGATCTCGTCGTGTGGAAGCCGGCGTTCTTCGGCGTCAAACCGGAGCTCGTGGTGAAGGGCGGTCTTATCGGATGGGCGGCGATGGGCGATCCCAACGCGTCGATCCCGACGCCGCAGCCCGTGCTCTATCGCCCGATGTTCGGCGCCCTCGGCCGTGCCCGTGCCACCACCGCGATCACGTTCGTCTCCGCCGCGGCGCTCGCGGCCGACGTGCCGAAGCGCCTGGGACTCGGCCGGCGCGCGGTGGCGGTGAAGCGCTGTCGCGGCCTTGGCAAGCGGGACATGATCCACAACGATGCGCTGCCGCGCATGGAAGTGGACCCGGAAACGTACGAGGTGCGCGCGGACGGCGAGCGCCTGACGTGCGAGCCGGCGCGGGTGCTGCCCATGGCCCAGCGGTATTTCCTCTTTTGAGCAGGGCGCCGATGAGCGCCCTGCCGATCGCGCCGATGAGCGGCCATCTGCGTCGTTGGCTCGGCCGCTCCGCGACGTCGCCGATGAGATGACGGAGCCCGTTGTCGTCATCACCCGGCCGCACGTCCACGTTCACGACGCCGATCTCTCGCGGCGTGAGCGCGACGCGCTGGTGCTGACGGCCGAGGAGCGGCGCTGGGGCCGGCGGCGCGTCACCACCCAGGCCGGGAGGATCCTGGCGCTGGCTCTGCCCACCGGTACCGTTCTCACGCCGGGCGACATTCTGCACGTCGCGGTCGACTGGTACGTCGTCGTGGAGGCGGCGCCCGAGCCGGTGCTGGCCGTGACGCCGCGTTCTCGCGACGAAGCGCTCCGCATCGCGTACGAGGTCGGCAATCGTCACTTCACGCTCGCGCTGGACGGCGAGCGGCTGTTGCTGCCCGACGACGCAGCGATGGAACAGCTCCTCGGCCGCCTCGACGTCCCGTTCGAGCGGATGCTGTCCGTCTTCGTGCCGCTCGGAGTCGCTCACCGCCACGATTCTCAGCATTGAGCGCATGACATCCGCGCCGGGGCCGATCGACGCACTCCTCGCCTTGTTGCAGCTCGGCGACGGGCTGTTTCCCGCGGGCGGCTTCGCTCACTCCTTTGGGCTCGAAACGTATGCGCAGGAAGGCCGCGTGCACGACCGCGCGAGCCTCGAGGCGTTCGTCACCGCGCATCTCGAGGGCAGCGCCGGTCCGGGGGACGCCGTCGCGGTCGCGGTGGCCAACCGCCTCGCCGTGGCCGGCGACGTCGCCGGCTGGTCGGCGCTCGATCTGCGCCTGGACGCCATGAAGACGGTGCCGGAGTTTCGCGCCGCGAGCCGACAGATGGGACGGCAGACGGCGCGTGTGGCCACGGCCGTCCGGGATGATGGCGTCCTCGGGTCCATCGCGCGCGCGATCGACGACGCGCTCGTGCCTGGCCACCACGCCGCCGTGTTCGGCGCGGCGGCCGGCCGTTTCGGAGCGGGCGACGAGGCCGCGGCCGCGACGTATCTCTATTCGACGGTCGCGCTGCTCGTCGGCGCGGCGCTGCGGCTGCTGCCACTTGGCCAGCTCGACGGTCAGCGTGTCGTTGCGGGCGCGCGCCCCCGTATCGCGCGCCTGGCCCGCGCCGCCGCGGCGGCATCCATCGACGACATGTGGGCCTTCACTCCCGCGCTCGAGCTCGCTGGCCTGCGCCATGCGCGGCTCGAGATGAGGTTGTTTCGATCATGACGATTCCCCGTCCGCTCAAGATCGGCATCGGCGGCCCCGTCGGCTCGGGCAAGACCGCGCTCACGGAGGCGCTCTGCCTGCGCCTGCGCGACGTGGTCGACATGGCCGTGATCACGAACGACATCTACACGAAAGAGGACGCCGAGTTTCTCGTCCGCCGCGCGGCCTTGCCGGCCGAGCGCGTCGTCGGCGTGGAGACGGGCGGCTGTCCCCACACCGCCATCCGCGAAGACGCCTCCGTCAATCTCGAGGCGGTGCACGCGCTGCTGCGGCGGTTTCCCGCGCTCGAGCTGCTCATCATCGAAAGCGGCGGCGACAATCTCGCCGCGACGTTCAGTCCCGAGCTCGTAGACGCCACCGTGTACGTCATCGACGTCGCGGAGGGTGAGAAGATCCCGCGCAAGGGCGGGCCGGGCATCACGCGGTCGGATCTGCTCGTCATCAACAAGATCGACCTCGCCCCGCACGTCGGTGCGGATCTCGGCGTCATGGCGCGCGATGCGCGCCGGCAGCGCGGCGACCGACCCTTCGTGTTCACCAATCTCAAGTCGGGCGAGGGCGTGGACGCGATCGTCCAGTGGCTGCGGACAGAGCTCACGCTGCCGTTGCCGGCCTGACGACGGCCCGCGTCGGGCGCGACGGCAGCCTCGCGCTGACGTTCGAGCGTCGGGGCGAACGCAGCGTGCTCGCGGCGTGTCGCTGGACGCTGCCGCTGCAGATCCTGGCGCCCGTCGGTCTCGACGATGTGGCGGCCGTGATCTCGATGCTGAATCCGACTGGCGGCCTCGTGGGCGGCGATCGGCTCTCCGTCGACGTGACCGTCGGCGCCGGTGCGCACGCATGCCTGACGACCCCGTCGGCGACGAAGGTCTATCGAACGGCCGGCGATGCGGCGGAACAGACCGTGCGCGCTCGTCTGGCGCCGCACGCCTGCCTCGAGTGGGTTCCAGACCATACGATTCCGTTTGCGGGCGCCGCGCTGCGCCAGCGCCTGACGGCCGACGTCGCCGAGGGCGCCACGCTGCTGGTCGTGGATGCGTTCGCGGCGGGCCGCGTCGCCCGCGGTGAGGCGTGGCGGTTTGCGCTGCTCGACAGCGCGCTCGTCATTCGCGACGCCCGGGGATGGCTGCTGCACGACCGGCTCGTGCTCCGCGACGGCCAACCCGGGCCGGGGCTCGGCTTCGCCGAGCAGCGGCCCTATGTTGCGACCGTCGTGCTCATCGCTGATGCCGGACTCGCGGCGTTCGTCGACGACGTGGCCGCGCTCGCGGCCGCCGACCTGGACGTCGGCGCGGCGCTGCTGCCGCGCCGGGGTGTGCTCGTGCGCTGTCTCGCCGGCGACGCGCCCGCGCTTGGTCGCGGGCTCGACACGATCTGGGCCGCGGCGCGCCGGCGCGCGCTCGGCCTGCCGCCGTTGGCCCTGCGCAAGCCGTGAACCGCGCGCGGAGTGCTGGCACGCACGCGGGCTTTCGATTACACTTCCGGCAGTCCTCATGTTCAGCCTGATCCCGAAAGAAGTCCGCTTCTACGATTATTTCGAGCAACAGTCGTCGCACATCCTGAACGCGGCGGCGTTGCTCCACGACCTCTGCCACAACTTCGCCGACGCGCGCGCGAAGACGCACAGGATCAAGGAAGTCGAGCACGCGGGCGATCAGGTCACGCACGAGGTCGTCAAGCGGCTGAACACGACGTTCATCACGCCGATCGACCGCGAGGACATCCACGATCTCGCCACGCGGTTGGACGACGTCCTCGACTACATCGAGGCCGCGGGGCTCGTCGTCTATCGCATCAAGGAGCCCACCTCCGCCTGCCGAGCCATGGCCGACGTGATCGTCAAGACCACGGAGGCGATGGACCGCGCCATCCGTTGCCTGCGCACCATGGATCCGGGCTTTCACGAGCACGCCGTCGAGGTGAACCGGCTCGAAAACAGCGCCGACGCGCTGCTGCGCGACAGCCTGGCCGCGCTGTTCGAGGAGCAGGGCGATCCCATCGAAGTCATCAAGTGGAAGGAGATCTACGAGACGATGGAGATCGTCACCGATCGCTGCGAGGACGTCGCGAACGTCATCGAGGGAATCATCCTCAAGATGGCGTGAGGCTCGCGAGCCGATGCTGAGCATCGTCATCCTCATCGTCGTCGTCGCGCTCGTCTTCGACTTCATCAACGGATTTCACGACGCCGCGAACTCCATCGCCACCGTCGTGTCCACGCGTGTGCTGACCCCGCTGCAGGCGGTCGTCTGGGCGGCGTTCTTCAACTTCGTGGCGGCGTTCGGCTTCGGCGTGCAGGTCGCCACGACGGTCGGCAAAGGCGTGGTCCAGCCCGCGGTGGTCGACCAGTGGGTGATTCTGGCGGGCCTCGCGGGTGCGATCGTGTGGGACCTCATCACCTGGTACTGGGGATTGCCGACATCGTCATCACACGCGCTCATCGGTGGCTTCGCGGGCGCGGCGGTGGTGAAGGCGGGCTTCGGCTCGCTCGTGGCCGCAGGCCTGGTGAAGATCGGCGTCTTCATGATCCTGGCGCCGGTGATCGGGCTCGCGATCGGGTTCGTGCTGATGGTGCTGACGCTCAACGTCTTCAAGAACCAGACACCCGGCCGGGTGGACAAGATCTTCCGTCGCGGACAACTGCTCTCCGCGGCGGCCTACAGTCTCGGACACGGCACGAACGACGCGCAGAAGACGATGGGCATCATCGCCGTGCTGCTCTTCACGACCGGCCGTCTCGGCCCGGAGTTCTATGTGCCGTTCTGGGTCATTCTCGCGGCGCACGCGGCGATGGGCCTCGGCACGATGGCGGGCGGCTGGCGCATCGTCAAGACGATGGGCATGCGCATCACCAAGCTGCGCCCCGTCGGCGGGTTCTGCGCAGAGGCGGCCGGCGCGGTCACGCTCATCGGCACGGCGATCGGCGGCATTCCGGTGAGTACCACACATACGATCACCGGCTCGATCATGGGTGTGGGAGCGACCCAGCGGTTCTCCGCGGTTCGCTGGGGCGTCGCGGGCCGGATCATCAGCGCGTGGCTCTTCACGATCCCCGCCTCGGCCATCGTGGCGGCGATCACCTGGTGGATTCTGCACGCGCTGCAATCGCTCTGACGTCCGCACGCCGACGTTCCTTCGACGTGCCGCTACCTGCATCCGCGTCATCGCGGGCGTACTCTCAAGAGCATGAGAGGTCGGTACGTCAGGTGCATGGCGGCGCTGCTGCTCGCAGGGGCGATGAGCGTTCCCCTCGGACCGACGACCACCGGTCGCGCCGTCGACCAGATCAACAGCTCATCGATGCGCGGTGTGCCGACGCCGCCGGTCCGCGAGACGCCGCGGCCCGACGCGGTGTGGGTGCCGGATCGCTGGCTCTCTGTGCCCGGCGCACCGAAGAGTGTGTTCGAGCCCGGGCACTGGGTGATCCACACGCCGGAAGGCGGACGAATCGCGCCGCCGCCACCGCGGCCTGACGCGACCGAAAGCCCCTAGAACTCCTTCACGAAGCCGCCCAGCAGCGAATAGTCGGCGGACCGCGCCCGCGTCATCGGGAGCTCGAGTCCCAGCCGCAGTGTCGTGCCGGGCAGCAGCTTGGCATTCAGGCCCGGGATGATGGTGACGCGCGTGCGGTCCCGCAGCTCGTCGCCGGCCGCGCCGCGCGTCCGCGTGACCGTCACCAGCTCCACCAGCGGCGCAAATACGCGCGTGACGCGCCATCCAACCGCGGCCGACGCCGTCAGCTCCTGCTCGTTCGGACCGACGACGTGCGCGTTGACGTTGAACTCGTACGCGACCGAGGCGAGCACGTCGAAGTCGCCGAGCGCGATGCCGCCGGTGACGAACGGTTCCACGGCCGCCTCGCCACCGAGCCCGCGGCGTTCGGACCCGGTCGGCAGCCGCGCCTCGACGCCGACGGCGATCTGCGTCAGCCAATCGAGCGATTGCCACACCGCCGCTTTCGTCTCGATCTCGAGGTCGCCGAGCCCCGCCTGTGCGGGGGCGCCGTGCGGGTCGTCGAAGACGATCGGAACTTCGAGCTCGATCTGCCACCGGGGCAGGATCGGCAGCTCGATCGCCGCGGCCGCCTCGGTGGTGCGTCCCTCGGCCGTCTTGGTGTGCTCGACGCTCAGCTCGAGCTCTCGCTCGATGACCGGACGGCGCGTTCGCAGCGGGTAAAAGAACGAGACGTTCTGAAAGTCTTGTTGCGCGTGTGCGGGATATACATCGATCAACGTAGCGAACACGAAGAGCACGAGGAGCCGTTTCACGAGCGATCCTCCAGCCTGCCGTGGCGGTGACGGTGACGTCGGCTGGCTGGCGGCGGGCGTGGCCTCGTGGCGGCGCCCGGAGCTGGCTGGCGGTTATTTCGTCAAGATCAGCTTGTCGCCCCGCGTGATGCGGAGCCGATACTCCGACTCACCATGCTTGATGATGATTTCTCGTCTGTCGCCGAAGAGCTGCTCGGTGCGAACGACGTGCGGTCGCGACGTGCGTGTGACCGGCGTCTGCTCTCCCGCGCTCATGCGCCGGTTGTTTCCATCGGCTCGACGATGCCGTCCTTTCGATGGGGGCTGCGCCGATACAGGCCGGGGAAGAAGAGCCTGCTTGCCGCGACGATATAGAGGAAGTAACCCGCGACTTCGAGCGCGCTGGGGCGCGCGTGATAGCCGATCAGCCCGGCGAGGAAGCTGCCCACACCAGCGTGATCGTCGAGCAGCCAGCTCGTGTCCCAGACCGCGTCGCCTCCGGGCACCACACCGAGCGCCTGCAGTCGTCCGATGCCGGCGCTGAACAGCCCGGCGGCGAGCAACAGGATGAACGCCGACGTGACGGTGAAGAAGCGGTGGACGCTCAGCCGGCGGCCGCCCTGGAACACGAGCCATCCGAGCGCGGCGGCGGTCACGAGACCCGCGGCGCCACCGACGAGCGCGGCCCACCCGGATGTGTCCTCGAGCTGGGCGAGCAGCCCCCACAGGAACAGCACGGTCTCGGCGCCCTCGCGAAACACGCCGGTGAACGCGATGAGGCCGACCATCCAGAGCTGCTGCGACGCGTGCGCCGCGTCGACGCGACGCTGCAGGTCTCCGTGCAGCTCGCGGGCGTGTCGCCCCATCCACCAGCCGTGCCAGGTGAGGAGGCCCACGGCGCCGAAGATCACGGCGACCGCGATGAAATCGGCGCCGACGTCGGCCAGGGTGCCGCTGAGCGCGGTCACCGCAATGCCCATCACGACGGAGGCCAGGACCGCGAGCGCGCCGCCGAACGCGACGTAGCGACGGCTCTCCGCGTGCCCGATCTGGACGAGATAGGCCGAGACGATTCCAAGCAGCAGCGCCGCCTCGAAGCCCTCGCGCAGCACGACGATGAACGTGGCGCCCACGGCTACTCCGCGACGATTTTGACCTGTGCCGCGTGGTTGAAGTCGTCCACGAACACGTAGGTGCCGGGCTTCAGCGCGCGGACACGAATGTTGACGGTCTTGCCGGCGGGCACGACCTTTTCGATCCGAAGGTCCTTGTTCTCGACTTCGATCGCCTTCTTCGGATCATTGTTCGTGACGACGAGCACGAAGGGCTGTCCCGCCTTGACCTTGATTTCCGCGGGATCGAACTTCTGATTGGCGGCGGTGAGCGGGACATCGGCGGACTTGTCGGCGGCGCCTGCGGCGGGAACAATGGCGCCGAGGATGGCGAGCAGGAGCACGACGAGCAACGGCAAGGCGACGAGCCGCTTCATGCGGCCTCCTGGGCAGTCGGACTGGCTCCGGGGTTAGGTATACCTAACCATGACAATATTGTCAACCTAACGGTAAAGCCCCGGGAGGGTTTCCGATGCTCTCATGGACGCGCGGCGCGGTCGGTGATCACGAGGCAGCGCGGGTGCTGATGCAGCACGGACGCCGGCACGCTCGTCGTTACAGGGCCGTCCAGCATGCGCGCGAGCGGCTCGCGCTTGGCCGCGCCGCTGACCAGCACGATGACTTCGCGCGCGGCCATGATTGTCGCCAGCCCGAGCGTAACCGCGCGATCGCACACCGGGCCGTGGATGACATCATCGGTCAGGATGTAGCGCACCGTGGTGTCGAGCAGCCGCACCGGACGCGTGAGGGCGTCGAGCGCGCAGCCCGGCTCGTTCGACGCGAGGTGCGCATTGGGCCCCAGACCCAGCATCACCACGTCGAGGCCGCCAGCCTCGGCGATCGCCGCCTCGTATGCCGCGCACATCGAGGCGAGATCCGCGGAATCGACGGCGAATGGCCGGCAGCGCGTGGCGTCGACGTTCGCCCACGCAAGGAACTCGGCGCGAATTTGGCGCCAGAAGTACCCGTCCGCCGGCGCGGGTGGACAGAGCTCGTCGACGCAAAACACGCGCATGCGCGCGTAGTCGACGGGATCGCGTTGCTGCAGGGCCGCCATGCGCGCGTACATCCGACGCGGCGTGCGGCCGGCGGGCACGGCCATCGCCAGGTCGCGGCGCGCACGGACGCGGTCGCGGAACACGTCCGCGGCAACTTCGGCGAGCTCGTCGGCATCGCGGGCGATCAAGACCTGCATCGGTCGTCGTGATTCATTAGACACGATGAATGCGCTGTCGATCTTCGGCCTCGTGGCGGTGACGACGATGATGCTCTGCTATGCGCTGGAGCGACGCAGCCGCTGGTACATTCTCGGCTTCGCGGGGGCCTGCGTACTCGCGTCCATCTATGGCTTCGCGCAGGGAGCGTGGCCGTTTGGGCTGGTCGAGGCCGTGTGGGCGCTCGTGGCGTTGCGGCGCTGGCGGGCGTGGCCGTCCACGACGCTGCCGTGAGCGCGCGCATGCCCGTTACCGTTCGCTTCGTCGGCTCGGGAGATTCGTTCGGCAGCGGCGGCCGCTTCCAGACGTGCATCGTCGTGGACGGCCCCGGCTGTCGGTTCGCCGTCGACTTCGGCGCCTCCTCGCTGATCGCGCTCGCGCAGCAGGGGATCGAGCACAACTCGCTCGACGCCATCCTGTTGACGCACCTGCACGGTGATCATTGCGGCGGCGTGCCGTTCTTGCTCATCGACGCGATGCTGGCGGCGAAGCGTACGCGCCCGCTCGTCGTCGCGGGTCCGCGCGACGTCCGCGCCCGGATGGACGCGCTCCGGGAGGCGCTGTTCCCGGGCTCGCACACGATGACGCCAAGATTCCCGCTGAGCTGGATCGAGATGCAGCCCGGCGTGCCGCACGCAATCCTGGACCTCGAGGTCACGTCGGCACCCGCACGACACACCGCGGAGACGAATCCCACCGCGCTCCGCGTGAAAGTGGGCGACAAAGTCATCGCCTATACGGGAGACACGGAGTGGACGGACGACGTCGCGCGTCTCGCGCGCGGAGCGGACTTGCTCATCGCGGAGTGCTACTTCTACGACAAGCCGGTGAAATGGCACCTGAACTATCCCACGCTCGCCTCGCTGCGCGGCGCGCTCGGCGCCACGCGCGTGATCCTGACCCACATGAGCAAGGAGATGCTCGCGCACGCCGACGTCGTGCCCGAACAATGCGCTCACGACGGGCTCGTCGTAACGCTGGAGGAGCGGTGACGACGGCCCGTCAGCGCGCGGCGGCGCGACGGCGGACCGTGGCGCGCGCGGGCGCCGATCGACGGCGGACCGTGGCGCGCGCGGGCGCCGATCGTTTGGTGTGCAGGTGGACGGTGCGGCCGCTCACGCGCCGGTCGCACTTGGGGCAGTAGTACCGCAGCTCGAGCGCGGCATCGCAGTCGTCGTGCACGAGCGCCGACTGTGGATGCACGTGCCGGGTGCCCCACACGGCCAGGGCGCCGATGACGACGCCGAGCTCGCGGCCACGCGGCGTGAGAGCGTACGCGGCACGGGGCGGATGCTCGGAGTAGAACTCGCGGACGACGACACCGCGCTCCTCCAGCACCTTCAGACGCTCCGAAAGGACATTCGGCGCGATGCCTTCGAGAGACGCGAGCAGATCCTGGAAGCGCTGCGGGCCGGACAGCAGGTCGCGGATGACGAGCAGCGTCCACCGCTC
>Ga0310810_10004204_pt1 | contig 15866 bp, 13 predicted proteins | sample NCmetagenome_FD_207641 | JGI IMG/M metagenome (GOLD analysis project Ga0310810, IMG submission 207641) | Soil microbial communities from experimental microcosm in Duke University, North Carolina, United States - NC | ecosystem: Engineered > Artificial ecosystem > Soil microcosm > Unclassified ...
GCTTGATCTGATCGATGCGGCGGTACCGGGGGCCCTCGAAGTCGGAGAGGACCAGGCCGATGGCCTGGTAGGCATCGTGGAGCTGCCGTGCGCCCTTCCGGGCATCCCACTGCGGCTGGAACTCGGGGAGCACTCTCGCCACCTTGGAGAAGTCGGCGCGGTAGTTCCGCTTGTCGGGACCGGCGTCGTCGGCGAAGGCGATCTCGCAGCCGGGCACCGTCTCCTTGACGATCTGGGCGATGTCGCGGATTCGGTAGTTCTGGTCGTTTCGGCCGATGTTGAAGGCCTGAGCGTGGACCCGCTCGCGAGGAACGGTGAGGACGGCGAGGAAGGCCCGGCTGATGTCCTCGATGTGGACGATGGGGCGCCAGGGGCTGCCGTCGCTCTTGAGCATCACCTTCCCGGAGGTGAAGGCCCAGGCGACCAGGTTGTTGAGGACGATGTCGAAGCGCAGCTTCGGCGAGACGCCGTAGGCCGTGGCGCAGCGGAGGAAGGTGGGGCTGAAGGAGTCGTCGGCGAGCTTGATCACGTCGCGCTCCACCCGGACCTTGGACTCACCGTAGGCGGTGACCGGGTTCAGCGCCGATTCCTCGTTCACCGGCGCGTCTCCGGCCGCGCCGTAGTTGCTGCACGAGGAGGCGAAGGCGAAGCGCGGGACACCGGCCTCCTTCGCCAGGGCAGCGAGCCGCACCGAGGCGAGGTGATTGATGTCGTAGGTCAGCTGTGGGTTCAGATCGCCCAGCGGATCGTTGGAGAGGGCAGCGAGGTGAATCACCGCCTCGAAGCCGGCGAGGTCACGGGCCTCCAGCGAACGGACGTCCTTTCGCAGGGTCTCGATCGGGTCCTGCCACTCACCGAAGCTGGAGCGGCGGTAGAGGTCGGTGTCGATGCCAACGACCTCGTGTCCGGCGCGAACCAGAAACGGCGCCATCACCGAGCCGATGTAACCACGGCTCCCGGTCAACAGAATCTTCATCGTGTCCCCTGGCGATCGCCGCCGGTGCCTCCCTGCGGCAAGCCCGCCTCCTGGCGTTGCGGCGCGGACTCTAGCCAAACGAAACGCCAGCCGGGAAATGCCACCCCGAGGAGGCGCCGCCTCGACGAGAATTCCAACCGCCGTTGCTCAGGGCAGCGGGGCGGGTCGCTTTTCCACCGGCGAGGTCTCGGATGACCTGCCCGACCTCGGGCCAACCATCCTTCTGAGCGTCCTCAGATCGCTTCGCCGGAGGAGGCCCACCGCCGCGGTGACCGCGGAGTAGACGAGCACGCAGAGCGGGATGCCCAGCCACGGCGAGAGCGGGGGAAGCAGCCGGAGGAGCAACGCCGTCCCCAGCGCGGCCCCGGCCGCCCGTGCGGTATCGGCGAGGATTCCCAGCCGCGCCGTGCCGCGGGGCATGAGGAGCAGCAGGCCGGCGAAGATCAGCGCCTCGCAGACGACCAGGGACACCACCACCCCGAGGCCGCCGTTCCCGGTCCGGGCCTGGAAGCGGGGGATGAGCCACAGCTCGAGTCCGGTGCCGAGCGCCACCGCCCCGACCTTCACGGTCGCGAAGGCCGTGGAGCGGCCGAGCGCGGTGAGCGCGGTTCCGAGCAGCACGTCGATGAAGGTCAGGAACAGGCCGAGCCCGAACACGCTCAGGATGACCCCCGCCGGCCCGAACGCACGCTGGCCGTAAACCACGTGGATCGCGACGTCGGAGAAGAGAGACGTTCCCAGGCCGGCAAGTCCTGCCATCCAGATCATCGGCCGCCGTGCGATGGTCAGCTCCCGGCGGAAGGCGGCGGGGTCCGCCGCGCTCCGCGACAGCCGGGGGAACGCCGCCGCGCCGAGGATGAGCGAGGGAGCGAGCAGCGTGCCCATGATGCTCTTGGCTGCCGCGTACCAGCCGACCGCGTCCTTGGGGACCAGCCGCGACAGCAGGACCGCGTCGATGTACGGCTGGACGTTGGAGGTCAGGGTCATCGTCACGATGGCCGTGCCTCCGGTCAGGATCTCCCGCGCGGTGGTGGTGGAGAAGTGAAGCGGGCCGCTGTCCACTCGCCGGTACAGGCGTAGCGCCACGGCCAGGGCCGCCATCCCGGCCAGGCCTTGCGCGACCATCACCCCGCCCAGCCCGAGACCGAGACCCAGGGCCCCGAGCGCCAGCACCAGCCCGGCGGCGCGATTGGTGACCGACACGGTCGCGTCGAGCCCCATCCGGTCCCGCCCGCGGAACACCACGCCGAAGTTCTGGGCGAGGAACAGCGGCAGATTGAGCGCGACGAAGGCGACCGCGAAGGCGATGGTCCGCCGGTCGTAGCCCAGCGCCCAGGCACTCAGGCCGGTCGGAAGACAGACCAGCGCGGTCCCCAGGGCCCGGAGCACGAGGCCCGTCCCCAGCAGCTCCCCGCCCCGCTGCGGTACGCGCGCGACCTCCCGGATGCCGAAGTACTGCTGTCCCCAGTCCACCACCACCAGGGCGAAGGCGGCGAAGGAGCTGATGACGAAGTAGAGGCCGAAGTCCGACGCGCCGAGCGTCCGGCCGAGCGCGGCGCTGAACACGACGCCCAGCAGCATGGTGAGGACCTGGCCGGTGACCAGATGCAGCGCGTTCCGGGCCAGGGAGGCGCCGGGCACCGAATCCGCCGTGACCGGCGCGGACGCGGGCCTCTCGGGGTCCCGCTCGACGTTGAAGGAATTCACCTGCCTTCAGGCTCCGGGCGCGGGATGGCGTCAGGGGGGCGGGGCGAGGGTGACGCACCCCAGGAAGCGATGGGCGCCGAGGAGGGAGATGGTTTCTCTCGCGTGCGCGAGCGAGGTCCTGCCCAGCTCGACGCCCAGGATCGCGGCGTCGGCGGCGAGCGCCACGGGGATGGCCGAGGGCGCGGTGAGCACGGACTCGACCATCACCACCACGCGCTCGCTCCACTCCGGAGAGCCCGCGTTGTGGGGACGGTTGGCGCCGGTCATGTCGAGGATGAGGGATGCGGTCTTGTCGGCCTTCAGATCGCGCGCGTCGAGCAGGCGGAGCCGATCTCCCATGGCCAGCTTGCCGACGTCATAGAGCGGCCGGCCGAAGTCACCGCCCGAGCTGTTCGCGTCCGCCGGCACGACCACCAGCGATGCCCACTGCAGCCGCTGGACGGCGAACCACAGCTGCTGCATCGACAGCGATGGAGGCCCCGACCACTTCGCAGCCTCGAGGGCATTGACGTCGGCGAGCTTGAAAATGGGTGACCGGCTCATCGCTCGCGCACGCCCTCCGGCCGCCCGCACCGGAGACTCCGGTACTCCCCGCCCCCCGGGGGGCGCAGCGTCCAGCGCCTCTGAATACGGCTGGAGCCCGGGGAGATCAAGCCGACGCCGCATCGCCGATGGTCGAGTGCTTTCGACCCAGGATGGGTCCTCGCAGCCGGAGGTCAGGGACGGGGGAGCTGCCCGAGCACCTCGAGGCCCAGCGTCCGTTCCACCTGCCAGGTTTCGAGGATCCTCCCCGAGCGGAGATCGGCCAGCACCGCGGCAATCAACGCCAGCACCGTGGCACCCAGCACGGCGCCACCGAGCACGACGGGCACCTTCGGCTTCAGCGCTCGCTTGGGAAGCTGAGGTGGGCGCACGATGCTGTAGCGGTACTTGAACGCCGCCCGGGCGGTGTCCAGCTCGATCCGCGCGCTGTTCAAGCGATCGAGGAGGGTGTCGTACTTCTCCATCGCGAACCGGAGCCTCGTCCGGCTGTACTCGCCCTGGACGTCGGGCTCGAGCGGATCCGGCCGTCGGCGGCTGGCCACCTCAACGCTCCGCTCCGTACCGGCCGCCTCGGACCTCCGCTGGGAGAGCTTCTCGTACTCGCGCTGCAGATCCTGCTCCTCGGTTCGGAGCGCCTGCATCTGCGGCGAGCTTTCCTGCAGCGCGGCGATGCTCTGGAGCACCTGGGCAACGGCGGGATGGGCATCTGCGTAGACGGCCCGCTTCTGGGCCAGCTCGGCCTGCAGCTCGCCAAGCCGGCGTCGCCGGAAATCGTCGAGCTCCTTGATCGCCCGCCTCTTGGCCTCGAGCAGGACCTTCACCTCGGCGGCCCGGGTCTTCAGCGCTTCCTGAGCGGGGTCGCGCCGGGGCGAGGGGGGCGTGGCCGCGGGAGTGCCGCGACCACTGCTGCCCTGGCTCTGCTTGAGGTCCTCCACGGCAGTGTCGATCTGCTCCCGCAGCTCGCTGGCATGGCTCTCGAGGATGGCGATGGTCTCGGCGATGCTCGACACCTCGGCCGAGTGGCGTTGCTCGAGGAAGTTCTGCAGAGCGTTGTCCACCAGGGTGTAGGCCATCTGTGCATCCGGCCACTCGATGCCGATGGTGATCGTGGACTCGGTGGTGGTGACGTTGAACCGGGTCTGCAGGAAGTCGACCATCGAGTTCACCCGGTCCTCCTCGGAGGGATTGGTCACCGACTTCACCAGCCAGTCCTTGAGGCGCAGCACCGGTGTCCGGCTCCGGTCCCAGTGATTCAGGAGGTCGGTCTGCTTCATCAGGGCGAGGAGGTTGTCGTGGCCGAGCACCGTCTCCGCCGCTGCGCGGGTTGGATTGTTGGCGTCGGTGGGGACCGTGCGCCCCGGGTTGCCCAGCGACGGCATGACGGTGTTGCGCTGGGTGAGAAGCTGGGCCTCCACCTGGTACGTGCGCGGAAGGATCGCCAGGAGCGCCAGGGTGCCGCCCACCATGAGGACCCAGGCGGCGAGCGCGACCCACTTTCTCCGCCTCAGCGAGTGAAGGACGAACTGTGCCCACTGCCTGAGCTGCTTCATGTCGACGAGCTGGAACTCGTCGGGATCGGTCGGAGGACCGTGGGTCTTCAAGAGACGCCTCTTTCCTCCACCTGCCTCATGCACAGGTTGACGGCGCGGCTGAACTCGCTGCGCTTGAAAGGCTTCACCAGATAGGCCGTCGCCCCCACCTCCTCGGCGAAGGCGCGGTCCATCGGCTTGGCCCGGGCGCTCATCACGAGGATCGGCACGTCTCTCAGCTCGGGCTTGGCGCGCATGAACTCGCACACCTCGAATCCGCTCAGCTCCGGCAGCATCAGGTCGAGACAGACCAGATCGGGACGGCTGGCCTGCATGACCCGGATCGCCGAACGACCCTCCGCGACGTCCACCACCTCCAGACCCATCGCGAGCAAGTAGGTGCGGACGAGCGCACGTGCATCAGGATGATCTTCGACAACCAAGGCCTTTCGCGCGGCCATTCACTCTCCTCGAGCGATGATTCAGCCAGACGACGCGAGACTTCGCCAGCCCACCCGGGTCTCCGCCGCTTGGTGAGCGTGGGGTGGGTCACAACGGCGCCCCGAGCACGGGGCTCCCCGCGTACGTCCCGATGGACACGAAGCACAGCCACCCGAACCCGGTGGGGAGCAGGCTCGACCCCTCGAGCCAGGCCACCCGGCTGCCCACCGAGAACCCGAACTGAGGGGCGATGAGGAACGTCCCCTTGGCCTCGATTCGGGCATCGCGCTGGGGCGCCCCGATGCTGGCCGATGCCCCGCCGCTGAGCTCCAGCAGGACCTTCTCTCCCGGGGCGAGCGTGCTCCTGACCACAGCGCTGAGCCGCTCGTACACCTGGCCGTTGATCTGATCGGGCAGGGGGGCCGCCAGGAAGGTGAAGCTGTTCTTCCAGGACGCCCATCGGGTCAGCCAGCCGTGACGCAGACCCAGGCCGGCCACCGGGAGGAGCTTGTCCTCCGTTCGAGCAGGGGCGGTCTGGACCGCCGGCACGTCGGCGTGGAACCCCCCGATGCCCCCGATCAGGTCGCTGGCCACCGTGCGGCTCCAGACGTGGCTCCAGGTGGTGGTGAGGCTGCCCAGCGTCGACAGCGGGCCGCTGCTGAACCGGCTGTGCGAGGCCTCGAGCAGCAGAGCGAGGTTGTCGTTGCGCGTCACGGACCAGAGCGCGCCGGTCAGCCCCCGGGGCCCCTTCTGGAGTGGCAGCTGGGTCCGCGCCGCTGCGTCTGCTCCCCCCGAGTAGTCATATCCCCCGGAGAACAGCCAGGAGACCGTGGGGGAGAGGTTCGCGACCACCCCGGTCGTGGCATGCACGTCGACCACCCGGAGAAATCGCTCTCCGGGAAGCGTGCTCACGCCCGGGTTGGGGACGGGCGCGGTCGGAGGAGCTCCGGGCGTCGGAGGCTGGGCGGGGGGCAACCCCGTTCCCCCGCCCTGGGGAAGCACCGTGCTCAGCGGGAGGAAGTCGTACTCACCGTACGCACCTCTGCCCTCGATGAAGAACCGCCACAGGGGAGCGGGCTTCACGTCGAAGACCAGCCGGGCTCGGTGGAGGTACGAGACCTTCTGGACGGTCTCCCCGACCGGCTCCCGGAGGAGGATGAAGATCCGGGGCTCGTAGGCCAGGGCCACGCTCCCCGTCCGGATCGGGATCCGGAGCGCCGCCAGTGGATCGACCTCCAGATCAGTGATCGCCGTGTCCGGGGCGGAGCCTTCCGGCTGCCCGGCGCGAAACTCGAGCCGCGCGCCGAGCTCGAACTGCACCGGCTCCGGTCGGTCGATCACCGCCTCCAGGGAGGGGTCCTTCTCGGGCTCCGCCCCCATCAGCAGGGCGGCGAGCATCCCCAGGGGACCCAGAAGCATCCGCTCACTCCACGACCACGGTGTCCCCGGCGCGGAGCCGGAACGTGGCCGCCTTTCCCGTGGCCTGGGTCAGCTCGTCGAACTGGAAGCGGATCCGGGCGCGCTGAGGTGTTTCCCGGACGACGAAGATGCGGTCCCGCGAGGCGTACTGGGTGAGTCCCCCGGCGGCGGCGAGGGCCTGAAGCACCCCCGCGGTGACCGGTACTGCGTAGACCCCCGGCTTGTTCACCTCCCCGAGCACCGAGACGGAGAACGGACGAGCCTCCTCGAGCGAGACGGTGACCACCGGGGAATTGATGAACTCCTTGAGGCGCTGCTGCAGTTGCTGGGCAAGCGCGTTGGGCGTGAAGCCGGCAGCCACGACGTCGTTGAGGAAAGGAATGGAAATTTTTCCATCGTCCCGGACTTTGGCGTGCGCAGACATGTCCGGCTGGTTGAAGACCCGGATCTGCAGCACGTCGCCGGGCTGGATGACGTAGCCCGTCGTGGCTGGCGGGGCGGGAGGCTCCTGGTAGGCGCTCACCGGGACGTAGCTCCCACCGGAGGCGCAGGCACCGAGAACAAGGACGAACAGCGCGCTCACCACGGCACGGGCGGTACGCATGCGGACGGGCACGTACCATGTGCGTGAGAGCAGCAGCAACGCCGGCCGACCCACGCCCCGGCGTTGGATGATCTCGAAGACCGGCATTCGAAGCAGACTTCGCGCTCCGGCAAGCGAGTGGTTGAGCGCGTCACACCGAGGCGACGCCGGCGCTCCCCGGCGAAGGGACAGGGTGCTCGGCACCCCATGGGTGTGCGCTACCTCATGCAGATTCACACAAACGACGTTTGTGTGCGCGGTCGTGGTGAGGAAGACTCGCGCGTCGTCTTCGAACTGACTCGGTGGAACGCGCCGCCGTCCTCGCGCGCTGGGAGTGGTTGGTGTCGATCAGCATCCATCGCTCCGCGCCGACTCTGGCCGCAAAGTTCGGGCTCGCGCTCGACCTCGCGGTTCTCGCGGGGAGCACCGCGGTGTCGACCGAGGGGTCGCCGGTGCTGCGCGTCTTCTGGGCGCTCTGCGCGCTCCTCGCCTTCTGGACCACCAGCTTCGTGGCGCATCACTACGCGCACGCCGCCGAGCGCGCGGCCTGGGAAGACGTGGTCCTGACCCTCGTGAACCTCCTCTCCGTGGTCACGGTGCTGGGAGTCGGAGGCGAGCTGCTGCCCGGTCCCGCGCCGCACGTGCTGACCCTGCTGATGCTGGCGCTCCCCGCACAGGTGCTGCTCCGCCTCACCGTGTTCGCCTACGTCCGTGCGCGCACCCGTCCTCCGCGCCAGCTCCTCATCATCGGCACCGGCGCGCTGGGCCGGATCACCGGCGAGGACCTCACGAGTCGCCGCGCCCAGTGCAGCTACCTGAGCTGGCCCGGGGAGAAGGTGCCCGAGCCGCTGCAGGGCCGGTACGTCGGCGAGTCGAACAAGCTCTCCCGCGTGCTCCAGCACGACGTCTTCGACGAGGTGTACCTCTGCGGCCTCCCGCATCTCCAGAACGGAGCGCTGCAGGCCGCAGTCGGAACCTGCGAGACCTTCGGCGTGCCCTTCGCTCTGCCCGCCTACACGGTACGGCTCGGGCGAGCGCAGCCGGTGGCCAGCAAGGCAGTGGCCGATGGATTCCTCCACTACGTGGCCGACCGGGTCCAGCCCGAGCAACGGGTGCTGAAGCGGCTGGTGGACATCGGTGGCGCGGCGGCTGCCCTCTGGGTGCTGTTCCCCTTTCTCCTGGTCGTGTCGGCGCTGGTGAAGCTCACCTCTCCGGGCACCATCTTCTTCCGCCAGCTCCGGGTGGGCCTGCACGGGAAGAAGTTCCACATGCTGAAGTTCCGATCGATGGTTGCCGACGCCGAGGCGCTCAAGGCCACCCTCGCGGGGCAGAACGAGCAGCTGGGGCCGGTCTTCAAGATGAAGCGTGACCCCCGGGTGACGCCGCTGGGGCGCATCCTTCGCAAGTACAGCATCGACGAGCTGCCCCAGCTGGTGAACGTGCTCCGCGGAGACATGACCCTGGTCGGCCCGCGGCCGCCGGTGCCCCAGGAGGTCGCCCAGTACGAGCCCTGGCAGCGGCGCCGACTCTCCGTGCCGCCGGGGCTGACCTGTCTCTGGCAGGTCAGCGGCCGCAACGAGGTCGCCTTCGAGGACTGGATGTACCTCGACCTCCAGTACATCGATCACTGGAGCATGGGTCAGGACATCAATCTCCTGCTGAAGACCGTCCCCGCGGTGGTGAGCGGCCGCGGCAGTCACTGATCTCCGCGAGACGGCCGGCGAGGTTGACGCTGGTCCTCAGGGACAGAGGCACGGACGCTGGTCGAGACGGCGGTCGCCCGGCACGGCGGCGAGGCCTGTCGTCCATCCGGAGCATCGACCTGCCGATGCGTTCGCTGAACGCCCTGCTTCCCTGGCTGAAGGGACATGGCCGGAGGTTCGGGGTGCAAGTCCAGACGATCGACTTCGATCGCGAGGGGCGAGCGGGACGACGACGTCGCCGCGGTCATCGGCGTCCAGGCACGCGGGCGCGCAGGTGTGGCGAGACTTCGTCGAGGTGAAGGGCTTCCCCATCGCGACGCATTGGCGAGTCGTTGCGCCGCTCGATCGTCAGCGGCTGCTGGTCATCGCGCTCGACGCGAGCTCCGGAATTCCCGGCATCAGCGGGCTCGGGCCGCCGGACTCGTCGCCTCGGAAGCCATTTGACCCTTGCCGCTTCACTTGCGAGGATTTGCCCCGCGTGGAGGACGCGATCCGGACCATCGTCGGGAAGCATGGGAGACTCTCCGTGCCCATCGATCAGATCCGTCCTGAGGACGACCTCTACCGGGCGGGCATGACTTCCCACGCGAGCGTGAACGTCATGCTCGCGCTGGAAGCGCACTTCGAGGTCGAGTTCCCCGAGCGCATGCTCCGGCGCAGCGTCTTCGAGACCCTCTCTTCCATCCAGGCCGCGCTCGCCGAACTCCGTTGAGCGTGGCCCCGAGTCTCGGCTGGCGGACGGTGCGGCGAGCGTCAAGCGAGCTCCGGCGGACGTCCGGGTAGCGAACAGGCAAACGCCGGGGCGCGGAGGTGCAACGGCTCGCGCCCTCGAGCGGGTGCTTGCGCTTCGGGCAACACCCAGAAGTTCCGTCCTGCCGCGCGCCATCCGGTGGTATCAAGTCTGTTGCTTTCGCAGCGGTCCTGCGCGGGGGAGGTCCGAGGTCGATGTCGTCCACGAGCGAGCAGCGGACGTTCCACGACGAGCTGGTCCGGCACCTGCTCATCTTTCCCTCGGGGGTGCCCGGGGTGTGGGCCCTGAGCGAGGTGTTCGAGTCGGTGCTGCGACGGTTCGACACGCGTGTGCGCGCGCTGGCGGCCGAGGACGGTGCCGAGCGGCTGCACTTTCCGCCCGCCCTCCCGCGGCGGCTGCTCGAACGAACCGGTTATCTCGATTTCTTTCCCCACCTCGTGGGCACGGTCTTCTCCTTCGCCGGCTCCGAGGAGGAGGCACGGGAGCTCGGTCGACGGGCGCGCGACGGCGAGTCGTGGGCGGAGCTGCAGGCCCCGACCGATCTCGCCCTCACCCCCGCGGCCTGCTACCCGGTCTATCCGATGCTTTCCGGCGTCCTCCCGGAATCGGGACGCACGGTCGAGGTGCAGAACCACTGCTTCCGCAACGAGCCGTCCGGCGATCCGGGGCGGCTGCAGTTCTTCCGGATGCACGAGGTGATCCGGCTCGGCCGGCCGGAGACCGTGCTCGCCTGGCGCACGGCCTGGCAGCACCGGTCGCTGGCGCTCCTCGGCTCCCTCGAGCTCGATGCAGAGACCGTGCAGGCTTCTGACCCTTTCTTCGGTCGCGCGGGAAAGATGCTCGCCGCCGGTCAGCGGGAGCAGGAGCTCAAGTTCGAGATCGTGGTGCCCATCGCGACCGAGGTGCCCACGGCAGTCTGCTCCTTCAACTACCACCAGGGGCACTTCGCGGCGTTGTTCGGGATCACGCTGCCCGACGGGAGTGTGGCCCACACCGCGTGCCTGGGGTTCGGCCTGGAGCGAGTGACGCTCGCGCTCTTCCGCCGCCACGGGCTGGACCCCGAGGAGTGGCCGAGAAGCGTGCGGGCGGCGCTCGACGGATGAGCCACGATTCACCGCGGGGGCGGAGGCGATGGGTCTCTCGGGAAGTTCTCGGCGAGCTGGTCGACGTGGTGCGCGAGCCCACGCGTCTCGGAGCTCGGCGTTGAGCCCGGGGGTCCACGTCACCCGGGCTGCACCCGGCCCCTGGCCGCTGGCCTTCGAGTGCGGACGCGAGTGGCTCACCGGATGGTGGCATGCGCCGTACGGCCCGGAGCAGCGGATCCCGGTGGTGCTCTGCGCACCGCGAGGGTGGGAAGGCGAGGCCACGTACCGGACCTTCGTCCGCTGGGGCGAGATCCTCTCCCGGGCCGGCTTCCCGGTGCTCCGCTTCGACTACGCGGGGAGCGGCGACTCTCCCGGCTCCGACGAGGATCCAGGACGGCTCGTGGCCTGGCTCTCGTCGGTGCACGCGGCTGTGGTTCAGGCCTGCCGGATCGCTGGGAGCACACGGGTGGCCCTCTGCGGGATTCACCTCGGGGCGACGCTGGCCGCGCGAGCCGCGGCCGAGCGCTCCGACGTGCAGGCGCTGGTGGCGTGGGGTCCGTTCGCCACCGGTCGCGCCTACGTGCGGCAAGTGAGGGCTTACCGTCTCCTCAACGCGCTCCCCTCGGATCCTCGAGGTGAAGCGACCCACGACGAGGAAGCTGCGGGCTACCGGCTCACCAGGGCCACCGCATCCGAGCTCGAGGAGCTGGATCTCCGGGCACTGCCTCGCGCGCCGTCTCCTCTGGTGCTCCTGCTCTCCCGCGAGGGACATCCCGATCGGACGCTGGCAACGGCATGGACGGAGCGCGGGGCGGACGTCACCACGCGCCCGGGACCGGGGTGGGAGGAGATGATGCAGCAGCCCCTGAAATCGGTGGTCCCCGAGAGCGTGCTCGAGGACTCGGTGCGTTTTCTCAGCGATGTGGCGCGCGCGATTCCCGCCGCACCGCGCGTTCCCGCTGCCCCGGAGCGCTGGCAACGGGGCTGGGCGGTGGGGACCGAGGTCGTGGAGGAGGCACTCTGCCTCGGCCCGGACGGGCGCGTGGCCGGGGTCCTCGGGCGACCCACGCAGGAGGGCTGGGAGACGCTTCCGACCGTGTTGTTCCTCACGACGGACCTGCACCATCGCATCGGGCCCGCCCGGCTCTGGGTACGGCTCGGGCGGGTGCTTTCCCGTCTCGGTCTGCAGACCCTCCGCTTCGACCTCGCCGGGGTGGGCGACAGCCTGCTCCTTCCCGGCCAGAGCCCGCCGCACACGTCCGGGACGGAGACAGTCTCCGAGGTCCGCGAGGTGATGGACGTGCTGGAGCGGGCAACCGGCGCGCGGCGCTTCATCCTGGTCGGCCTCTGCTCTGGCGCCTACCTCGCGTACCACTCTGCGGTGGCCGACCCGCGGGTGGCTGGGATGGTGGCCCTGAATCTTCCGACGCTCCGCTGGAAGGAGGGCGACTCGCTCGACGTCCGTCAGCGGCAGACGCTCAAGTCGGCGCGCTACTACCGGAAGGCGCTGCTTCAGGGAGAGACCTGGCGAAGGGCGCTCAAGGGCGAGCTCCACCTCCGGCAGCTCGGCCAGGTCCTGCTGGCTCGGGGCTGGCGCCGGCTCCGCGAGCGGACGATGGGCGGGCTGCGCCGCAACGTGCCGCAGGCCGGACAGGCTCTGGAGACGCTCGTGCAACGCGGGACCGACCTCTACTTCCTCTTCGCCGCGGACGACGAGGGTGTGGACGCGCTCGAGCGCGAGGCGGGACCGCTGTTGAGGCGGCTCTCGCGTTCGGGGAGTCTCCAGGTCGAGGTGGTCGAGGGTCCCTCCCACACCTTCGAGCAGCTCTGGGCGCAAGAGCTGGTGGCCGATCGCGTGCTCGAGCGGCTCTCGACAACGCTCGGGCTTGGTCACGGCCGAGCGTCGCGGAAGGGCGAGCCGGACGGGTCAGCCCGGCCCGAGCTCCGGGGCCGGGCTCGCGGAGTCCAGTGGCACGGCCCGGAAGACACGAAGCCGCGGCAGTGACTCGCCCTGGACGGCCACCGCGGCCCGGAGCCCACGCTCCGGACTCCACGCGCAGACGCTCCAGGGTCCGCCCGGGGCCGTGACCGCGCGGGGAGCGCCGCGTTCATCGAGCGTGACCGCCACCGTCGCCAGGCCGGACCCGACACCGAGCCCTCGGGCCTTGAGCACGGCTTCCTTCACGGTCCAGAGCGTGGTGAAGAGCTCGGCGCGCGCGTCGAGCTCGCAGGCGCGGAGGGCTTCCTGCTCCTCCACCGTGAAGAATCGCTCCGCGATGGCGAGTTCGTCCCTGTCCATCTCGACCTCCTCGAGATCGAGACCGACCGCGCGCGCGACAGTCACCGCGACTGCAGCGTGACGCCCGGAATGACTCAGGCTGAACCGCAGGTCGGCCCGAGCGCCGACGAGCGTGGGCTGGCCGCTGGGGCCGTATGAGTAGCGCCACGCGACCGGAGGCACCGGTCCGTACGCCGACAGCGCGGTCCGGACCAGGGCATGCGCGGCGACGTGGCGCGCGCGGAGCTCCGGAGTCCGGAACTCCTCGGCCCTCGCCCGTTCCTCGTCGTCGAGGACCGCGATCCACCGCTCGACGCGGTCCATCGACGCCGGACCGTCGAGGAACCAGACGTCCGCGACGCCGTCCGCGGGTGGCCGCCGGTGCGTGACGCTCACGAGCGCCGCATGCTAGCAGCGAACCGAGAATGGACGGACAGGCCCGGGCGCTGGTCGAGGCCTCCATCGCTCGGCATGGTGGCGAGGCCTGGTCGCGGATCCGCAGCATCGAGCTGCCGGTGCGTTCCCTCGGTGGTTTTCTCCCCTGGCTCAAGGGGAACGGGCGGACGTTCGGGTTGCCGCGGACGATCCGCCTCGAGCCGGGCCGGGCGCGCGCGGTGTTCGTCGACTACCCGCACCCCGGAGGGCAGGGCATCTACGAGGCGGGCCGGGTCGCGCTCGGAGACGGCGAGCCGGTCGAGCACCGGGCGACGTTCGCCGGGCCCAGGAAGTGGCGGCGCTGGACGGCACTCGATGCGCTGTACTTCTTCGGCTACGCGCTGACGCACTACCATGCGCTTCCCTGGAGCCTCCGGCAGGCCGAGCCGCTCGAGCTCCGGAGATCCCGGCAGCCTGGAGCGACGGATGCGCTGACGGTGCGATTCCCGCCGGCGCTCCACACGCACTCCGCGGTCCAGACCTTCCACTTCGCGCCCGACGGGCTCATCGTCCGCCACGACTACGTCGCGGAGATCATCGGCACCCTCGCCCGGGGCGCGCACCTGTGGCGCGACTACGTCGACGTGAAGGGGGTCCCCATCGCGACGCATCGGAGAGTGCTCGCGCGGATCGGCCGTCAGCCGCTGCCGTTCGTGGCGCTCGAGGCGAGGCTCGGAGCGCCGGAGATCGTCGAGCGCAGGTAGGGTCCGCGCTCCACGCGCTGTGGGCCGGCCACTCCTCGATCCCGCAGACGGAGGTGCGCGGTCGGCGCGACACCGGCGGCGTCGGTGGACGTGCTGGACGCAGCGGCTTGATGGGTCAGCGAGACGTCGTCTTCTTCGCCGAGCTTGACCGGCCGCCACTTCGACTTCCTGGTCGGCACCGCGCCCCCTTGTGTAGCGCCTTGTGTCGTGCGTCCCAGTGGCTCTCGTTCGCGCCGTTCCCTCTCGTTGCTGCTCAGGTCGAGGGAACTCGGCCGGTTACGCTATGCCCAGGAGAGGACTCGAACCTCCATGCCTCGCGGCGCTAGACCCTGAATCTAGTGTGTCTACCAATTCCACCACCTGGGCGGTGCGGAGGCGGGCCTTATAGGAGGAGGCGGCTACCGTTTCAAGGGCCACTTCCCCTCGGCCTCGAGGCGGTGCCGGAGGTCGGGGTTCTCGTCGAGGAAGGCCTGCAGTGACTCCTGGGTGATGTCGACGTCGACGTCCTCGCTCCCCACCAGCGACTGGCAGGACAGCCGCGAGTTCGCCCGGACGTCGAACGCCTGGTCCAGCCGGTCCGCCTCGGCGTCCTCCTGCTCCGACAGGGACTCGAGCCCCTTCTTCACCCAGACGTGACAGGTGGAGCAGGCGCAGACCCCGCCGCAGGCGTGCCCCACGGTCGCGCCGCACTTCTCGGCCGCCTCGAGGATGCTCGTTCCCTCCGGGACCTCGATCGTGACGTCGTCGAACGGGCTCCGGAAGCGGACGCGAGGCATCTAGACGTCCTCGACGCGGCGACCCTCGAGCAGGGTCCCCACCGCCCGGTTCATGATTCGCTCCACGAACGGACGCGAGACGTCGTCGAGCGCCTTGATCGCATCGGCCAGCGGCTGCGAGTCGGTCGCCGAGTCGCGGAGCTCCGCCACCCGGGCGATGGCCGCCTCGACCTCGCGCCGCTCGTCGTCGGGCAGCAGGTCGGAGAACGTCGCCAGCTGCTTCCGCGCGTCGTGGAGGATCCGGTCCGCCTCGACCTGCTGCTCGCGGAGAAGCCGGAGGTGGATGTCCTCCTCGGCGTGCTCGATGGAGTCGAGCAGCATCTGCTCGATCTCCTCGTCGGTGAGGCCATGGGTCGGCTTCACCGTGATCGCCTGGCTCACCCCGGTGCTCAGCTCCTTCGCCGAGACCGAGAGGATGCCGTCGGCGTTCACCTCGAAGCGCACCTCGACCCGTGCCATCCCCGCGGGCAGCGGCGGGATGCCGGTGAGACGGAACCGCGCCAGCGAGCGGTTGTCGGTCACCAGCTCCCGCTCGCCCTGCAGCACGTGCACGTCGAGCGCGTTCTGGCCGTCCTGGAACGTCGTGAAGACCTGGGCTGCCGCGGTGGGGATGGCGCTGTTGCGCGGAACCAGCTTCTCCACCACGCCGCCCATCGTCTCCAGGCCGAGCGAGAGCGGGATCACGTCGAGGAGCAGCACCTCGTCCTGACGCTCGCGATTGGTGAGCAGGTCCGCCTGGACCGCCGCCCCCAGGGCCACCACCTGGTCGGGGTCGATGTCCCCGAGCGGCTCCTTCCCGAAGAGCTGCGCGACGAAGGTCCGCACCGCCGGGACCCGGGTGCTCCCGCCGACGAGGATGACCCCGTCCAGCTCCTCGCGGGAGATGCCCGCGTCCTTCAGCGCCCGGCGGCAGGCGACGCCCGTCCGCTGGAGGAG
>Ga0310810_10004205_pt1 | contig 15862 bp, 10 predicted proteins | sample NCmetagenome_FD_207641 | JGI IMG/M metagenome (GOLD analysis project Ga0310810, IMG submission 207641) | Soil microbial communities from experimental microcosm in Duke University, North Carolina, United States - NC | ecosystem: Engineered > Artificial ecosystem > Soil microcosm > Unclassified ...
TGTCGCAAGCGCCCACCGGAAATCTCAGCAAGGCGCCTGCGGGTCGTCCGGCCGCGCCTGGCGCGGCGGCACGCGCGCCGCAGCGTCCGGCGGGTGGCGGAATCCCGCCGCGCCCCGGCGCCAACCTGGGCGGCCCGAGGCCGCTGCCGGCGCAGCCGGTCAGGCCGGCGACGCCGCCGCGCCCGGGCATGCCGGCCTACCGGCCGCCGATGCACCATCGCCCGGGGGGCCAGAGACCTGGCGGAGCAAAACGCGAGGCGCCACGCGTACAGGCGCCCGCGCCGTCATCCGCGCCGCCGCCCCCGGTGACCCGGACGATTACCCTCGCCGAAGGAATGACCGTCGCAGATCTCGCGACGAAGCTCGACGTCAAGGCCAAGGACGTGCTGAAGAAGCTGATGGATCGCCGTCTCATGATGACGATCAATAGCACCCTGGACGACGACACGGCGGCGATGATCGCGCGCGAGTTCGGCGCCGACGTGAAGATGCAGACATTCGAAGAGGAGATGCTGCAGGTCGAAGCGGAAGACATCGACCCCTCGGATCTCGTCACCAGGGCGCCGGTCGTCACCGTCATGGGCCACGTCGACCATGGCAAGACCACGCTGCTCGACGCCATCCGCTCGGCGCGCGTCGCCGAACGCGAAGCGGGCGGAATCACGCAGCACATCGGCGCCTACGCGGTCACCGTCAACGAACGAAACGTGGTGTTCCTCGATACGCCGGGCCACGAGGCGTTCACGATGATGCGCGCGCGCGGCGCCCGCGTCACCGACGTCGTCATCCTCGTCGTCGCGGCCGACGACGGGGTCATGCCGCAGACGCGCGAAGCGATCGATCATGCGAAGGCCGCGGGCGTCCCGATCCTGGTCGCGATCAACAAAATCGACAAGCCGAACGCCAACCCTGAGCGCGTCAAGAAAGAGCTGGCGGACCTCGGTCTCACGCCGGAAGCGTGGGGTGGCACCACCGTCATGGTGGAGGTCTCCGCGAAGAAGAAGGAAGGCCTCGATCTGCTGCTCGAGATGATCCTGCTCGTCACGGAAATGAGCGAGCTCAAGGCGAACCCCAAGCGCAATGCTTCGGGCACGGTACTCGAAGCGAAGCTCGACAAAGGGCGCGGCCCCGTGGCCACGATTCTGGTTCAGGACGGCACGCTGCGGGTCGGCGATACGTTCATCGCGGGCACGATCGTCGGCAAAGTGCGCGCGTTGATCGACGATCGCGGACGCCCAATCAAGTCGGCGGCCCCCGCGACGCCGGTCGAAGTGCTCGGCCTCGGCGGCCTGCCCGCCCCTGGCGACGCGTTCCAGGCGCTCACCGACGCGGCGAAGGCGCGCCAGATCGCGCTCTTCCGCCAGACGCAGGCGAAAGAGAAGGCCCTCGGCGGCAAAGGCAGCCGCCTGACGCTGGAGTCGCTGCAGCAGCAGATCGCCGAAGGCGGCATGAAGGAGCTGCCGGTCATCATCAAAGCCGACGTGCAGGGCTCCGCCGAAGTGCTGGCCGACACGCTGACCAAGCTGACCGACGCAAAAGTCAAAGTCCGCATCATCCACAGCGGCGTCGGCGCCATCAACGAGTCCGACGTGCTGCTCGCCTCGGCGTCCAACGCGATCATCATCGGGTTCAACGTCCGGCCGGACCGCAACGCCGCCGACGTCACGGACCGCGAGAAGGTCGACGTCCGGCTTCACTCCGTCATCTACAACGTGGTGGACGAGATGAAGAAGGCGATGGAGGGGCTGCTCGACCCGACGTTCAAGGAAGTGCGCATCGGATCGGCCGAAGTGCGCGAAACGTTCAAGACGCCGAAGTTCGGCACCATCGCCGGCTGCATGGTGCTCGACGGCCGCATCACCCGCTCGGGCGATACGCAGGCACGGCTGCTGCGCGACAACGTCGTCGTGCATGAGGGCAAAATCGCGTCGCTGCGGCGGTTCAAGGACGACGTATCCGAGGTCAAAGCCGGTTTCGAGTGCGGTATCGCCTTCGAGAAGTACAACGACATCAAGGTTGGCGACGTGATTGAAGCGTTCGTCGTCGAGCGCGTCGCAACGCCGGTCTAGTGGCCCACAGTCCGCGAGCCTCGCGTGTCGGAGACCAGATCCGGGAGGAGCTTGCCACGCTGCTGGCTCGTGAAGTTCACGATCCCGGCATCGGGTTCCTGACCCTGACCCACGTCAAGGTTTCGCCGGATCTGCAGCAGGCGCGGGTCTACTACACCACCATCGGCGACGACAAGGCACGCAGCGATACCGCGCGGGCGCTCACCCGCGCGACCCCTTTTCTGCGGCGCCAGCTCGGCCAGCGTCTCCGCCTCCGGCGCGTTCCCGAGCTCGGCTTCTTCTACGACGAGGCGATCGAAAAGGGAGATCGCATCGAACGAATCCTTCTGGAGCTCAAACAGCCCAACGATGATGAATGACTCGGCGCAACCCGGCGGGGGCGCCGCCGCGCTGCGGAAAACCCGAGACGAGATTCTGCGGCGCCAGCGCTTCCTGTTGACCTCGCACGCGCGGCCCGATGGCGACTCCATCGGCTCTCAGCTCGCAATGGCCTTCGCGCTCGATGCCCTCGGCAAGCAGGTCCGCATCGTCGACTCCGATCCCGCGCCCGATCACTACCAGGACTTCCCCGGCATGGACCGGATCGAGATTACCGACCGCGTTGCCGCCGACGTGGATGCGGTGATCGTCATGGAGTGCAGCGACCTCGTACGCACGGGTGTCGCGGGCCTGGAAGGGCACTTCATCATCAACATCGATCACCACGCCGGCAACCGCATGTACGGCGCCGTCAACTGGCACGATGAGACGTCCGCCGCATGCGGCGAGATGGTGTTCGATCTGATTCGCGAGCTCGGGGTCCCGCTGACGCTCGAGATCGCCACCCACATTTACCTGGCGATCCTCACCGATACCGGATCGTTCCACCACTCGAACATCACGCCGCGGACGTTCGACATCTGCCGTCAGACCGTGGAAGCCGGGGTCAATCCCGCCGCGATGGCGCGACGCGTGTTCGATAGCAACAGCTTCGGGAAGCTGAAGCTGATTGGCGCCCTCCTCGATTCGATGGAGCTCCTCGATCAGGGGCGGCTGGCGGTGCTCTACATGGACGACGCGATGCTCGAGGCGTGCGGCTGCACGAATAACGATACCGAAGGGCTGATCAACCTGCCGCTGACGGCGCGGGAAATCCAGGCGGTCGTGTTCTTCAAGGTGACCCCGGCCGGCGACGTGCGGGTCAGTCTGCGTTCGAAGTACGACGTCGACGTCCGCTCCGTCGCGACCGAGTTCAGCGGCGGCGGGCATAAGAACGCCGCGGGATTCACCGTCGACGGTCCGCTGGCGGACGTGCGGCCACGGATCATCGCGCTCTTGGAAGAGGCGATCGCGCACGGGCTGCAGACGAGGCCGTAACAGCTACCAGCTACCAGCTACCAGCTAACAGCCGCCAGCAGCCAACCCCCAGCCGCCATTCGCGAATAGCCAGATGTCAGCCGCCAGTCGCCAGCAGCCAGCCGCCAGCCTGGACGGCGTTCTCGTCATTGACAAGCCCGCCGGGCCGACCTCGCATGACGTCGTTGCGCGGATGCGGCGGGTGCTGGGAACCCCGCGTATCGGACACACCGGCACGCTCGACCCGTTTGCGACCGGCGTCCTGCCGCTGGTCATCGGACGAGCGACACGGCTTTCAGCGTTCCTCAGCGGCGGCGAGAAAGAGTATGAAGCGGGGATCCGCTTCGGACTCGGCACCGAGACCTACGACGGCTCCCGCTTGAGTGGCGCAGCCATCGTTGCGCCAGCGGGACTCGACCGTTCCGCGATCGAACAGGCGCTCACCGCATTCCGCGGCACGTTCGACCAAATGCCGCCTCCCTACTCGGCCAAGAAGATCGAAGGTGTGGCGGCATACAAGCTCGCGCGGAAGAACAAACCGGTCCCGCTTCGCGCCGTGCCGGTGACCGTCAGCGTGTTGGTACTCGACACCTACGAGGGCGGCCTTGCGCACGTGCGCGTTCGCGCCACCGCCGGTTTTTACGTCCGTTCGCTTGCCCACGATCTCGGGCAGCGGCTCGGATGCGGCGCGCACCTGGAATCGCTGCGGCGTACGCGGGCCGGCGCGTTCACCCTCGAAGCCGGCCTGCCGCTGGAACTGGCGGAATCGGACCCCGACAGCGCGAAGGCGTCGGTGCTCCCGCTGGAACGGTTGCTGCCCGAGATACCGGCGGTGACACTCAACGACCGTGGAGTGTGGCGGGCGACCCACGGGAACGAAGTCGGGCCGGATGACCTGGTGACGCAGGGCAGCGTCGTCGGCGACGAACGACGCCGCAGGCTCCTCGACGGCGCCGGCAGGCTCCTCGGGATCGCCGAAACGCGTCCCGGCGACCTTTTGCATCCCGTCCTCGTGCTGGTGTAAAATATTGAGTCGTTTGGAATTGTAAATTCCTCACCGAGGATAAACAACGGCGGCCCGGTACGGAGCATCGCTTCCGGAGTCTGGGCCGTGCGTGGAGGTAGCAGTGGCGTTCACCAAGGATCGCAAGACAGAAGTCATCGGAACATACAAGACTCACGACGGCGACACCGGATCCCCCGAAGTACAAGTCGCACTCCTCAGCGAACGCATCAATTACCTCACCGAACATTTCAAGACCCACGCGAAGGATCATCATTCCCGCCGCGGCCTTCTCAAGCTGGTCGGCCAGCGCAGGCGTCTGCTCGACTACCTGAAACGGAAGGACACGGACCGCTACTCGGAACTGATCAAACGCCTGGGCATCCGCAAGTAAAGGCCTCAGGCTCAGGGCTCAAGGCTCCGGGCTCAGGCGGCCCAAGCCCGGAGGCCTAAGCCACTTGAGCCATGAGTCATGAGCCCTGAGCCATTCGAAAGAAAGACAGACATGCACACACGAGAAATCTCACTAGGCAGGCAGACCCTTTCGATCGAGACGGGGCGGCTGGCCAAGCAGGCGGACGGGTCCGTCGTGGTTCGATCGGGCGATACGGTCGTTCTGGTCACGGCCTGCACGGCGTCGCAACCCCGCGAAGGCATCGACTTCCTCCCCCTCACCGTCGACTACAAGGAATACACCTACGCGTCGGGACGCATTCCCGGCGGCTTCTTCAAGCGGGAAGGCAAACCCACTGAAAAGGAAGTGCTGACCAGCCGCCTCATCGATCGGCCGATCCGGCCGCTCTTTCCCTCAGGCTGGCGCAACGAGACGCAGATCATCGCGCTCGTGCTCTCGGCCGATTCGGAGAACGATTCGGACGTGCTGGCGATCACCGGTGCGTCAGCGGCGCTCTCGATGTCGAGCATTCCCTTCACCAAAACGGTTGCCGGCGTGCGGGTCGGTCACGTCGACGGCGACTTCGTCATCAACCCGAGCTTCGAACAGCGCAAGCGCAGCGCGCTGGATCTCATTGTCGCGGGCACCGCTGACGGCATCGTGATGGTCGAAGCGGGGGCCAAGGAAGTTCCGGAAGAGCAGATGGTGCAGGCGCTCGAGCACGGGCACGCGGCGATCAAGGAGATCGTCGCCGGCATCGACGCGCTGGCGAAGCAGGCCGGCAAGAAAAAGACCCAGGTCGCGAAGAAGGAGATCGGCAAAGAGTTCTACCGCGAGGTGGAAGAGAAGGTGCTGGTCCCGCTGGCCGACGCGATGCGCATCCAGGACAAGCTGGAAAACTACGGCACGGTCGATCAGGTGCTCGCGAATCTGATCGCGACCCTTCCCGACGACGAAGTCGAGCGGAAGACCGAGGCGAAAGCGATCTTCAAGGAACTGAAGGAGAAAGTGCTGCGGGACGAGATCCTCGAGCGCGGCAAGCGGCTCGACGGCCGCGCCTTCGACCAGATCCGTACGATCACCATCGAGGTCGGCGTGCTGCCGCGCACGCACGGCTCCGCGGTGTTCACGCGCGGCGAAACCCAGGCTCTGGTCACGGCGACGCTCGGCACCGCCGACGATCAGCAGAAGGTCGAGACGGTGGATGGCGAACAGTGGAAGCGCTTCATGCTCCACTACAACTTCCCGCCGTTCTCGGTCGGCGAAGTCGCGTTCATGCGCGGCCCGGGCCGGCGCGAGATCGGCCACGGCGCGCTCGCCGAACGATCGCTCGCGCAGATGATGCCCACGGAAGAGAAGTTCCCCTACACCGTCCGGGTCGTCTCCGACATCCTCGAGTCCAACGGGTCCTCGTCGATGGCGTCGGTCTGCGGCGGATCGCTGGCGATGATGGATGCCGGCGTGCCGCTGAAAGCGCCGGTCGCCGGCGTGGCGATGGGGCTGGTGATGAACGAGGACAACGGCAAGTACGCCGTCCTGTCCGACATCGCCGGCGCCGAAGACCACTACGGCGACATGGACTTCAAGGTCGCCGGCACTTCGGACGGCATCACCGCGCTGCAGATGGACATCAAGGTCTCCGGCATCACCATGGAGATCATGCGCAAGGCGCTCGCGCAGGCGCGGGCGGGGCGGCTGTTCATCCTGAACAAGATGCAGGAGACGCTCGCCCAGTCGCGGACGAATGTCTCGCAGCACGCGCCGCGGATCGTCACCATCCGGATCCCGGTGGACAAGATCCGCGACGTCATCGGACCGGGCGGCAAGATGATCCGCAGCATCATCGAGCGCACCGGCGTCAAGATCGACGTCGAGGACGACGGCCGGGTCAACGTCGCGTCGGCCGACGAGGCGTCCGCGGCGAAGGCGATCGGCATCATCCAGGAGCTGACCGCTACACCGGAGTTGAACAAGACCTATCTCGGGAAGGTCCAGCGGATTACCGATTTCGGCGCGTTCGTGGAGATCATGCCGGGGCTCGACGGCCTCCTGCACGTCTCGGAGATCGCGCACTATCGCGTGAAGGACGTCCGGGACGAGCTCAAGGAAGGGGATCAGGTGATGGTCAAGGTGATCAACATCGACCCGTCCGGCAAGATACGGCTCAGCCGTAAGGCGCTGATCGCCCCCGAAGAGGGCCAGGTGAAGGCGGGGGGCGAAAGGGCCGAAAAGACCGAAGGGCGCCGCTAGGACCGCCGGGGGCAAACCTACCGGTCGCCCCCGTCGTCTTATCCTAGAGGGCCCAATGACTTACCTCGGTCGCACCACCGTATTCGCGGCAGCCGGTCTGGCGGCGCTGGCGGTCGCTGTTCCCTTTGCGACCCGTCCAATCGCCCAGGCCGCCACGCGCGAGTTCACCATCGACGGCGACCACTTCGCGTTCTCCCCCGCCCGCCTCGAAGTCAACCGCGACGACGTGGTGAAGATCACGTTCACCGCGAAAGACATTCCCCACAGCTTCACCCTTGACGACTACCGGATCGCCAAGCGCGCCGCCGCGGGTCAAACCGTGACGTTCGAGTTCCGCGCCGACCGGCCCGGCACCCACCGGTTCTACTGCAACCTCACGACGGACGACCGCTGCAAGCGGATGGAAGGTGTGTTGGTCGTTCGCTAATCGATTGCCGATTGCCGATTGCCGGTTGAAGGAGTTGACGGCGCGGCCGGAACTCTACTCATACTTTATTACCGCAGGTGGAAGAAGCCGGTGAAACGTGCTTCTTGTGCGCGACTCGGAGAAGCGCTCTATCACTTTGCCGTCTCCGACGTTCACGACAAAGCTGACAAACGACGCTGGCCGTCCACACGGCTCATGAATCGTAGTCTGCACCAGTAGATAGACGCGCTTGCCGTCGGTCGACCACCCAAACCCCCAGACGTCTGGATCCACGGCACGCGATTCACATTTTTTTATTCCACGAAAGATCGTTACAACTGCCTGATGAATGGCAGAGTCCTCGCTGATCTGCGCGCCTGAGATCTTGAACATTCTAAAGACGCTCGTTTGTCCCGACCCTTCACCATCGTTGACAAAAAATGCCCGCGAGTTGGGCGCCCACGAAAACATTGCCGGTGGATCAACTGGTTTGAAGTTGCCCGGGACTGTCCGGTTCGGAGTCGTCGCTACGCTGATCCTGCCACTCGGATCAATTTGAACGTGACGCCGTCCATCAGGTGAGGAGGCCGCCACTTCGCAGTTTGGAAGGACGTTAATAAGCTGATCATTCCATGCGCGTGTACCAGATAGTGCACAGTCCTGAGACCGCGGAAACAACACTAGAAACTGGAGAAACAAACGAAGTATTCCTGGAGACATGTGGTACCGACGGGATTGAGGGGGATCACACTTTCGGGTCCCAACGCGTGCGGTCAATTGCTCTTGCCACGCGTAGAACGGCGCGCAGCACGAATCCGACCGCGCCTCGTAGGTTCGTCATCACTCTGCTGATTACCTTTTCAATTTCGTTTCTCATCGCATAATTGACGGACAGCGTCAATTCCCGGAACAGGCACCGTCAGCTGCCAACGAACAGCGTCAGCTCCCGTAACGGACAGCGTGAGCTCCTAACGGACAGCGTGAGCTCCCGTAACGGACAGCGTCAGTTCCGTAACGGACAGCGTTAGCTCCCGTAACGGACAGCGTCAGTTCCGTAACGGACAGCGTTAGCTCCTAACGTCGCGTCCTTCCCGCCTTCTTCAATTCTTCGAGCGCTGACGCGAGGTCGCGCAGCTTCTCGGGCAGTTCCGCCGCGAGATTCTTCGTCTCTCCCGGATCTTTCGACAGGTCGTAGAGCTGCGGCTCGGGGCTGTTGCCCAGCTCGATGCCGGTGTCCTGGCTGATTCGCTGACGCTTGTTCGGCTCGATGTACTTCCACTGGCCGCGGCGCAGCGCGAGGCCGCCGCCTTCTTCGATCACGCTTTCGCGTCCGCGTGGTGACTCGCCCAGGAAGGCCGCCATCGTGTCGATGCTGTCCGGACCAGCGTCGGTATCGAGCGGCTGTTTCGTGAAGGCGGCAAACGACGCAAGAAAATCGACCTGCGATACCAGCGCGTCCGAGACGCCCGGCTTCACGTGGCCCGGCCAGCGCACGATGAACGGCACGCGCGTGCCCGCCTCGAACGTGCTGTACTTCCCGCCGCGGAACGGCCCCGACGGCCGATGGCTCCCGAGTTTTTCCTTCGCATCGTCCTTGTACCCGTCGTCGACAACCGGGCCGTTGTCGCTGGTGAAGATCACCAGCGTGTTGTTCGCCAGCCCGAGGCGGTCGAGGGTCGCGATGATTTGGCCGGCGGACCAGTCGGCCTCAACGATCGCGTCGCCGCGCGGGCCGAGTCCGGATTTGCCGGCGAACCGCGGATGCACGACCCGGGGGACGTGCGGATCGTGCGTCGCGAAGTAGAGGAAGAACGGCGCGCTGCGGTTGTTCTCGATGAACTCCACCGCCTTGCCGGTGAAGACGTCCGCCATGTCCTCGTCCTTCCAGAGCGCCGCCTTGCCGCCGGTCATGTATCCGATGCGCCCCACGCCGTTGACGATCGTCTGATCGTGGCCGTGGCTCGACGGCATCTTCAGGAGCTCGGGATGATCCTTTCCCGTCGGGAGGTTGCCGACCGGATCGCTGTAACTGACGGTGATGGGATCCGCAGGATCGAGACCGGCGATGCGACCGTTCTCGACGTAGACGGTCGGCACGCGATCGCCGGTCGCCGCCATGATGAACGAATAGGTGAAGCCGATTGCATTCGGGCCGGGAGCGATTTCCTTGTTCCAGTCGGGACCGCCAGCCGGACCCAGACCGAGGTGCCACTTCCCCACCGCGCCTGTCGCATAGCCCGCCTTCTTGAACACCGACGCCAGCGTCGTCCGGCCGGGCTCGATAACCAGCGCCGCGTTACCCGGGAGGACGCCGCGGCCCGGCTTTCTGAACGCATACTCGCCGGTCAGCAGCGCGAAACGCGAGGGGGTGCAGGTGGCGGCTTCGGAATGCGCGTCGCTGAAGCGGAGCCCTTCCTTCGCGAGCCTGTCGATGTTGGGGGTCTTGATCGCCGTCGCGCCATACGCGGTCGTATCGCCGTACCCGAGATCGTCGGTGTAGATGACGACGACGTTGGGCCGCGCCTGAGCGAACGCGACACTCGCCAGGATCACAAACGCGACGACCGTTGTGATGCACTGTCTTACCACGCTCATGCTTTGCCACCCGCTCGAGATGAGGTTCAGGGATTCAGGGATTCAAGGATTCAAAGATTCAAGGATTCAAGGATTCAAGGATTAGGGATTAGGGATTCGGAATTCGGCCCCTGCCTCCTGTGCTCCGCATGACCTCGCGTACGACCGCCTGCGGCCGTTGATTGACGGTCAGAAACATGCGCCCGAGATACTCGCCGATCAACCCCAGCATGATCAATTGGGTTCCGGAAAAGACCAGGAACGCTGACATGAGCCAGCCGAAGCCAAAGCCGGGTCCGCGGTTCGTCACTCGCAGCCACAGGACGATGAGAAAGGCGACGATCCCCGCCGCCGCCGTCGTAAAGCCCGCCACGGTCGCGATGCGCAGCGGCAGGAGCGAAAAGTTCAGCCACGCGCTCAGCCACAGGCGGAACAACCGCCTGAACGTATATCCGCTGGTGCCCGACCGCCGCGGCTCGTGCGCGACGACTACCGAGTCGATCCGTTGCGTCACCTGCAGGAGCAATCCGTCGATATAGGGATACGGACCTGCGTACGCCACGACCTGTTGGGCCATGAACGCGCTGACGCAGCGGAAGCTCGAAAGATAGAACCCGGGCGGCTTGTCCAGCGCACGGTCGGTGATTTTGTTGGTCAGCCAGCTCCCGAAGTTGCGCCACGGCGAGTGCTGCTTCGCGTCGTAGTGACCGTAGACGACGTCCATGCCGGTCGTCACCGCGTGCTCCCAGAGCCGGACCGCCTCACGCGGCGGGTTCTGGCCGTCGTCATCGAGGTTGACGATGTAATCGCCGCGCGCGTGGCGCCAGCCGGTGAGGACCGCGTTGTGCTCGCCGAAGTTGCGCGCGTGTTCGATCACGGTCATCGGCACGCGCGCTTTCCGAACCAGCGTCGCGCACACGTCCATCGTGTTGTCGGAGCTGCCGTCGTTGACCAGCACGATTTCGTGCCCGCCTTCGATGTTCATCCGCTCGATGTCGTGCACGAGCGCGGCGATGGTCGGCGCCGCGTTGTACATCGGCACGACGAAGCTCAGCGCCGGGTTCACGCGGCCTGACCTTTGAAGGCCCTGGCGGCTTCGATCCGCTGTTCGATCGGCGGATGCGTATGAAAGAGCCAGAGCGCGGCGCGGGAGGGACGCTCCTCCGCGAGGTTCTGCAGCGCGAGCCGCTTCATCGCCGAGATGAACGCCGCCGGCTGGCGCGTCAGCGTGAGCGCGTAGCGGTCGGCGCGACGCTCGTTCCATCGCGACAGCGCGTTCACCCAGGGAGTCGCAGCGAGCGAAACCGCGCCGCCGGCAAGAAGAAGCAGCGGTAGTCCGGCGATGTCGTTCGGGGCGACGAGCCCGAGCGGCGCCCACCACAACGCGAGCGCGGTCGCCGCCGCGAAGAAGGCGGCGACGAGCAGCAGCACCTCGGCGGCAAGGCCCGTGAGGATGTCGTAGTGCACGTGATGCGCGAGCTCGTGCGCCAGAATCACTTCGATCTCGTCGTCCGAATACTCGGCCAGCAGCGTGTCCGATACCAGGATGCGGCGAGTGGCGCCGGTCCCGACCAGCGCCGCGTTCGCGCGGCGCGTCTTGTCGCCGAGGCCCCACTCATACACACCCAGCACGCCGACACCGGCGCGTTCGGAGAGCGAGACCAGCCGTGCCCGCAGTGACTCGCGGGTCAGCGGCGTGAATCTGTAGAACAGCGGCAGCAGCACCAGCGGCGCGACCTTCGCCATGACGACCATGACGACGACGAACGACCCGGCCGAGAGCAGCCACCACCAGATCGGCGTCAACCACAAGCTGGCATAAACGATCTCGGCTCCGCCGAGGCCGAGCGCCAGGCCGAGCCCGGCCGCCTTGAGGTGATCGCTGAACCATGCCGCCGGCGATTCGGTGGACAGTCCATAGCGCCGTTCGAGGATGAAGCCGCGATAGAGGGCGAGCGGAAAGGCGACCAGTTCCTGGACCACGGCGAACGCCGCGACATAGACCGCCACTGCGGCGAACGAATACTCGCCGGGTGCCGCGCCGGCGATGTGCCGCGCACGGCCAGCGACCGCTGCCGAAGCACCCGAGAGCAGGAACCCGGCCAGGAGTGATGCAGTCACGACCACCGACAGCACGGCGGAGCGCCGTTTCAGACGATGGTAGCGGGAAGCCTTGTCTTCGTTCAAGAGAGCTACCAGCTGCCAGCTACCAGCTACCAGCTGCCAGCTTCCAGCCTCCAGCCGCCAGCTGATAGCTGGTAGCTGGTAGCTGGAAGCTGGCAGCTGGCAGCTGGAAGCTTTGCTTCAGTTCAATTGCACCGAAATCAGTTTCGAAACGCCAGGCTCCTCCATCGTCACGCCGTACAACCGATCGGCAATCTCCATCGTTTTCCGGTTGTGGGTAATCAGGATGAACTGCGTATGCTCCTGCATCCCCTGCAGCATCTCCACGAACCGGCCGATGTTCGCATCGTCCAGCGGCGCATCGATCTCGTCGAGCAGACAGAACGGGCTCGGGCGATACTTGAAGATCGCGAACATGAGCGCCATCGCGGTCAGGGCTTTCTCGCCCCCCGACAGCAGCTGCACGCTCTGAAGACGCTTGCCCGGAGGCTGCGCGATGATGTCGATGCCGCTCTCGAGCTGGTCGCTCTCGTCGAGCAGCACGAGTCCCGCGCGCCCGCCGCCGAAGAGCGTCGTGAACGTCTGCTCGAAGTTCTGGTTGATGACGGTGAACGCCTCGCGGAACCGCTCTCTGGTCGTCTTGTCGATCCGCCTGATGGCTTCTCCGGTCGCCGCAATCGAATCGACGAGATCCTTGCGCTGGGTCGTCAAAAAGGCATGGCGCGACTCGAGATCGTCGAACTGGTCGATGGCCATCATGTTGACCGCACCCATCCGCTCGATCTTGGCGCGCAGATCCGCCACCATTTCGTCCGGCGTCATCGACCTCCGCTCGCCCTCCTGGCGCGTTTCGGCCAGACCGCCTTCGGCGGTCGGTAGGGCGCTTGCGCTGGCCTCGTCCTCGACCTCCGCGGCCTCCGGCGCATCGTCGACCGGTTTCGGGCTTGCCAGCAGTCCTTCGCTCTCGAGCTGCGCCACTTCCGCCGCCACCTCGTCGAGCGACGCCTGCACGGATTCCACGCACGCGCTCGCCAGGTGGGACAGATCCGACTCTGCTGTCGCACGCGCGACCTCGAGCTGACCCGCCTCGGTCCGAATCGCTTCGAGCGCCCGCCGCGCCTCACGGATCCGGCCTTCCTGCTCGTCGAACTGCACTCGCAATGCCTGGGACGCCTGGTCTGCCTCGCGCACGCGGTCGCGGAGCTCATCGAACGTGCGCAGCCCCGCGTCGAGTGCCGCTTCCGACGTGACGATTGATTCGAGGAGTACCGCCCGACGCGAGTGTGTGCGCGCGAGGTCTTCACGTCGCGTGGTTACCCGCAGTTCGAGCTCGCGCGAAGATTCCTCGAGCCGCTGCACCTCGATGGCCAGCGCGCTGGCGCGTTCGACCAGCGCGGCATGCGCCGCCTTCGCTTCCGACGTTCGCAGCGCCTGTGCCTGCGCCGCCTCGCGCGCTTCGAACAGGCGGCGTTGCGCCGTATTCAGGAGGCTGTCGGCCGTTCGCTGTTCCGACTCGATCCGCGCAATCGATTCGCGGGCTTCGTCGTGGCGAGCCTCCTGCGTTCGCCGCTCCTCTTCCGCCGACCGGCGCTCGGTCGCGATCTGCTCGCGTTTTCGGTTGATGCGTTCGAGGGTCTCGCCCGTGTTCCCGAGCTGTAGTTCGAACCCGACAACCGCCTTCTCCTGGCGGTGAATCTCTCCCTGCAGCGACAGAACCCCGGACTCAAGCGTCGCGATCGTGACATCAAGGGCCGACAGCTCGCCGCGCCGGTGCTCCACCGAGGTGCCCTCCGAGTCGGCACGCTCACGCAACTCCTTGATCTCGCGCTTCGTCGTCAGGATCCCGCGCGCCTCGGCGCGGCTGCCACCCTCCACCACGTGCGCGCCGCGGAACACTTCCCCGTCGCGCGTCACGATCGGATCGGTCGTCAGCGGCGCGGCCGAGCAGGCGACGGCGTAACTGCCGGCTATCCACGCGTTGGCGACGACGTCACGAATGGCGTCGCGCGCCGGACCGCTGATCTGGACGATTTGCGACAGCGGCGTCAAATCGGCCGCCGGCGCGGCACTCTCCGGCGTCCCACTGGCTGAGGCCGCGACCAGAAACCCGACACGGCCGGCATTCTGCGCGCGCACGAACTGCAGCCCGGCGGCGGCATGCTCGTGTGTCTCCACCACGACGTGCTGCAACAGCTCGCCGAGGCATGCTTCAACCGCGCGCTCGTAGCCGGCGTCGACATCGAGGTAGTCCGCCACCGAACCGAGCTGTCCAACCTCCGCCTGCGATTCCGCCAGCACGAGGCGAGCGGCATCACCGTACTCCGCGCGCGCCGCCTCGAGCTCTTCGAGCGACTTCAGCCGCGCGAGAACCCCGGCGAGGTCCCGCTCGCGGGCGCGGAATTCCTGGGCCCGCTGCTCCCGATCGAGGCGCGCCCCGGCGAGCTCCGACTCCGTGGCGGCACGCTCGAGGCGGAGCGCTTCCATCGCCTCGCGGGCGCGCTGCATGGCCTCCGCCGCGCCCGCACGCTCCCGATCGGCCCGTTCGGACTCGATGCGCAGATCCTCGCTCTCGATTTCCAGGCGGTTGATCTGCTCGGCCATCCGCGTCCGCGCCGCGCCGGCATGCTCCATGGCGTGGCGCAGTGCCGTCGCCGCATTGACGGCCGCGAACACCTCGCTGCGCGCCGCTTCGACGTCCGCCTCGAGCCCCTCGATCTCCCGCCGACGCTCTTCGTAGGCGGTCTCCTCGCCGCGAAGCGCCATGGCTGCCGCATCGCGGTCGCCGGTGGCGCGTGCCGCGGCGTCACGCCGCGCCTCGAGCTCCACTTCCGCCGGCCCGCGGCGCACATCGAGCGCGCGGACTTCGGCTTCGATGTCCGCCGCCGCCGCCCCCAGCGATTCGACCTGCTGCTTGTCGAACGCGATCTGCTGCTGCAGCCTGCCAATCTCCAGCTCGCTCGCGTGCGCCGCCTCGCGCGCCGCGGTGGTCCGGCCGTCCGCGTCCGTGAGATCGAGACGCAGCCGTTCGAGCGATGCTTCGACCTCCGCGAGACGCGCCGCCGCCGCGGCTTCGCGCGCCCGCGCATCCGCCAGCCTCGACCGAGTGGATTCAATCGCTTCGCCGAGGAGCCGGTATCGATTCGCGAACTGAACTTTTTCCCAGCGCCGCAGCTCCTCGCGCAAGCGGCGGTAGCGCCGCGCTTTTGCCGCCTGACGCTTCAACGCGCCGCGCTGCTTCTCCACCTCGAAGACGATGTCGTCGACGCGCGTGAGGTTCTGCTGCGCCGCCTCGAGCTTGAGTTCGGCTGCCCGCCTCCGGCTCTTGTACTTCGTGACCCCGGCAGCCTCCTCGATCAGCTGACGGCGGTCGGTGGGCCGCGCGCTGAGAATCTGCCCGATCTTCCCCTGCTCGATGACGGCGTACGCCTTGATGCCAAGTCCCGCGTCCATCAACAGATCCTGGACGTCGCGAAGACGGACCGACTCGCCGTCGATGAGATATTCGCTTTCTCCGGAGCGATAGAGCCGGCGCATCACCTCGACGTCGCGGACGATCAGCGGCGGATCCTCGGTTTCAATTTGCAGGGCGACAGCCGCCCCCGCCATCAGCGCTCCAGCCGTCGACGGCACCGGCTGCGAACCACCGCTGTCCCTGATGTTGCCAGGTACCCGCGACGCGACACCTGCCAGCTTCAGCCGCACCTCCG
>Ga0310810_10004206_pt1 | contig 15860 bp, 11 predicted proteins | sample NCmetagenome_FD_207641 | JGI IMG/M metagenome (GOLD analysis project Ga0310810, IMG submission 207641) | Soil microbial communities from experimental microcosm in Duke University, North Carolina, United States - NC | ecosystem: Engineered > Artificial ecosystem > Soil microcosm > Unclassified ...
CGCAGTGACTCATCCAGCACTTCGAGTGTCGTGTGCATGAGCACGACCGAGCGATGCGGATCTGCAAGGATGTGCTTGATCAGTCGGTAGCGCCCGTTGTGTTCTGAATTGGTGAGCCGGTAGAACACGCAATCCCGTTCCGGGTATTCGATCCGGTGATCCAAGTCGCGCTTCTCTTCGTGGCAAAATGTTTCCCCGTCGCTGATGAGAAACTGACAATCGCGCGTGTTCGGCTCGTCCACGCACGGGTAGTAGATTTCGTTGACAATGCCATGGCTGAGCGTGAACCAGACCCGGCAGCTCGTATGATACGCGGTGCCCAAGCCTTCCTTCGCACTGGAGGTCCAGCGGGGCTCGATGCCAGGTGCGCCAAACACTGAGTTTTCAGGTGTTTTCATGTGAGGATGTCTTTTACAAGACCCGTTGCCTTGCGGCTCTCTTCTTTCTATTCGCATGATGAACGAATCGCTCGGGAGTTGATCCACTGTACCGCTTTGTCCACAGGCGAAATCCGCCTTCGAATGCGTGTGCATTCTGTCCCAGGCGCGCGCCGGGCGGAAGCTTTGTCAGCAGTCGGGCATTGCCTCCTCCGAGCACCACATAGTCAGCCTGCATCGCAGCCTTGAGTCGCTGAACGACCTTGTTGACGTGGTGACGCCATTTCTTTTTTCCCTTCCGCTTCAATGCAGCTGCTCCCACATAATCTTCATAGCTCCGGCCTTTCGTGTAAGCCAAGTGTGCGAGTTCCATGGGCGCGAGAACGTTATCCACGATCAGAGCGGAGCCGAGGCCGGTGCCCAAACCCAGAAACAGCATCTGGCCGCCTTGATAGCTGCCCAGCGCTTGCATCGCGGCATCATTGACGATCTTCACGGGCCGGTGAAACGCCTTTTTGAAATTAAACCGAACCCAGCCACGCCCTAGGTGGTACGGTTCCATGATGGGATGGCCCTGGACCACTGGCCCCGGATAGCCCATCGAGACGGCCTCATATGTCCAACCGTCTGTGGCGGCTCGCACTGCGGCGACCATCTTGGCGGGCGTCATATGTGGACCAGACGGAATTTCCACTTTCTTCTTACGACCGCTCGCCAGCACCTTCACATGCGTGCCGCCGACGTCGAGGACCAGGATTCTCATGCCATCGTCCTCCAGGCGTGCCCGTCGCGTCCGATCAACTGGTCGGCCGCCTTGGGTCCCCACGTGCCGGCAGCGTAATTGGGAAAATTGCGAGGACGGCTGTTTCCCCACACCTCAAGCACGGGCATCAAGAATCGCCACGCCGCCTCAATCTGGTCCTCGCGCATGAATAATGTCGGATCGTTGTTCATCACATCCCAGAGCAACGTCTCATAGGCATCTGGCGAAGGTATGGCAAAGCTTTCCCTATAGCGAAACCGCATCTCGACCGGTCGCAACAGCATTTGTGGCCCTGGGACCTTGGCCTGAAAGCTCAATACGATGCCTTCCTCGGGCTGGATCGACAGCACGAGTCGAGACGGATACCAGCCATGGGAAGCGTCAGGAGGAAAAGGCTGGTGCGGCACCGGGCGGAAATGGATGGCCACTTCCGAACACTGCCGGGGCAGGCACTTGCCCGTCCGGAGATAAAATGGAACACCCTGCCAACGCCAGTTGTCGATGAACAACCTTAAAGCCGCATAGGTTTCGGTGTGTGAGCGCGTTGCGACGTCGTCTTCCGCGCGATACCCCCGCACTGTTTTGCCGTTACGAGTGCCCCTGCCATACTGCCCGCGCACCGCGCATCTCCTGACGTCGTCAGTGCGCATTGGCCGCAGCGCATGGAGTACGTCGACTTTCCTGTTGCGGATCTCATCGGCAGTGAACGAGACCATTGGTTCCATGGCCACCAGACACAGGAGTTGCATCAGATGATTCTGCACCATGTCGCGCAGCGCTCCCGCCTGGTCGTAATAGCGGCCCCGATGCCCTATGCCCACCTCTTCGGCCACGGTGATGGTTACATAGTCCACGTAACGACGGTTCCAAATCGGCTCAAAGAGCGGATTGGCGAAGCGGAAGGCCAGCATGTTTTGCACCGTCTCCTTGCCCAGGTAATGGTCGATGCGGAAAATCTGTGATTCATGGAAACTTGTCGTGAGCACGCGATTCAGTTCCCGCGCGGAATCCACGTCGCGCCCGATCGGTTTTTCCACAACAATCCGGTCGCGCGCGCGATCCCGATTCAGGCCCGCATCGGCGAGCATGTGGGGGATCACCCCAACCATCGCCGGCGGAGTAGCCAGGTGAAATACATGACCGGCTTTCACCTTCCACTCCTTCTCCAGTTGCGCGCAATGCTTCTCCAAATCAGCGTAGGTAGCCGGCTCTTTGAAATCTCCCTGTTGATAGGTGACGTGCTCAGAGAAGTGTTTCCAGTCCGTGCTTTTCGCTTTGCCCTTCGGCGAAAAGCGGTTCACGCCGTCGAGGAAACGTTTGTGCAGCTGCACCTCGCGGAGCGCGGCGCGATCCACGGCCGTAATCGCAAACTGTTTTGGCATCCGTCCGTCCCGGTGCAGATCGAACAAGGACGGGATTACCTTACGCCAGGTCAAATCACCTGCCCCGCCAAAAATCACAAAAATGGTCGGAGAAATCTCCATGTCGCGTCACTCTTCTTCCCATTGGGTATGGAACGTGCCCTTTGCATCGATGCGCTCATAGGTGTGTGCGCCGAAATAATCGCGTTGCGCCTGGATCAAATTCGCGGGCAGCCATGCGCTGCGGTCACTGTCGAGATACGCGAGCGACGCCATCAGGCTGGGGGCAGGAATGCCGAGATCGCTGGCGACCCACACGATTGTGCGCAACTTTTCCTGATGCGCCATGACCGTCTTGGAGAGGGTTGGGTCGAGGAGCAGATTGGACAGGTCGCGCCTGGTACGGAACGCGGCGCGGATATCCTCCAACAGGGCGGCGCGAATAATGCATCCGCCTCGCCAAATGCGCGCGACAGCTTCGAGGTCCAGATGATACTCGTGCTTGGCCGAAGCCTCGACCAGCAACGCCATACCCTGCGCATACGTGATGATCATCCCTGCATAAAGGGCGCTCCGCAAATCGTCGATGAACATGTGACGGTCGCCGTCAAAGCGACGGACGGGTCGTGTCAGGACGCGACTGGTTTCTTGACGTTCCTGCTCGAACCCCGACAGATTTCGCATCGCCACCGCCGCGTCCATCGTTGGAATGGGCACTTGTAGGTCCATGGCATCTTGTGAAGCCCACATGCCCGTCCCTTTCTGCTTGGCTTCATCGAGGATCACATCGATAAGTCGCTTGCCGGTCTGCTCGTCCGTCTTACGAAAGATGTGGCTGGTGATCTCCAGGAGATAGCCGGACAGGTCGCCGGTGTTCCACGCGCTGTACACCTCGTGCAGTTCGTCATCGTTCAGCCCGAGGCCGCGCTTCATCAAGTCGTAGGTTTCGGCGATCAGCTGCATCAGGCCATATTCGATCCCGTTATGGACCATCTTGACGTAATGACCGGCCGAGCCAGGGCCGAGCCAGGTGACGCAGGGCTCGTTGCCCACCTGAGCGGCGCTCGCCTCGAAGATCGGCTGCACTCGTTCGTAGGCTTCGCGCGAGCCCCCAGGCATGATGCTCGGACCGTAGCGCGCGCCGTGCTCGCCGCCCGACACGCCCACGCCGAGAAACTGAATCCCGCGCTCCGCCAGTGTCTTGGCCCGCAGGTCCGTGTCAGTGAAGTGCGAGTTGCCGCCGTCGATGATCAGATCGCCGCGCGTCAGACTAGGCAGCAGATCGCGAATAACCGCATCCACAGGTGGTCCGGCCGGTACGAGCATCATCACTGCACGCGGCACCCGGAGCAGGCCGACAAATTCTTTCAACATTGTTGCGCCGTGGATGTCCCGGCTTGCCGCTTCTTTGCGCAACGCGTCTGCTTTGCTGGCAGCCTTGTCGTACCCAACCACCGAATGACCATGATCAGCCATGTTCAATACAAGGTTACGGCCCATGACGCCCAGGCCAACCATGCCGATTTCGTAGTGTTGTGCTTTCATGGTGTGCTCCATGTCCAGTCGCGGACTTCCGGCAGATCCTCGAAATGCTCCCGCGTATAGGCGTGGTGCTTGGTCAGCATGTCCTTGCACCACGCCGTGATCGGGCCGGCCTCGCGGTAAGCGGATCGCCGTAGCGCCTCGATGCACAGATGAAAGCGACTCATCTGGTTGCGGACGACCATGTCGAACGGGGTCGTCGTGGTCCCCTCCTCCATGAAACCGCGCACGTGAAACCGGGCCGTGTTGGTCCGCCCGTGGATAATCTCGTGGATCGCCCGTTGATACCCGTGGAAGGCAAAGATAACCGGTTTGTCCACCGTGAAGAGATCCAGAAACGTTGGCTCCTCCAGCCCATGCGGATGAATCGCGCGCGAAAAGAGACACATCAGATCCACGACATTGACGACGCGGACCTTCAGGTTGGGCGCATGCCGGCGGAGCAACCACGCTGCGGCCACGACCTCCAGCGTCGGCGTGTCTCCGGCCGAGGCCAGCACGACATCCGGCTCGCCGCCGGGTTCGTGGCCTGCCCATGCCCAGATCGAGGCACCGGCGGCGCAGTGCTGCACAGCTGTTTCGATGTCGAGCCATTGCAGCTCCGGTTGCTTATCGATGACGATCAAGTTCACGTAGTTCCGGCTTCGGAAACAATGGTCGGCCGTGGACAGCAGACAGTTCCCGTCCGGAGGCAGATAGATGCGGCCTACCGTCCCTTTCATGTTCAACACCGTATCAATCAAGCCGGGACCTTGATGGCTGAAGCCATTATGATCGTTGCGCCAGCAGGTCGACGTCAGCAATATGTTCAGCGACGGGATCGGCACGCGCCAGGGAAGCTTGATGGCTTCCTCCAGCCACTTGGTGTGCTGAACCGTCATTGACGTCGTTACCATGGCGAACGCTTCGTAGGTCACGAAGAGGCCATGCCTCCCAGTCAGGACGTATCCTTCCAGCCACCCCTGACACAGATGCTCGCTGAGCACTTCCATCACCCTCCCGTCTGGGGAAACATGGTCGTCGATCGGAATAATCTGGCCGACCGAGCAGCGGTTCTCAGTCTCGAAGACATTGCCTAGACGGTTCGAGTTTGTCTCATCCGGGCAAAAGAGTCGGAAGTTTCTGGATGGCGCGCTTCGCGTGAACAGGTCGCGGATCACCTTGCCGAGCTGGCGGGTCGATTCGCACCGCTCGGTCGCCGGGTGCGTGACGGGGATCGCATAGCCGCGGAAATCGGGCAGAGCCAGATTAACGATGTGTTTGCCGCCGTTGGCGTGGGGATTTGCCCCCATCCGCCGGTTGCCTTTGGGCGCGAGTGCGGCCAGGTCCGAGAGAAGCCGACCATCGGTGTCAAAGAGTTCCTCGGGCCGATAGCTGCGGAGCCATCGTTCCAGCATCTGGAGATGCCCAGGATTGTTTCGGACATGGGCCAGCGGCACTTGATGAGCACGAAATGTTCCTTCCACCGGCAAGCCATCGACGACCTTCGGCCCGGTCCACCCTTTCAGACTGCGGAGCACGATGGCCGGCCAGCTCGGTCGCTGCGAAAAGCCCGCCGTGCGTGCGCCGGTCTGGATGCTGCGGATTTTTGCATAGCATGCGTCGATCGTCATCGCGAACGCCTCATGCATCGACAACGGATCGTCCCCCTCGACGAAATGAACGTCATAACCGTGCGCGCCGAGGAGCTGTTGGATATCTTCGTCGCGATCCCGGCCCAGCACCGTAGGCCCGGAAATTTTGTAGCCATTCAGATGGAGGACCGGAAGCACCGCGCCATCGTGGACGGGGTTGAGAAACTTGACGCCTTTCCACGAACCTTCGAGTGGTCCTGTCTCCGCCTCTCCATCACCGACCACCGCGACAGCAATGAGGTCGGGATTATCGAAGACCGCGCCAAACGCGTGCGCGAGGACGTAGCCCAATTCGCCACCCTCGTTAATCGAGCCGGGAGTCTGGACGCTCGTGTGGCTCGGGATGCCCCCTGGCGTCGAGAACTGGCGGAAGAGATGCCGCAGTCCCGCCACGTCTTGCGAGATGGGCGGGTAAATCTCCGAGTAGGTCCCCTCCAAATACACGTTGGCGACGATCGCGGGGCCGCCGTGGCCAGGACCGGTCAGGTAGATGACGTTGGCGTCCGTGTCTTGAATCAGCCGGTTGAGATGCGCGTAGATAAAGCTGAGGCCGGGCGACGTTCCCCAATGGCCCAGCAGTCGCGGCTTGATGTGCTCGGCGCGGAGCGGTTCGCGGAGCAACGGATTGTCCTGCAAATATATTTGGCCGAGTGTCAGATAATTGGCTGCGCGCCAATATCGGTCGAGCTGCCTCAGGCGGTCATGCGAGGTCGGAGGCGTTTCAATGCGCTTAGACGTACCTGGATCTACGATGATGTTCATTGGCTATATCCTCTTGCTCCGGATGAGGATGAGATTGTGCGTATATCTGGCGATCATCAGTTCCTTGTCAGTCTTCATGACGCGCACCGTGACCGGGCTGTCGTCGCGCGAAATAATCGCCGCGTTGTGTTCGTTGCGAGGGGAATCCACACGAATGCCGAGAAACTGCATGCCCTCGCAGATCCGCCAACGAATCGATGGCATGTGTTCTCCGATTCCCGCAGTGAAGATCCACGTGTCAAGGCCGCCTAACACAGCAATCAGGGTCCCGAGCAACTTTCTCGTCTGATAGCAAAAGAGCGCGATGGCCTCGACTCCAGCCTGAGCAAAGGGTTATCATTCATCGTTTCTTCCCGCATCATTTCTTCTTCGGGTGCACGAACCGTTTCTGTCATGCGCGGTCGCTGTTCCCGATCTGTTTGAGCGCCGCACCTTTATGCATGGCCATATGGTCAGTCTTGTCGCTCTTGATCAAATATTGCGGCTCTTTTTTCGAGGCGCGGACCGTGCAGGTCTTTGTTACGCCACACCTTCACAACTTCTTCCTCGGTCCCCTGATCATGGGCCAGGAAGTTTCCGCTCCATTAACGTCATCGCACGTTCGTACACGTGGTCTATGCTGAACCCGTACTCGCGCATCATCACCTTCCCAGGGGCCGACGCACCGAAACGGTCCACTCCAATCACAGCACCCTCGTCACCCACATACTTGCACCAACCTTGAGTCGCGCCCGCTTCAACGGCCAGTCGCGCCCGAACCGATGGCGGAAGAACCGCGTCGCGATAACTTCGAGGTTGGGCCTCGAACAATTCCCAGCTCGGCATGGAAACGATCCGGACGTTGATCTTGTTCTCGATCAGTTTCTGGCAGGCCGCAACGATCAAACTGACCTCCGACCCCGTGGCGATCAAGATGATGTCCGGTGTGCCAGTGGGCGCATCGGCCAAAATATAGGCGCCACGCCGTAAGCCTTCTGCTGCGGCGAATCGGGTGCGATCAAGCGTGGGCACATCCTGCCGTGTCAAGATCAGCGCGACCGGTCGATTCCGTGTCTGAATCGCGACACGCCACGCCACGGCCGTCTCGTTCGCATCGCATGGGCGGATAACGAGCAAGTTTGGGATTGCGCGCAGCGAGGCTAATTGCTCAATCGGTTGATGCGTTGAGCCATCTTCGCCAAGAGCAATGCTATCGTGGGTGAAGACGAAGATTACCCTCTGCTCCATTAGCGCTGCCAATCGAATCGCCGGCCGCATGTAGTCCGAGAAAATGAGGAATGTCGCCGTGAACGCAATGACGCCCCCGTGCACCGCCATCCCATTCGCGATGGATCCCATCGCATGCTCGCGGACACCAAAGTGCAGGTTGGCTCCCGCATAATTCCACCCGCCGCCGGCCGATCCTTGCTGGTTGCCGGCCTCGTCGCACGGGTGTTCGAAATCGCCCATTGCGGCCAGCGCCGTGCGCGTGGAGGGATCTAAATCTGCGGAGCCGCCGATCAGTGAGGGAAGGGTCTGATCGATCACATTCAATATTGTGCCGGACGCGGTGCGGGTCGCGATGCCCTTGGGGTCTGCCTGGAAGGAAGGTATGTCGCGATCCCAGCCTTGAGGCAATTCGCCAGTCATCTTCTGCTGAAAGTCTTTGGCAAGATCGGGGTATGCGTTCGAGTATTCCGCAAATCTCACATCCCATGCCGCTTCGGCTCGTTTGCCCTGTTCAATTGCCAGACGGAAATGCGCGAGCGCCTTGTCTGGAACGTAGAACGGTGGATCGACCGGCCAGCCCAATGCCTGTTTCGTCAATTTCACCTCGTCCTCGCCGAGCGGAGAGCCATGGGCTTCAAACGTGTCTTGTTTGTTCGGCGAACCGTACCCAATATGCGTGCGCACGAGAATCAGAGAGGGACGCCCCCTTTCGGCTTGTGCGGCACGCAGCGCGCGGTCAATCGCTGCAAGGTCGTTTCCATTCTCAACCGTCTGCGTGTGCCAGCCGTACGCTGCAAACCGCATGGCACGATCTTCCGTGAAGGTGATGTTGGTCGCCGCGGACAGCGTGATATGGTTGTCATCGTAGAGGCAGATCAGTTTGCCAAGTTTCAAATGGCCGGCGAGCGACGCGGCTTCCGCCGCCACGCCTTCCATCAGGTCGCCGTCGCTCACCAGCGTATATGTGTAATGATTGACGAGGTGGTGACCGGGGCGGTTGAAGCGCGCGGCGAGATGGTCTTCCGCGATCGCCATGCCAACGGCATTTCCAAAGCCTTGACCGAGCGGACCGGTCGTGGTTTCTACGCCAGGCGTCAGGCCGTGCTCGGGATGGCCGGGCGTGAGGCTGCCCCATTGGCGAAACTGTTTGATTTGTTCCAGCGGCAGATCATAGCCCGTGAGGTACAGCAAGCTGTACAGCAGCATCGACCCATGGCCGGCTGATAGGACAAATCGGTCCCGGTTGAACCAGTGCGGATTAGTCGGGTTATGCTGAAGAAAGCGCGTCCACAAGACATAGGCCATTGGGGCGGCGCCCAGTGGCAGGCCCGGGTGGCCGCTATTCGCTTTTTGCACCGCGTCCACCGACAGGAACCGAATCGTGTTGATCGACAGTTGCTCCAATTGGACCGGAGTGAGGGTTGTCACGATTGATGTGCTCATAGTGAGTCCTCGTGCTTATTGGCGATTCCTCTCATGGCATGACGCTCATGCAATTTTGGCACTCCATGGGCGATACAGCTTCTCGGCTTCTGGTCGCCCATCAGCCGCCCGCTTGTAGTGATCACACAGCCGCTGCTCGTATTCGCGAGTGACAGGCATAGAGTCCATATACTCCGGCGCGTTCTTGATAGTTTCACGGGGGAGGTCGACGTAGACTGTGGCATCCATCCAACTCACGCGTTCGATCCAGCGGGGTGAGATCAGCACCTTTTTCCCCGGCCACCAGTTCCTCGTATTAACTTCGATGTATTGGATCGCCCACGTGTGCAGGTCGACGATGAAATTCTCCACGTGGCCAATCTCCCCATTAGTCGCTTCAATGTGATAGCCGCTCACCGCTTTGGTGCTGCGTAAATGCGAATCCGCCGACTCCGTTTCCGCCCTGGATGCCGACGTGTCCACCACAACGGCCCCTTCCTTCACCAAGCCTGCTGGGTAGGGCACTGAGCCCCATAGATACGGCCCGCTCCAATAAAACGGGTACCCGTAATACTCCATGTATTGGGCCTCGTGTTGCCGGGAGACGGGCTTGTCCGTCGTGATGGCGGGACTCCCCTCCACCTGCTGTTTCGTCAAACCCACTTCCATTTGTCCTGATTCCCAATCCGTCTTGTTGACGGCGATTGGCGAGATCAGCACTCGACGGCCCGCCAACCAACTGCCGGTGTTGACGACGAGGTAGCGGATCGCCCAGGTCTCGTCGTCGAAATACAATTGCTCCACCGTCCCAATCTCCCCGTCCCTGGCTCGGAGTGGGCCTCCTTGTAGCTGAGTGACCTTTCTTAACATCGTCGTATCCTCCTTGCATTTGGTCCGCCGTTGGGTGACGAGCACGCACTCGCCGCGCTCACCATCGGTGGGAGGTCGAGGCGCGTGCGATGCTGAACTTCGTTTCTCTTGAGCGAGCCTCTGACTCCTCCTCGTTGATTGTCTGCCCTCAGAGACCGGATTCCGTTGTGCTGCGCCGCCTTCGTATACGCGCGTGTCAGCAGGAGCATGGGAGAGGCGCGACGGTCATTTTGAAGATGGTTCCTATGGTACGGCAGCTTCCTTTGACGCAGACGCTTCTTCAGCGACGAGGTCATACCCAGGCGCCGGCGTGACGATGCGCACCTTGTCGCCTTCGAGCAACGCGGCGCTGGGATTGTTCACGATGCGATCGGTGGTGGTAATCCCCCCCGTTACCTCGACCGTGGCGTCGAGGATTTTGCTCACGATGATCGGCTTGAAATGGACTCGGTCGTCCTCCGTCACGACGGCCACTTGTGTGCCGTGCTCCTGGAACACCATCGCGGTGGAGGGCATCGTGAATGCTTGCCGATCGACCGGCGCCGTGAGGTAGACCTGGGCGTAGGAGCCGGGCCAAAGCGCTCGGTCCTTGTTGTCAAGCGTGAAGACAGTCACCGCGGTACGCGTACTCACGTCGAATCCACGGGCGACAGTCAGGAAGTTGGCGGTGAAATGACGATTGGGCAATTGCGGCACCGTCACGTCGGCCGTCAGGCCCGGTTGGAGGAAGGGTCCAAACGACTCCGGCACGCTGACGAAGAGGCGCAACGTATCTACGACGGCCACCGTATAGAGGTTGCTTTTTGCGTTGGGGGTGCTCAGGTTGCCTTCCTTACTAACCAAGTCGCCGACGTTGATGTTACGCTGGATCACCACGCCATCAAAGGGCGCGACGATCGTTTTGAACGTAATGAACGCTTCGATGTTCCTGACCTTTTGCTCCGATTCCTTGACGAGTGCCGCATGGGCTTTCATCTCTTGCTCCTTCACCGTGATCGACTGCTCGGAGACCGAATGATTGGGGCGCAGCGCCACCCAACGCTTGGCAGTCACCTCGGCGAGTTTATACCTGGCGCGCTCCGTTTCGAGAGCTGCCTTGGCCTGCGCATATTCCGCATCGAGATCCGGGGCGTTGATTTCGGCCAGGATGTCGCCTTTCCTAACCTGGCCTCCGTAGCCTGTGTACCACATCTTCACATAGCCCGTGACGCGTGCGTAGATCGGCGCCTCATACCAACCCATGATATTGCCGGGAAGCGTAATGGTCTCGGTCGGCGCCATCGGCTTTGCCTTGGTGACGGCCACGGTCAGGACGGCGCCTTTGACCGTCTTCTCGCGCAACAGAGCGGCGTTGTTTTTGCTCTCATAAATCCGATAGCCCACGTAGAGTCCACACAGCAGGATTGTGGAGATGACAACGAGTTTTCCACGCAGGATCGTAGCCACTATGCATTGACCTTTTGGCGAGCTGTTCGCCTGCTATAGATGATGGCGTACACGCAGGGCACGAAGAATAAGGTAAACAATGTGGCGACGAATAAGCCGCCCATGACGGCCCGACCCAGCGGCGCATTCGGGGAATTCCCCATCGACATCGGCAGCATGCCGATAATCATGGCCAAAGCAGTCATGAGCACCGGGCGGATCCGGGCCGTCCCGGCTTCAACCGCGGCCCGCAGCGCATCGCTGTGCTCTTTGAGCCGTTCGCGGGCGTAGGAGACGACGAGGATCGAATTGGCGGTTGCCGTACCCATCGTCATGATGGCGCCCGTCAGCGCCGGCACGGAAATAGTCGTATGAGTCACGAACAAGGACCACGCGATGCCCGCCAAGGCACCCGGCAAGGCCGTAATGATGATGAAGGGATCGAGCCAGGATTGGAAATTCACGACGATCAGGAGATAGACCAGTACGACTGCGGCAAGGAGGCCGCCAAGCATCTCGATATAGGCATCGTGCATCGTTTCGGCCTGGCCATGGATTGCAAGCGCTGCGCTCCGAGGCAATTCGTGCTCCATGCTGTTGGCGACCTTTTCGACATCCGCCAGTACGCCGCCGAGGTCGCGCCCTTCGGCGGACACATAGATGTCGAACAGCGGCATAATGTCCTGGTGCGTGATCAGGCCCGGCGTCCCGACCGCTGACAACGTGCTCACATTGCCGAGCAGTTGCGGTTTCTCGTCGCCCCCACCGACTGGGAGGGTCAACAGATCGTTGGTGCTTGTAAGCTGATTCTGCGGCGTATAGATGTTGATCTGATAAGAGACACCCGTCTTGTGATCGAGCCAATATTGCTGGTCGACCTGTTGGCTGCCGGACGTCGACAGGAGCATATTGCCGGCAATGGCCTGCTCCATCAGGTTGATGCCGAGTCCGAACGTGCGAGTGCCTTCGATGAGACGGGTCGGCGTGCGCATCGTCTGCTGAATCGTCACGTCGCTGGCGCCGGGGATCTGGCGCAGCTTGCCCGCCAAGTTGCGCACGAACTCGTAGTTGGCGTACATCTCCATACCGTTGATCTGCACGTCGATCGGGGAAGGCGAGCCAAAGTTGAGAATCTTCGCGGTCAGATCAGCCGGCTGGAACGTGAATTCGGTGCCCGGATAGCGCTCCCTCAAGCCCTCGCGGAGAATGGCCCGATACTCCCACACCGGCGACTTTTCATTCTTCAAGGAGATCGTGAGATCGCAATCCTGCGCGCCGATCGTCGGCGTCGGGATGAAGGCCAGATTGTGCGGTCCGACCGGTAGGCCACAATTGCTGACGACGCCTTCGACCTGGTCAGGCAGCAACCGCGCGATGTCATTCGAGACAAGGGAGGCGATACGGCTTGAGGCCTCGATGCGCGTGCCGAGCGGTGCCCGCATATGCATCTGCAATGTCCCCGACTTGATCTCGGGGTAAAAGTCACGCCCGTTGAAATAATACAAGCCGAGAGAGCCAAGCGCGATTGCCAGAGAGATCGCAACAACGCGGCCGCGATTGACGATGGCCTGTTCTAGCAGCACATTGTAGCGGTCACGGAACCGCTCGAAGCCGCGCTCGAACCCCTGTTGGAAACGGGCGAAGACGCTGGGCGGTTTCTTCGGTTGCCCGCCGGGCTCATGCGCCTGCGGCGCCTTGTGTTCTTCAAGCAGATATTTCGCCATGGTCGGCACCAGCGTGCGCGACAAGACGAAGGAGGCGAGCATCGCGAAGATGACCGCCTCCGCCATGGGCATGAACAGCCAGCCGGACACGCCGCTGAGATCGAAGAGCGGAAGCCAGACGAGGGCGATACTTAATGTGGCGACGAACGTCGGGATGACGATCTCATTGGCGGCGTCGACGATCGCCACCTCCAGCGGCTTGCTCATGGCGAGATGGGTGTCGATATTCTCGATCATCACGGTCGCGTCGTCGACGAGAATACCGACGGCCAACGCCAAGCCGCCCAGCGTCATAAGATTCATCGACTGTCCGGCCACGTGCAAGCCGATGAGCGAAGTCAGAATGGAGAGCGGGATCGAGGTGGCGACGATGACCGTCGCTCGCCATGAGCCGAGCAACAGCAGCACAATGAGACCCACCAGCGCGGAGGCAGTCGCCATTTCAAACGCGACGTCCGTGATCGAGTCCTTCACGAAGATTGAAGCGTCGTTGAGGATTTTGATCTGCACACCCTTGGGCACGATTTTTTCGATGCGCGGGATGGCCTTCTTGATCCCGTCGACCACCTCCAGGGTCGAAGCCTCGCCGCTCTTCATCACGACGATGGTGACGGCCTGCTCGCCGTCCACCAGCACGGCGTTCGTTTGTGGCGGCCCAGCAAGTTGCACATCTGCGACGTCGCGCATGTAGATGAAGGCGTTTCCGTCTCTCTTGATCGGGATGTTGTTAAAATCTCCGACCTGCAGCGGCATCGCATTCGTCTGGAGCATCCAGTCCGTCGCCTTAATCTTCTGGTCGCCCGCAGGCAGCACGAGGTCCTGACGCCCGAAGGCTTTGTGGATATCTTCTGGGGTGAGGTGGCGGGCGAGCAATTTCTGCTGATCGAGCGACACCAACAGCTGCATGGGCTTCCCGCCGTAGGGATGCGGCAGGATCGCCCCCGGTATCGTCACGAGCAGGGGCCGGATTTGCATAAAGGAGAGATTGTAGAGCTCTGCCGGCGTCAGCGTGTCGGAGGTGACTTGCAGCATGGCCACCGGCACCGAGGACGCTTCGAGCCGCATGATCATGGGCGGCGAAATATCGGGCGGCAGCGCTTTGACGACCGTCTGCGCAATCGCCGCGACTTCGGCCTCGGCGCCGGCGAGGTTGGTTTCTGGCTGAAGAAAGATGTTGATGATGCTGATGCCGTAGTAGGATTGGCTGACGATACGCTGGATGCCTTCTACCGTCGAGGTCAGGGCGCGTTCGAAGTAAAACGTGATACGTCCGGACACGTCGATCGGCAGCAGACCGGTATAGGACCAGACCACGGCGATGACGGGAATCCTGATGTTTGGAAAAACGTCGGTTGGTGTGTGGAGCAGCGACTTCGTCCCGAACAATACAATTAAGATAGCCAGAACGACAAAGGTGTACGGCCGGCGCAGGGCGATGAGGACAATCTGGTTCATGCGCTTGTACTGCCCCACTTAATTTGCGGACACATCATTATGGGTTCGCACATTCTGCTGTTCAGCCCGTCGATGTCCATGACACGACCATTGGACTTCACGGAGTTGACCTAAAACAGCGGAGGAGGGGCCTGGCCGAATTCAGACCGGTTCTGAGCGTTCCTTCCCTGCCCTAATATTCTCCAAGCCCCATCCTCATAAATCAGATGATGGATATCCCCCGCCCAGCTGGACAGGTTCACCCGTTGATCGTTCTGGTCCGATGTCGCCCACAGCGCTCCGGTACAGGTGATCTGAGCTGTTGGCTGTTTCCCGGACTTGACGACAATGCGAGAAAACGAATGCAGCGTCGCGACTCGAGCGAAGTGTTCGAAAAAGCCCTTCCAGATTTTCCTCATGTCCGCTTTCGTGAGATCCTGGTAGCGATAGTGCTCAGAGTAGACCGTCATCAGGGCGTCCAGCGCTCTCTTCCCTATGGCGTCCTCCGCTCGATTGAAGGCCTCCTCGATTTGGTGAAGCGTCTCAGCATCCCCTTGGAGGTCCGCCCCTGCGTCAATCCTGAGTGCGCCTGAAGCTGGAGCGCCGGCGCCGAGGATACTTAAAGAGATTCCAATGAGGGTTCCAGCAATGAGTATGGGCCCTCTTATGAGAGTGAATAATGGAAACGGCTTACCGATGGATAATCCGTTGCCGGTCCGCCGACCACGTCGCCAGGGTTTCCAGCAGTGCACGTTCGTCCCCAAATGTCACATCGATAATGAGATTGGCTTTATTCAGGAGGTATACAGCCGGCACCCCGATCGGAATGTTCAGCACCTTCTGTCGCGCGCCCTCGGCCACTTCATAAGGTTCGTGCAGGCCCTGCATCGTGCGAATCACCGCCCACCGCTGGTCGCCCATCACTGGTTGAATGAGGGATCCTTTGAGCACGCGGTCCCAGCCGGGTTGATTCGCCAAGTGGAAGTCGATGTATTCGTTCTCGGCCGAAACGACCATCGTGAGCTTGTCGCCCCGCTGGAGCGAGGGCATCCCTTTTTCACTTGCGGCCTCAACCGACAGAAACACGGGCATCAGCTCGCCGATATTGACCTGGATTTGCCCGGATTTCACGTCTTGTACCGTTCCGGAGACGAGCCGATCATCCGGCAGCACCACCACCCGCTCACTGGCTCGTGTCGTTTCGGAATACGTGGTTCCCGGTTGCAGCAGACTATGGCCGGCACTGAGTGTAAAAAGGATCACCATGAGCTTGGTGGTCCGACCATGAGCATGTGTGCTAGGCATCGGTCTCCATGACGTGTCGTAAAGCGTGGCGG
>Ga0310810_10004208_pt1 | contig 15858 bp, 16 predicted proteins | sample NCmetagenome_FD_207641 | JGI IMG/M metagenome (GOLD analysis project Ga0310810, IMG submission 207641) | Soil microbial communities from experimental microcosm in Duke University, North Carolina, United States - NC | ecosystem: Engineered > Artificial ecosystem > Soil microcosm > Unclassified ...
GCCGTCGACAATGGACAGCGCCTGCGCCAGTTTCAGCATTGCAGCTCCTTGGCTTCTCAGAGGCTGCGAATGTTACTGCAGGCGGTAGCCGAAGAATTCGCCGACGTACGCGCGATCCGCATCCCCCTCGATCGCCGCGAGCGCTGCATCCAGCGCGGCCTGCTCGGTGTCGAAAGGCTCGGTCCAGGTCGACCCGATCTGCAGGTCGTCGACGACCTCAATGTGGAACTCGGACCCGTTGCACACGACGCTACGGCTAAGCGCGGACAGCGTGTCTTTTCGAGGTCGCTTCATGCCCATGGGCAAGAGCAACGCGCCGTCGAGTGGCTCGGGTTGACCAGAATGAAAAAGGGCGCTTGCGCGCCCTTTCTCCGAACCCCCCGCTCGCCTGCGGCTCGCGACCCCCTTGTCAGGGGGTGGGCCGGACAGCGGCTTACACGATGTCGAGGTGCTCGATGCCCTTGTTGAGGTCGCGCTCCTTGGCGGTCTTGCTGTTCAGCTTGATGTTGAGGCGCACCTCGTTGGTGGAGTCGGCGAAGCGCAGCGCGTCCTCGTAGCTGATGCGCCCGGCCTCGTACAGGTCGAACAGCGCCTGGTCGAAGGTCTGCATGCCGAGCTCGCGCGACTTCTTCATGATCTCCTTGATCTCGTGGATCTCGCCCTTGAAGATCAGGTCCGAGATCAGCGGCGAGTTGAGCAGCACCTCCACCGCCGCGGCGCGCCCCTTGCCCTCGCGCAGCGGGATCAGGCGCTGCGAGATCACGCCCTTCAGGTTGAGCGACAGGTCCATCAGCAGCTGCTGGCGGCGCTGCTCGGGGAAGAAGTTGATGATCCGGTCCATCGCCTGGTTGGAGTTGTTGGCGTGCAGCGTGCCGAGCGCCAGGTGGCCGGTCTCGGCGAAGGCGATGGCGTGCTCCATCACCTCCATGTCGCGGATCTCGCCGATCAGGATCACGTCGGGCGCCTGGCGCAGCGTGTTCTTGAGCGCCGCCGCCCACGACTCGGTGTCCACGCCGACCTCGCGCTGCGTGATGATGCAGTTCTTGTGCGGGTGCACGTACTCGACCGGGTCCTCGATGGTGATGATGTGGCCGTGCGAGTTCTCGTTGCGGTAGCCGATCATCGCCGCGAGCGAGGTCGACTTGCCCGAGCCCGTGCCGCCGACGAACAGCACCAGCCCGCGCTTGGTCATCGCCACGTCCTTCAGCACCGGCGGCAGCTTCAGGTCCTCGAAGTTCGGGATGGTGGTGGTGATCACGCGCAGCACCGCGCCGACCTGGCCCTGCTGCACGAAGCAGTTGACGCGGAAGCGGCCGATGCCGGCCGGGTTGATGGCGAAGTTGCACTCCTTGGTCGCCTCGAACTCGGCCGCCTGCTTGTCGTTCATGATGGCGCGGATCAGCATCGCCGTGTGCTGGCCGTTCAGCGCCTGCTGCGAGACCGGCGTCATCTTGCTGTCGATCTTCATGGCCGGCGGGAAGCCGGCGGTGATGAAGAGGTCCGAGCCCTTCTTGGCGATCAGGGCGCGCAGCAGGTCGTAGATGAATTTGGTGGCTTGTTCGCGTTCCATGGGCTCACGCTCCCGCGAAGTTGTCCTTGTTGGCGGCCTTGCCGCGCGCCTCGGCGTTGGAGATCACGTTCCTCTGCACCAGCTCCTGCAGGTTCTGGTCGAGCGTCTGCATGCCGATCTGCCGGCCGGTCTGGATCGCCGAGTACATCTGCGCGATCTTGTTCTCGCGGATCAGGTTGCGGATCGCCGGCGTGCCGATCATGATCTCGTGCGCCGCGCAGCGGCCCGAGCCGTCCTTGGTCTTGAGCAGCGTCTGCGAGATCACCGCGCGGATCGACTCGGAGAGCATCGCCCGCACCATCTCCTTCTCGGCCGCCGGAAACACGTCGACGATCCGGTCGATGGTCTTCGCCGCCGACGAGGTGTGCAGCGTGCCGAACACCAGGTGGCCGGTCTCGGCGCCGGAGAGCGCGAGCCGGATCGTCTCGAGGTCGCGCATCTCGCCCACCAGGATCACGTCCGGGTCCTCGCGCAGCGCGCTGCGCAGCGCGTTGGAGAACGACAGCGTGTGCGGGCCGACCTCGCGCTGGTTGATCAGGCACTTCTTCGACTCGTGCACGAACTCGATCGGGTCCTCGATGGTGAGGATGTGGCCGTGCTCGTGCTCGTTGATGTGGTTGACCATGGCCGCGAGCGTGGTCGACTTGCCCGAGCCGGTCGGCCCGGTCACCAGGACGATGCCGCGCGGCTGGTCGGCGATGTCCTCGAAGATCTTCGGGCACTTCAGGTCCTCGAGCGACAGGATCTTCGAGGGGATGGTCCGCATCACCGCGGCGGCGCCGCGCTGCTGCACGAACGCGTTGACGCGGAAGCGCGCCAGGTTCGGCACCGCGAACGAGAAGTCGCACTCGAGGTTCTCCTCGTAGAACTTCCTCTGCCCGTCGTTCATGATGTCGTAGATCATCGCGTGCACTTCCTTGTGCTCCATCGGCGGCACGTTGATGCGGCGCACGTCGCCATGCACGCGGATCATGGGCGGCAGGCCGGACGACAGATGCAGGTCCGACGCCTTGTTCTTCACCACGAAGGCGAGCAGCTCGGTGAGATCCATTACAATCCTCCCAACGGGGTCGCGAAGTATTTTTCTTCGCTCGTTCAAGCCATTATGACAACAATTGCAGACAACCTGCAAGCCGTGAGGGCGCGCATCGGTCGGGCCGCGCGTGCCGCCGGTCGCGATCCCGGCGCGGTGACTTTGCTGGCGGTTTCCAAGACGCATCCGGGCGCGCGCATCGCCGAGGCGAGCGCCGCCGGGCAGCACGCCTTCGGCGAGAACTACGTGCAGGAAGCGCTTGAGAAAATCGACGCGCTGCCGGGGCTCGAGTGGCACCTGATCGGGCCGCTCCAGAGCAACAAGACGCGCCCGGCGGCCGAGCGCTTCGCCTGGGTGCAGACGGTGCAATCGGAAAAAATTGCACGCCGGCTCTCGGAGCAGCGGCCGCCGAGCCTGCCCGCGCTGAACGTGCTCATCCAGGTGAACGCCTCCGGCGAGGCGACGAAGAGCGGCCTCGCGGCGCAGGACGTTCTGCCGCTCGCGAAGGCCTTGCAAGCGCTGCCCAAGCTGCGGCTGCGCGGCCTGATGGCGATCCCGGAGCCCGGCGCCGCCGCGGCGCGCTACCGCGAGATGGCGGCGCTCTACGAAGGGCTGAAAGCGCAATTCGCGCTCGACACGCTGTCGATGGGCATGTCCGATGATCTCGAGCTGGCGATCGCCGAGGGCGCGACCATGGTGCGGGTCGGCACCGCGATTTTCGGCGCGCGGCGAAAAGAAAGGACTGCCGTATGAAGATCGCATTTCTCGGCGGCGGCAACATGGCCAATGCGCTGGTCGGCGGGCTGATCGCCAGGGGCTTCGATCGCCGCGCGATCACCGTCATCGAGGTGAGCCCCGCGGCGCGCGAGCGCATCGCCGCGCACGGCGTGCGCGTCAGCACGGCGCCCGACGCGGGCCTCGGCGAAGCCGACACGCTGGTCCTCGCCGTGAAGCCGCAGGATCTTCGCGCGGCGCTCGCGTCGCTCGCCAGCCGCGTCAGGGAAAAGCTGGTCGTGAGCATCGCCGCCGGCATCCGCGTCGACGCGCTGTCGCGCTGGCTGGGCGGCCACCGGCGCATCGTGCGCTGCATGCCGAACACGCCGGCGCTGGTCGGCGCGGGCATCAGCGGCTTGTACGCCGGCGCCGAAGTCGGAGCAGAAGACAGGGAAAAAGCGCAAACCATCCTGCGCGCGGTGGGCGAGGTCGTGTGGCTCGCCGACGAGCGCCTGATCGACCCGGTGACCGCGGTCTCGGCGAGCGGGCCGGCGTACGTGTTCTGGTTCATCGAGCAGCTCGCCGCCTTCGCCGAAGCGAGCGGCATCGCGCGCGAGGACGCCCTGCGGCTCGCCAAGCATTGCGTGTTCGGCTCGGGCAAGCTGGCGCTGGAAAGCGACCGCTCGCCCGAGGAGCTGCGCCGCGGCGTCACCTCGAAGGGCGGCACGACCGAAGCGGCGCTCGACGTGTTCGCCGCCGAGCAGCTCGCCGAGCGCTTCGCGCGCGCGCTCGAGGCGGCGACGCGGCGCGGCGGCGAGCTGGGCGACCAGCTCGGCAAGGACTGACATGCTCGCGCAAATGCTGCTGGTGCTGGTCGACGCGGTCATCAGCGCCCTGGTGTGGCTGTTTCTGCTGCGCTTTCATTTCCAGTGGCTGCGCATGCCGTTCCGCAATCCCCTGGGGCAGTTCGTGCTCGCCCTGACGAACTGGGCCGTGGTGCCCGCGCGGCGCGTCGTGCCCGGCCTGGCCGGGCTCGATCTCGCGACGCTGCTGCTCGCGTGGCTCACGCAGCTCCTCGGCCTCTGGGCGCAATTCGCCATCGTCGGCGGCGAGCCGAGCCTCGCCGCGCTGCTGGCGCTCGCCGCGGTCGACCTCGTCCGCTACAGCGTGTACATCCTCATCGTCGCGGTGTTCCTCCACGTCGCGATCACGTGGATCAACCCGGACGCGCCCGTCGAGCCGCTGCTCGCCATGCTGACGCGGCCGTTCCTGCGGCCGCTGCGCCGCTACGTGCCGCCGGTGGCGAACGTCGATCTCAGCCCCATGGTGCTGATCGTGCTTCTCTACCTGCTGCTCATCCCGCTCAACTACCTGCGCATCGCCGCCGCCGGGCTGTGATCCCCGCGCCGTGATACTCGACGTGCACGTCCAGCCGGGCGCGAAGCGAAGCGAGTTCGCCGGGCAGCACGGCAGCCGCGTCAAGATCCGCCTCGCCGCGCCGGCGATCGAGAACCGCGCCAACGAGGCGCTGGTCGCGTTCCTGGCCGGGCACTACGGCGTGCCCCGGCGCAACGTGCGCATCGCGTCCGGCCTCAAGTCGCGCGACAAGCGCGTCGTCATCGACGGCCTGTGAGCTCAGACGGCGGCGAGCTTGGCCTTGCGCTTGTCGTCGAAGAACTGCTCGTCTTCGGTCGAGCCGTGCAGCGCCGTGGTGGATGAGGTGCCGCCCGTCACCACCTGCGTGATCTCGTCGAAGTAGCCGGTGCCGACCTCGCGCTGGTGCTTGACCGCGGTGAAGCCCTTGTCGGCGGCCGCGAACTCCTTCTGCTGCAGCTCGACGAAGGCGCTCATGCCGCTCCTCGCGTAGCCGTAGGCGAGCTCGAACATGCCGTAGTTGAGCGAGTGGAAGCCGGCGAGCGTGATGAACTGGAACTTGTAGCCCATCGCGCCGAGCTCGCGCTGGAACCGGGCGATCGAGGCGTCGTCGAGGTTGCGCTTCCAGTTGAACGACGGCGAGCAGTTGTAGGCGAGCATCTTGCCCGGATGCGCGTTCTGGATCGCCTCGGCGAACTTGCGCGCGAACTCCAGGTCCGGCCGCCCGGTCTCGCACCACACCATGTCGGCATAGGCGGCGTAAGCCACGCCCCGCGCGATCGCCTGGTCGAGTCCGTTCCTGACGCGGTAGAAGCCCTCCGCGGTGCGCTCGCCGGTGAGGAACGGCTTGTCGTTCTCGTCCACATCCGAAGTGACGAGGTTCGCCGCCTCCGCGTCGGTGCGCGCGAGCAGCAGCGTCGGCACGCCGGCGACGTCGGCCGCGAGCCGCGCGGCGACGAGCTTCTGCACCGCCTCCTGCGTCGGCACGAGCACCTTTCCGCCCATGTGCCCGCATTTCTTGACCGAGGCGAGCTGGTCCTCGAAGTGCACGCCGGCGGCGCCCGCCTCGATCATGGCGCGCATCAGCTCGTAGGCGTTCAGCACGCCGCCGAAGCCGGCCTCGGCGTCGGCGACGATCGGCGCGAAGAAGTCCACTTCGCACGAGCCTTCCATCCACTGGATCTGGTCGGCGCGCGCGAGCGCGTTGTTGATGCGCTTCACCACCGTCGGCACCGACGACACCGCGTAGAGCGACTGGTCGGGATACATGTGCAGCGAATCGTTCGCGTCCGCCGCCACCTGCCAGCCCGAGAGGTAGATCGCCGGCACGCCGGCCTTCACCTGCTGCACCGCCTGATTGCCGGTGAGCGCGCCGAGCGAGTTCACGTACGGCCGCTCCTGCATCATGCGCCAGAGCTTTTCCGCGCCGCGCCGCGCGAGCGTGTGCTCGGGCTGCACGCTGCCGCGCAGGCGCACCACCTCCTCGGCGGTGTAGCCGCGCTTCACCCCGCGCCAGCGCGGGTTCTCGACCCAGTCTTCCTCGAGTGCCTCGATCTGCTGTTGCCGCATAGCGCCTCCGGCGTAGGTGTGATGCAGGGCAACATGCGCTCCGCCAGGAGTCGCCGTCAACGAATTGGCGCTGTTACAGCCGGTTAGCTCAGCATCGTTTCACGATGCGGAAAATCGTTGCGCACGGTGCTGCGCCGCGGCAGCTAGGTCTGGACGAGCTTGCGATGGCGATGCACGCTCATCAGGATGCCGGCGCCGATGAAGAGCGTGAGGAGCGCGGTGCCGCCGTAGGAAATGAAGGGCAGCGGCACGCCGACCACCGGCAGGATGCCCGAGACCATGCCCATGTTGACGAACGCGTAGGTGAAGTACATGAGCGCGATCGCCGCGGCCAGGAGCCGCGCGAACACCGTCGCGGCGTTGGCGGCGATCATCAGGCCGCGCGCCACGAGCAGGCTGTAGAGCACGAGCAGCACGACGTTGCCGATCAGCCCGAACTCCTCCGAGAACACGGCGAAGATGAAGTCGGTATGCCGCTCGGGGATGAACTCGAGGTGCGCCTGCGTGCCGTTCAGCCAGCCCTTGCCGGAAAGGCCGCCCGAGCCCACGGCGATGGTCGACTGGATGATGTGGTAGCCCGCGCCCAGCGGGTCCTGCGTCGGGTCGAGCAATGTGAGCACCCGCTTCTTCTGATAGCCGTGCAGCATCTGCCAGAGCGGAAAGAGCGCGGCCACGCCGAGCGCGCCGATCGTGCCGAGCACGCGCCAGCCGATGCCGGCGAAGAAGATGACGTAGAAGCCGGCCGCGCCGACCAGCGCCGCCGTGCCGAGGTCGGGCTGCTTGGCGATCAGGGCGAGCGGCACGGCGAGCAGCAGCGCCGCGATGGCGAAGTCGCGCAGCCTGAGCGTGGTCTCGTGCTTGTGGAAATACCACGCCAGCATGAGCGGCAGGGCGAGCTTCATCATCTCGGAGGGCTGGAAGCGCGTCACGCCGATGTGCAGCCAGCGGCGGGCACCGTTCACCACGTCGCCTTTCCAGGCGACCGCGAGCAGCAGCACCAGCCCCACCAGGTAGACCGGCACGGCGAAGCGCATCATCGTCTGCGGCGGCACCTGCGCGACGAGCCACATGGCGGCGAGCGCGAGCGCGAGGTTGGCGACCTGGCTCGCCACGCGCGAAGGCGTGTCGTAGCTCGCCGAGAAGAGCGCGGCGAGGCCGATCATCGAGAGCGACAGCAGCAGGACGAGCAGCGTGCCGTCGATGCCCTCGCCGAGGCGCTGGAAGACGCGCCGCAGCGGGAAGCGGCTGAGCGCCTCGTCCATCAGTCGCTCTCCTCCTCGTCGCCGCCCGCCGCCTCGTCCTCGGGCGTCGGCTGGTCCATGCCGGCCGGCGTCTTGCCGAGCATGAAGTAGTCGAGCACCGTGCGCGCGAGCGGCGCCGCGGCCCTGGCGCCGAAGCCGCCGTTCTCGACCACGAGCGCGAGCGCGATGCGCGGGCTCTCCACCGGCGCGAAGGCGATGAACAGCGAATGGTCGCGATGCCGCTCGGCCACCTTCGCTTCCTCGTACTTCTCGTTCTGCTTGATGGCGATCACCTGCGCGGTGCCGGTCTTGCCGCCGACCGTATAGCTCACCTTGTCGAAGGCGCGCGCCGCCGTGCCTTCCCTGATGACCCCGGCCATGGCGCGCTTGATGAAGGCGACGTTCTCGGGGTGCAGCCTGACCCGCCTGACGATCTCCGGCTGCACCTCGCGCCGCCTGCCGCTGTGCGGATCGTCGACGTGCGCGAGCAGGTGCGGCCGGTAGGTCGTGCCGCCGTTCACGAGCGTGGCGAGCGCCGAGGCGAGTTGCAGCGGCGTGTAGGAGTTGTAGCCCTGGCCGATGCCGATCGAGATGGTCTCGCCGGCGTACCACTTCTGCTGGTCGGGCCGCTTGAAGCGCTTCATCTTCCACTCCGGCGAAGGCAGCACGCCGGTCGACTCGCCGGCGAGGTCGATGCCGGTCGGCGCGCCGAAGCCGAACGGCGCGAGCGAGCGGGCGATGGCGTCGATGCCCATGTCGTTCGCCAGGTGGTAGTAGTACGTGTCGCAGGACTCGGTGATCGACTTGTACAGGTCGACCACGCCGTGGCCGCCCTTCTTGTCGTCGCGGAAGCGGCGGCCGCCGAAGTCGAAGTAGCCCGGGTCGACGAGGCTCGAGCTGGGCTTCCGCTTGCCGGTCTCCAGCGCGGCGAGCGCCATGTACGGCTTGAGCGTCGAGCCGGGCGGGTAGACCCCCGAGATGGCGCGGTCGGTCAGCGGATGGTCGAGGGAGCCGTTCAGCTCGGCCCAGTACTGCGGATCGATGCCGTCGACGAACAGGTTGGGATCGAAGCCGGGCTTCGACACCAGCGCCAGCACGCCGCCCGTGGACGGATCGATGGCGACCAGCGCGCCGCGCCGCTCGCCGAACGCGATCTCCGCGACCTGCTGCAGCCGCATGTCGAGCGTGAGCGAGACGTTGTTGCCCGGCTGCGACGGCGTGCGCGAGAGCGTGCGGATGCCGCGTCCCGCGGCGTCGATCTCCACCTGCTCGAAGCCGGTCGTGCCGTGCAGCTCCTGCTCGTAGGTCGCTTCGACGCCGCTCTTGCCGATGAAGTCGGTGCCGCGGTAGTTCGCCGCCAGCTCCTGCTCCTCGAGGTGCTCCTGGTCTTCCTGGTTGATGCGCCCCATGTAGCCGACGACGTGCGAAGCGACGTCGCCGAACGGGTACTGGCGGAACAGGCGCGCCTTGATCTCCACGCCCTCGAAGCGGTAGCGGTTGACCGCGAAGCGCGCCACCTCCTCGTCCGAGAGGCGGCTGCGGATCGGCAGGCTCTCGGCGTTGCGCGTCTCGGCGAGCGTCTTGCGGAAGCGCAGCCGGTCGCGCGGCTGGATGTCGACCAGCTCGGCGAGCGCGTCGATCGTCTGCTCGAGGTTCTTCACCCGCGCCGGATAGATCTCCAGCGTGTAGCCGGAATAGTTGCGTGCGATGACCACGCCGTTGCGATCGACGATCAGGCCGCGGTTCGGCGTCACCGGGACGATCGAGATGCGATTGTCCTCGGCCTTCGCCTGGTACACGTCGTGCTGGATCACCTGCAGGTAGACGAAGCGCGCCGCGAGCAGCGCGAAGGCGATCAGCACCGCCACGCCGGCGACGCCGATGCGCAGCTGGAACTGCTGCAGCTCGCGCTCGGAATTGCGGATTTCCCTCAGGCCGCGCATGCGTCGATCGTGCGCTATATCGCCGCTTCGCGCTCGGCGCGGCGCTGCGGCCGCAGCAGCAGCCAGTTCGCCGCCGGCCAGAGCGCCGCGGCGACCAGCGGGCCGACGAACAGCGTCCAGCCGGGGAAGGGATCGCCCGCCGCGAGGCGCACCACGAGCTGCGCCGCCTGCGCGGTGAGCAGGATGAGGGCGATGTGCAGCGACTGCAGCGCCGGCCCGAACCACAGGACGCGCCGCGACAGCCAGATGGCGATGAACGCGGCGAGCGAATAGGCGAGCGCGTGCTCGCCGAGCAGCACGCCGTTGCCGGCGTCGACCAGCAGGCCGAGCGCCCAGGCGACGCCGAGGCCGACGAGGCGCGGCTGGCGCACGCACCAGAACACCAGCACCAGCGCGACGAAATCCGGCACCAGGCGCAGGTCGGGCCAGGGCAGGAAGTCGAGCAGCAGCGCGCCGACGAACGAGGCGACGATGGTGCTCAGGCGCACCGGCAGCAGGATCTGCGAGCTGGTGGAAATCATCCGGCCGGCTTCTCCTGGGCTTTTTCCCTCGGCTCTTTCTCCTTGGGCCGGCTGCGCCGCGCCTTGTCGCTGCGCCCGCCTTTGCCCGGCTGCGCCTCTTCCGGCCGCGGCGGCAGGCGCGCCTCGGGTCCCAGCACCAGCACGTAGCGGCCGCGCTCGACGCCGGCGGCCGGCCGGCACAGCACGCGCGCGAAGCTGTGCTCGATGTCGCGCTCGATCGCGACCACCGTGGCGACCGCGAGGCCGGGCGGGTAGGTGCCGTCGATGCCCGAGGTGACGAGCGCATCGCCGTTCTGGATCTCGGCGTTGGCGCCCATGTAGCGCAGCTCGAGCATCCCCGAGGCGCCGCCGCCGAAGGCGATGGCGCGCAGGCCGTTGCGCAGCACCTGCACCGGGATCGCCTGGTCGGCGTTGGTGAGGAGCGTCACCTCGGAGAGCAGCGGCTGCACGCGCGTCACCTGGCCGATCACGCCGGTGTCGTCGGCCACCGGGCTGCCGGGGCGCACGCCCTGCACCGCGCCGCGATCGATGAAGATCTTGTGCGCATACGGATCGCGCGCCGCGTAGATCACCTCGGCCGGGATCGACTGCACCGGCAGGTGCTCGGCCGAGCCGATCAGCCGGCGCAGCTCGGCGAGCTCGGCCTGCGAGGCGGCGTAGCGCTGCGCGGCCTCGGCGTTGGCGAGCGCCTGCGCGCGCAGCGCCGCGTTCTCCTGCACGAGCTGCGTCTGCGTGGAGACGTATTCGCCGATGCCCGCCGCGAGGTCGACCGGCGCGGTGGCGGCGCGCTGCAGCGGATAGGCGGCGAGGGCGAGCCAGGCGCGCAGCCCCTCGGCGTAGCGGAACCGGGCGTCGATCACGAGCAGCGCGAGGGAGAGCGAGGCGAAGAAGAACAGCCGGACCAGCGGCGCCGGCCCGCGCTTGAAGAAGGGCGGGGGGGTCTGGTCCACCCCCAGGGTCTTAATCGTTGGTGAAGATCGGGCCGAAGTGTTCCATCTTCTCGAGCGCCTTGCCCGAGCCGCGCACCACGCAGGTGAGCGGGTCGTCGGCGACGATGACCGGCAGGCCCGTCTCCTCCATCAGCAGGCGGTCGAGGTCGCGCAGCAGCGCGCCGCCGCCGGTGAGCACCATGCCCTTCTCGGCGATGTCGGCGCCGAGCTCGGGCGGCGTCTGCTCGAGCGCCGACTTGACCGCGGAAACGATCTGGTTCAGCGGCTCGGTCAGCGCCTCGAGGATCTCGTTCGACGAGATGGTGAAGCTGCGCGGAATGCCTTCGGCGAGGTTGCGGCCCTTCACTTCCATCTCGCGCACTTCCGAGCCGGGGAACGCCGAGCCGATCTCCTTCTTGATCATCTCCGCGGTGGTCTCGCCGATCAGCATGCCGTAGTTGCGGCGGATGTAGTTGATGATCGCCTCGTCGAACTTGTCGCCGCCGACGCGCACCGAGCCGGAGTACACCATGCCGCCGAGCGAGATCACGCCCACCTCGGTGGTGCCGCCGCCGATGTCCACCACCATCGAGCCGGTGGCATCGGCCACCGGAAGATCGGCGCCGATGGCGGCCGCCATGGGCTCCTCGATCAGGTAGACCTGCCCCGCGCCCGCGCCGATGGCGCTTTCCCGTATGGCGCGGCGCTCGACCTGCGTCGAGCCGCACGGCACGCAGATGATGATGCGCGGGCTGGGCGAGAACAGCTTGTTGTCGTGCACCTTCTTGATGAACTGCTTGAGCATCTGCTCGGTGACGGTGAAGTCGGCGATCACGCCGTCCTTCATCGGCCGGATGGCGATGATGTTGCCCGGTGTCTTGCCGAGCATCTGCTTCGCCTCCTTGCCCACCGCCTGGATCGTCTTCTTGCCGTTCGGGCCCGCTTCCTGGCGGATGGCGACGACCGACGGCTCGTCGAGCACGATGCCCTTGCCCCGGACGTAGATGAGGGTGTTCGCCGTGCCGAGGTCGATGGCAAGGTCGTTCGAGAAGTAGCTGCGCAGGAAGCCGAACATGGCCAAGGGTTCTCGCTTTTTCGTTACTATCCCGGACCTTAGCGTAGGTAACGACGGGTCCGTGGAGACGGCCGCTATGATACGCTAAGCTCGCCGCGGCAGATCAGGTAATCCGCCTGCCGCCATTAGTCCGAATGTCGCTATCCCCCGACGACGTCGCCCGCATCGCCCGGCTCGCCCGGATCGCCGTCGAGCCCGGCGAGTCGAGCGAGGTGCTCGCGCGGCTCAACGCCGTGCTCGCCCTGGTCGAGCAGATGCGCGCGGTCGACACCGAGGGCGTCGAGCCCATGGCGCACGCCCTGGACGCGCACGTGCAGCAGGGGCAGCGGCTGCGCGAGGACCGGCCGAGCGAGCCCGACCGGCGAGCCCTTTATCAGTCCGTCGCCCCGGCGGTCGAGGAAGGCCTCTACCTCGTCCCGAAAGTCATCGAGTAGACCGTGGCCGAGCTGCTCAACGCCTCGCTGGGCGAGCTCGGCGCGCGGCTGGCGAAGCGCGAGCTGTCGTCGGTCGAGCTGACCCGCGCCTGCCTGGAGCGGATCCGGCGGCTGGATCCGGAGCTCAATGCCTTCATCACGGTCGACGAAGGGCGGGCGCTGGCCGATGCAGCGGCGGCCGACCAGCGCCTCGCTTCGGGAAACGCGGAGCCGCTCACCGGGATCCCGATCGCGCACAAGGACATCCTGTGCACGCGCGGCCTGCGCACGACCTGCGGCTCGCGCATGCTGGCCGACTTCGTCAGCCCCTACGACGCGCACGTCATCGAGCGCTTCGCGGGGGCGGGCGCGGTGCTGCTCGGCAAGTGCAACATGGACGAGTTCGCCATGGGGTCTTCGAGCGAGACCTCGCATTTCGGGCCGGTGCGCAATCCCTGGGACCGGCGGCGTGTGCCCGGCGGCTCGTCGGGCGGCTCGGCGGCCGCCGTGGCGGCGCGCTTGGCGCCGGCGGCGACCGGCACCGACACTGGCGGCTCGATCCGCCAGCCCGCCGCGTTCTGCGGCGTGAGCGGGCTCAAGCCGACCTACGGCAGCGTGTCGCGCTACGGGCTCGTGGCGTTCGCCTCGTCGCTCGACCAGGCGGGTCCGCTCGCCAGGAGCGCCGCCGACCTGGCGCTGCTCATGAACGTGATGGCCGGCTTCGACGAGCGCGACTCGACGAGCGTCGAGCGGCCTCGCGAGGACTACGCCCGCCGCCTCGGGGCGCCGGTTCGCGGCCTCAGGATCGGCGTGCCCGGCGAATACTTCGGCGCGGGCGTCGAGCCCGGCGTGCGGCGCGCGGTCGAGGAGGCGGTGCGCTGGTTCCAAGGCGAGGGCGCGCGCATCGTCCCGGTCGAGCTGCCGAACGCCAAGCTCGGCATCCCGGTGTACTACGTGATCGCGCCGGCGGAGGCGTCGTCGAATCTCGCGCGCTTCGACGGCGTGCGCTACGGCCACCGGGCGAGCGGCTACGCCGACCTCGCGGACATGTACGCGCGTACGCGCGCCGAGGGTTTCGGCGCCGAGGTGAAGCGGCGCATACTGGTCGGCACCTATGTCCTGTCGCACGGCTACTACGACGCCTATTACCTGCAGGCGCAGAAGGTGCGGCGGCTGATCGCGCGCGACTTCGCCGCCGCCTTCGAGCGCTGCGACGTGGTCCTCGGGCCCACGGCCCCCGGCACCGCATTCGAGCTGGGGGCCAAGGCCACCGACCCGGTGCAGATGTATCTCGGCGACATCTTCACCGTCATCGCGCCGCTCGCCGGGCTGCCGGCGCTGTCGATCCCGTGCGGCTTCGACGAGCGCGGGCTGCCGGTCGGCCTGCAGCTCACCGGCAACTACTTCGACGAAGCCCGCCTGCTCGGCGTGGCGGCGCGCTACCAGCAGGGCACCGACTGGCACGCGCGGCTGCCGCCGGGGGCGCCGCTATGAGGCTGCTCGTCCTGCTCGCCGGCCTGCCGCTCGCCGCGGCGGCGCAGGATCCGGGCACGCACGAGCTGCTCGGCCAGCTCGGCAGCCGCGCCACGCTCCTCACGCTGCACGCGACGCGCAATCCGGACGCGAGCTGGCAGCTCGCCGGCGAGTACGTGATCCTGCCGACGCTGCAGCGGCGCTTCGTGGACGGCGAGGCGAGCCCCGAGCTCGGCGTGACCACGCTGCGCGAGGGCGACACGCCGATCCTCTTCGGCCGGGCGCCCACGGGCGAGCTGCGCGGCGTGTGGCGCGGCGGCAGCTTTCGCGGCATGCGTTACGCGCCCGGCGGCCAGGAGCGCGAGCGCTTCGACTTCTCGGAGGAGTTTCCCTCGCTCGAGGGCTACAGCGCGAACGTGCATTGCGAGCTGCGCGACGCGAGCCTCGACTATTCGGTCGCCGGCGGCCGGGTGCGGTCGTTCGACTGGCGCGCGCGCAGCGGCGACAAATCGTGCCGCGCGAGCGGCCTCGCGCAGCAGCCGATGAAAGGCGGCATCCGCCTCGCGGCGGGCGGCTGCCGGATCACGCTGCGCGACCTCGGCGAGGGCGTGCGCGTGAGCGCCGAGGGCTGCAGCGCGCAGTGCGCGGAGCCCGCGCTGCTCGAGCCGCTGCTCGTCGACCGGCGCGGCAACTGCGAAGCCTTCCGGCCGCAGGCGAGGGTGCCGTGAGCTGGGAAGTCGTGGTCGGCATCGAGACGCACGCGCAGCTCCTCACGCACAGCAAGATCTTCTCCGGGGCGCCGACCGCGTTCGGCGCCGCGCCGAACAGCCAGGCCTCGGCGGTCGACATCGCCCTGCCCGGCGTGCTGCCGGTGCTCAACCGTGCCGCGCTCGAGCACGCCGTGCGCTTCGGGCTCGCCATCGGCGCCACGGTCAACCGGCGCTCGGTGTTCGCGCGCAAGAACTACTTCTATCCCGACCTGCCGAAGGGCTACCAGATCAGCCAGTACGAGATCCCCGTCGTGCAAGGCGGCTCGCTGAGGATCCTTTCGGGGGAAACGGAAAAGACCATCCGCCTGACCCGCGCTCACCTCGAGGAAGATGCCGGCAAATCGCTGCACGAGGACTTCCGCGGCATGACCGGCATCGACTTGAACCGCGCCGGCACGCCGCTGCTCGAGATCGTCTCCGAGCCCGACCTGCGCGGCGCCCAGGAAGCCGTCGCCTACGCGCGCGCCCTGCATGCCCTGGTCGTGTGGATCGGCATCTGCGACGGCAACATGCAGGAAGGGTCCTTCCGCTGCGACGCCAACGTCTCGGTGCGGCGCACCGGCGATCCGGCGCTCGGCACGCGCTGCGAGATCAAGAACCTCAACTCCTTCCGCTTCATGGAGCGGGCGATCGAGTTCGAGGCGCGGCGCCAGATCGAGATCCTCGAGGAGGGCGGCCGCATCCGGCAGGAAACGCGGCTCTTCGATCCCGAGCGCGGCGAGACGCGCGCCATGCGCAGCAAGGAAGACGCGCAGGACTACCGCTACTTTCCGGACCCCGACCTCCTGCCGGTGGTGGTCGGCGGCAAGATGCTCGCCCGGATCCGCGGCGAGATGCCCGAGCTGCCCGAGGCGCGGCGCGAGCGCTTTGCCCGCGAATACGCGCTGCCCCCCTACGACGCGGCGCTCCTCACCTCGAGCCGCGCCGCGGCGGACTACTTCGAGGCGCTGGTGAAGGCTTCTGGTGTCGATCCCAAGATCTGCGCGAACTGGCAGCTGGGCGAGCTCTCGGCGGCTCTGAACCGCAATGAATCCGACATCTCTGCGAGTCCCCTGAGGCCCGATGTGCTCGCCGGAGTGCTCAAGCGGCTGGCCGACGGGACGCTTTCCACCAAGACCGCGAAAAAGGTCTTCGACGTCACCTTCGCGCTGAGCACCGGGCGGGCCGAGGTCACCGGCTATGCGCCGACGGTATCCGTGCAGACCGTCGAAGAAGTCATCGAAAAAGAGGGCC
>Ga0310810_10004210_pt1 | contig 15858 bp, 16 predicted proteins | sample NCmetagenome_FD_207641 | JGI IMG/M metagenome (GOLD analysis project Ga0310810, IMG submission 207641) | Soil microbial communities from experimental microcosm in Duke University, North Carolina, United States - NC | ecosystem: Engineered > Artificial ecosystem > Soil microcosm > Unclassified ...
GCTCTGGTCGCGACGTTCCGCCGGTGTCTGCGCGATGCGGTCGTGCGGAAGCTCGTAGTCGTAGTCGCCGGTACGGAGCCCGCGCCTAACGTGGTCAGTCCCGCTCACCCTTCGAACAGTGTGCCCTGATTGTGCTGCGCCGGCGGCGTGTACCCGAAGTGCCGGTACGCGGTGGGCGTGGCGACGCGACCGCGCGGCGTACGCTGCAGGAATCCGTTCTGCACGAGAAACGGCTCGTACACCTCTTCGATCGTGCTCGCGTCCTCGCCGACCGCGGCGGCGATCGTACCAATGCCCACCGGGCCGCCCTCGAACTTCTCGATGATGGCCCTGAGGATGCGCGAGTCCATGTCGTCGAGTCCGAACTGATCGACCTCGAGGAGCTGCAGCGCTTCATGCGCGATGTCGCGCGTGATGGTGCCGTTGCCGCGCACCTGCGCGAAGTCGCGGACGCGACGCAGCAGGCGGTTCGCGATGCGGGGCGTCCCTCGTGAACGACGCGACAGCTCCGCCGCGCCCTCGGGCACGATCGGCACCTTCAACACTTCGGCCGTCCGATGCACGATGAGCTCGAGGTCCTGCGCCGGGTAGTAGTTGAGCCGCTGCTCGATGCCGAACCGCGCGCGCATGGGTGGCGTCAGCATGCCCAGGCGAGTCGTCGCACCAATCAGCGTGAACTTCTCGATCGGCATCGTGATGGTCTGCGCCTTTGGTCCCTCGGACAGGCGGATGTCGATCCGATAGTCCTCCATCGCGGGGTAGAGGAACTCTTCGATGATCGGCCGAAGGCGATGGATCTCGTCGATGAACAGGATGTCGCCGGCGCGAAGATTCGTGAGCGTGCCGACCAGATCACCCGGCTTCTCGAGCGCGGGGCCGGAGGTCGTCCGGATGTTCACCCCGAGCTCGCGGGCGATGAGCTCCGCCAGCGTCGTCTTCCCGAGTCCGGGTGGTCCGAAGAACAGGGTGTGATCGAGCGGCTCGCGGCGGCTGAGCGCAGCGTCGATGTAGATGCGGAGACTGTCCTTCACCTTCTGCTGGCCGATGAATTCGGCGAGGCGCTGAGGGCGAAGGGACAGTTCTACGGGGCCTTCTTCGGCGAGCTCTTCCGGGGTCGTGACTTCACGTGGGGACATCGATTCGGCGTCGCAGGAGGAGCCCTAATCTAACCGAAGAAACACCGAGAATCACGCACCACGTCGCTACGGTCTCGGTGCCGGCGACTGCGCTGGCGACGCCCGTTCCAGCGCCGACGAGCGCGACGTCGAGCGCGGGGTGAAGAGTGTGAGCAGGATGGCGATGATGGTGCCCATCACCACGATCGCGATCACGGGCTTGCCGTATCTGGCCATATCGCTTCGCTCCGCCTAACGATGACGGTGCTCGGCGTCAGACCCGAGCGGTGAGACCACTCAGGCGCTCCGCGGCCCGGTCGAGCGTCTCCTGCTTCTTGCAGAACGCGAAGCGGATCATCGTCTTGCCCCGTCCGCTGCCGGCATGATAGAAGCTCGAGCCCGGCACGCCCGCGACACCGATCTCCGACGCCATCCACTTCGCGAAGCCGACGTCGTCCTTGTCGCTCAGATTCGAGAAGTCCGCGAGCACGTAGTACGCCCCCTCGGGCATCGAGAACGTGAAGCCGGCTTCAGCGAGCACGGGCAGCAGCGAGTCGCGCCGCGCGCGGTAGTCGAGCGAGAGGTGGTTGTAGTAGTCGGCATCGAACGACATCCCCACGGCCGCGGCCGCCTGCAGCGGAGCGGGCGCGCCCACCGTGAGGAAGTCGTGCACTTTCCGAATGGCCACGCTCTCGCGCTCCGGCGCGATGGCGTACCCCAGTCGCCAGCCCGTGCAGCTGTACGTCTTGGAGAGGCCGGAGATCGTGACCGTCCGCTCCCGCATGCCAGGCCACGTCGCGAGTACGTGGTGCCCGCCCGCATAGCGAATGTGTTCGTAGATCTCGTCGGTGATCGCCCAGACGTCGTGCTCCACGCACAGCTCCGCGATCACGCCGATCTCTTCGCGCGTGAGCACGCGACCTGTCGGATTGTGCGGCGTGTTCACGACGATGGCCTTCGTCTTCTCGTTGAACGCGGCGCGCAGGACTTCAGGGTCGAATCGCCAGCCCGGCGCTTCGAGCGGCACGTACCGTGGCGTCGCGTTCGCGAGGATGGCATCGGGCCCGTAGTTCTCGTACCAGGGCTCGAAGATGATGACCTCGTCCCCCGGGTTGAGCAGCGCGAGGAACACCGCGGCCATGGCCTCGGTGGCGCCGCACGTGACGGTGATCTCCTTGTCCGGATCCACCGTCATGTCGTACCACCGTCGATACTTCTCGGCGATACCGAGCCGGAGCGCAGGCGCGCCCCAGGTGATGGCGTACTGGTTGATGTCGCCATGGATCGCGGCGCAGGCGGCTTCCTTCATCGCCTCGGGCATCGGAAAGTCCGGAAAGCCCTGAGCGAGGTTGATCGCCCCGTGCTGTTGGGCGACGCGCGTCATCTCGCGGATGACGGATTCGGTGAAGCTGGCGGTTCGGATGGCAGGCATGAGGGGAAAGTGGCAAGAGCCCGCGGCGCAGGCTAGCCCTGACGGCGATTCGCGGCCAGACTAGGTGAACGACCCCGTCCGGAGCTTCGCCCGTGGCATTCACAGGTCCTCGTAGTTCATTGCGCCGTGGCGCAGCCGCATCCGTGCTGTTCGCGGCAGCGCTCATCACCTTCCCAGCCGCGCCGATCGCCGGCCAGTCCACCCCGGCGCCTCAGCCCGCGCGCGGTCGAGCGCTGACGATCGAGGACTACTATCGGGTGAAGACTGTGGGGTCGCCCGAGCTGTCGCCCGATGGCAAATGGGTCGCTTATGTCGTTACCACTCGCGTCGAGGCGACGAACGGCGAGACCGGCGAGGCGTGGCTGGTTCCATCGGACGCGTCCAAGCCCGCGACACGGGTCAGTCCCCAGGGTGCGAACGCGAGTGCCGTGCGGTGGACCGACGATGGGCGGATGCGCTTTCTCGCGGACGGGAAGCCACGGGTGCTCGATCCGGCAACGCCCGACACCGCGACGGAGGATTCATCCCCTGCGGCTCCCGGAGGGCGTCGCGGTGGAGGAAATGGGGCGGGTCAGGTGTCGCTCCGGAGCCCCGACGGAAAATGGACGGCCGTCGTGCGCGACATGCCTCCGCCCAGGCATGAAGCGGTGTACGCGTCCGACTTCGAGAAGCGTCACGAGGAGCGGTTCAAGGGCGTGCAGTTCGACTGGCTCGAGTTTCAGCGCGATGGCCAGCCGTTTCCAGTGCCCAACAGTTCGGATCCGTCGGTGAGCCCGCCGCAGGAGATCTTCCTCGCGCCTAACGACGGTGGCGCCGAGCGTCAGCTCACGCGCCTGGCGTTTCGGCCGACGGGCGTGGCGTGGAACCGTGACGGAACGCGTCTCGTCTTCACGGCGGATTCCAGCTATCGGGACGAGCGGATATACGGCGCGAGCCAGATCTACTCGGTGTCCCTCGATGGCACCGTCCGTCGCCTGACGACCGACGCGAACTATGACCATACCGGCGCGCGGTACTCTCCGGACGGTCGGTGGATCCTGTATACCCGCCAGCTCTCGAGGGACGCGGTGATCCGTCGGAAGCTGGACCACGGAGGCGCGACGGACCTCGCCGTGATGGCGGCCGACGGCGGTGCGGAGCGCATTCTCACGGCGACCTGGGACTACCTGCCGACGTCGCCCGTGTGGAGCGCGGACGGCAAGTACGTCTACTTCACCGGCGGCGTTGGTGGGGCGAACCACGTGTTCCGCGTGTCGCCTGACGGTGGACCCGTCGAGCAGGTGACGAAGGGCGAGCGTCGCATCAACGGCGTGAGCTTCGACAAGGCGTTTACGCGCATGGCCTACACGGTGGGCCTGACCGAATCGCCGTCCGAGATCTACACGGCGCGCATCGACGGCTCGAACGAGACGCGACTCACGCACGTCTCCGACGACTTCACGAGCGAAGTCGCGTTAGGTCGGGCGGAGCGTCTGCAGTTCCGAAGCAAGGACGGCACGCCGCTCGAGGGCTGGCTGCTGTATCCGTACGGCTATCGGCCGGACGGCGGACCGTACCCGGTCGTGGTGAGCAGTCACGGTGGCCCGCATGCCGCCGACGGCTACGGCTTCGACTTCAAGAGTCAGCTGCTCGCGGCCAACGGCTATTTCGTGCTCAAGGTCAACTTCCGGAGCTCCACGGGCTACGGCGAGAAGTTCCTGTGGGCCACCTGGGGCGCGTGGGGCACGAAGGACGGCGAGGACGTCATGGCGGGCCTCGATTATGTGCTCAATCGAGTCCCCGCGGATCGTCGGCGCGTCGCGACGATCGGGCATTCGTACGGTGGCTTCATGACGAACTGGCTCATCACGCAGTACCCGGATCGCTTCGCGGCCGCGATCCCCGGTGCTGGCATCGTCAACTGGATGAGCGATTACGGCACAGCCGACGTCGCGGTCACGAAGGAAACGGAGTTCTACGGCACGCCATGGGAGGAGAAGGCGCGGGCGATCATGATCCGGCAGTCACCGCTGACGTACGCTGGCCGCGTGAAGACGCCGACGTTGTTCATCAACGGCGAGATCGATCAGCGCGTGCCGTATTCCGAGGCGGAGCAGATGTACGTCGCGCTCAAGAAGAACGGTGTGCCCGCGAAGATGATTCAGTACCAGAACATGCCGCACAGCATCTCGGGCTCGTGGAACCAGGTGCATCGCATGCTCAACGAGCTGCGGTGGCTCGATACCTATCTCAAGGCGCCGAAGGTGAGCTGAACGGGAGCTATCCGCGCACCTTCACGAGCGCGTTTCGAATGAGCTCGGTGGCCGACTGCGCGCGCCCGTTGGCGTCGAGCGCCGCCCGCACGGCCTTGTCGGCGTCGGCCAGCGTGTAGCCTAACGACACCAGCGCGCGGATCGCGTCCTCGGCCCCCGCGCCTTCCGGGCGTGGGCCACCCGCCGGCGCGCCGCCCAGCTCATCCAGCTTGTCCGCGAGGTCCAGCACCATCTGCTCGGCCTTTTTCCGGCCCACGCGCGGGACGCTCTGCAGCGTCACGATGTCCTTCTCGCGGATCGCGCGCACCAGGCGCTCGGCCGAGAGGGCCGACAGCATGCCTAACGCCAACGCAGGCCCGACGCCCTTGGCGTCCAGCACGCGGCGGAACACGCGCCGCTCGTAGGGCGTCGTGAAGCCGAAGAGCTGCCACCCATCCTCGCGGACGACGAGGTGCGTGTGCAGCGTCGCCGTCTCGCCCACCTTGGGGAGCCCCTCGTACGCGCTCAGCGGGATCGACAGCTCGTACCCGACGCCGCCTTCCGTCATGATCTCGACGTGGTCCAGCTCTTTCGTCGTCAGTCGTCCGAATACGTGCGAGATCAACGGCGATTCCCCGTGATGGCTGGCTTCACACTGAACGGCGACGGGGCGAGCGGACGCTCGGCCCCGATCTTCGGCAGTCGCGCGGCCATGAGATAGGTCAGTGCCGCCGCTACGCCATCAGCCGCGTCGGACGGAGCGGGCACGGATTTCAGTCGCAGAAGTCGCACGAGCATGAACTGCACTTGCTCCTTTGTCGCAGCGCCCGAGCCGACGACGGCCTTCTTGATCTCCGCCGGTGGGAACTCGTGAACGTCGATGCCCGTCTGGGCGCCCGCCAGCAACACGACGCCGCGGGCATGACCGAGTACCACGGTGGTGCGAACGTTCTTGGCGTAGAAAACGTCCTCGACCGCCAGCGCTTGTGGCCGATGCCGGGCAATGAGCTCGACCACGCCCTCGTGGATCTCACGCAACCGCTGCGGCAGGGGATCGCGCGCCCGCGTGCGAATGACGCCGCATTCGATGAGCGTCGGAGGGCGCATCCCGTCGCCACTCACGACGCCGTATCCCGTCGTCGCCGTTCCCGGATCGATGCCGAGAACGATCACGGACGGGTCACGCCTTCGCCATCTCCGACACGTCCATGTCGAAGTTGGCTTCGACCTTCTGCACGTCGTCGAGCTCCTCGAGACCCTCGAGCAGCTTGACCAGCGCCTCGGCGTCCTTGCCCTCGACGCGAATCGTGTTCTTGGGAAGCCACACGATCTCGGCGCTCGTGGAAGCGAGGCCTTTCGCATCGAGCGCCGACTTCACCGCGTGGAGGTCGCTCACTCCCGTCGTGACGACGAACTGGTCGTCCTCGCGCTTCACATCCTCGGCGCCCGCATCGAGCGCGACCTCGATCAGCGCGTCCTCCTCCACGCGTGCCGCATCGAGGTAGATCTGTCCGCGGCGGTCGAACATCCACGACACCGAGTTCGCGGCGCCGAGGTTCCCGCCGCCGCGCGAGAGCTTGTAACGGATCTCAGCGACGGTGCGGTTCGGGTTGTCGGTCACGGTCTGGATCATGAGCGCGACGCCCGCGGGCCCGTAGCCCTCGTACAGGATCTCCTGGTACTCGACGCCCTCGAGTTGCCCTTCGCGGTCTCGATCGCCGTGCGGAGTCGTGGGTTGCCATCCGGGTCACCGCCACCCTGCTTGGCGGCCATGGTGATCTCGCGGATGAGCTTCGTGAACAAGGCGCCGCGCTTGGCGTCCGTCGCTGCCTTGTAGTGCTTGATCTGCTTCCATTTACTGTGGCCGGCCATAAGCAAACTCGAAGCTGAGAACGATTGTCTGGGAGCGTCGCGGAAATATACCACCGCGCCCCTTCGTCACGATGGTCGCGCAGGCGCGATGATGCAGGCGCGATGATCCGGAGTTCATCGGACCGTCCGTAGTTGCATCGCCTCCGGTGGCCAGTCGCCCGCGATGAACCGCATGAGTGCCGGCAACAGCCGATCGTTGCGCTCGACGTACGCGAGATGACCGGCACCCGACAGCATGATGAGCCGCGCGTCCGGGACGAGCTCGGCCCATCGACGGGCGCCATCCGGTGACACTGCGAGATCACGGTCTCCCTGAACGATGAGCGTCGGTGCGCGAATCGCCGCCGCTTTCCGGGTATAGTCCCAACGGCGGGGGAGCGACCGCATCGTCTGGTCGTTCCGCCAGAGGAATCGCGCTGGTGACTCGTTCCTCAGCTCGCAGAAATTCAGCGCCACCTGAGCCACCCAGGCCGAGTCGCCCAGGTACATCGGCAGGTAAGCCTCGTTCCACCGCCGACAGTCCCCTGCGAAGTCCGCGGTGTCGGGCGCCGCAGCGCGCGCACGAGCGAGGTGTGCTGCGGCGGCATCACTGCGAGCCTTCCGCTCCGGCGGTGCATAACGCGAGAACGTCTGCTCGTCAGGCGCGAGTGGGCCAAGCATCGCGAGCCGCGTCACGCGGTCAGGGTGATCAGCGGCGTACAACGCCGTCACCAGCCCGAGATAGGAGAAGCCGATCAGCGCTACGCGTGAGAGACCGAGCCCCGCGCGCACGGCCTCGATGTCGCGCACCTCGTCCGACATCGTCAGGCGTTTGGCGTCGGACACCCAATCGGACTGCCCACGGCCACGCGGGTCGTAGAACACGACCGTCGCGTCCTCGCGCAATGACGACAGGTACGGCGCGAGCAGCACGCCGCCCGGCACGAGGACCGTATCCCGGCTCCTGCCGTAGATGGCGTAGTACAGTTTCACACCGTCGGCGGTCGTGACGAAGCCTGACGAGTCCGGGCGGGGCTGCGACTGCGCGGTCGGTGCCATCGCGCATAGCACAACGGCGCAGGAGACCGGGAGCACCCAGAGCGACCGACGTGAGCTTCGGAGATACATCCGAGACCTCCGTGGTTCGTACCGGAGTCGCTGGCTCAGCGATCCGGTTCCAGCATGTCCTCGAACCGCATCCACTGCTTGTAGAAGAAGAGATCGACGTACCCGCGCGCACCGTTGCGGTTCTTGAGGACGAGCAGCTCCGTCGCGCCATCCACGTCCGGTGCGCTTTCGTACATCTCGTGACGATACAGCCCGAGCACGACGTCGGCGAACTGTTTGAGCGACCCGAGCGCGCCGAAATCGTCGAGCTGCGGCCGCGGGTCCTTTCGGTCCCGAGCGATCGCGGGGAGGTGCGTGGTCGCCACCACACACAGGTCGTACTCGACCGCGATCCGCTTGAGGGCGCGCGCGGCTGCCGCCAGGTCTTCGTCGAGCGTGCGAGTGCCGGTCGCGAGCGACTGCAGGGGATCGATGATCAGAAGGTCGATGCTCCGCAATCGCGCCGTATCCTGCTCGAGCGCGGCTGCGCCTCCGGCATCGATGGACCCGAAGGACGGGAACTGCTGTTCGAGGCGCCGAGCCGCAGCCTCGAGTCGGCCGCGCGACTCGTCGTCGAGGTTGCCGCGACGCAGATCGTCCACGCGAACGCGGGCTTCGATCGCGAGTGCGCGCTCGGCGGCGCGCGTCTGGTCCATCTCGCCTGAGAGAAAGCGCGTCTTCGTTCCGCTCTCACTCGCCCGCGTCGCGATCGCGAGCGTCAGCGCAGACTTGCCACTCCCCACCTCTCCGCCGAGGACGACGAGGTCACCCCGCCTGAATCCGCCGCCGAGCGCATTGTCGACGCTCGGAAACCCCGTTGCAACCGTGTCGTGCGGTGCCTTCCCGCCGGCGATCGCCTCCAGCGCCCGACGCGCCCGGGCTTCGTCGAGGTCGCTCACGCCGACGGGACAGCAACGGCGCGCATGAGCTCCCGCAGCTCGGCGATCGCCATGGGGTCGAGCGGCGGTGTGCACATGTCTACCACCGCGCGAAACGCGGGCTCGAGCCCAGCGGGGTCCACCGACGTCGTGGCATCGACCAGCCGGGCGAGGGACTGTCGCAGCGCGGTGGGTAGCGCGAGCGACGCGAACCAGGCGCGCGCGCCATTCGCTCGTGTGATGCGCACGCCCTGAGGCAGCGGCTGCGGCGGCAACGTGCCGACGACGAGTCGTGCCGCGAGAAGCGTCGCCAGCGCGACCTCACGATCGCCCCCGAGCGCCGATCGCCCGACGAGGGCGGCGAGTGCACGGAAGCGGAAGCGCGGCGTGACGAGTGCGTAGGGGGGCAGGAGTGGCACGGCGCCTAATCTACCGGCGGCCGCGAGCACAGCAACGCGCGGCATCGAGTTGCATCGGACTTGCCTCGCGGTCGCCCACGCGGCGGCTACATTCACTGCATGGCGCCGCCGGTGAAATCCGTCCTCTGGGTCGATGACGAGGCTGACCTCCTCGAGTCCCACCGCATCTTCCTGCGCGAGAAGGGTTACGACGTCGAAACGGCCACGAACGCCGACGACGCGGTCGAGCTTCTCAGACGCCGTCCGTTCGACCTCATGCTGCTCGATGAGCAGATGCCCGGCAAGCGTGGCCTCGAGACCTACAAGGAGGTTCGAGAGATCGCGCCCAACCTGCCGGTCGTGATGGTTACGAAGAGCGAGGAAGACGCGACGCTCCGCGAGGCGCTTGGCGCCAACATCCGCGACTACCTCGTGAAGCCGATCAATCCGCGGCAGGTGCTCACGGTCATCACGCGGATTCTCGAAGGCCCGCGCATCCGCCAGCAGGCGATCGCGCGGCGCTTCGTCGAGCGGTTCCGCGCGATCGAGGTGGAGCGCGGACGCGTCCTCGATTGGCGCGGCTGGCTGGATCGGTACATCGAGCTGATGCAGTGGGACGTGGACCTGGCGGCAGCGGGTGAGTCGGGTCTGTACGAATCGCTCCGCGGTCTCTATCCCGACATGCATCGCGAGTTCGCCGAGTACATGCGGCAGGCGTATCCGGCGTGGCTGCGCGATCTCGAGGGCGATCGCCCGCCGCTGTCCATCGACATCGTCGGAGAGTTTCTGCTCCCGATGCTGCAGCGCGCCCGCTCGGCGGTCTTCATCGTGGTGGACTGTCTGCGTCTCGACCAGTGGCTCATCATCGAGCCACTGCTCGCATCGATGTTCGACGTCGAGCGCACGCACTATTACTCGGTGTTGCCTACCGCCACGCCGTACTCGCGCAACGCGCTCTTCAGCGGCCTGTTTCCCGGTGAGATCGCCGCCCGCTTCCCGGACTGGTGGGGCGAGCGTGAGGATGAAACGTTGAACGCCCACGAGCGCGAATTGCTCGAGGCGCATCTGCAGGAGCTCAACTCACCGCGATCGGTCCGCTACGCGAAGATCTCCACCGCCGCGGATTCGGACGAGCTCGAGCGGCACATGCACAGCGCGATTGCGCCCGAGGGCGTGAGCGCGTTCGTCTTCAACTTCGTCGATCTGCTGACCCACGGGCGCAGTGAGTCGGCCATCCTGTACGAGGTGGCGCGCGATGAGATCGCGCTGCGCCAGCTCACGCTGCAGTGGTTCCAGCGCTCGGCCTTGTTAGGCGTGCTGCGCGAGGCGTCGCGCCGGAAGGTGTCGGTGCTGTTGACGAGCGACCACGGCTCGATCCACTGCCAGACGCCGGCAACCGTCTTCGCGAAGCGGGATGCGACGGCGAACCTGCGCTACAAGTTCGGCGAGGATCTGCGGGCTGAGCGGCCGGAGCAGGCGCTGCTGTTTCCTAACGAGGATCTGCTTCGCCTGCCTCGCCGTGGCCTCGGCGCGAATACGCTGCTGGCGGTTTCGGACGGCTTCTTCGTCTACCCGACCAAGCTGCGCGAGTATCAGAGCCGGTATCGCGGATCCTTCCTGCACGGGGGCGTGACGCCGGAGGAGTGCATCCTGCCGGTCGCGCTGCTCACGCCGAAGTGATCGTGGTGACCGCACCGTGATGTACCGCCGGTTGCTCCCGTTCCTTCGTCCGCACTCGTGGCGGATGGCGGGGACGGTCGCGTGCAACGTCGCCGCCGCGCTGCTGGACGTGTTCAGCTTCACGCTGCTCGTCCCGTTCCTGGACAAGCTGTTCAAGCAGCAGACCCTGCCGTCGCCGATTTCGGGCATTCAGCAGCGCATCGTCGGCGCGTTCATCGACGACGCGAACCCGCAGGCGGCGCTGGTGAACATCATCATCGTCATTCTCGTCGCGGTCACGCTGAAGAACCTGTTCGTGTGGGCCAGCGGTCAGCTCGGGGCGCAGCTGCAGGAGTATGTCACCCGTGACCTCCGGAACGCGCTCTACTCGCACCTGCAGCGCTTGCCGTTAGGCTTCTTTCTCCGCATGAAGACGGGCGATGTGCTCGCCCGCGTGCTGAACGACACCCAGCAGACGAAGCAGGTCATCACCCAGGCGGTGACGCAGTCGCTCCAGAGTGCGGCCGTCGTCGTCGCGACCATCCTGACGCTGGTCGCGTATTCCTGGCGCCTCACGCTGCTCGCGCTGGTCGTCGCGCCCGTGTTGATCGGACTGCTGCAGCCGCTGCTGCGAAAGCTCCGCAAGGGCCACCGCCGCCTCAGCAATCAGTACGGCGAGATGACGTCGGTCGTGCAGGAATCGGTCAGCGGGATTCGGCTGGTGAAGTCGTTCGGCGCCGAGCAGTACGAGGAGCGCCGGTTCCGCGAAGGCAGTGGCCGGTACGCGAGGGGGATGGTTCGCGTGACGCGCCTCGCGGTGCTGGCGCAGCCGATCACGGAAACGGTCGGCACGGCGATCGCCGTCACGATTCTCTGGGTCGGCGCGCAGATGGTCGAAGCCGGAACGCTGACCGGTTCGATCCTCATCACGTTTCTCATTCTCGTGATGCGGATGCTGCAACCGCTCAAGCAGCTGTCGCAGGTCCCGACGACGGCGCAGCAGTCGTTCGCTGCGGCCGAGCGGATCTTCGAGGTGCTCGATAGCCCGACCGAACAGAGCCTCGACCGCGGCTCGATCGCGACCGCGGCATTCGCCCGCTCGCTCGAGTTCGAGAAGGTCTCGTTCGCGTACGAGAAGGAGCCGGTGCTTTCCGACGTGTCGCTGGTGGCCACGAAGGGCGACGTCATCGCGCTCGTCGGCGCGAGCGGGGCGGGGAAGAGCACGCTCGTCGACCTCATCCCGCGGTTTTACGAACCGACATCCGGACGGATCCTGCTCGACGGCGTCGACACGCGAGAGATCGCGCTTCCCGCGTTGCGGTCGCTCATCGCCATCGTGAGTCAGGACACGGTGCTGTTCAACGACACCGTTAGGCAGAACCTGGCGTACGGAGCTGCCGGGAAGTACTCCGACGTCCAGATCGAGGCTGCGGCGCGCGCCGCAAATGCCCACACGTTCATCGCCGAGCTTCCCGACGGGTACGACACGGTGCTCGGGGAGCGGGGCACGCGACTGTCCGGCGGTCAACGCCAGCGCCTCTCGATCGCGCGCGCGTTGCTCGTCGATCCGCCGATCCTGATCCTCGACGAGGCGACGTCGGCGCTGGATACGGAGTCCGAGCGGCTCGTGCAGGAAGCCATCGACCGCCTGCTGGCGAATCGCACGGTGTTCGTGATCGCGCACCGGCTGTCCACGATCGCCCATGCCGACCAGATTCTGGTGCTCGATCGCGGTCGTGTCGTGGAGCACGGAACGCATAGCGCGCTCCTCGCGCGTCGCGGCTACTATCATCGGTTGCACGCACTGCAGTTCGCGGACACACGAGATGCCGAGTCGCGGTTCCAGCAGTTCCCCGTCCCCAGTCCTTGATCCCCAGTCCCAGCTGATTGCGCGTTCTGTTCTACTACTCGTCGGGTGAGTGGTCGGGAAGCGCACGGGCGTTTGCCGCCACCGCCGTCGCGATGGCGGGTCGTGGCTATCAGTGCACGTACGTCTGTCGCGCCGACAGTGCCGTCGAGGACCGCCTAACGCCTGGCGCCGAGCGGCTGCCGGGGGTCGAGCTCACGCCGGTGCCGCTGGGCGGCCCGTGGATGCACGAGAGCCTCCGGCTACGGCAGGTCCTCCTCGAGCATTACGTGGAGGTCGTGTTCGTCCACTCCGAGCGCGAACAGATGGTGGCATCGCTCGCGATTCGCCTGGCGGAGCGGGCAGCGCTCGTGCGACGCGTGCCGGCCGGTGCCAGGCTGACGCGCGGTCCTGAGGCGAAGCTCGGCGAGCGGCTGGCCGCGACCGGCTACCTGCTCACCACCGAGTCACAGTCCTCTGACGGCGCGCTCCCGCGCGGCGCGTTCGAGCTGTCGCCGACGGACGTCGGCGTTTCCATCGAATCCATCGAGCAGGTGCGCCCCGCGTCGTTCGCCATGATCGGGGCGAATGGCGGAAGCCAGCTGATTGCTTGCGTGTATGACCCCACCGCCCGCCGACGCGTCGGCGCGCTGCTTCGCGCCGTCGCGCTGCTCGCGCCGCGTCACCCGGGTCTTCGGCTCGCCATCGTGGGGCCTGGGTCGGAGGACGACGATCTCCGGATGCACGCGGCCGCGTTAGGGATCACGGACATCGTGTCGCACCTGGGTCAGCGGCCGGATCAGCAGTCGGTGCTGTCTGCGGCCGACCTGGCGTGGGTCGCCGCTGGCGGAGACAACGCCGCATTCGGCTACCTCGACCTGATGGCGCTTCGCGTTCCGGTCCTCGCGGAGCGGGACACGCTCTCGCAGCGATACGTCGCGGACGGCATCTCCGGCGTTCTGCTCCCGCAGCCCGATCCCGGCACGATGGCCGCGCGCATTGCCGTCCTCCTCGCGCACGAGGAACGACGATCGGCAATGGGGAACGCTGGTCGCGCGCGCGTGACTCGCGATTTCCCCGAAGCGGGGATGATCGAAGGCTTCGAGCGAGCCACCGAGATCGCCCGTGATCGCACGCGTTGGCGGACATGAGCGGCGACGCCACACCATCCGCCACCGGTCGGGTGCTCTGCTCGGTGATCATCGCCGCGAAGGACGAGGCGGACGAGATCGCGGAGTGTATCGCGAGCGTGGCGTGGGCGGCCGAGGTCATCGTCGTCGAGAACGATTCGACTGACGACACGGTCGACATCGCACGGGGCGCCGGCGCGACCGTCTTCAGCCATCCATTCGAGACCATCGGGTGTCAGCGAAACGCTGCCATCGCTCGCGCGCGCCACGCGTGGATCCTGGTCGTCGACGCCGATGAGCGCGGGACGCCCGCGCTCGGCGCGGAAGTGTCGCGCGTCATCGCCGGGGAAGGGAGCGACGTCGCCTTCCGCGTTAGGCGGCGCAACATGTTCCTCGGGCACGAGATCCGTCACGGCGGCTGGGAGCGCGATCGTCCGGTGCGCCTCTTCCGCAGTCGCATGCGCTACGACGAGCGACCCGTGCACGAGCACGTGATGACCGACGGCCCGGTCGGCGACCTGGCGGAGCCGTTGATCCATTTCCCGTACGCGTCACTGTCCGAGTATTTCGCGAAGCTGGACCGCTATAGCCGCTGGTGGGCGGAGCAGAATTTCGCCCGGGGTCGGCGCACGAGCGCGTGGACGATCGCCCTTCGCCCGCCCGCGCGCTTCCTCACGATGTTCGTGATGCGGGCTGGTTTTCTGGATGGCGCAGCTGGCGCCGTCGTCGCCGTGCTTGCCGCGATGAGTGTCGCAGCCAAGTACGCCCGCCTGTGGGAATTACAACGGGGAGCGGGAACAGGGAACGGGGAACAGGGAACGGAGGCCGCTCGCATAGGGCAGCAGGCAGCTCAAGTTCCCGGTTCCCGGTTCCCTGTTCCCGACCGCGAATGACCGCCCCAGTCCCTACTCCCCAGTCCCCAGTCCCCGTTTCACTAGGGCACAAGGCCGAGTACACGGCGCTGCGCGCGGTCGTGGGCGCGCTGTCCAGGCTGGACTGGCAGACCGCGGGTGACGTCGGCGCGCGGATCGGCGCGCTCGGCTACCGACCGCTCGGCATCCGGCGTGGGGTGGTCGAGCGGCAGATCGCGGCGGCGTTCCCGGGCCTCGACGACGCCGACGTTAGGCGCATGGCCCGCGCGGCCTACGAGCACCTCGGCCGCGCGTCGATCGAGGCGGCGATTCTCCCGAGTCTCGGACGCAACGCGGTGCTCGACAAGTTCGAGGGCGCGGACGACTATCATCTCGTCGAAGACGCGATGAGTCTGGGACGCGGGCTCATCTTCGTAACCGGACACCTCGGGAACTGGGAGCTCGCCGGCGCCTACGTGGCTGCGCGCGGCGTTCCGCTCGACGCCATCGCGCGGCGGATGAAGAACCCGCTCTTCGATCGCTACCTCACGGAGACCCGCTCGCAGATCGGTATGCACGTCGTGCACGACTCCGACGCCGTCAGGCGCACGCCGCGTTCGCTGCGAGAAGGGAAGGCCGTCGCGTTTCTCTCCGACCAGGGTGTGCTCGGGCTTGCGTCGACGTTCGTACCGTTCTTTGGACGCCCGGCAAAGACACCGCGTGGCCCGGCCGTGTTCGCGCTGCGGCTCGGGGTACCTGTCGTGTTCGGGGTGGCCGTGCGGCAACCGAGCGGCAAGTATCGCCTGGTGTTCGAGCCCGTCGCTGTCGAAGACACTGGCGACCGCGATCGCGACGTCGATGCGATCGTCGCGCGGTATACGGCGACGCTCGAGAAATGGGTTCGGCGGTACCCGGAGCAGTATTTCTGGCACCACCGCCGGTGGCGCCGCCAGCCGCCGGATACGCCGCCGGAGCTGCGAGAGCCGTGACGGTGAATCGTTCGGTCTGGGGCACGCTTCGCCGCGACACGCGCTCGCTCATCGGGCTCACGGTCATCGCGCTCATCGTTGCGGGCGCGGTATTCGCGCCGCTCATCGCGACCGATGATCCGTTGCGCATCGACCTCGTTCGCAGGCTCACCGCGCCCTCGGCTGCGCACTGGATGGGCACGGACGTGCAGGGGCGCGACATCTGGTCGCGGCTCGTCTACGGGGCGCGCGTCTCGCTCGCGGTCGGCCTCGTCTCACAGCTCATCGCGCTCACGCTGGGTGTCGTGTTCGGGCTCCTCGCTGGCTACTACGGCCGCTGGGTCGACGAGCTCGTGATGCGCCTCGCCGACGTGACGCTCGCGTTCCCCACG
>Ga0310810_10004212_pt1 | contig 15857 bp, 15 predicted proteins | sample NCmetagenome_FD_207641 | JGI IMG/M metagenome (GOLD analysis project Ga0310810, IMG submission 207641) | Soil microbial communities from experimental microcosm in Duke University, North Carolina, United States - NC | ecosystem: Engineered > Artificial ecosystem > Soil microcosm > Unclassified ...
GAGGAAGCCCAGCACGATGAGGAAGAACTGCAGCACCTCGTTGTAGATCGCCGAGGTGAGGCCGCCCAGGAAGATGTAGGCCAGCACGATGATGGCGGAGACCACCACGCTGAAGTGGAAGCTCCAACCGAGGATCAGCTCCAGCAGCTTCGCGAGCGCGTACATCGAGATGCCGGACGAGAAGACCGTCATCAGGGCGAAGGTCATGGCGTTGAGGCCGCGGGTCTTCTCGTCGAAGCGGAGCCGGAGGTACTCGGGCACCGAGCGCGCCCGGGAGCCGTAGTAGAACGGCATCATGAAGACCCCGACGAACACCATCGCCGGGATCGCGCCCACCCAGTAGAAATGGCTGGTCAGGATGCCGTACTTCGCGCCGGAGGCGGCCATCCCGATCACTTCCTGGGCGCCGAGGTTGGCCGAGAGGAAGGCCAGGCCCGCGATCCAGGCCGGGATGGCGCGGCCGGAGAGGAAGAAGTCTTCGCTGTTGCGAACCGACCGGCGGAGGACCCAGCCGATGCCGAGGACGAAGGCGAAGTAGACGATCAGGATGGCGTAGTCGATCGCGCCGAGCTGGACTTGTGACACAGGAGCAACTTGAGCGGAGGGTGGAGCCGCGTCAACTCGTTACGCCCGCGACCTCTCCCAGGATCCGGAGCGCGTCCTGCAGCTGGTCGGCGGCGAGATACGGCGCCGGGCCCAGCCGCAGTACGTCGCCTCGCGCGTCGCAGCGCAGGCCGCGGGTGGCCAGCCGCTGGGCCAGCTCCGTGGCGGCGGGTGCGCGGAGCGCGAGGAAGCCGCCGATCTCCTCGAGCGGGGCCGAACGGTCGCGCGTCACCAGGGCAGGGTCGAGGTCGAGCGCGTCGAATCCGGCGGCGAGCGCGCCGATCTGGTGCTGACTGACGCGACGCAGCACGTCGGCTGTGAGCCCCTGCTCGCGAAAGAAGCGGAAGACGGCCGCCGCGCGGTAATGGCTCGCCGGGTCGTAGGTGGCCCCGGCGAAGCGGTCGCCGCCCGTGCCGTAGGCGACCCGCTCCGGGTGCTCCCGATCGGTGAGCGCGGTGAACTCGCTGAACCAGCCGGTGACCACGGGCCGGAGATCGCACCCGGGCGGCAGGCGCAGGAAGGCGTTGCCTTCACCCAGCTGGCAATACTTGTAGCCCCCGCCGACGACGAACGCGTCCACCAGGTCCAGCTCGGCCAGCGACACCGGCACCACGTTGAGCGCGTGGTAGGCGTCCACCAGCAACGCGGTCCCGTGGCGCCGGCAGCGCGCCGCGACCCGATCGAGCCCCCGCGCGATCCGGCCGCTGTCGAAGAACACCAGCGAGACCAGAGCCGCGGCCGTCCGATCGTCCACCGCCGCCGCCACCCGCTCGGCCACGCTCTCCAGCGGCGTCTCCGGGACGCGCACCACCTCGAAGCCTTCCTCCGTCAGCCGATCGAGCTGGCGGCGGATGGTGTGGAACTCGCCGTCGGTAGTGACGAGCTTCGGCCGGGCGCGCAGCGGCAACGCGGAGAGCAGGCGCACGACCAGCTCGTGCGTGTTGGGCGCGAGCGCGAGGCCGCTCCCGCGGTCGCCGACCAGCCGCGCGAAGCCCTGGCGGACCTCGTCCGCGCGGGCGAACGCGCGCTCCCATTTTTCGTCCACCAGCTCGGCCGCGTCGAGCCACGCCTCGGCCTGCGCCTCGAAGCCGACGTCGGGCCAGGCCTGGTGCGAATGACCGGTGAGGAGCAGCCGGTCGGCCACACCGAAGCGGCGGTAGTGCGCCGCGAGGGGATTGGGCGAGCCGGTGAGCGAGGCGAGGTCCACTACAGCTCGGTGCGAATGGCCCAGAGATCGGGGAACAACGGCTGGTTGAGCGTGGTCGTGAGGTACTCGGCGCCGGCGCTGCCGCCGGTGCCGCGGCGGGTCCCGATGGTGCGCTGGACCATCTTCACGTGCCGGTAGCGCCACTCCATCAGCCCCTCGTCCAGGTCCACCAGGCGCTCGCACAGCTCGGCGAGCGCGGGGTGATGCCGGTAGACGTCGATCAAGGCGGTCCGGAGCCCGGGGGAGCCTTCGACCTTGCGGGTGACGTCGCGATCGAGATCCCCGGCCGGGATGACGATGCCGTTCATGGCGAGATAGCGAAGGAACGCATCCCAGAGCGTCGGGGCGGCCAGGCGGCTCCGGAGCCGGCGGGCGGCCGCGCCGTCGGTGGGATAACGGTCGAGCGCCCGTGGCTCCTTCCAGCCAAGCACGAACTCCAGCTCGCGGAACTGGAACGACTGGAAGCCGCTTCCGGACTCGAGCCGGTCGCGGAAGCTGAGAAACTCGAGCGGCGTCATGGTCTCCAGAATGTCCAGCTGGGCGACCATGACCTTGAGGATGGTGAGCACGCGCTTGAGGGTGTGCCCGGCGCGAATGCCTTCGTTGCGGGACAGCAGGTCCTGCAGATAGTCGACCTCGTGCAGGATCTCCTTGAACCAGAGCTCGTACACCTGATGGATGACGATGAACAGCATCTCGTCGTGCTCCGGCGCCCGGGAGAGGGGCTGCTGGAGCGCGAGAAGCTCGTCGATCTTGAGATATTCGCCGTACGTAGGCATGGCAGAGCCTACCCCGGCGCTTCGGCCGGCGGAAGGGGCGGCGCGAGAGCGCTAGTCGTCCTGCGGCGAGATGTCGCGGAGGGCGTGGACGGCGCGGACCAGATCGACCGGGGTACCGGGCGCCGCGGGGGTGACCTCGCGGAGCCGGCGGGCGCGGGCCCGATTTTCTCGGCGAGGGGTCTGCAGCCGGATGCTCATGCCGCAGGCCATGCGTACGGCCTGGACCAGGGAGCCCGGACTGAAGGGCTTGGGCAGGATCGGGAGACGGCGATCGTGGCTCACGCCACTGAGGAAGCCGGTGATGCCCAGGACGGGCAGACCGGGATGGAAGACGCTCACGACCTCGGCGAGCTCTCGGCCGCTCACCCGCGGCATGTTGAGGTCGGTGACGACGAGATTCAGCCGACCCTCGCGCTCCCCGATCAGCTGGAGCGCCGCCTGGCCGTCGCCGGCCTCCAGGACCTCCCACCCGTCGGCCTCGAGCACCCGCCGAGCGATCCAGCGCACCTTCTCCTCGTCGTCCACCAGCAGGACGACTCCGCGCTTGCGGCCCTCGGCCGGCCGGATCGGTTTGGCTTGATCGCTGGGGCCCATGGGATCACCGGGCTGTGAGGAGCTGGGGGCGATCCGAATATTCGTGCCCCCGAAGAGTCGCGCAAGTGACCGTGTGGGCCTTGCTTGGCCCGCTACAGGCGTGTAGTATCACGCTCCCCGGAGCAGCCCCGGGCGATTAGCTCAGCTGGTTAGAGCGCGCGCCTCACATGCGCGAGGTCGGGGGTTCAAGTCCCTCATCGCCCATTGTCGGACCTGTCGGCCCTCCCCCCCCGGCCGGCGGCGGTCTTGCCAGACCGTCATGTGCGCGCGACTTTAACTCGCGCCACGAGTGGCCGTTCCGGCCGCCGGAAATCCCACGTCCCTCGCGAAGGCGGTCCGTTGACCCTTTCGGCGCTCGATATCGACTCGGCCGTGGTCATCCTGTCCGACCGAGTCTCGGGGGACCTGCTCGCCTACGCCGGCAGCGAAGGGCATCCGGATTTTCCCTGTCTCTCCTCCACCCACAATCCCTCCAGCTGCGTCCCCGCCACCGATTTCTCGCCCTGGCTGAGCGAGCGGGTCCGGCTGCACGATGTGGCTGCCGTGGGCGACTTCCTCTGGCGGATCCGGCAGCCCAACCCCGGCGTCGGTGAGAGTGAGGAGCAGCTGCGGGCGCGCTACCAGGGCCTGGCGCGCGCCATCCTGGATGCGCCGATCGAGCGTACGCTCCGGCCCGCCGACGCGCTCGCGATGCGCGAGCTCCGGGTCGCGCTCATCCTCCTCGCCGCGCACGAAGGATTCACCGGCTTCATCATGACCGGGGACGCGCCCGAGTTCGTCGCCTCGGCGCTCGCGCCGCACGGCTTCGAGCTGGTGGACCCAGCCGCGCTGATGGCCACCCGCAACGCCTTCGTGATGCGGATGGCCGAAGAGATGAGCTACTGGTCCACCTGGCCCGCGCTGCAGGGGGGCACGCTCCGCAGCATGACCCCGCCAAGAACCTCCGAGCTGCAGACGGTGCTCGGCCGGCTACGGAACCTGCCGCTGGTGGTGCGGGCGCACGCGGTCGATGCGCTGCAGCACTTCAGCGCCGACGTCACGGCGCCGCGGACCCTCGCGAGCCTGTGTCGCTACGAGGTGCGCAAGCGGGGCCTCGACCTGACCGAGTCGATCCGGCTGATCCAGGGAAGCGGCCTGGTCGTGCCCGCCACGGATGCGGCCGCGTGGCTCTCGGGCTGGACCCGGCGCGATCTGCTCGGCTTCCTCACCCAGTGTGGTGTGGGTCCGCGCAACTCCTGGTCCAAGGAGCGTCTCGCCGAAGTGGCGGTGGCCGAGTGTCACAACGAGGTGATGCAGCGGATGATGGCCTCGGGCGCGGTGCAGCTCGCCCCCGAGCTCGCCGAAGGCGCCCGCCAGCTGCGGCACTACATGCGGCGGGTGCGGGAGACCTGGCGCGTGTGGCTCGGGTTCGGGACGGGGGTGGATTAGGTGGGTCGGTGGCGAGGTGGCTCGGTGGCTCGATAGCTCCGACAAACAGAAACCCTCCGGATGGCCGCGCCACCGGAGGGTCTCCTTTTTTAGCCACTGAGCCACTGAGCCACTGGGCCACTGAGCCACTGAGCCACCGACCTACCTAGATCACCCCTCCCCGTCGCAACCGCCCGAGCTGGTCGAACCGTTCCTCGTGGACCGCCAGCACTTCCTCCGGTGATACGGTCGCTACCCCCGGCTTACCCACCTCCACTCCCGCGGCGTAGTTGGCGATCTGCGCGGCCTCGCGCACCGAGGCTCCGGCCGCGAGCGCCGTGCCCAGCCACGCGGTCACCGTGTCGCCGGCGCCCGAGACGTCGTACACCTCGCGGGCGATGCTGGGGATCCGGAGCGCGCTGCCGTCCTTGGTCACCAGCAGCATCCCGTCGGCGCCGAGGGTCACCAGCAGGTTGTCCGCCTTGAGCCGCGCGAGCACCTCGGGCAGCGCGTTCCGGTCCTGCAGGTCCACCGCCGCGCCCAGCGCCGACTCCAGCTCTCGGCGGTTGGGCTTGAACACGGTGGCGCCGGCGTACTCGAAGAACTGGCGGTACTTGGGGTCCACCACGATGGGAATGCCGCGCCGCCGGGCGACTTCCATCACGGCCGCGATGAGCGCGGGCGGGAGCGCGCCCTTGTTGTAGTCCTCGAGGAGCAGGGCGTCGGCGTCGGCCAGCGCCTCGCGGGCAGCCTTGATCATCCGGTTGAGCTCGGGGCCTTCGAGCAGGCTCTCGACCTCGTCGTCGATCCGCACGATCTGCTGCGACCGGGCGATGATCCGCGTCTTCGTAGTGGTCGGTCGGCCGGCCACCGGGATCACGAACCGGTCTTCCAGCCTCGCGATGGCGAGGTTCTGCCGGATCGCGGCCCCATCCGTATCGTCGCCCACCACCCCGACGAGCAGGCAGGTGGCCCCCATCGCGGCGACGTTGGCGGCGACGTTGGCCGCGCCGCCCAGCGCCGAGTGCCGCTCGCGGATGGTGACAACCGGCACCGGCGCCTCGGGGGAGAGCCGCTCGGTGTCGCCCACGAGGTATCGATCGATCATGATGTCGCCCACCACGACCACCCGGCTCCCCTTGATCCGGCCGATGAGCTGGAGCACCCGATCCCGGGGCAGCGGCGGCAGGGCGGTCATCGCAGGGTCCCTCCGCGACTCACGCCCAGCGTGACCTGCAGGCGGCCCTCGAAGCGATTCACCGTGCGGCCCTCCTGGTGCTCGGCGTTGACGACGTGGTGCATCCCGGCACTGGCGCGGAGGTCGAGCGGCCCCTGGCGGCCGCTCACGCCGACCGCCGCCCGGTAGGTGCGCTCCACCACGCCGATGAAGAGCTGGGGGACGTCGCCCGCTTCGGCGGCGGTGGGGAAGGGATCGTCGATCTCCCCCTCGCCCTGGCGCAGCACGGTGAGCTCGGGGGTGAAGAGCCACCGGGTCCCGACCGGCACGGTGGCCAGGGCGGAGAGCTGGTCCATGTCGGCGAAGTTGCGGCCGAGTCCCACGCCCGCGTCGGTAAAGCTCTCGAAGGGGCTCATGGTACGGAAGGCGAGGCTCGAGGCCTGGGTGTAGAACGTCCGCCAGCCCAGGCGGCCACCGAGCGGGCCCGACGCCGCCAGGGTGAGGGCCCAGCGGTTGGGATACCGTCCGCTACCGGTGTCCTCGTAGGACAGGTCGTCGATCGCGAGCTGGCCCTCCAGGGTGAGCGCGCGGGACGCATGCCACTGCCCGTCGAACCCGAACATGATGTTGCCGTCGGCGCCCAGGCCGTACTGGTTGGCCAGCAGCAGGAGGGAGAGCGGGTTGCGGAACCGGGCGTCGAACTCGCGGTCCTCGCCGGCCAGGACGGTCGTCTCCCAGAGCGCCAGCGTCAGGCGCCGACTCGGCCGCACCGACAGCCGGTGGGCGAAGAAGTAACGGTGCACCCGCAGGCCGAGCGAGTCCCGCTCGTCGGTCAGCGTCCGCGCCACGGATTGGAGGCGGACCGTCTCGACGCCGACGTCGAAGCCGGCCTCGACCGCGTTGTAGGCGTAGTCGCTGATTGGAATGCCGGTGATCCCCGCCGGCCCCCAGTTGCGGTCCATCTGGCCGTAGAAGACGCTGCCGTACTTGAACTGGGCGCTGCCGTACGCTTCCACCATGCGCCAGGCGAGCTCGAGGTCGGTCCGCCCCGGCCACTCGGGGTCGTCGGGCAGCCGAGGCTCCGCGGCCGGCCGGCTCACCAGCACGATCGGGCCCATGGTCGCTGCGCCGGTGAATTCGGCGTAGGGACGGACGCCGTCTGGCCCGAGCGGATGGAGCACGTCGCGGCGGATATGACTGAACGCCTGCCCGCCGCCTCGGGCCGCGAGATGCCAGCGGTCGCCGGCCGGGATGTCGAACTCCTGCCGAAGGCTCTGAATGAGCGTGCGCGAAGGCGCGCCCGTGGTGTCGGCGGCGGCGAGGACCCGCACCGCGTCGGCGTACCGGAAGGGCCGGACCTGCGGCGACGGGTCGGCCACGTCACCCCGCGCGATCAGGTGCTCGAGGAGCGGCAACCGGGGGTCGTCCAGCGGCAGGTAGGGGGAGCTCTGGGCGGCCGAGCGCGCGGGCACGAGCACGCCGCAGAGGAGTGCGGCGGCGCGAAGGACGCGGGCGGGTGCGGGCATGGGCGGGAAAGGTAATCGCGGTGGGTCGGTGGCTAGGTGGCTCGGTGGCGAGGTAGCACGGTCGAAGCGTGAGGCGCTCGAATCGCAACGCTCGTGCTCGTACCCACCGAGCCACCTAGCCACCGAGCCACCTCTATCTATTTTCCGGTCCTGTCCGCGCGACGCGGATCCGTTCCCAGAGCCCCGACGAGGTAGACTGGATGGCGAAACAAGACAATCTCGACCCGCAGACCCGGGACCTGGTCCGCTTCGCTGCGGCTATCGCGCAGGGGTACGAACCGGAGCTGCGCGAGCGGGTCGGGCCGCTCCGCTCCAGCCAGGTGCCCGTGGGGTGGGTCGAGGAGCTGCTGCTGCAGTCGGTGCTGATGGTCGGGTATCCACGGGCGCTCATCGCCTTCGGTGTCTGGCGCAAGTTCAGCGGTGTGCCGGCCCCCGAGTCGGACGAAGGGCAGAACTACGCCCTGGTCACCGAATGGACCGGGCGGGGAGAAGACGTCTGCGCCAAGGTCTACGGCGAGAACTACCGCAAGCTCCGCGAGAGCGTCCGGGCCCTGCATCCCGCCATCGACGCCTGGATGATCACCGAGGGCTACGGGCGGACCATGGGCCGGCCCGGCCTCGACCTGCTCCGGCGGGAGCTCTGTACCGTGGCGCAGACGGCCGTGCTCGAAGCGCCCAAGCAGCTGCACTCCCACCTGCGGGGCGCGCTCAACGCGGGGGCCTCGTTCGGGCAGATCGAAGGCGTGCTGTCCATCGTCAATCCGCTGCTCTCCTTCGATCAATGGAAAAAGATCAAGGAGCTGTGGCGCAGTGTCCGCGAAGGGTGGGCGCCGGGCAACTGATGTTCATCGATCACGCGGTCGTGCGGGTCACCGCCGGTACCGGCGGCTCGGGCGCAGCGTCCTTCGCCCGCTTCAAGTACAAGCCCAAGGGCGGCCCCGACGGCGGCGATGGCGGTCGGGGCGGCAGCGTCTACGTTCGCGGCGACGCCAACCTGGCCACGCTCCTCGACTATCGGTACCGCACCACCTGGCAGGCCAACCGCGGCGAGCACGGCAAGGGCAAGACCCAGACCGGCGCCTCCGCCGATGACGTGTACCTCCCCGTGCCGCCGGGCACCGAAGTGCGGGACGCCGACTCCGGCGCGCCGCTGGGGGAGGTACTTCGTGCCGGAGACACGCTGCGGGTAGCCCGCGGCGGGCGGGGCGGGCGAGGCAACGCCCGCTTTGCCACCAGTACCCACCAGGCCCCGCGCGAGTGGGAACCGGGCGAAGAAGGCGAAGACCGCCGCATCGAGCTGGTGCTGAAGCTCATCGCCGACGTCGGCCTGGTGGGCGAGCCCAATGCCGGCAAGAGCACCCTGCTCAGCGTCATCTCGGCCGCGCGACCCAAGATCGCGGACTATCCCTTCACCACGCTCGAGCCCAACCTCGGCGTCAGCGCGCTCCCCGGTCATCGGACCTTCGTGGTGGCCGACATCCCGGGCATCATCGAAGGCGCGCACGCCGGTAAGGGGCTGGGGCTCCGGTTCCTGCAACACGTGGAGCGGACCCGGGTGCTCGCGTTTCTGGTTCCACTCGACGCGCCGGAGCCGGACCAGGTCTATCGTCGCCTGCGCCAGGAGGTCGCCCGGTACAGCGCGGCGCTCGCGGCCAAGCCGCACATCGTGCTGCTCTCCAAGCGGGATCTGCTTCCTGCCGACCAGGCGCTGCCCGCCCTCGAAGCCCCCGAGGCCGCCGGCGTTCTGGCCGTGTCCAGCGCCGCCGGCACCGGTCTCGACCAGCTGAAGGAATTTCTCTGGAAGTTCGTCGAGACGGCCAAGGCCGACGAGACGCCGGTCGAGGCCTGGCACGAGGACGAGACATAGTGGACCGAGAGCGGGCCGCGTGGGTGGCGCTTGCCCTCACGCCCGGCATCGGTCCCAGCCGGCTGCACGCTCTGGTTCAGGCCTGCCACTCTCCGCTCGGCGCCCTTTCGGCGCCGTTCGAGTTTTTGCGCACCATCCCCGGGCTCACCACGGCGGCGGCGACGGCCCTCGGCGGTGCCACCCTGGCCCAAGGCGAAGAGATCCTCGAGCGCGCCGAGCGGCTAGGCGGCCAGGTGCTGGTGCCCGACGACCCGACCTATCCCGAGTCCTTCCGCACCATCGCGGAGCCGCCCGCAGCACTCTTCCTCCTCGGCCGCACCGATCTGCTGGGGCGGCCCGCGGTGGCCGTCGTCGGCAGCCGCGACCACACCCCCTACGGCGCCGACGTCGCGCGGAGCGTCGCCTGGCAGGCCGCCGCGGCGGGCGTGGTCGTCGTGAGCGGGATGGCGCGTGGGCTCGACGCCGTGGCGCACCAAGCCGCGCTCGATGCCGGCGGAAGCAGCATCGGCGTGCTGGGCAACGGCCTGGGGGTCATCTACCCGAGCGCCAATCGCCGGCTCTACACGGCCATGGCCGATCGCGGCCTGCTGCTGACGGAATTTCCGCCCGGCGAGCGTCCCCATGCCGGCAGCTTTCCCCGACGCAACCGGCTGATCAGCGCGCTGGCTCGAGTGACGGTGGTGGTCGAGGCGGCCGTCGGCTCGGGCGCGCTCATTACCGCCGATGCCGCGCTGGAGCAAGGGCGTGAGGTCATGGCCGTTCCCGGGCCGATCACCAGCTCGCAGTCGGTAGGCACCAACCGCCTGATCCGCGACGGGGCCGCCCCGCTGCTCGAGCCGGAGGAACTGTTGGCTCACTACCGCGACGTTCAGCCGTTGAGCTCGCCGGCCGCTCCGCCGCCGGCGTTTGCCCCCTTGCCCGACTCCCTCGCCGATCCGGAGTACGCCATCGCCATGCTGCTCGACGCCGACGGCGCCAGCGCCGACGAGCTGCATTTGCGGTCGGGCCGCCCGGCCGGACAGGTGATGGCCGCCTTGTCCGCTCTCGAGGTGCTCGGCCTGGTCGAGCGTCGAGCGGGCGGCCGCTATCGACGGGTCTAGAAATAGCGCCTGGATCGGGCACTAGATTTCCCAGGGTGCACGTCTACATCCACGTCCCCTTCTGCGCCCGCCGCTGCAGCTACTGTGATTTCGCCATCGCGGTGCGCCGTGATGTGCCCTCGGATCGATTCGCCGAGCTGGTGCTCCGGGAGTGGGCCGGGTGGCAGCCCCACCCGGTGTGGAAGCGCTCCCCCCGGGTCGACACTCTCTACTTCGGGGGCGGAACTCCGTCGCGCCTGGCCCCCGAAGCCGTGGCGCGGATCATCGAGCAGGTGTGGAGCGACCGCGGAATGGAGCGCGGCGCCGAGATCACGCTCGAGGCCAATCCGGACGACGTCACCGCGGCGGCGGTCGAGGCCTGGCGGGCGGCCGGGGTCAACCGGGTCTCGCTCGGGGCGCAGTCATTCGCGCCGGCGGTGCTGCGCTGGATGCACCGTACCCATGACGCGGGACAGATCGGCAAGGCGGTGGAGCTGATCCGCGGCGGCGGAATCCAGGAGCTCTCTCTCGATCTCATCTTCGGCCTGCCCGGCCTGCTCGATCGCGATTGGGCCGCCGACCTGGCCTTGGCCCTCGCGCTCGAGCCCGACCATCTCTCCCTCTACGGGCTCACCATCGAAGCCCGTACGCCGCTCGCCCGGTGGGCGGCCCGGGGCGCGGTCACCCCGGTGGACGACGATCGCTACGCGGCGGAGTTCCTGATTGCGCACCAGGCGCTGGGCGACAAGGGCTACGAGCACTACGAGGTGTCGAACTACGGCCGCGGTGGACGCCGTGCCCGGCACAACTCGGCCTATTGGCGGCGAGCGCCCTACATCGGGCTGGGGCCCTCGGCCCACAGCGCGATGGACGATGAGCGGCGGTGGAACCAGCGAGAATGGGCGGTGTACGAGCGTCGGCTCGAGGAGGGCGCGCCCGTGGTCGAAGGCGAGGAACGCCTCGGTCCGCAGGAGATTCGCCTGGAGGAGCTCTACCTCGGCCTTCGCACCACCGACGGCCTCCCCGCCGAACGGGTGCCGGCCGACACCAGCGGACGCTGGATCGAGTCGGGCTGGGCCACCGTCTCCGGCGGAAAGGTTCGCCTCACGCCGGAAGGCTGGCTCCGGCTGGACGCCCTGGTGGCGTCCGTCAGTGGGTAGCGGCGGCCATCTCCCGACAGGTCTGAGCGCAGGCGCGGCAGATCTCGGCGCAGGCCGCCATGTGGGGATCCTCTCCCAGCTTGTCACACTCCTCTGCACAGCGCTCGCAGACGGCGGCGCAGGCCGCGCAGGTATGACCGTGGAGGTCCGACCCCCGCACCATGAAGTTGGCGCTCGTCTGGCAGATCTCGGCGCAATCCAGAAGCAGGCGGACGTGGGCCTCGTGGCCCTGGGCCGCCCCGCGCTCTCCTCGGAAGTGACGGGCAGCGGTTTCCAGGCAGATCCGGTGGCAGCGGGTACAGTTTTCGATGCACTGCTCGATGTCATGGGTGGTGGTCGGCATGGATGCTCCAATCAGGGGAGGGTGTCGCACCGATGGGCGACAGCCTACGTGGGTGCCGGAAGCCGGGCTGCGACCGGGCTCACACCGCTAGCCGAGGTTGTCCAAGTCGTTACATTTCTTCACCATGCCAGCACCGGAACAGCTGAGCGAGCGGGAGTTGCGGGTCCTCGAGGCGGTAGTGCAGACCTACATCGAGACCGCAGAGCCGGCCGGGAGCCAGACCATTGCCCGCCGGTTCGGGCTCGGCGTGTCGCCGGCCACGATCCGGAACACGATGAGTGAGCTGGAGGACAAGGGGTATCTCTTTCACCCCCACACCTCGGCCGGGCGGATTCCGACCGATCGGGCCTACCGGGTCTACGTCAACGCCATCATGCGTCTCGCCCCGCCCAGCTCGGAGGCGCAGCAGGCGCTCCGCAGCGAGCTGGTCGGCTCCCGGAATGCGGTCGAGGAAATCCTCCGCCGCGCGGCCCAGGTGCTCGGCGTGCTGACCCAGGAGCTGGGTGTGGCGGTGGCGCCGGCGCTGGACGAACTGGTGCTGGAGCGGCTCGAGCTGGTCCCGGTCACCACGGAGCGTCTGCTCCTGGTGTTCAACCTCCGGAGCGGAGTGGTGCGGACGATTTTCGTGGAGGTGCCGGCCCGGACCGCGTCGGCCCCGATGCACGAGGTCGCCCGGATTCTCAACGAGCGGCTCAGCGGGCTCACGCTGCGGAAGATCCGGGAGACGGTGAGCGAGCGGCTGCGCGACGCGGGCAGCGCGCAGGGCCGGGAGCTGCTCAACATCTTCATCGCCGAGGGCGAGGAGATCTTCGATCTAGACGGGGAGGGCGGCGCGGTGGTGCTGGGCAGCGCCCAGATGCTCGCGGAGCAGCCGGAGTTCGCCTCCAACACTCGCATGCGGGAGCTGCTTCGCCTCACCGAGCGGCGGGAGACGCTGCAGGAGGCACTGGCGACCCGGCGCCGGCACGGACTCTCGGTGACCATCGGGGCGGAGAATCCCGACGCGCGGCTCACCGAGTTCACCCTGGTCACCTCCTCCTATGAGGCGGGCGGCGTGCGCGGGGTGATCGGCGTGATGGGACCGACCAGGATGCCCTACGACAAGATCATCGGGCTGGTGGAGCACACCAGCCGCATGGTGGAAGGATTGCTGGAGTGAGCGAATTCTACGCGCTGCTGGGAGTGCCGCGGGAGGCGACCGAGGCCGAGATCAAGAAGGCCTACCGGAAGCTGGCGATGGAGTACCATCCCGACCGCAATCCGGCGCCCGACGCGGAAGCGCGCTTCAAGGAGATCACCGAGGCCTACGAGGTCCTGCGCGATCCGCAGAAGCGCTCGGCCTACGACCGTTTCGGCAAGGCCGGCGTGGGCGGATCGGGGGGCTTCGACTATCACCACGTCGATCTCTCGGAGGCGCTCAACATCTTCATGCGCGACTTCGGGGGGCTGGGTGGCCTGGAGTCGCTCTTCGGCGGCGGGCGCGGGCGGCAGGACCACCGGCGGGGTCAGGATGTGCGGGTGACCCTCAGGCTGGGCCTGTCCGACGTCGCCAGCGGCGTCAAGAAATCAGTCCGGCTCAAGACGCTGGATCGCTGCACCGTCTGCAACGGCAGCGGGGCCAAGGCCGGCACCAAGCCCGCCACCTGCACCACCTGCGGTGGCTCGGGCGAGGTTCGTCGGGCCGCCCGGAGCATGTTCGGCCAGTTCGTGTCGGTGTCGCCCTGTCCGACCTGCGCCGGCGAGGGCACGGTGATCGCGAATCCGTGCGAGGTCTGCCGCGGTGAGGGACGGGTTCGGGGCGAGCGCACGGTCTCGGTGGACATCCCGGCCGGCGTCGCCTCCAACAACTACCTGACGCTGCGCGGCCAGGGCGCGGTCGGACCCCGCAACGGGCCCAGCGGCGATCTCCTGGTGATGCTCGACATCAAGGAGGACGATCGGTTCGAGCGCCAAGGCGACGACCTCTACCACGATTTTCTGCTCTCGTTCTCCCAGGCGGCGCTGGGGGGCACGTTCACTGTCCCGACGCCCTACGGCGACGAGGAGGTCAAGATCCCCGCCGGCACCCAGACCGAGACCCTGCTTCGCCTTCGAGGGCGGGGTCTGCCGGTGCTGGGGCAGAACGGCAAGGGAGATCTGCTGATCCGGGTGCACGTCTGGACCCCCGAGCGGCTCTCGTCCGAGCAGGAGCGCCTGTTCAAGGAGCTGGCCAAGACCGAGGGCGAGCCGCCCAAGCGCTCACCCGGCTTCTGGTCCAAGCTCAAGGAAGCGCTGGGCGCATGAGCTGGTGGGCCATCGACGTGCGGACCACCCCGGGGCGCCGGGAATGGCTCAGCGCCTGGCTGGTGGCACGCACCGGCCAGGCGGTGGAGGAGCGGGAGGACGGCACGCTGGTGACGTTCGCGCCCGACGAGGGAGCGGCCGACGCGCTGATCGCCGAGCTGGGCGAGGCTGCCGGCGAGCCGGCCGTGGCGGAGCGGCGACGGGTGGAGGCCGTGGACTGGACCATCCGCTGGCGGGACGGACTGGGCGCCCGCCGGTTCGGCCGGCTGATGGTGGTACCATCCTGGGTCGCGGAGCCGAGCGACCCGGCGGCGGCCACGGTGGTCCTGGATCCCGAGACCGCGTTCGGCAGCGGGGAGCACGGATCCACCCGCGCGGCCCTCGCGCTGCTCGAGCGGTGGGTGCGCCCCGGTGACCGGGTGCTCGACCTCGGCAGCGGCAGCGGCATTCTGGCGATCGCGGCGGTGAAGCTGGGAGCGGCCCGCGCGATCGGGATCGAGATCGATACCGAGGCCAACGTCGTCGCCGTGCGGAACGCGAGCCGGAACGAGGTGCGGGACCAGATCGAATTCCTCGACGGCGACGCGGGCGACCTGGCCCCGCTGCTCGGTCCCGCCGATCTGCTGCTCTCCAACATCCTCCGCAGCGTCAACGCCCAGCTCCTTCCGGCGATCGTGCGCAGCCTGCGGCCCGGGGGAGTGGCCATATTCTCCGGGATGGAACAGGCGGAGGCCCCGCTCTTCCGCCCGCTGCTCGCGCCCGCGGGCCTCACCACCCTGGACGAGCAGCGCGACGCGGGATGGTGGTCGGTGGCCGCTCGGCGGGATTGATGCGGGTCTTGCTCCCCGCCGGTATCGCCGACGAGGGCGAACGTTGTCGGGTGAGCGAGGAGGAAGGACACCATCTCCGGGTCCGCCGGGCCGAGGCGGGGGAGCTGGTGGAGCTCCGTGACGGGGCCGGGCTGGTAGGCACGGGACGGCTGGCGTCAGTGCCTGGTGGCTGGGAGGTCGAGGTGGTGCAGGCCAGGCGGGAAGCGCGGCCGCCCGCGCTCACGCTCGCGGCCGGCGCGGGCGACCGCGACCGGTTCGGCTGGTTGATAGAGAAGGCGGCCGAGCTGGGGGTCACTCGAGTGGTACCACTCGAGACCGAGCGCACCGGGGGCGTCGCCAGCCGGCTTCGAACCGGCCAGATCGAGAAGCTGCGCCGGGTGGCGATCGAGGCGCTCAAGCAGTGCGGTGCCGCCTGGGCCTGCGAGGTGGCGGATCCGATGAGCCTGGGCGCCTTCATCGCGGCCGCGCCGGAAGGCATCCGGTGGCTGGCCGATGCTCGGGGCGAGCCGGGGGCGGCCGAGCTGGACGCCGAGCCGGTGACGGTGGTGGTCGGCCCCGAGGGCGGCCTGACCCAGGATGAAATCGAGGAGCTCCGGGCCGCCGGCTATCGCTCCGTCGCTTTCGGCCCTTTCACTCTGCGTTACGAGACCGCGGCGCTCGCGGCGGCGGTGCTCGTCGTCGCCGCTCGCCGGCGAGGATCCCATGGCTGACTGCCTGTTCTGCAAGATCGTGGCGGGCGAGATCCCGGCGACGATCGTCAAGCGCACCGACGACGCGCTCGCGTTCCGCGACATCGACCCCCGCGCCCCGACGCACGTCCTGGTGATTCCGACCCGCCACGTCCCCGCTGTGCGCGACGCCCGGAGCGGCGATGGGGAGCGTATCCTCGGCCGCACCCTCGCCTTCGCCGCCGAGGTGGCGGGGGAGCTGGGACTGGATACTGGGGGCTATCGCATCGTGACCAACACGGGCAAGGACGCGGGGCAGAGTGTGGATCACCTG
>Ga0310810_10004213_pt1 | contig 15857 bp, 15 predicted proteins | sample NCmetagenome_FD_207641 | JGI IMG/M metagenome (GOLD analysis project Ga0310810, IMG submission 207641) | Soil microbial communities from experimental microcosm in Duke University, North Carolina, United States - NC | ecosystem: Engineered > Artificial ecosystem > Soil microcosm > Unclassified ...
CCTCCTTGGTGGGTGATAACCTTCATGTGATGAAAGTAGACAGGACATTATCGCACAAACAAGCCACCTTCTCCCTTCAGCCCGTTAAAGAGGAACTGAACGGCTAAGGCGGCGAGCAGCAAGCCCATGAGCCGTGTGATGATTTTTTCGGCCAGGGGGCTCATCCACCTGGCTCCGGATGCGCCCAGAGCCAGGATGCCGTAGCTTGCCAGACCGACCAGGCCAACGCAAGTTAACAAGACGCCTCGATAGAGCCATGACGCCGCCTGTGCATCCAAAAGAATGATGGTGGAGATTGCGGCAGGCCCCGCCAGCATGGGCACGGCGAGGGGTGTGATCGCAATGTCGTCTTTTGCGGCGCCTTCCGCCGTTTCGGCCGCCGTTTCCTGTACCGGCGAGCGTTGCGCACGCAACATGTCCAAGGCGACGAGCAACAGCACGAGTGCCCCCGCGACTTCAACGGCAGCGAGCGAAATTCCTAAGAGCGAGAAGAGCCATCGCCCCACGAGTGCAAAGCCGCTCAAGATCGCGAAGGCGACGAGGCAGGCGACGCGCGCCATGCGCAATCGCTGCGCGAGTGTGTACCGGGCCGTCATGGCGAGATAGGCCGGAACGGTGGCGATGGGATCGACGATGACGAACAGGGAGCTGAACGCCAGCACCCCATACTCGGTCGGAGTCATGCGGTCATTCGTGTTTGTCTCAGCAGTTCGGCGCGTGGATCAGGATGCGGCCCTTTGGCCATCCGCTGGTAGACAGCGCGCTCTTCTTCGGTGACGGTCGGCGGGACCACAAGCTGTAGGTGCAGAAAGAGATCACCATGCCCTCCGCCGGCCGACGGCAGACCCTTGTCTTTGAGCCGGAGCTTGCCGTCAGCTTTACTGCCGGCCGGGACTTTGACTTTGACCGGCTCGGTCAGGGTCGGTGCCATGACTTCCGCGCCGAGCGCCGCTTCCCACGGATAGACGGGCAGGGTCACATGAATATCACTGCCCTCGCGGCGAAAGACGGGATCCGGCTTGATTCTGACGAACAAGTAGAGGTCGCCGCGCTTTCCGCCGTTCGATCCCAGCTGGCCTTTGCCACCGACGCGAACGCGCGTGCCTTCCTGGACGCCGGCTGGAATTTTGACCTCGATGGTCTTCAATTCGGTCGTGGAGCCTGAGCCAAGGCAGGTCTGGCAGGTTCGCCCACGCACCGTGCCAGTACCCTGACAGGTCGGACAGGTGACCGGTTCGCGCAAGTTGATCCGTTTGGTGACGCCCGTCAGGACTTCCCGTAGAGTGAGTTCGACCTCCGCCTCCAAATCCTCGCCGGGCACGGAGCTTCCCCGTGACCCGCCGGCGCGACCAGCGCCCCGGAAAAGATTTTCAAAGATATCCGAGAAGGCTTCGCTGTTGAAGTCGGCGCCGCCCCCCCCGGGTCCCGCTTGCTCCCAGCGGAAGCCTTGACCGCCGCCGCCCTGCTGGCGCGCCTTCTCATAGGCCTCGGCCTGCTCCCATTGGGCGCCGTATTGATCGTATTTCTTTCGTTTGTCCGGGTCGGAAAGGACTTCGTTGGCCTCGTTCAGTTCTTTGAACTTTTTTTCCATCTCGGCTTTCTTTGAACCGGAATGGAGGTCGGGATGGTATTGGCGGGCAAGCCGCCGATAGGATTTTTTGATGTCGTCGGCAGAGGCTGTACGAGGAAGACCAAGGACTTGATAGAAATCGCGTGGAGTCGTGGCCATGACTTAGAACGGTAATTCCGATTTCAGCAAAATCAACATCATTGCTTATCCCGCTACTTCTCGTTTCGCGCGGGCCATCAATTTGCAGTACGAGCAGATTTCTGCCGTGGTCGGTTGTCCGCAGGCGCTGCAGGGATGGAGCATGGCCTGGTCCCTTTCGGTCATGGCGGAGGGAGGGGCAGTCTTCCCACGTTGCTTCTCGAGAAACCCCCAGTAAAAATATTGCTTCGTTCCCGGGGACTCGGTTTCCAGCCGGTTGAGCACCTCCTTGTACAGAAGCGTGCGCGCACCCTGCGCCATCGGACATTCGTCGACGATGTACTCGATCCTATTCAGGACGCAATAGGCGGCCAGTTCCCGTTCGGACAGACGGTACAGCGGTTTGACCTTCTTTGCGAATCCCTCGACTGAAGCAGGGAGCGTCGGCGCTTGCTTTTCCAGATACTCCTCCTGCCAATGCAGGACGTTGCCGAGCAAGCGGGCGGCTTCATCGTCCAAGTTGTGGCCGGTCGCCATCACGTCATAATCCTGTTCGACTGCCGCGCGGTTGAATTGGTAGCGTTTGATGGTCCCGCATGTCGAGCAGGTAGGGCGATGAACCAACTGGGCGAGCTCCTTGATGCCGGCCCCCTCTTCCTGCTCCACGGTGTGTGTGCGTAAGGCCGCCCCGAGCGGAATGGCGACCGTGTCGGCAAAGTTGCGAACCATGTGATAGGAGCGTTCGGAATAGCCGCCGATCCCCAAGTGAACGTAGAACCCATCGGCTTTGTAGCCGAGCTTGAGCAGAATATCCCAGAGGGCAAGACTGTCCTTCCCCCCTGACACCGCCACGAGAATGCGGTCGTCTTTGCCGAACATCTTTTCGGACTTGATGCCTCGTACTACTTGGTCATGAACAAACGTCGTGAAGCAACCCTTGCAAAAGGCCGCATGGTGTCGGGGAATCTTAATGACCGCTTTGGTCTTACATTTCGTGCAGTTCATGCGTCGATGATACGGGCAGTTTCAGGACGATTGCAACGAGCAAACGTTCTCATCTGGCCGGTTCCGAGACATAACGGTTGAAACCACACTTTCTGTCATATGGCCGAGAGCATCCGAACTTCCCGCTGAGGGAAGGGAATCTCAATATGAGCCGTCTGGAACCGTTCGACGAGCATCTGGTTCAGCTCCCCTTGAATTTTCCCAAGGTCCGCAACCGGTACCCAGGGCTCGATTGAGATGGTGATTCCCGAATCTCCGAGTTGCGAAATGCCCACCGCGGGCCCGGGATCTTTGAGGACACCGGGATTCGAGTCCAAGATGGAGCGGACGAGCGCGAGCGTTTCCGTGAGGTTCGTGGAATAGGCCACGGTGACCGCGAGGTGTAATTGGCGAATGTGGCTGAAGTTGTGCAGGATTTCCCCCACAACCTTCCTGTTGGGGATGACCACCCGCGAACGATCGGGATGCACGAGCGTCGTAGTGAACAAGTCGATGGTGAGGACATCACCCTGCACGCCGAGCAGCGAAATATGTTCGCCCACCCGGTAAGGCTTGGTAAAGATAATGGAGAGGCCGGCAATGACGTTGCTCAAGACGCCTTGCAGCGCCAACCCCACGCCTAGTCCGGCAACGCCGATTCCGGCCAGTAACGGGGCGATTTGCACTCCCAACTGACCCAGCGCCGCCATCGTGGTAAAGACCAGAATCAGGACCTGGACGCCTTTGACCAGCAGCATGCGAATCGGCGGTTCCATATCGTGACGCTCGAGCCACCGGTGTGCGAAATTCCCGGCCCATCGAGCGACGAGCGCGCCCACCATAAAGACCAGGGCCGCCCCCAAGACTTGAAACCCGTATCGAATAACGTATTCGGTGATCAGATCCACTGTCGGCATGGAAACACCTCCCACCGTTGATGTGAGTTAGTTTTGCTCGAAAAAGTACTTGAAACTGATGTTGGGATAGATGGCGCGGATATCGTCCTGCCCCGCGACGGTGAACATCACGCCGATGGCGCCGACGAGCTTTGCGCCCGACTCATAACGTGCGAAGGTGTACTCGAGGCCGGGCTGGATCCCGACAAGCCAGAAGGCGGCCGGCGTCGTGTTGACAGCATGGCCATCGAGTCTGCTGCTGAACTGCTGCAGCGTCGCCAACTCCACGAGATAACCGAATCCTGTCTTCTGGTTGAGGACGTGCTCCAACGCTAGATGCGTGCTGAGCAAATCCCCTCCATAGACGGTCACGCCCGGTTCCGATCCCGATCCGGGAAAATTATAGGAATAGTACACATTACCCGTGATTCGAAACGGTTCGATATTTTTCCGAACGAGGATGCCCTCCGTCACGGCAACGGCGCCAAAGCGGCTCGAGGGTACGCGCGAGAGAGGAGTGAATCCACCCGGGATTTCCGGTGTGCCGAACCAGCGGTTTGTCGGGAGGGACAAGCGGCTATAGATGGCCACGGAAGGTTTCCACGTGTCGGGGTCCTGCACAATCGGCCGGTATTTGACGATGAGGTTGGTCGTGCCGATGCCCGACCCGGACGTTCGCCCATCAGGCTCCGGAGTGCTGGAGGTCCAGTAGACCGCAGAGACGCCTAGTCCTACCATCACATGGCGGGTGAGTCCATAGTACACGGTGACCGCCGGCATGACAGCATCCGGGCTGAATGGAGCGGCGACGCTTTGCGATGTCGTCGTGCGTTGAGACTCGCCGGAGCCGATCATACCTTGAATATAGGCCCGCACGAACCATTGTCCTTGACGAGTGACGTCCGCACTCGACGTGAAGGAGGTCCCGTGAGTCGGCGGATTCCAGCTTTGTCGGTATTTTGCCAATTCCTCGGCCGTCGGGACCCAGTCGAGTGCGGAGGCGTCCATCCTCTGAGTAAGGACACACATCATTACGAGCGTTGCACAGCCGGCGGCGAACCGCACGAGATTGAGAAGCATCGGGTGTACCAAACGATGATGAGAAACGGGCACGATTATACTTTGGCTTAAGGCACTACATGTGAACTTTGGCACTTAGAGTGTTTGTCCTACGAGCCGTATCATTCCTCATACACGAATACACGTCAGGCGAACATTTCCGGGGATGAGTCCCCCAGAAATCACAAGGTTGTGGCCATTCTGCGGTGACCGCTTCGGCATGCGGCTTGCCGCTAGTCTATTTTGGATACGTGCGACGTCCTTTCGAAAACCTTAACGTGGCGAAATAGATGCAAATCATGTCCTCCACCTTCCCGGTCAAGAAAGTTCTGCTCGGAAGAAATGCGCCTGGGCGAAAATATTTGGCCGGCTCCCTCTTGGCACTTGCGGCGTTTGCGATCCGCATGCTGCTCGATCAACGCAAGCAGGTCGAAGCGGAACTCAAGGCCATTGCGTGGCTGCTCCGCGAAGGGAGGAAGCCTTTTCAGGTGCCGAAACTCCAGCCTTACGGCAATTTGACCGAGCTCAACACGGAGCGGACCATCCTTCGCGCGGTCGGCAAAGATCTCCTTGTCAACGTCGCCAGTGATGCGCTGCATCTCATCGGGACTTCGGGATCGGTCTGCGAAAGGAATGGGGACTACGCCTCAAGTCTCGTCGCATCCGACTGGTGCCGATACCTGGACGAGGCATCGCGCGTTCGTTGTGGGACGAATGACAATAGCGCTGCCTTGGCGAGCGGCGACTGGCACTGTCGTGAATCATGCAAGGACGCCTCGTTTCGCGCAATGGAAACAGGCAATCCGGTCGACATGCCCTGCAAAGGGGGAATCAATCTGTATGCTGCACCGATTCAAGTCGACGGGGAAACGGTCGGAAGCATCACCATCGGCTATGGGGATCCGCCGAAGGACTATGAGCGATTGCTGGAGGTGGCCGAGCGCTACGGGGCCTCGTTGGAGAAGCTCCGAGAACTCAGTGCAAACATGCCGTCGCGTCCGCAATTCATCGTGTCAGTGGCGAAGGCACGGCTGCGAAGTGAGGCCATTTTGCTCGGTGAAATCATCAAACGTAAACGTACCGAGGAAGCCTTGGCCGATTTGACAAAACACTTGGAAGAACGAATTGGCGAGCGCACACAGCAGCTGCGTGCCTTGGCCACGGAGCTGAATCTCGCCGAGCAGCAAGAGAGGAAGCGGCTGGCTGTGGAACTGCACGATCACCTGCAACATCTGCTTGTGCTCGGAAAGATCAGGATCGGTCAAGGGAAGCGGCACGTCCAGAGTCCTGCGATGACCGAAATACTGAGACAAGTTGACGACGTGCTGTCGGACGCTCTCCGCTATACCAGAACGTTAGTGGCCGAACTCAGTCCCGCCGTGTTGAGGGATCATGGGCTGTCGGCCGCACTGAAATGGCTGGGCGAGTATATGCAGAAATTGTCGATGCGCGTGACGGTGACTGTGTCCGAAGAACGACAGGTCGTCTTGCCCGAAGATCAAGCGGTGCTGCTGTTCCAGTCGGTCAGGGAGCTTCTGATCAACGCCTCGAAATATGCGGGGACCGGCGAAGCCACCGTCGCGGTCGAATACGGCGGAGATCAATTGCGGATACAAGTGCGTGATCAAGGGGTCGGGTTCGACGTGAACGCCGCCGCTGCCGCCGCGCCGGCCGGAGCGGGCTCATCCAAATTTGGGCTGTTCAGCATCCGAGAGCGCATGGCGGCGCTGGAAGGATCGTTCGACATCCAATCCGCCCCCGGCGAGGGCGTCCTCGCGACGCTGACTTTGCCGCTGTTGAGAAGCAACTAATTTTGCTACTATGCGGCGGCATCATGCGATGGCGACGACCTTTATACGGGATCCTGTTGGCCGTTTCGGCCCTGGGTTGCACTTCGCCGACCGTCGGGTACGATTACGACCGCAGCGCGAATTTCGGCCGTTACCACACTTATGCGTGGGTCTCGCGCGCGCAAGAGGCGACGGGAGACCGGCGCCTGGACAGCTCACTGGTCGATGGGCGCATCCGCACGGCCATTGAGAGAGAACTTCGCCAAAAAGGATACCTTCCATCGTCTCAGGCCGGCGCTGACTTTGTGGTCGCCTACCATGCGGGCATGAAAGACATGCTGAAGGGCGCGTCCACGCAGAATTACATCGGCGATCGAGCGCACGGGACGTTTACCACGATCAGCGATATCCAGCCCTACCACGAAGGGACACTGACGATCGACATCGCCGATGGCAAGTCCCATCAATTGATTTGGCAGGCGTCGGCCAGGGCGGATGTGGATCAGAGTCTGGGCCCGGAGCAGCGGGATGCCAGGGTCAATGCTATTGTCCGGGCTATGATGTCCCAGTTTCCGCCGCAGTAAGTTGTAGAGCACGAGAGCATGAGGAAACCGAAGCTGGTGTTCCTGGCGCTGATGTGGGCAATCGCTGCCTGTGCGCCATTGCCCAAGATTGGGTACGACTTTGATCGCAGCGCGGATTTCAGCGCCTATCGTACGTATGCGTGGCTGTCGGGCGATCAAGAAAAGACGGGCGATCGCCGCGCCGACAGCAGTGCGGTGGATATGCGGGTCCGCATCGCCGTGGGAACGCAGCTACGCTTGAAAGGCTATCAAGCAGTACCTGAAGGAAAGCCGGATTTCTATGTGGCCTACCATGTCGGCCTCAAAGACAGCTCACCGGACATTTCGACGCAATATTATTCAGACGGCATGGCAGGCCATGCCTTCGTGCACTCGGCGGATACTCGTACGGCAGGCAAAGGGCCGCCCCAGACCAACGACCCTCCTTCCCATCTCACGGGCGCGCTGCTCATTGATGTCATCGATGCCGGTTCTCAAAAACTGGTGTGGCGTGGAACCGCCGCGGGAGAGGTCGATCCGGGACTGACGTCACAACAACGCGATGAGCGCACGAAAGCGATTGTTCACGAGATCTTGTCCCATTTCCCGCCCAAATAGACGTTGGCCCGGCAGCGGCAGCGTTCTTCTCTGAGCATCGGAGTCAAGGCGTGCCGCCTGAAATCACCGGCCTGATCTCGATCTGATCCTTGTCGTGCAGCATTTCGTCTTCGGTGATGAGTTCGTCCCCGCGGATCACCAAGTGCGCTTCCACTACGAGGTTGAGCTCGCGCAGCACGTCCTTCGCCCGCTTGGGGCCCTTGACATCCACGGTTCTTGGAGGGTGACTGAGTTGAACCTGCATGGGTCGGATGATACGGCTCGTCATTCACGAATTGCAAACTGACAGAATGCGGCTGATGGTCATGTGCCGGACGAGGACCGGCTCCTGATGTCCTCGAGCACCTTCAGAATATCAGCCGGCCGGGGCGGGCAGCCTGGGATGCGGACATCGACGGGAATATGGCGGTCCACCGGTCCCGTCACGGCGTAACTTCCTCTGAACACGCCGCAATTGATCGCGCAGTCACCCAAGGCAATCACGAGTTTCGGATCAGGGGTCTGTTTGTAGACGTCCTTCAGGGCCCGCTCCATATTGACCGTGACCGGTCCTGTCACGACGAGTGCATCCGCATGGCGGGGCGAAGCCGCGATGTGAACGCCGAACCGCTCAACGTCATATACCGGATTCGTCAGAGCGTTCATCTCCATCTCGCAGGCATTGCAGGAACCGGTATCTACCTCCCGGATCGCGAGAGATCGTTTGAAGGGCAAGGCCTTTTCATGCGTCTCCGGCGTCAAGGAGGCGCAAGATGGCACAGGTTCAGGATGTTGCCCCGTCACGAGTCCGGTCTTCAGGCTCTTCTTCAAAATACGAAACATAGGCGCGTCTCCTCAAAGATCGTTGCCGGCGTATGACAAATTGAAACTCTTATTGATCAGCGGAAAGTCCGGGACAATATTTCCCACCACGGCCCATTGGATCGCCGGCCAATTGACGAACGACGCGTCGCGCACCTTGCAACGATGGATTCGACCGTTCTCTCCGGCCATGACGAAATAGAGGATTTCCCCTCGCCAGCCTTCCACCGCCGAAAGGGCCCATTCTCCCGGGTACGGCCGATGATGATCCGAGGCCGCCACCAGGGGGCTTTGCGGAATCGTGCTGTGAATCTCACGGATCAGGCGGATCGATTCATGGATCTCGTCCATGCGCACCCGTACGCGTGCACGCACATCGCCATAACGATAGCAGGCGACCTTGATCGCCAATTCGTCATAGGCGGCGAAGGGGCGGTCTCTCCGGACATCCTGGTCCATGCCTGAGGCCCGTCCGACCACCCCGACCACGCCGTGGTCCCACGCCGTGCGTTCGGCGAGGAGGCCGGTCGTTTCCAGCCGGTCGGTGAGCGAGGCGTTCGCAAAGATGATGGATTCCAGCTCGGCAAAATCCCGCTCCATCGCATTGAGTACATCGACCAGTTCGCTCCGTCGGATGGCCGACACGTCGTTCGTGACGCCGCCGACGACCAACGCGCCCCGGAGAAACCTCGACCCGGTCAATTGGTCGTTGAGCTGCATCACCTGTTCCTTCATCCGGCTGCAATGGGCGTGAGCCAGCGTATAGGCGGTATCGTTGCAGATGGCTCCGACGTCTCCGAGATGATTGTGAAGCCGCTCCAGTTCGAGAAAGAGCGAACGGAGGTAGCGCGCACGTCTCGGGACCTCGAGGTGCAAAAGTCGTTCCGCGGCCTCGCAGTAGGCCAGCCCATGGCCGAAGGTGGTGTCCCCGGAGACCCGTTCGGCCAGCGGAAGCGCGGTGGTCAGGGTCTGTTGCTCGAACAGCTTTTCGATGCCACGGTGCTTCCAAAAGTGCCGGATTTCGAGCTGCATGATCGGCTCGCCGGCGACTGAGAATCGGAAATGGCCGGACTCGATGACGCCGGCATGAATCGGGCCGACCGGGACTTCGAAGACGCCTTCGCCCTCGATGTGACGAAACCGGTACTCACCCTGCTGCCGGCCGATCGTTTTATCCCACAAGAACTCTTTCATCAATGGATGGGTCCCCTTAGGCCAGTGCTCGTGGCGAACCAGGCGGCGGAGATCAGGATGGCCGTGCGGGATCAACCCGAACAGATCCCGGATTTCCCTCTCATACCATTGCGCCGCATGGACGGACGGCGTAATCGAGGTGAAGAGATGGTCTTGTCCGACAACTTCGACCGTGAGCAGCACCCAGTCCTTGTCCAAGCTAAACAGATACTGAATCTCGTATTTCTCTTCAAACGGGCGGCAATCGACGGCGAACAGCAGCGCGAGGCGGCCCTGCAGCTTCTCATGAAGAAATCGGGCAAGCTCAGGAAGCCGGTTCTTGTCCACGCGAAACTGCACCAGGTGGTCGGATGAGCGTTCCGCGATCAAGTCGGGAAAGGCCGACTGTATCCGTCGCGCGGCCGATGTTCGTTCAGTCACCGTTTCCTCTCAACGGCTCAGTAACAAGGCGGACGCCATTTCAACGAAGTGTCGCAACGACGCCGGCAGGGCCAGGCCGAATCCGGCGAGCATCGTGCCCAGCAGAATGATTGGAACGTGGCCCACGGACCAGCGTTCGCCGGGGACAACGTCTTTCGGTGCAGGACCCCAGACCATGCCGGTGATCCGATAAAGAAAGCCGGCGAACGCTACGACACTGCAGAGCAAGAGAATCACGACGGGAATTCTTGTGCCAGGCTGGGTCCACTCATCCGGAAGGCCGGATGAGCTCAAGGCCGTGATGATCTGCATCTCGCTGGTAAACAGCGCAAAGGGCGGGAGCGCCGTGAGGGCCAATCCGGAAATCAGCAGCGCCAGGGCCGACCAGGGCAGCACGGTCGTGAGGCCCCGGACCTGGTCAATCTCCACGGTCTTAAATCGTCGATGGATATTGCCGGCCGCGAAGAACGCGAGCGATTTGGCAAAGGCATGATTGACCAGATGGAACAATCCACCAAACGTTCCAAGCGGTCCGCCGACTCCGAATCCCACCATCGCCAAACCCATGTGCTCAATGCTGGAATAGGCAAACAGCCGTTTATAGTTGTGTTGCAAGAGGATGAAAAAGGCGGCGAGCGCAAACGAGATGAGCCCGAACAGTGCCAGGAGGCCGCCGGTGAAATCAGGAGACAAGGCCTGGTCGGCGATCCCGCGGCATCGGAGAATCGCATACACCGCGACCGTTTCCAGCACGCCTGCGAGCATGGCCGCGACCGGAGCGGGCGCTTCCGTGTAGGCGTCGGGAAGCCAGCTGTGCATCGGCACGAGGCCGACCTTCGTCCCGTACCCCACAAAGAGGAAGACAAAGGCGAGTTTCAGAATGTGAGGATCAAGTTGGGCCGCCACCTGCTGGAGTTGGGTGATATTGAGCGCGGAGCTGACGTCGCCCAGCACGCGAAGAGAGGAATAATACATCAGCACGACACCGAACAGTGCGAGGGAAATGCCGACCGAGCAGAGAATCAAGTATTTCCACCCCGCTTCCAATGATTCCCGGCGCCGCCAGAACGCGATGAGAAATGTCGTGGCCAGCGTGGTGGCCTCGATCGCCACCCATTGCACGCCCAAGCTGTTGGCGACGGTCGCTAGGACCATGGCAAGGATGAACATGTGAAACAGAAAAAAGAAGAGACTCAGCCGCTTGGGCGCAATGACGCCGCGCGCCACCTGCTCATCCATGTACGAGCGCATGTACAGCGAACAGGCGAGGCCGACGGTGCCGATAATGAACAGAATGACCGATGACAGCGCGTCGATATAGACGATCTCGGCGAAGGCCGTGACCGACCCTTGCAAAAACACGGCTCGCGCGACGACCGCTTCTGCGCCGACCAACGTGCCGATACTGATGAGATTGATGACGTGCAGCCAGCGTGAGCTGTTGATGAGCAGGCTCAGGCATCCGGCCGTCAACGGCGGAAGCAGCAGCAGCCCGACAGCGATCATGACCGTGGATTCCATCATTCCTTCAACTCACTTAGATGGACGGTATCGACGCTGTCGAAGGCGTCCTGCAGGCGGTTCGTATAGATGCCTGCGATCAGGGCCGCCACCAGCACGTCGAAGAATACGCCCAGCTCGACGATCAACGGCATGCCGTACGTGGCGGCCGTGGCCCCCAGGAAGAGGCCGTTCTCCATGACGAGAAACGCGATCAACTGTGTGACGGCCTTTTGCCGGGAGATCATCGTGAAAAATCCGATCAGCACGATGGCCAAGGCAATGGCCAGTGAGTCGCGTGTCAACAGATGTCCAAACGGGATGATCGGTTGGGTAATGAAGAAGGCGATCATGACCAGCGCCCCGCAGATCAGCAGGCTGGCCGGCACGTTGATCTTCATCACCAACTCGCGAGTTACGTTGAGCCGTTCGATGACGCCTTTCAGGACGCGGGGAATCACGATGACCTTCACGACCACCGTCAAAGCCGCGGCGATGTAAATGTGGCGGCTTCCCGTGAGGAACGCCACCAGTGCCGCGGTCATGGCTAAAAACAGCGACTGCAGTGCGAAGAGGTCCACGCAGGCCGACAGCCGGCGCTGCGCCACGATGGCAAAGCAGGTCAGGAGTAGCATGGCCGAGCTAAAGTCGACGATTTGTGTTGCGACATGCGGGGTCAGCCAGGACACGGTCAGCCTCGCAAAATGTAAAAGAACAGCAGTCCAAGCAAGGCCAGAATGAAGGCCACACCAAGCAGATCAGTGATGCGAAAGAGACGCAGCTTGGCGAACATACATTCGATGGTCCCGATCAACACGGCCAGGCCGGCGACCTTGGCCACGTACACGGTCAGTCCGATCGACAGCGCCGCCGGGGTCACGCTCGTCGCAATGCCCCATGGCACGAAGACATTCGCAATGAGCGTGAGGAACACGAGCAGTTTGATGCCGGAGGCCCACTCCACCAGCGCCAAATAGCGGCCCGAATATTCCAGCACCATCGCTTCATGGATCATCGTCAGTTCGAGATGGGTCGCCGGATTGTCCACCGGCACCCGGCCGGTTTCGGCGAGTGCCACGATGAACAGGGCGGCCAATGCCATCACGTGAGAAGCCGGGTCAGTCACGATCCCTTCCAAGAGAGCGGTCCTGTGGACGATCGTGCTGAGATTGGTCGATCCGGCGGTCAAGGCGATGGCGAAGATGGCCATGATCATCGCCGGTTCGGTCAGCGAGGCCACGATCGACTCCCGGCTGCTGCCCATGCCGCCGAATGGTGACCCGGCGTCAAGGCCCGCCAATATGAGAAAGAACGTGCCCAAGGCGAGCAAATAGACGAAGGCGATGATGTTGCCTGCAAAGTTCAACGGCATCTGCGAGGCGAAGACCGGCACGAGCAGCCCCGCCGTCATCGTCGAAGCAAAGACGATGTAGGGGGTGGCCGTGAAGATCCATGACGTCGTCGTGGAGACGACCGGTTGCTTGCAGAACAGCTTCCTGAGGTCGGCATACGGTTGAAAGATGGCGGCGCCCCGGCGGCATTGGAACCGCGCTTTCACCTTTCGAATGAGACCGACGATCGCGGGTGAAAGAGCAATGAGGACGATGGCCTGAGCCAGCGTGAGTACGATCGCTTGGAAGATCGACTGGCCTGCGATCATGACACTCCGTTACAGCGCCACCAACAACAGCAGGACCAACGTCACGAACATATAGGCCAGATAGAGATGAAGACTTCCTGCCTGGACGATTCTCAGCCGGTCGGCCAATCCGGACATGAACGTGATGACAGGGTCATAGAGGTACTTCTGAAACACCGGTTCGATGTGAAACTCGAAGCGCCGCCGCTTGGCGAAGTACCGCGACTCTTCCAAAAATTCGGTTTCGAGCTTGACCGTCGGCTGATAGATCGTGCTGAAGACGCGTTTGATCGGCTGCACGAATCCGGTCGCGCTGTACTCCATGCGAGGGGTCAGATTGAGACCGCATGCCCAGGTTTTGCCGTATCGATAGGGACGGGTTCCGCTGTAGAGCGCGACCAGGGCAAGCCCCAATGCGGCCGTTGCCGCCAGGACGAAACCAAGGACCGGGGAGGAGAGGCTCGAAAACTCGACGTTGACCGGTGCCAAGGCCCATCCGCCGAGCGCTACCATCCTGTCGGCGATCGAAGTGCCGATCATTGAAGCGGTCACGCGGTCCATCATAGGAACCGCCAGCATGGGGGCCAGGCCGAGCGCGATACAGCTGGCAGCCAGGAAAGCCATCCCAATACGCATGGGCCAAGGCACCTCTTCGGCGTGTTTGGCGTGGGAACTACGCGGGAGGGCCAAGAAGGAGATGCCGAACGCCTTGGCGAAACAGGTCAGGGCAAGTACGCCCGTGAGCGCCAACATTGCCGCCGCAATCGGGAGCATGAGCTTCATCAATAGCGACGGCATCTCGTAGCTCAGGAAGAGGCTTTGGAAGATGAGCCATTCGCTGATGAAGCCGTTGGTGGGCGGCAAGGCGGCAATCGACACGGCACCGATGAGAAAGAAGGCGCCGGTCCAGGGCATACGACGCAGTAGGCCTCCATATTCCTCCATATTGCGGGTGTGGGTGGCATAGAGCAGTGATCCCGCGCCGAAAAACAGCAGCGCCTTAAAGATCGCATGATTGAGCGTGTGGTACAGCCCGGCGATCAATCCGAGGGCCGCCAATTGCTCGAGGCCATAGCTGTGAAAAATCATCCCTGCCCCGATGCCGAGCAGAATGATCCCGATGTTCTCCACGCTGTGATAGGCCAGTAGGCTCTTGAGGTCATGCTCCATGAGCGCGTACATCACGCCGAGGAGCGCCGACACGGCGCCAAGGGCAAGAACCACGAACCCCCACCACCACGGGAAGTGCCCGCCGAAAAAATCGAAGTACACTCTGATCAACCCATAGATGGCGGTCTTGATCATGACCCCCGACATGAGCGCCGAAATATGCGATGGGGCGGCGGGATGGGCATACGGCAGCCACACGTGCAGCGGCACGATGCCCGCCTTGGTACCGAACCCGATCAGCGCCGTCAGAAAGGCCATCGTTCTCATGCCGTCAGAGAAGGCCTGATCCGGCCGACGAAAACCCTCGAACGAAAACGAGCCACTGCCTTGGAAGAGCAGGAGGAATGTCAGGACAATGAAGGCGGTCCCGACGTGGGTCATGATCAGATAGAACAAGCCGGCGTAGCGCACGTCGCTCTTCTCATGCTCCGTCACGACGAGGAAATAGGAGAACAACGACATCAACTCCCACACGAGCAGGAAGAAAAATCCATTGTCGGCGATGACCACCAACGTCATGGACAGCAGGAACCCATTGAAGAGGGACCCGAGCAGCGAAATCGGAACCCGCCCATAGAATTCCGTCACGTAGCCGAGCGCATAGACGGACGCAGCCAGGCCGACCGACGAAATCGTGAGGAGAAAGAACGACGCGAGGGGGTCGAGCCGGATGGCGAACGTCAACAGAGGCAGCGTCGAGGGCACAGACGTCGTAAATGGTTCCCCTGCGAAAAGGCCTATGGTGCCGAGGCAAATCCCTGCCACGCCTGCAAAACCCGCGAGGCCGTGCGCAAGGGTGTTTTGCAGCCTCGGTCGAGAGGGCACACAGAGAGGAAGAAGCAGTCCGACCGCATAACCGGCAAGAGTCAAAAGGAGCAGAATGGCCATATGCTGGTGAATGGCCTACCGTTCCTGGCGAATGAGGGTGGGAACGATCTGACTCTGGACTTCATCCGTGACGGCGAACCGCGTGTACGGACGGTCGACCATTTGATTGGCATAGAGCCGTCCGACCGGCGCCGGAATATCGACGTCCACGGATGTCTGTCCTTTGGGTGCGATCGTAATCAGCTGTTCTCTCGCGCCTCCGATGTAGGGATGCCAGACGATGAGCTTGTATGTGCCGGGCGGGATGTCCCCGATCTCGAAACGTCCGTTTTGATCGGTCGTGGCATAGTAAGGATTTTCCATCGCCAATCCCCAACTTTCCATGTAGGCGTGGAAACCGCACTGCATCACGAATACCCGGCGGCCCTTCGACATACCCACCAGCTGCTTCATCGGCTCTCCTGCCAGGTGATTGTGGTACATGGCCGCGTCGCTGCGGTCTTTGAGATCGCGCGGGTGTTGCGGATTCATCGGCAGCGGCACGTTAAATAGGACCCGTGCGCCGAGCTGAGAACTTTCGTAAGCTTGGATATCGTGCATGACCGGATCCATGTTCACGACGACGACATTCTCCTTTTCCCGAACGATGGTCGTGAACGGGACGAAGCGGCAATCTCGGGCTTCAAT
>Ga0310810_10004214_pt1 | contig 15856 bp, 14 predicted proteins | sample NCmetagenome_FD_207641 | JGI IMG/M metagenome (GOLD analysis project Ga0310810, IMG submission 207641) | Soil microbial communities from experimental microcosm in Duke University, North Carolina, United States - NC | ecosystem: Engineered > Artificial ecosystem > Soil microcosm > Unclassified ...
GCCACCGCGCCCATCATGGCATCCGAGCCGATCACGACGAGGCGATCGACCGAATGGAGGGACAGATCGGGCTCGGCCTCCTCGGCCGGTACGGCATTCGCGCCAGGGTTGAAATCTCCCCGGCCGTAGGCCGCGATCGCATCGACAATATTCCCCACGAACGATTTATCCTGCACGCGGCCGGGCGTGAATCCGGGTGCTTCATCACAGCACCACACTACGATGTCGGCAGCCTTCTCGATCTCCTCCACCTTGTAGCGGTCGATAATCTTTTTATAGCCGGCGAAGTAGATGGTGCGCGAACCCTGCACGCGGAGTTGCTGGCCGATCGAAAACAGCACCGCATTGCCCAGGCCGCCGCCGATCAGCAAGACAGTTTCCTGAGCGGGGGTTTCGGTCGGAGTGCCCGTGGGGCCCATCAGGATCAGTGGCTCGCCGGGCTTGAGCACCGCGCACAGATCCGACGATCCGCCCATTTCGAGCACGATGGTCGAAAGCAGGCCTTTCTCCCGATCGACGGACGCGCCGGTGAGCGCTAATCCTTCCATCCCGAGAACGGTTCCGCTGACGCGCGGAGCCAGCGATTCGTAGTTCTGCAGACGATAGAATTGTCCCGGCTGGAAGGCGCGAGCCGCGGTGGGAGCTTGCGCGATCACTTCGACGATGTTGGGCGTCAGCCGGATGACTTCTTTCACCACGGCGCGCAGTTCGTAGTTCAGCTTCTTGAGCAGTTCCGCAGGCCGCGGCGCGGAAGGCGGTCGCCGGACCAGCAGCCGCGACACCACTGGATAGCCCTGCTTGGCGCTGGCCATGGCCTTGACGACGTTGCCCGCGAAGGAAGGATGCAGGTCGCCGAAGAAGCTGATCCCGCGCTGGTCCTGGCGGATCGACATGAGCACCGAAACTTGCGCAGGCTTCGCGACACGCTCGGGTTTCACCGGCTGGCCGTCTTCGCCCACCGCCTGGAACCATTTGCCGTCCAGGAACACGTTGTGCTGGTCTTCGCGTCCGAGTACGGTGTTGGGCTGCGTTCCGGCCGCCACCAGAATCGACTTGGCGGGCATACGTACTGCGTCGCCGGAGGCAGCTTTGAGGTGCAACGCCGCGGCGTGGCCGTACTGATCGAGCTCGACTTCCTGCGGCGTCAACGATTCCGCGAAGCGGATGCCTTCCTCCAGCGCCAAGGCGACTTCCTCGTGATTCAGCGTATAGCTGGGCGCATCGATCAAGCGGCGGCGGTAGGCGATGGTGACCCCGCCCCAGGTGTTGAGCAGGGGGGCAAGCCTGGGGGCCCGGCCTTCGCGAGCGGCCAGGGCACGTTCGGCACGAATGGCGTACGCGTGCGCCAGAAACTCGCCGGCGGTTTCGGATTCTTCGGCGCTCCAGCCGGCTCGCACTTCAGCCTCACCTTTTTCCGACACCAGCGTTTCGTAGCGCTCCAGAAACTTCTCGACTTGCACGGTGTAATACGCCAGCGATTCCGTGGCAGTATCGATGGCGGTCAGGCCGCCGCCGATCACGACAATCGGCAGACGTAGCTGGAGATTGGCGACCGAGTTAGTCTTGGCCGCGCCCGTGAGCTGCAGCGCCATCAGGAAATCGGACGCCTGACGAACTCCGCGAGCGAGCCCGTTCTTCATGGGGATCACCGTGGGCCGGCCCGCGCCCGCGCAGAGCGCCACATGATCGAAACCCAGCTCGAAGGCGGTATCGATCGTGAGGGTACCTCCAAAACGTACGCCGCCGAACATGCTGAACTGCGCGCGGCGTTCCAGCAGCAGCCGGATCAGCTTGAGGAAATTCTTATTCCAGCGGACGGTGATCCCGTACTCGGCCACGCCGCCGAAGCCCGCCATCACGCGGTTGTCGAGCGATTCGTACAGCTCGTTGACGTCGTGTATCGGACGGAAGGGGACGCGATCGCCGCGCACGGTTACTCCGGCAACATCTTCGGGAAGCGGTTCGATTTTCAACCCATCGATTCCGACTACCGTGTGCCCGTCGTTCATCAGGTGGTGCGACAGCGTGAATCCCGCGGGACCCAAGCCGACCACAAGAACCTTGTATCCCGAGTCCGGCCGCGGAATCGGGCGCGCGAAGTTCAGCGGATTCCAGCGCGTCAGGAGGCTATAGATCTCGAAACCCCAGGGCAGCTCCAGCACGTCTTTGAGCGCGCGCGTTTCCACCTGCGGAATGTCCACCGGATCCTGCTTCTGGAAGATGCAGGACTTCATGCAGTCATTGCAGATGCGGTGGCCCGTGCCCGCCGCCATGGGGTTATCGATGGTGACGATCGCCAACGCTCCGACGGTGTTCCCCTCCTGCTTGACCAGGTTCATCTCGGAGATTTTTTCTTCGAGCGGGCAGCCTGCCAAAGTAGTGCCGAAGACTGTGGACTTGAACGATCCGTCTTTTTCCTTGAGGCCCGTCGAGCAACTGTCCTTACCCTGGTTGTGGCACTTGATGCAGTAGTTGGCCTGATCGAGCGCGGCGTTCAGGTTCATTCCGGCATCGGTCAGCTTGAATCCCTCGCGATGCCGCCAATGGTGCTCAGGAAGCGCCAGCTTTGTGACCCCGTTGTTCTGTAAAGTCTCGACCGGGATCAGATTCGTCATGTCGAGCTTGTGGGGAACGCGGAACAGCACTCCCCGATGGTGTTTTTCGATCCCTGCCGGGCAAAGCGCGGCCCACGCGGCATACTGCGCCGCCATCTGGAGCTGTGACTCGTGTTCCTTCTCGGCATCCGGTCCATCCAGCCAGCGCGAGACGTGTTCGACGAAGCTCGCTTCCGTTAGCGGCTCGTTGAAAAGCGCTTCGAGCTCGGCGGCGACGGCCAGGCCGTTGATAGCGCTGGCCTGCTCTTTCGTGACACCGCTGATGGCTTTCTTCTGAACGAACCGGCGCTTCAGCGCGTAGATGGGCGCCAGGCTGTGGTGTTTGGCCTGGAGCTCGCGCAGATCGGCGGATATGCCGAATAGCTCACCGATGAAATCTTCGACGTGCGGAGCCAGTTCAACAATGAGATCGGACTGCTGCTTGCGTGTCAGCTCGGCAGGGTTCTCTCTCGCTGCTAGTAAACGCTGCAGTAAAGCGGGGTTAACCGCTTGAATATGCTGCCGGAACTTCGCGTCCAGGCGCAGCAGGCCTTCCTGCCGGTAAAGGTCTTCAAACGAGAGCCCAAACTTGAGATCGAGCTGATCAGAACTGGTGTGCATCTGGAAATTCAACGAGCCAGGAAAAGAGGGCTTGTGAGCCTTATGATATCAACTGTGTTAAATCAGGCTCGCAAAAAAAAACTTTTTTGGGAACAAACAACCGGGGCGTCTCGTCCGTCTATATAACAAAGCAGCACGCCTCCGCGCGGTTTCCTTGCCCCCCAACACAAGCCTCCGCGCGGGGGTTCTATTCCTTAAGACCAAGTATACATTGCGTTCCGAAAACGGTCAGTCTGGACAGTTGAGGCTGCTGGAGAAGGGGACAGCGCTAAAGCGCTTTCATCCAAGACTGCTCTGTCCCCTTTTTTCACGAGCTAAGCCCGGAACTCCACCACGCGGGCGACCTTCACCGCCTGGTTCTCGAGCAATTGCTGGAGAACGGATTCGGGAACCTGACCATCGGTCTCCACAATCGCCAGCGCCTGGCGGACTTGTGCCGGTTTGGACGCCTGGTCCTGGCGGCCCAGCGAAAAGTTGGCGATGTTGATGCCGTTCTTGCCCAGCACGGAGCCGATCCAACCAATGACTCCCGGGACATCCTCGTTCTTTAAGAACAACAGGTGGCCCGCCAGGGACACCTCGCATGCGATCCCGTCCACCTGCGTCAGCCGCGGACGATCGAAGGCCACCACGCCCTCGACGGTAGTCACGCCCGTGTCGGTTTCGAGATCGAGACTCACCGAATCGGCGCGGCCGGAGCGCGGGTCGTGACGCTCGGCATAAGTTAAGCCGCGGTCCGCTGCGATCTTCAACGCATTCACCACATTAGCGGTCTGTTCCAGCGACCGGCTCAGCACGCCCGCCATGCCCGCGTTGCGAATCAGCGCGGTATTCTGCTCGGCGATCTTTCCGCGATACGTTAGGCGCACGGAGAACGGGTTGCCGCTGGCGATATTGGCCGCGAAGGTCCCCAGACGCTGGGCCAGTGTCGCGTACGGACCCACCGCGCGATACTGCTCGGCAGTCATGGCCGGCACGTTCACCGCGTTGAGCGCGACACCGCGTTGCAGATATTCGACGACCTGCTCGACAATGCGCACGCCGACAATCTCTTGCGCTTCTTCCGTGGAACCGCCGATATGCGGCGTTGCCAGCACGGTCTCCAGTGCGAGCAATGGATCGCCGGCCGGAGGCGGCTCGGTCTCAAACACGTCCAGCGCGGCGCCGGCCACTTTACCGGACTGAATCGCGCGGGCCAGCGCCTCGCCGTTCACCAGCTCGCCGCGGGCGCAGTTGACGATCCGCACGCCGTCCTTCATCTTGGCAAAGGCGGCGTCATTCAGCATCCCATTGGTCTCTTTGGTCAGCGCGACGTGCACGGTGATGTAATCGCTCTGAGCGTACAGGCCGTCCAGGCTGACAAGCGATACACCGAGGTCGGCGGCGCTCTGCGAGTTCACGTACGGGTCGCTGGCGAGGATCTTCATTTCGAAACCGCGGGCGCGCCGCACTACTTCCTGTCCGATGCTGCCCAGACCCAGAATCCCGAGTGTCTTGCCGCGCAGCTCATTGCCCATGAACTTCTTCTTTTCCCACTTGCCCGCCTTGGTGGAGACTACGGCTTGGGGAATGGACCGCGCCATGCTGAGCATCATCCCGAGGGTGTGTTCCGCCACCGACACGGCGTTGCCGCCGGGAGTGTTCATCACGAGAACGCCCGCAGCAGTCGCGGCGGGAAGATCGACGTTATCGACGCCTACGCCCGCTCGTCCGATCACTTTCAGCTGGGGTGCTTTCGCCAGCACTTCGCTGTTGACTTTCACCGCGCTCCGCACGAAGAGCGCTTCGGCATCCGCCAGGTGCTGCGCGTATTCTTTCGGGTTCGAAACGATCACGTCCCAGCCTGGCTGGGCCTTCAATAACTCAATTCCCGCCGCCGCGAGCGGCTCGGCTACAAGTATTTTCATGTGGGTTGATTCGCTGGACTACGCGTTGACCGTTTCTTTTTTGGCGATGGCACGTTCCGCGTAGACGCGCTGCACGGCCGCGACGCCTTTGCCGAGCTCCACGGGCACTCCATTCGCGTGCAGGATCAGCTCAAGTTCGGCCACCATGGCGAACAGATCAGGAAAATCGAAGTAGCCCAGGTGCGCGATGCGGAAAATCTGCCCTTTCATCGAGCCCTGTCCGTTGGCGATGATCGATCCGAAACGGCTCTTGAATTCCTTGACGATGATGCCGGAGTCCATCCCCTTGGGAGCTTTGATCGAGGTGACCGAAGATCCTGGACTCTCGGCCGCGAATAACTCGAGCCCCAGCGCGCCGCACGCCATGCGCGTCGCGTAGGCCAGTTGCTGCGCATTGTCCACCAGCTTGGCCATGGTGAGCTTCTTGATATAGTTCAGCGCTTCCGCCAGCGCGAGCATCAGCGCCGTATTCGGCGTCCAGGCCGATTCGCCGCCCGCCGCCATTTTCCTTTCTTTCTTGAGGCTGAAATAATAGCGCGGCAGCTTGGCGCTATCCATAAACGCCCAGGCCTTCGGGCCGATCGCCATAAACGCCAGTCCCGGCGGGATCATAAATGCTTTCTGCGATCCGCCGATGCAGATATCGATTCCCCAGCCGTCGATGTCGAGCGGCATGGTGCCCAGGCCGGTGATGGCATCGACGACGAAAATCGCGCCGGTCTTCTTGATGGCCTCGCCCATCGCGCGCACATCGTGCACTGCGCCGGTGGAGGTTTCCGACGCCTGCACAAACACACCCTTCGTGTCGGGATTCGCGGCCAGCGCCTGCGCCACGGTTTCCGCTTTGACCGCCTGTCCATACGGCGCTTCCAGGACCACGGCATTCAGCCCGTAAGCCTTGGCAATCTCGACCCAGCGTTCGCCGAATTTTCCCGCGGTGCAAACAATCACGCGGTCGCCCGGCGAAAAACAATTGGAGACCGACGCATCCATGGCGCCAGTGCCCGACGCGACCAGCACCAGCACGTCGTGCGAGGTGCCCAGCACTTCCTTGAGATCGGCTAAAACCCGGCTGTAGAGGTCGCGGAAATCTTGCGTTCGATGGTGCAAATCGGCATCCATCATCGCGTGCAGGGCTTTCGGATAGAGCGGGGTCGGCCCCGGAGTTAACAGGCGTTGCTTTTTAATATGCATGGGGATTGGACTACTTTTTCAGCATAGCATCGCGTAGACTGAGGGAATTATGGCGTTGATAGATAAGGTCCAACAGGATATGGTGGCCGCGATGAAGGCTCACGAGGCGACGCGCCTGGACGCACTACGCATGCTCAAAACCGCGCTCATGAAGTACAAAGTGGACAACATGAAGGAGCTCGACGAGCAGAGTGAGCTGCAGATCCTGAACATGCTGGTCAAACAGCGCCGCGAATCGGCCGACATGTTTCGCAAAGGAAACCGTCCGGAGCTCGCCGATAAGGAAGAAGCCGAGCTGAAGCTGATCGAATCCTATATGCCCTCCGCGCCAACGGAGGCAGAGATCGATGCTGCCATCGCTTCCGCGCTGGCTGAAAACGCCGGGGCGTCGATCAAACAGATGGGCGTGGTGATGAAAGCCGCGCAGGCTAAGCTGGCCGGCAAGCGCATCGACGGCAAGGCGCTCAGCGAACGCGTGCGCGCGAAATTGAGTTGACTCCGCTGCTTCAAACCGTGACCATCGCGCAAGCCGCTCTTCTGGCGGCGATTGGCGAGGCTCTGCTCACGTCGTATTACGCGGCCACATTCCGAATTCTCAACGTACCCCCCAACTATCTGCCCATTGCCCTTGGCCCGATCATCTCGAGCATCGTCTGGGCAGGATACTTCTTCATCCTGTCTCGCGAGCGTAGCGGCCGCTTGACTCGCGTGCCTTTGCGCACCGCGACCTGGATCACGCTGTTCTTCGGACTCGCCTTGCCGATCGCAGTTGTGACTATTCCCGGGGAATTGAGCATGCTTTCCTGGACGCCACTCGGCTACTTTCACCGCCTCGCCGGCTGGTTGCTATCGATAGGATGGGTGCTGTTACTTCTCGGCCTGGCTTTCGCGCCGGATCGCCCGTGGACGCGCCGCGTTGTTCTCGCACTCCTGATTCTTTCCGCGCCTTCGGCGATCGAGGAAGCTTATAACGGGACATGGAATAACCACGGCATGCTCTTTTGGAACGACTACCCGCTGGAGGCGTTGTGGCGCGTGATCGTGATCCCGGCCATCCTGATCTTTTACTCTCTTTCGCGAATCCTTTTCCTGTGGACCCTCTGGAGAAAACCCCAGGGGCGATATCCCATCGAGACGCTCTCCGCGCACCTCGCCCCCTAAGAATCTCTCTCGCCTGAAAACCGGCTTGACTCGAAGCGCGCCCTGGGTATTAAATTAGTTCACTAGAATTCCTATGAGTTCTCTTGCCACACAAACGTGTATCGCGCCGCTAGCGAAGGATGAAGTTCTGGGCGCGGTGGCCCATGAGTTGCGCCAGCCGCTCTCGAACATTGAGGCCATCGCGTACTACCTGAGCATGGTGCTGCCTCAGGGCGACGCGAAGATTCAAGCGCAGCTCGCTCGCATCCGGGAGTTGGTGGAGCAGTCCAGCTGGATTCTATCGAGCGGCCTGCGTTTAGCGGGATCCTCACCTTCCGCGCAGCCGGTTGCGATCGATTTAGAGGAGTTGATCACCGAGTCTGTTTCCTGCTCCCCGTCGGCTGCGGCGGACGTGCATCTTGCGCTCCGTGGGGATTTGCCGCGGGTGCACATGGACCCGCGCGACGGCCGGGAACTGGTGAACACCCTCCTGATACTGTTCCGCACCCTGGCCGCCGGCGCCGGTTCTGTCACGGTGACAACTTCCGCGCGCCCTGAGGGCGGCGTGCGGCTTGAGATCCACGCGTCCGGAGAACACCCCCGGGGGATATCCGGCGCCGGTTCGGAATTGGCCTTAGAGAGCGTGAGCCGCATCGCCGAAGCAAACGGCGGAACATTCGAAATGCACTGCGGCGTCCTCGATTCTGGCAACCCCGCGGGTGGGATTCGCGGGCGCCTGATGTTACCATGAGGGTTTCCCCTCGCGGTAACTTCAAATGGTGCGTGCAGTCCCCGATATCTTAGCCCGCATTGTCGAATACAAGCGCTTCGAGCTGGCGCGCGATGCTGCCCGGCGTGGCGAGCTGGAACGAGCTGCGGCATCCCGTACCGGCCATCGTGATTTCCGCCACGCGCTGACTACTCACGCCCCTGCGGTCATCGGCGAAATCAAGAAGGCGTCCCCCAGCAAGGGCGTGCTCGCCGAGCGGTTCGATCCTGCCTCCATCGCGCGACTGTATGCGAGTGGAGGCGCCGCCGCCCTCAGCGTTCTGACCGACCAGCAGTTTTTCCAAGGCTCCCTGGGCGATCTGGAGGCCGCGCGCGCGGCCGTGTCCCTGCCGGTGCTGCGCAAGGATTTTACGCTCGATGAATTCCACGTGATCGAAGCCGCGGCGCACGGGGCGGACGCGATCCTGCTGATCGCCGCACTGCTCGACGAACAGGAACTGCGCGGCTTGCGCGAGCTGGCCGCCCGCTACAAGATGGCTGCCCTGGTGGAAGTGCACGATGGCGCCGAGCTCGAGTGGGCGCTCGATTCGGGAGCAGAGATCGTCGGCGTCAATAACCGCAACCTGCATACATTTGATGTCACGCTTGAAACCTCCCTGGAACTCGCCGGGAAGATTCCCGCGAACGTGGTGAAGGTCAGCGAGAGTGGGATCCATTCCCATGCCGACGTGACGCTCCTGTCCGGCGCCGGTTTTCAAGCCTTCCTGGTGGGCGAACATTTGATGAAATCCGCCGATCCCGCGATGGCTATACGTGACCTGAAGGAGTTGCGGCCGTGATGGTGAAGGTCTGTGGAATCACGCGGCGCCAGGATGCAGAAGCCGCGGTAGCGGCCGGAGCGTCGGCAATCGGTTTCGTTTTCGTTCCTTCCAGCCCTCGGTTTGTTTCGCCCGAAATCGCCGCCGAGCTCGGGCGCGGACTGGACATTTGGAAAGTCGGCGTGTTCGATCAGGCGCCGGCATTTGTCGAAGCGGTCATGCGCGCGGCCCATCTCGACGTCGCCCAAGTCTACGGCGAAATACCCCAGGTCCCCCGCGTCTGGCGCGCGCTGCGCGTAGGGGCGGGCTCCAGGCCGGCCAATGACGAGGTGGAAGCCATTTTGCTCGACGGCCCCGCCAACGGTATATCCTTCGATTGGAAGCAAGCCCGCGGATTCTCGGAGAAACTAATCCTCGCCGGTGGACTCAACCCATCCAATGTTGCCGAGGCGATTCGTATGGCCCAACCCTGGGGCGTCGATGCCAGCTCGGGTCTCGAATCCGCGCCGGGCATCAAAGATCCCGAAAAAGTCCGCCGCTTCGTCGAAGCCGCCAAGGAGGCCGCGTGATTACGTCCCAGCCTGATGCCACCGGTCACTTCGGTCCGTACGGCGGACGCTTCGTGCCTGAAGTGCTCATGGCCCCGCTCGAGGAGCTGGAACACGCCTATCGCGAGGCGAAAGCCGATCCGGCCTTTCAAGCCGAGCTAACCGATCTCCTCACACACTACGCGGGCCGCCCCACGGCCCTGTATTACGCCAAGCGGCTTAGCGAAACTCTCGGGGGAGCGAAAATTTACATCAAGCGCGAGGACCTGCTCCACACCGGCGCGCACAAGATTAACAACTGCCTGGGCCAGGCGCTGCTGGCCCGCCGGATGGGCAAGAAGCGCATCATCGCCGAGACCGGCGCGGGACAGCATGGAGTCGCGACGGCCACGGTCTGCGCGCTGTTCGGCCTGGAATGCGTCGTCTATATGGGCGAAGAAGACATGCGCCGCCAGCGCCTGAACGTCTTCCGCATGCGCTTGCTGGGCGCCAAGGTCGTCAGCGTTACCAACGGCAGCCGCACGCTCAAGGACGCCATCAGCGAGGCCATGCGCGATTGGGTCACTAATGTGCAGAGTACCCACTATCTGCTCGGTTCCGCGTTGGGAGCGCATCCGTATCCGCTCATGGTCCGCGATTTCCACCGCATGATCGGCGATGAGACCCGCGCGGAAATTCTCCAGCGCGAAGGCCGCCTGCCCGATTCGATTTTTGCCTGCGTGGGTGGAGGCTCGAACGCCATCGGCATGTTCCACGCCTTCATCGGCGATGAAAACGTCAAGCTGATCGGCATTGAAGCCGGCGGCCGCAGCCTCGCTCTTGGCGAACATGCCGCGCGCTTCGCGGGCGGATCTCCGGGCGTGCTTCACGGCGCCAAGAGCTATCTCCTGCAGGATGCCGACGGCCAGGCCGCGCTGACCCACTCGATCTCGGCCGGTCTGGATTACGTGCTGATCGGTCCCGAACACGCCTGGCTGCACGATCGCGGCCGCGCCGAATACACGTCGTGCAGCGACGCGGAAGCACTCGCTGCCGCCATGAAGCTGGCGCGCACCGAGGGAATCATCCCGGCGCTGGAATCCGCGCACGCGGTGCACGAAGCTCTTAAACGCGCGCCTGCCGAGCCCGGGAAACTGTTTGTCGTTAACCTTTCCGGCCGTGGTGACAAAGACACCGACATTTATCGCGAGAACCTTCCGGAGCTCGACGCGCCAGGAAAGTGATGCCGCTGACTCGAATCCAAAAGCTGTTTGATCGCACTCGCCAGGAAGGCCGGGCAGCGCTGATCGCCTATGTCACCGCGGGCGATCCTTCGCCCGAGCGCACGCCCGAAATTGTCGCGGCACTCGAGCGCGGAGGCGTCGATCTGATCGAGCTGGGCGTGCCTTTCTCCGATCCCATCGCTGACGGACCGGTGATCCAGAGGGCTGCGGCGCGGGCCCTTCAGGCGGGCACCACGGTTCCCAAAGTTCTCGACATGGCGCGGGGGATTCGAAAAACGTCGGAGATCCCGATATTACTCTTTACGTACCTGAACCCGGTGCTGCGCTACGGCCTCGATAAACTCGCCCGCGATGCGCAGGCTGCCGGCATGGACGGATGCCTGCTCACCGACGTCAGCGTCGAAGAAGCCGAACCTTATGTAGCGGCCATGCGCGCCGCCGGGCTCGACACGGTTTTTCTGGCCGCGCCGACCTCCACCGAGCGCCGCTTGAAGCTGGTCGCGCAGTATTCAACGGGTTTCGTGTATCTTGTTTCGAGGACCGGAGTGACCGGCGAACAAGGTGCGCTATCGGATTCGCTGGCTCCATTGATTGACAAAATGCGTGCCGTGACTAAGCTGCCGCTGGCGGCCGGATTCGGAATCTCGACGCCCGAGCAGGCCGGGGCGGTGGCGAAAATGGCCGACGGAGTAGTGGTCGGCAGCGCGATCGTGCGGCAGATCGAGAAAGATCCTGCCGGTCTCGAAACGCTGGCCCGCTCACTCGCGGAGAAAATGAAGAAATGACCCCCGACCAAGCTCTGAGGTTGCTGCAGAACAGCCGGAAGCGGATCGACGACATCGACGTCACGCTGGTCGACCTGCTGAACCGCCGCGCTGGGGTGGTTGAGGATGTCGCATCCGCCAAACGGGTCCTTAACAAAGAGGTCGACGATCCCGGCCGCCGGGAACAAGTCCTGGCCCACGCCCGGGAGCAAAACGCCGGTCCGCTATCCAACGAAGAGCTGACCAGCATCTTCGAGCGCATCATCGACAAGATGAGCGACCATCAGGTGGCCCGCCTCAAAACCGGGAAAACGTGAAGACGGTTGCTATCGTCGGCGTCGGGCTCATCGGCGGTTCCTTCGCGCTGGCATTGCGCAAAGCCGGGTTTGAGGGAAAAATTATCGGGGTCAGTTCCCCGGCGACGGTCGAGAAAGCTCTCGCCCTCGGCGTGATTGACGAAGCTTTGCCGCTCGCCGAAGCCGCGCGGGCCGCGGATCTCGTGTATCTCGCGCAGCCGATTTCCCGGATTCTCGCGACGCTCGATGTTCTCGAGACGGACGCCTTAGTCACCGACGCCGGCAGCACTAAGGCGGTGATTTGTGAACGGGCGCGCAAGCTCAAGCGCTTCGTCGGCGGGCACCCCATGGCCGGTAAGGAGGCGCGGGGCGTCGAGCACGCCGATGCCGATTTATTCCGCGGCCGCCCCTACGTGCTTACGTCGCGTGAGCCTGAGCTGGAAGTCTGGATCGAACGTTTCGGGGCACGTCTCGTGATCCTCGATCCAGTCCAGCACGATCAACAGGCCGCGTTTGTGTCGCATCTTCCGCAGTTGCTTGCGACCGCGCTGGCCTCGGTCCTCGCCGGCAAAGAACAGGTGGCCGGACCGGCCGCGGCCGACCTGACCCGCCTGGCGCTGAGCCCCTACGACATCTGGCGCGACATTTTCGCGACCAATGCCGAGCCGATTGACGCCGCCCTCGGCGCCTTCATCGCGCGCTTGGAAGAGGTTCGCGCCCAACTGCGCTCGTCAGAGCTCGAAGCTCTGTTTTCGAAGGCCGCGGCCTCCGCCCGTGCGCTCCGTAACAAGTAAAGCGGCAGTATACTAGCGGTCGTGAAATGGCTGGTCTTGGCTCTGATTTCCCCGCTCGCTCTGAGCGGGCAGAGCATCGTAGGAAGGGTCGTCGACGTCATCCCGCTACCCTTGCGTAATGCTCTGGTGGAACTGCTTCCGGTCGGAGGCGACTGGATCACGCAATCTACGCGTACTGACGCGAGTGGCACCTTCCAGTTCTCCGCCTTCGAGTCCGGAGAATACGTAATCCTCGCGAGAATGGGCGGATTTCAAAGTCGAGTTCTCCAGGTGCGGGTCGCGAGCGGGCAAAAGGTTGATGCGGGCGCCTTAGAACTCAGACTCTCTGGATGCGACAGCCCAGGGGTATCCTGCGATTACTTCGGCAACCCGCGTCCCCGTCGGCCTCCGGTTCCCGTGGTCGATCTCTGTGAGGCCCTGAAAAGCTCCGACCGGTTCGGGAACAAGCTGATTGTAATGGTCGGCATGCTCACGACGCTCCATGGTCGGCCGGCATTGACCGCAACGTGCGACAGCACGCTCGCATCGGGCGGCCCGACTTGGATCAACGCAGTGCTGCTTCCCGAAGGAGCCGCTCCTCAGCAATCCCCGACGCTGCCAAAGGTGCGTGACTTGAAAAAGAAACTCGTGAATCTTGCCGCAGCCGTCAGAAAGACTAGCGATTCCGCAACGTCGAGGGTCGCTGCCGTCTATGGATTCCTCGACATCGCCGACGCTCTTCAAGTCATCCCCTGCGCCGGCGATTCTTGCACGCATCCCGATATCCGGATGCCCCCTGCGAGCTTTCTCAGCGTCGAAGGCTTCCAGGAACTCAAGTAGCTCCAACGCCACCATACCTCGCCCAGTGTGAATGGCAGGCACACCCTGCTACTCCGTAAGATGCTCAAAAGAATGATGCAACCGTTCGGCCACCCTCGTGCGTCTAACGCTTTCACGTATGCGCAAGCTGTTGATGAGCGGGATGTTCGCAGTGGTGCTCCCAGTGATGTGCGCCCCCCTCCCGGACGAGCCGCCGGACCAGGAAACCGGGTCGACCAACGTGAACACGCGATTGATCGTTGAAAGCGTCCAGGTGTCCGGCCGCGATCGCGCCCGGTTGAGCAACCCCCTACGTTCCGATCTGGATCAGGTCGCCGGGCGGAATTTCGATCCCCCGCTGCTCGAACGCCTGCGGAGCCGCATCAAGCAGGAGCTCCACGTCCCCGAGGTCCGCATGCACGTCGCCAAGGGCGGAATGCCGGATCACGTGATCGTGAACTTCGAGATCGGCGTGGAGCGTGAAAAGCGCTTCGCCCTGGATCTGTCGCGCTTCCTGTATCACTCCAAGCAAGGCTGGTCGGGGCAGGGCCACGCGACCATGAACCTCCATGAGAACGCTTTCAGTTTCGGCATGGTCAGCGACGGCGACCGGCTGAGCGAGCGCTTCGCCGGCATCCAGGCCGGCTTTGAGCGGCGCCACGTGGGGACCGACCGGCTCCGCCTGCGCTTCGATTTCTCGAGCTTCCACGAGCAGTGGAACCAGGCCTCCCTGCTGGTGGCCGCTCCCGATGAAATTTACCGGACCAGAACGCACTTCTCTCCCATGGCGACCGTTGTGATCCTCGAACCGCTCGATGTCAGCGTCGGCGTGGATTTCGCGCGATACCGGCTAAGTCTGCCGGTAGCGAACACCGAATCGTCCAACGCGGTGGTAACAACTCTGCGCTACCACCAGCGTTGGGGTTCGGCCAAGGACGCAGGCGAGCACGATCTCCGCGCCTCTTATTCGTTGCGCGCGGGTACCCACGTTTTCGAAAGCGATCCGGTGTTTGCCCGTCATCAGACGGAAGCGCGGTATCGCTTCCGCCGCGGACAGCAGGATTTGGCGGTCGGATTCCTCGCCGGAACCATCTCCGGACGGGCGCCCTTGTACGAACGGTTCGTCTTGGGTAACGCCGAGACCTTGCGCGGCTGGAACAAGTTTAGTCTCGACCCGCTGGGCGCTTCTCATGTGGCGCACGGGTCCATCGATTACAGTTATCGCGGATTCCTGGTGTTCTACGACACCGGGGCCGTGTGGGACCAGCCGCAAGAGCGCGAGCAGAAACAGTCGCTCGGCATCGGCTGTCGGAAAAGTGGATTTCAATTGGCGGTGGCCTTCCCGGTGAAAAGCGGTACCGTCAATCCGGTGTTTTATGCGGGGATGAATTTTTAGCCGTATGTCTAACTGACGAGTGATGCGCATTCGCACCATCAAACCGTGGTGGGTGATTGCGGCGTTTTTCTCCGGAATGGCTTTCGCGATGTGGGCCGAGGAGTTGATCCTCACCACGCACGAGAGCCGCCTGGAGTTTTCCGCGCCGCGAGTGCATTTCCTCGCCGGAAAACCTCTGGAGCGGCTCCGCAACGCCTCCGAGGTGCCGTTTGCTTTCAAGGTCACGCTGTGGTCGGGAACACGCAATCATATGCTGCGTGAAGTTCAGACGCGTTTCGTCGTGAGCTACGATCTGTGGGAGGAGAAGTTCGCGGTGACCAATCTGGTGACTCCTCGCCGGACGGCCCGCCACCTGACGAATCTCGCCGCCGAAGCCTGGTGCCTGAAGGAAATGTCCACGGACGTAACCGGCATCCGACCAGACGAGCCACTGTGGGCGCGCCTGGATATCCGGGCCGAGGAAATCAGGGAAGCCGGTCTGCCGTTCGGCCGCGGGAGCATCAGCGACTCCGGGATCAATCTGACTCCGTTGATCGAGATTTTCAGCCGCCCCGCAGCGGCCACCCAGCCCCATTGGATCCAAGAGACCGGGCCGGTGACGCTGGATGAGTTACGGCGCGGCCGCCGCGGCTGATAGTCTGGTCCTGTCATGAACAGGCTTCGCACGCGCCTGATCGCGGTTTTTCTTTTGGCCACGCTTCTGCCGTTGGGCCTCACTCTGTGGACCTCGGTCAGTCTGCTGGAACGCAGTTTGCAACTGGCACCGGTGAACGAATTAGATGCGTTATCCCAGTCGCTCGAGAAAACCGGACGCGAGCTGTATCAGCAGGCTCGCGAGTCGCTGCAGCGGGATGCAACAGAGGGCCGCATCCAAGGTGTGAAACTCGGTCCGGCCGATGCGCAGGCCTTCAGGGAACGCGGCTTGGGCGAGGAATTCGTGCTCGCGGGCGCTCACGGGGACCGGTTGGACTACTACGTGTCCGGTCCACACGACGATGTGCTGGTATATTCACGACCACTACGCGTAGCCCTGG
>Ga0310810_10004216_pt1 | contig 15849 bp, 12 predicted proteins | sample NCmetagenome_FD_207641 | JGI IMG/M metagenome (GOLD analysis project Ga0310810, IMG submission 207641) | Soil microbial communities from experimental microcosm in Duke University, North Carolina, United States - NC | ecosystem: Engineered > Artificial ecosystem > Soil microcosm > Unclassified ...
GTCGCGGTGGTGAAGGTCGCGTCGGACGTGAACGATTCGTTCGAAGCGGCGTCGCCCGAGCGGACGCGGTAATGGTAAAGGGTGCTGGCGGTGAGCCCGGTGAGCGTCACGCTGTGCGCGGTCACGAGCGTCGCGTTGCCGGCGGTGTTCGAGTACGGCGGCCCCGCGGACGATCCGTAGTCGACGAACGACGTCGCGTTCTCGTTGGTCGTCCAGGTCACCGTCGCGCTCGTCTGCGTGATGCCGGTCACCTGCACGTTCGAAATGCTCGGCGGCGTGGTGTCCGTCGTGGTGAACGTCTGGTCGCTCGAACAGGCCTGGTTGTTCGACGCATCCTTCGAGCAGACCTGGAAATGGTACAGCGTCCCGTCGGTGAGCCCCGTGAGGTTCATCGAGTGGCTGGCGACGAGGCCGGCGTTGGTGACCTGACTGCCGTACGTCGCGGTCAGGCCGTAGTTCACGGTCGAATCGGAGATCTCGTCGGTGCTCCAGTTGACCGTCGCCGAGGTGCTCGTGATGTTCGTGACCGAGATGTTCGAGATGGCCGGCGGCGTGGTGTCCGGAGGGGGCGGGGGCGGCGGAGGCGGTGGCGGGGGCGAACCGGTTATCGAAGCCGTGACGTTCACCTGGTCGTTGTCGACGATGGTGACGCCGATCGAACAGTTGTCGCCGGGAGCCTGGCAATCCCCCGCGCCGTCGAGCACGAAGATGAAGTAGTTGCCGGTCGTCGGCGGGTTGGTAAGGGTCCCGTTCGGCGAAAGGCCGCTGATGGTGAAGGTGATGAAGGCGCCGGCCGCGCTCGGCGTGAACGATGCGCCGCAGGGAATGACGCGGAAGATGAGGTTCGTGGTGTCGAGGGCGACGCCGACGTTGTTGGCCGCGTTCGTGCAAGAGACGGTCGTGATGCCGGGGCCGACGTTCACGGCGTTCACGACGCGCGCGGTCCCGTCGGCGAAGGCGAAGTCCGAGGTCGTCCACGTCCCGCCCTGCACGAAGGCGCTGGTCTCGGGGAAGTCGACGCTGATCTGCTCGCCGCTCGCGAAGGTGTTCGAGCCTGAAAGGTTGAAATTGATGATGTGCGTCGACTGGCCGGACGCCGACTGGTTCGACATCGTATCCTTCCGGTTCTGGATCGACGCGGCGTAGATATGCAGCACCATCGCCGTCAAAGCGACGATGGCCAGCAAAGCAAAGCCCATGCCGATGTTCAAACGGCGGAGCCCCTCAGTGGCGCCGAAAAGCGATCGTTTTTGTTTCTGTTCTTTCATCTTATATAGGCACCGGTGGTACCCGGTCCCCGGGAGCGGCTCCGAGCGGACTCGGAACTGCTCCTGGGGAGGCCAGTCCGACTGGCCATTCCCCTCTCTTTATTCCTTCTTTTCTTTGGCCTCCTTGGCCTTGGAAAGTTCGTATTTCCTGATGACCGCCGCGTTATACGCGCGCATGAGCAGGTACGCGAACAGCAGCACGATGACCGCCGCCGCGCCGAAGATGCTCATGAGGCGCCACGGCCAGACCGAGAACTCCCGCTCCTCCGAGAGGACCTGGTTCGACGCGCCGTAGTTCAGCACCAGCGTGGCCTTGTACTTGCCGAGCGCGAAATTGTGCCACTCCTTCCAGAGCTCGCTCGCTCCCTCGGGCGCGTTCACGTGCCTCCAGCCGAAATCGTAACGCCTGATGCTGAGCGGCAGCACGCTCGTGAACGACTCGTTGATCTTGATTGAAGCCACCTGGCGGCCCATCCAGTCGGTAATGAAGAGGTTGCCGACCGGGCGAAGATGCGTGTTGCCGCTGTTCTCGAAGCGGGCGTAGAAATCGACGGGCAGGTAGTTGTACCAGAGCTTCTTCTCCTTGAAGCCGAACTCGGCGATGCTCGCCTGTTCCCGTATCTCGCCCGAGACCTTCACGAAGAGCAGCGAGGCGATGCGCGAGGCGATGCCGATCTTGCCCGCCTCGGCGTTCGGCGGCTCGGTCGAGAGCATGATGGCGCCGAAGTGGCCGCCCGGCTGGACCTTGTCCGCGGGGACGTTGATGGCGAACTGCACATTGGCCCGCTCCTTCGGCTGCAGCGTGATGGGCTTGGTGTCGACGGTCACCCACTTGGCGAGCGCCGTGCCGACCGGGTCCTGATCGGCGGGATAGAACGATGGCGTGCCGGCTTCGTCCCCCTCCTTATAGGTGAAGTTCACCAGCATCGGGTACAGCGTGATCGGCCGGTCGTCCTCGTTGTAGACCTTGACCACGTCGAGCACCGTGTCGCCCGGATTGAGCGAATAATCGAAGTACGGCGGCGAGATGGTCACCGCTTGCGCGAACGCGGACGGCAACAGAAGCGCCGCGGCCATCGCCAGTCCGTAGAATATGTCCTTCGCTTTCTTCATAGGGTTCCTCCTGAAAAATATTCTTGGGCGAGATCTTCGCGGGGAAGCCCCTCTCGGAGGAGAGGGGCTCGGCCCGCGCAGACTTAGAACGTCGACGTCGCGATGAACGTCAGGACGTCCGTATAGTCGGAGTGCGCGGAAGTGGTGGCGCTGATGGCAGCGTTCACCGATATACGACCGCGGCCGCCCGAAAGCGGGCCGGACGAGGACAGGATCGCGTCAGGCGTGCTGGATGACAACGCCTTGACCGCGTTGGTCTGGGTATCGGCCGCGCAGGTGCCCGAGGCATAGCTCGCGCCCTTGTTCAGCGTACCCGTGGTCGCCGTGTTGCTGATGACACAGAGACCGTAGTTCTCCGTTCCCGCAGCCATCGTCGCCGCCGCGTTGTTGATGTTGTCGGCGGGCGTCGAGGTGCTGACGAGGCCGTTCGCGCCGTTGGCGTTCTGGACCGTAACGACGACGCCGCCGCCGGCGTTCGTCGAAACGTCGACCCAGATGCTGTTGATCGACGTTCCGGAGTTGGCGACGGCGCCCGTGGTCAGCGCGCCGAGAGGCACGGAGTACGGGGCGGCCGACTCAGTGTCGGTCAGCGCGGTGTCGAGGTCGAAGGTGAGCGAGGCCGCGACGGACGCGGTCACGGTCACCTGGTCGCTGTCGACGATCGGCACGGTCACCGTGGTGGAGTGCACCGAGGTGAACGAGGTCGTGCACGAGGCGGTCTCGTCGCACGATGCGTACGTGAGCGCCTGATTGCCGGCAGTGCCCGGATTGGTCAGCGTGCCGGTGCCGGTCGTGGTCGTGCCGAAGATCTTGAACGTTATCGTCGCCGCCGTCGCCGAGGCCGTGTAGGTGGCCGCCGGCTTGATGGAGAAGATGCGGTTCGTGGTGTCGACCGCGACGCAGACGTTCTGCGCGGTCGAAACCGTGCAGTCGATCGTGCCGGCGCCTTGCGCGACGGCTTCCACCGTGTGGGCGGTGCCGTCGTTGAAGGTGAAGTCCGCCGTCTGCCAGGTGCCGCCGAGCGTGAAGCCCGACGGGAACTGGACGCGAAGGATGTCCGTGTTGGTCGTGGAGTCGAAGTCGACGCCGGTCGGCAACGTGAACACCACCGTATGATCGGCGGTCGTACTGATAGCTTCCCTCGTCAGCGTATCCTTCGCCGTCGTGAGCGTGGCCGCGCTCGCGGGAGAGAAGCCCATCAGTGAAGATACTATCGTCGCGACGACGGTCAGCCGTGCGACGATCCTCATGATCTTTGATTTCATGGAAGTTTCCTTATCCCGACGGTCTCGCACCACGCGTGCCTTGTGGTGATCCTCCAGTCTCGAGCAATGGATGATCGAGCGAAGGAGAGGCCTCTTATGCGATCGCATCGGGATGCTAGGTCGTAGTAGTGCCCTGTCCGGGGGCGCCCATGCATGCGCCAGCCCCGGAGTCATCGTTCATCGCCGTCCCAGGCCATCCGTCGGGGTATCCCCCGATGCGGACTTGCGAACGGTCGAGATATCGACCTTTTGTGTTTTTGTTTTATATACCGCGGGGTTCATCCCCGCGTTCCGATGCCCCTGCCATGGGGGCGCCGTGAACGCACGGACCAACCTTCACTTCGCCGCGACGAAGTTCAGATGACTTGTTTCCCTCCGCGACCGAACGGTCAGCGGTAGGAGATGGCCCGGCCGATGAGCGTCACGACCATGGCGGCCGTGGTGACCTCGCAGAGAAGCCGGAACAGTTTGATCTTTGTTTTCTTGCACATACTCGCGACGCGTTAACGTACGCTCGTCGTGCTTTTTCCTCCGACCTTTCTGCCTCGTGGAGAGGCGAGGACCTGCCGCTGGAACGACGGGTCCTCGCTGCTTCACGCTAGTACGTGCCCGTGGCGATGAACGTCAAAGTATCGGCATAATCGCTGCCGGCCGCGGTGGTGGTGCTGATGGCCGCTTTCACCAGGATCTCCGACGTGCCGGCGAGGAGGGCGCCCGGGGACGACAGGACGGTCTGCGGCGAGGTCGTCAGGCCGCCGACCGAGTGGCCGGTGGTCTTGGTGCAGGTGCTCGCGAACGGCGCCTGCGCGGTGAAAGCCGTGGGGCTTCCCGCGTCCTGGGTGGCAGAGAAGACGCAAATGCCGTACCCGGCGACGCCGGCGGTGAGCGTGGCGGTCGAGGACGGGATGGTGTCCGGAGTGGAGATGCGTTTGAGCGCCGCGTTAGCGTCGACGACGGTGACCACCGTGCCGCTCGGGGCGTTGCTCTCGGCCGTGATGAAGACCGAGTTGATGGTCGTGCCATTGGAGGTCGTGACCGAACCGGTGGTCAGCGCGCCAAGCGCGACGCCGGCGCCGGTCGTGCCCGGAGAGCTGGTCCCCTGTTTCACGGTGAAGCTGATGTACGGAGCGCCCTGGAAGCACTCGTAACCTGCGCAGGCTTGGAAATTGGTGCTCGACTGTGTACCCGTCCCGAGATCACCGACGGTATCATCGCCGATGAAGTTGGTGGAGGTGCTGCGACCGCCGCCGACGCTCATGACGTCAGCCTGGACCTTGTAGTTCGTCGAGCTCATCGTGTCCGCCAACGCGAAACGGCTTGCAAGCAGAGCAAGCGCGGCGACGAGAGCGACCGCGAGAGATTTCCCAATGTTCTTGAGCCCAAGCATGGCCGGCTGAACGAGACGCCTATTACAGTTAGTATTTTACCATTTTTCCGCCTTCGGGTCAAAGTTATTACATGGCTAAGGTTAGCCATGGATTGCCTATCCGGCGTTGGTAATTTCGGGGGTAGCGGAACAATACTCATCGTACAAAAAAGTTGTTCACATTTTGGGTAGTCTATCCCCACTTTTATCCACAGTTTTAAAAAATGGCTTGTTCCCGAATAAATTTCATCCACAGGTGCTGTGCATTAGTGTGGATTTCTGGGGAGAACTCTTGCGCGAGATGACAGACTACAGGGGACAGAAAACAGAAGTTAACGAGCGATCACTTCTGTCGCCTGTTATCTGCAGTCTGTCATTTTTCTTGTGTCGTAAAATTTATGTATTTGTTTCACGTGAAACAGTTCTTTTGTCATTAGCAAGCCGGTGAAATGTCCTCCGATTTTCCTAATTTTAACTACCCGATTGCCTCCTCCCTAGATTCCCCAACTGTGAGTAAGTACCACGAGGGATCTGCCGCACGGAGGTCCATTTACGACTACGCGCAGCCAAAAGGTGCCGCTCGAAAGTAATCCACACAACCTGTGGAGAACTCAAATAGTATCCCCTGTTCCACGTGAAACTTCCTGATGGAGCGACCCTTCCCCTGCCCGCCTTTTGCTGCTATAGTACGGACGCCGTTACGCGCCCTTAGCTCAACGGATAGAGCGGATCCGTCCTAAGGATACGATGGGGGTTCAATTCCCTCAGGGCGCACCACACGAACCGACTTGAGTACACAGTACTCAGTAAACAGTACACAGAACTTCTGTGTACCGAGTACTGTCTCCTGTGTACTGTAGGTGTCTCGACAGGATAAAAAAGCTCCGGTAGCATGGTGGTACTGTACGAGCCGGGAGGGTCCGAAATCGCCGACGAGACGCTTCAAAATTGATCACGAAAAAACGGCATGGGCCCGTAGCTCATCTGGTAGAGCGCTGCATTCGCATTGCAGAGGTGAGGAGTTCGAGTCTCCTCGGGTCCACCACAAAAAACCCATCGCAAGATGGATTTTTTGTTAGCGCAATTATATAGAAATTTACGTCTATATAAATGTAATTTAGCGTCGCACAATAAATTTCGCGTCCTTGTTCCCTTTGCGCTATACTCTGTCCATCCTATGCAGAACACCATCTTTCTCGTCGTCATCGCGGCCGCGCTCGGGGTCATCATCTACGCCCTCACATCCCTCAGCCGCCGGCTCCAAGAACTTCGTGATTCACACACCAACGACAAGGGTCTCATCATGCTGAACCAGAACCTGAGCAGCATGAACGAGAAGATCGACAAGACCAGCGAGACCATCAACGAAAGGCTGACGAACGCCGCCAGGGTCATCTCGTCCGTTCAGAAGGAGCTGGGGACGGTGCAGGAGCGGTTCAAGGGGTTCGAGGAGTTCAACGAGCTGCTGCACCCGAAGATGCGGGGGAACATCGGCGAACAGATCCTGGCCGACATGCTTGGACAGGTATTCCCGGCGGAACAGTACGGGCTGCAACACAAGTTCAAGGGAGGGGAGACGGTCGACGCCATCATCAAGACCCAGGCCGGCATCATCCCGGTCGATTCCAAATTCCCGCTGGAGAACTTCAAGCAGCTGACGCGGGCCCAGACGGACGAGGAACGCCGCGTGGCCACGCGCGACTTCGTGAAGGCGGTCAAAAAACACATCGACGACATCAGCAAGAAGTACCTGCTGCCGGAGGAGGGGACGGTCAATTTCGCGGTCATGTACGTGCCATCGGAGAACGTCTTCTACCAGATCCTGACGGACGACGAGAGCGCGCTGCTCGAGTATGCCAAGGGGAAGGGGGTCCTCATCACGTCGCCGCACGCCTTCTTCAGCCTCCTGCGGGTCATCCTCATGGGCCTCGAACGCAACAAGCTTCAGGAGCAGGCCCAGAAGATCTGGGACATCCTCAAGGGCGTGCAGCAGGAGTCGGTGCGGTTCGGCGAGACGCTCGGGGTGCTGTCGCGCCACGTCACCAACGCGAAAAACGCGATGGATACGGCCCACGCCGGGTATGACAAATTGCATGGAAAGTTGGATCAGGTGAAGCTGCTGGAGTAAACAGTACCCAGTACCCGGTAACCAGACTTCTGTTTACTGGTTGCTGTTTACTGGGTACTCGTCCCGTCCGTCTTGACGCACCAGCGTCCCTCGGCTACACTCAGCGCATTCTCATAAAAGACCCCAACGGCAAATCGTCACTATGCCTATCAAGAAAGCGGCGATGAAGGCGCTCCGCCAGGCCAAGAAGCGGACCCTTCGCAACGCCAAAGTGAGGGAGGGGATCGCGTTCCTCCGCCGGTCCGTCCGCAAAGCGCTCGAGTCGAGCAACGTGAAGGACGCCCAGGAGACCGCCAGGGCCCTGGTGAAGAAGATCGACAAGGCGGTCCAGAACAAGGTGCTCAAGAGGAACACCGCCTCCCGTCTCAAGTCGCGGCTCGCGAAGAAGATCAACGCGGTCGTGAAGGCGGCCAAGAAGTAGCGAAAGGAAGCCCCCGGCAACGGGGGCTTTTTGGTGCGCAAAAAAAGACCTCCGAACGGGAGGTCTTATCGTCCCATGGCCAGGAAGGCCTTGAGGACGTCGCTCGCGATGACGAGCACGATGAAGCCGATGAAGAGCGCGGTGCTCGCGATGCGGTAGATGCCGCAGACGCGCTTGGCGTGGCCGCCGCTGAGCTTCTCGAGCAGGAGGTCGAACACGCGGCCGCCGTCGAGCGGGAAGATCGGCAGGAGGTTGAAGCCCGCCAGCCCGATGTTGATCAGGCCGAAGAACATCAGCATGTTCATGAGCAGGGAACTCGCGTCGTGGCTCTGCGCCGCGACCTGGCCGCCCATGCCGATGATGCCGATAGGGCCCGCCATGCCGCCGAAGAACTGCTGGACGCCTTGGGCGATGAGCCAGACCACGATGACGGGCGTCGCCAGCCACATGCCGAACGAACCGACGAACGCCGCGGCGAGCGGCATGAGCGCCGGGGGCGCATGCAGCAGGTGCGCGTATTCGACGAACATCGCGGGCGCACGGTGCGTGGAGTAGAAGAGACCCGTGAAGACCACGAAGGCCGCGCAGCAGTTGAAGAACATGCCGGCCATGTAGATCTTGAACTTGGCCCACGCGGACGCCGCCTCGATGTTGCCTTCGGCGCCGTCCTCCGTGACCGGACGGGCGTAGCCGCCGAGCAGGATCGGCTTGATGCGGAACATCGTGCCGCTCTTCAGCTGACGTTCGAACAGCGTCGGGCCGAAGCCGATGGTGAATTCGATCACCTTCACGCCGTTGCGGCGCATGAGGACATAGTGCCCGTACTCGTGCACCAGCACGACGAGCGAAATGACGAGGATCGAGAGGAGCAGTCCCAAAGGTCACCTCCGACGGTTGTGAAAAGAACGGAAACTTCACTGACCGTAGCAGGGCAGCGGGGGAAGTCAAAACGGGACAGTACCCAGTACATAGTACTCAGTAAACAGAAAGCGGTGCCTCGGGGCACCGCGACGACCTCTGTGTACTGTTTACTGGGTACTGGTTACTGCACCGAGCTTGGCGATGAACAGGCCCAGCAGGGCGTTCGGACGGGCGGCGCTGGTCTTGATCTGCCGTTCGATGGCGAGCAAGTCGTCGTACCGCGCGCGCAGCACGGCGGGGGAATGGCGTCGCGCGAGCGCGAGGGCCTTGCCGGCCGGGAAGGGGTGGATGCCGAGGCGCTTGGCGACGGCGTTCTTGTCGCGTTCGCCGCGTTCGGCGAGGTCCGCGACGGCGATGAGCGTGCGGTAGTGCTTCTCGAGCATGTTCAGTATCTGCAGTTCGGCAGCGCCGCTTTCGAGCAGGCGCTCGAGCATCGTGCCGGCCTCGCCGCAGCGTCCTTCCGCGCAGGCGTCGATGAAGGCGAAGAGCGACTCCTCTTGCGCGCCAGCAACGAGCTCGGCGACCAACGCCTCGTCGATGGCCTTGCCGGTCGCTTTGGCGTAGGCGCACAGCTTGGCGAGCTCTTCGTGGAGGCGCCAGGCATCGGTGCCGACGGCGACGAGAAGCGCGCGGGCCGCGCGGGGCGAAAGCTGCGCGCCGGCGGCCGCGCACTCGTCGATGGCGGCGCGTTCGAGCTGCGCGCCGGAGAGCGGCGCGAACTCTTCGGAGTACTTCTGGGCCTTGAGCAGCGGGTAGAGAAGGGACTTGGCGAATTCGCCGGCGCCGGCCTCTTCGTAGAAGATGACATGCGTGCTTTCAGGCTTCTTTTCGAGCAGCGCTTTGATGCGCTCCTGGTCAGCGGCGGGGGAACCGAGGAACCCGTCGAGCACGACCAGCTTCTTCTCAGCCAGGAAAGGCGAGGCGTAGATCGCTTCCGCGACCTGGTCGACCGTGGCGTCCTTGGCGCGCAGGGCAGCGGCGTTCAATCCCGCAGCGTCGCGCGTGGCCGAAAAACGCTCGCGCATGGCCGAGAGCTTTCTTCGCGAGCGGAAGGTGTCTTCACCGTAGAGGAGGAAAAACATGGTAAGTAACCAGTACCCAGTAAACAGTAACCAGAGATAGGTTCATTTGACATCAAAACACTAGGTCGGTAATTGAGGTGCGCGCATGTCCATCAACACCTACAAAGAACTTCGAATCTGGGACACGGCCTACAGGCTGGCGCTCGAAATATATGCCGTCACGGCGCATTTTCCAAGCCACGAGAAATTCGGCCTTATTTCGCAAATGCGACGAGCCGCCGTCTCCGTGCCGAGCAACATTGCCGAGGGCTTCAGCAGGTTGCCGAAAGAGCAGGTGAGATTCCTAACCATCGCGAAAGGTTCGATCTTCGAATTGACCTGTCAGTGCATGATGGCGGCCGATTTATCATATTGCGAACGCAATACGATGGCGTATGTCATTGATCGTTACGACGGTCTCGCTGCCGGAATCCATCGAAGCATTGAGAAAATACTAATGCGCACCTGACGGCGCGCATTCTGGTTACCGATTACTGGGTACTGTTTACTTCCGTACAATGGCCATCACGATCTCGAAGACGATCAGGCCGATGATGGTGAACTCAAGGAGCTCGGCGCGCCTGTGGTTCAACGAGTCGAGCATCAGCTCGGAACTGTCCTGGATGAACGTCAGCTTGAAACGGATGGTGCTGAAACGGTCCTCCAGCTCGAACATCTTGCGCATGTTGATGAACAGGGTCTCGGCCTCCTTGTCCTCCCAGGCGATGTCCGGCTTGTCGAGGAGCGAGAGCTGTCCGACGATGAAGTTCACGATGTTGCCGCTCATGCCGATGGTCTTCATGACCTCGCGGGAAGTGGCGATGAGCAGGCCCTTCTTCGCCAGGTTCATGTGGATCTTCTCAAAGCGCTGCAGCGTCTCCTCTACCTGCTGCTCGAGGAAGTCGATGGCAACCGACTGGGCGATGACGTGGAACACGAGCAACAGCTTGTCGATCGAAAGATGTTTCAGCCGCACGACGTTGAACTCGACGGATTCAGGGGCGTCGTTATCGATGACGACGGGATAGTCCTCGGTCGGCAGGCCCGCGAGCGCCACGCCAGGCTCATCCTCGCCGCCTTTGGCGAACACCTTGAGCAGCCGGTCGCGCTCCTTCTTGTCGTCGATGCCGAAGAGGGTCACGACGCCGAAGGAATAGACGCAGACGAACTGCGTTTCCGACTGCTTGTAGACCAGGAGATTACGCTCCTTCCGCCACAGGACCAGGCCAGTGTTCTTTTGCTCAACTTTGGCTAAGTTGAGCGAATGTTTGATGTAGTGGGCGGAGAGGGAGTAGCGGTTCTCCATAGGACCCAAGCGTACCCGAAAAGGGCCTCGCGGTCCATCGTGTTCGGAGTCGTTTTTCGCTTTCCGTTTTTCGGTTTTCGGGGGGACGGAAAACCGAAAACGGTAAGCTGAAAACGAAAAAAATAGGTTACTCGATCCTCTTCATGTCGCCCCAGCGGGTCCCGACCGCGACGTTCACGACCACGGGGACCGCCAGCTCGCAGACGCCTTCCATGATGGAGGCGGCCTCGCCGGCGAACTTCTCCGCCAGGTCCTTCCGGACCTCGAACACCAATTCGTCGTGCACCTGGATGAGCATCTTCACCTCGGCGTCCGGCCCATCGCCGTAGTTCTTCCGGATATGCTGCTCGAGGCGCACCATGGCGATCTTGATCATGTCCGCCTGCGTGCCCTGGATGGGCATGTTGATGGCCTGCCGCTCCGCCTCGGCGCGCTCGCGCGGGTTCATGAACTTCACGTTCTTGAAGAACCGCTTGCGTCCGAAGAGCGTCTCGACGTAGCCCTCCTCGGCGATCTTCTCCTTCATCGCCTCCATGTACTTGGCGATGCCCGTGTGCACGGCGAAATACTGGGCGACGTAATCGCGTGCCTCGCCGAAGGGGATGTCGGCGGCGATCGCCAGGCTCTGCGGCCCCATGCCGTAGAGCAGGCCGAAGTTGATGACCTTGGCGATACGCCGGCGGCCCGGTGCCTCCTTCGCGCCCCACATGACCTCGGCGGTGCGGAAATGGATGTCTTCGCCTTCCTGGAAGGCCTTGATCATGACCTTCTCCTTGGCGATGTGCGCGGCGATACGGAGCTCGATCTGCGAATAGTCGGCGGCGAGGAGCACGGAACCCTTCCCGGAAATGAAGCCGTTGCGAACACGCTTGCCGTACTCCGTCTCCGAGGTCGGGATGTTCTGGAGGTTGGGGTTCGCCGACGACAGCCGGCCGGTCGCCGCGACCGTCTGGTTGAACTCCGCGTGGATGCGGCCGGTCTTCGGATGCACGAGCGGCGGTAGCGCTTCGATATAGGTGGACTGCAGCTTCGAAAGTTCGCGGTAGCGGAGGATCTCGCCGATGATCGGATGCGCGTCCTTGAGCTTCTCGAGCTCGGACGCGGCGGTCGAGAGCGTGCCGCCCTTCTGCGTCTTCTTGAGCCCGAGCGGAGAGATGCCGAGCTTCTCGAACAGCACGACCTTCATCTGCAGCGGCGAGTTGATGTTGAACTCCTCGCCCGCCAGCTTGTAGATCTTCGCGGTCAGCTTCTTCAGTTCGCCACCGACCTCGGCCGACAGTTTCTTGAAGTAGGGGATGTCGAGCGCGATGCCGTCCGTCTCCATCTTCGCGAGCACGGCGGCGAGCGGGAGCTCGATCTCGTCCATGAGCTTCACGAGCCGCTGTTCCTTGAGTTCCTTCCCGAACTGTCCGGCGAGCGGAACGAAGTGCGAGAGTTCGACGGGCAGCCGCGCGGTGCGCGTCTCGGGGCGTTCTTCCTTTTCCTCGTCGAGCGGCACGCCGCGTTCGTAGGCGAGGATGGCGGACAGCGCGTGGCGGCGTTCGCCGGAATGGAGCAGGTACGAGGCGATCATCAGGTCGAAGAAGGGACCGTCCGCGGGGAGCCCGGCCGCGGCCAGGACCTTGAGTTCGCGCTTGAGGTCATGGCAAATTTTTTGGCTCTTCCCAGCGAAGAATTTGACCAGGAACGGCTTTCCGTCGCGAAGCGCGGCGCCGCTCACGATGTACACATGCTTGGCGTCGGCGAGGCCGAGCGCGATGGCTTTCGGCGCAACGGGATCGTTCGTCTCCGTCACGAAACGGAAACCGACCGCATCCGCTTTCGCGAGGGACGACACCGCGGCGGACAGCGCTTTCACGTCCTTGATCTCGCGGACGCCCTCGACGGCTGCGGGCGCGGCGGGCGCGGCATCGAAGAGCGTCGCGGTCTTCTCTTCGACCTTCGCCGCGGCCGGCTTCTCCTCCGGGAACTGCTTGAGGAGCTTCATGAACTCCAGGCCGGTGAACACCTTCGTCATCTGCTCGCGCGTCGGCGGCACGAAGGCGCACTTGTCGAGGTCGAAATCGAGATCGACATCGCGACGGATGCGGCAGAGGTCGAGCGCGGCGAACGCGTCGGCCTTGTGCGCGACGAGCTTTTCGCGGACCGCCGGCTTGAGCGCTCTGGCGCGCTTGTCGTCCTTCTCGAGCGACTCATACAGCTTGCCGAGCGAGCCGAACTCGATGATGAGCTCCGAGCCGGTCTTCTCGCCGATGCCGCGCACGCCGGGGATGTTGTCGGACGGGTCGCCGCGGAGCGCCTTGTAGTCGATGAGCTGCAGAGGTTTGAAACCGAACCGCTCCTTCACCGCCTTCACGTCGTACAGGACCATGTCGGACATGCCTTTGCGCATCGTGAAGACCTTCGTCCGGTCGTCGACGAGCTGCAGGGTGTCGAGGTCGCCGGTGACGATGACGGTCTCGACGCCGTCCGTTTCCCGCGCGCGCAGCGACAGCGTGCCGATGACGTCGTCGGCCTCGAACCCGGGCGCGGTGAAGACCTGGATGCCCATGGCGTCCAGGATGGTGCGGATGATGTCGACCTGCGCGTAGAGCTCGTCCGGCTTCTTCTCGCGCGTCGCCTTGTACTGCTCGTATTGCTCGTGGCGGAAGGTCGGGCCCTTCAGATCGAACGTCACGGCCATGTAGGACGGTTTGCACTGGCGGATGGCCCCCAACATGATGGTCGTGAATCCGTAGGCGCCGTGGATCACGAGCCCGTCCTTGGTGGTGAGCGGCGGCAAAGCATGCCACGCGCGGTGCAGGAGCGCGTGGCCGTCCAAGATCAGGAAGGTTTTCGTTGCTTTTTTGGCCATGGTTCGTAGGAAAGAGTAGCACCCGCCGGGACCAAAAAACAGCCCGCGGAGGCCGTTTTTTCATGGTTTCAGTGGAGGCCCGGGCGAGAATTGCACTCGCGCATAAGAGTTTTGCAGACTCCTGCCTTACTACTTGGCTACCGGGCCGGAAAATGGGCTTGGCGGGGATATTTCTACCACTTTAAGTCCAACGTTGCAACTTGTATACTACCCACGGAATTCGCGCCTTTTGCGCGTCACCGATATGCCCAAACGCCTCATCATCGGCGTGGACGCAGGCGGGACCAAGATCCGCGCAGGCGCCGTCGCAGCCAACGGCAAGATCGTCGCTGATACCCGGATCCCCACGGAAACCGCCCGGGGCAAGGCCGTCGTGCTCAAGAACATCATCGCCAGCGTCCGCCAGGTCTGGACGAAGGACGCCAAGGCCATCGGCATCGGCATGGCGGGCATCGTCGACCATGCCAAGGGTGTCTACCGGCAGGGTCCGAACTTCCCGGCAGCCTTCAAGGACGTCCCCGTCGCCGCCCTCCTTCGCAAGGCCTTCAGGGTCCCGGTCACGGTTGACAATGACGTCCATTGCTTTACACTGGCGGAGGCGAAATTTGGCGCAGCCAAGCGGTTTTCTTCGGTCGTAGGGCTGACCCTCGGCACCGGCATCGGCGGCGGCATCGTCCTGGACGGCCGCCTGTACCGGGGCCGGAACAACGCCGCCGGGGAGATCGGGCATATGACGATCGGCTTCGGCAACGATGCGGTCTGCGGCTGCGGCCGGAAGGGTCATTTCGAGGCCTTCGGCTCCGGGTCGGCCATGCGGAAGCTGTATAAACAGCTCTCCGGCAGGGATTCCGACCCGAAAGAGGTCGAAAAGGCCGCCCTGGAAGGCGACGCCAAGGCCAAGGAGACGGCGGCCATCATGGCCGAAGCCGTCGCGGAAGGCCTGGCGAACGTCATCCACGTCCTCAATCCTGACATCATCGTGGTCGGCGGCGGCCTCGCCGCGGCCGACATCATCTGGAAGCCGGCGCTCGCCGGCGTCGCGGCCCGCATCGTCTATCCCGCGCTGCGCGACACGCCGATCGTCCGCGCCAAGCTCGGCGGGGATGCCAACATCCTCGGCGCCGCGCTCATCACCGAACGCTTGTGACACCCCAGCCCCGCAACACCACCGATCTCGGGCACCACGTCCGCCGCGCAGGCAGGACGGGTTTTTTTTGGCGGAAAAAGGGAGAGCGCGGTCCGCGTAAGCCGAACTGGAAGAAGATCCTCACCTGGGCCGGCATCATCGCGGTATCCGGCTTCTTCGCAGCGACCATCGCGGTCATCGGCCTGCTCGCCTGGGTCTCGAAGGACCTCCCGGATCCGAACAACATCACGCAGCGCGACGTCCCCGAGACCACCAAGATCTACGACCGTACCGGAACGCATCTCCTCTACGAGATCCACGGAGCGCAGAAGCGCACGGTCGTCGAGCTCTCCGACATCGCCGATGACGTGAAGCATGCCACCATCACCGCCGAGGACCGCGACTTCTACAAACACGGCGGCTTCGACATCAAGGGCATGTTGCGCGCGCTCTATCGCGACATCGTCCATAGCGGCAGCGGCGCCAGGCTCCAGGGCGGCTCGACCATCACCCAGCAGTTCATCAAGAAGTCCATCCTCTCCGACGAACAAAGCCTCACCCGCAAGGTGAAAGAGCTCGTTCTTTCTATCGAGATCGAACAGCGCTTCACCAAAGACCAGATCCTCAAGCTGTATCTGAACGAGATCCCGTACGGCTCGGTCGCTTACGGCATCGAATCCGCCAGCCAGACGTTCTTCGGCAAGTCCGCGAAGGACCTGACGCTGTCAGAGAGCGCGCTGCTCGCCGCGCTGCCGAAAGGTCCGACGTACTACTCGCCGTACGGCAACCATCGCGACGAGCTGGTCGCGCGGCAGAAGTATATCCTCGACGCGATGGTCACGGAGGGCTACATCACCGCGGAACAGGCGGACGCGGCCAAGAAGGATGACGTGCTCGCCCGCGTCCAGCCGAAACGCGAACCGATCGTCGCGCCGCATTTCGTGTTCTACGTGAAGGAACAGCTTGCGGACGAGTTCGGCGAGCAGGTCGTCGAGCGCGGCGGCCTCAAGGTCATCACCA
>Ga0310810_10004218_pt1 | contig 15845 bp, 20 predicted proteins | sample NCmetagenome_FD_207641 | JGI IMG/M metagenome (GOLD analysis project Ga0310810, IMG submission 207641) | Soil microbial communities from experimental microcosm in Duke University, North Carolina, United States - NC | ecosystem: Engineered > Artificial ecosystem > Soil microcosm > Unclassified ...
CGGTGAGCGCATCGACGCGCTTCGCGGCATCCTGCGGCAGCACGCCGAGCGACTCGAGCTTGCGGGCGACCTCCGGGCGCGCGATCAGGTCCTTCACGCGCTGACGCTCCTGGCTCTGCGGCGCGACCCCGTCGGTGCCGATCATGCCGGCATGCGCGGGATTCGGTTGCAGCAGCGTCGCGAAGGCAAAAACGGTCACAGCAAGGGCAAACACGGCACGGACGATGGCGGGCATTGTTGGGCCTCCTTTGCCGTCCATGATGGCGGCCCGATGTTGCACGCAATAGTGGATCTGCGACCGGAACGCTCTCCCCCGGACCTGTCGCCTGCCGGCGACAGTTCTCAGTTCGCGGTGATGCCGGCGTCCTTGACGACCTTGCCCCAGGTCGCCGTTTCCTGCCGGGCAAAGGCGGCCAGCTCCTCGGGGGTGCCGGGCATCGGCTCGACGCCCTGCTTCTCGAGCAGCGCCTTCACTTCCGGCGTGCCGAGCGCCTTGACGATCTCGTGGTTGAGCCGCGTGACGATGTCCTTCGGCGTCTTCGCCGGCGCGAAGTAGGCGTACCAGTTGATAGCCTGGTACCCCGGATAGAACTCGGCCACCGAGGGCACGTCGGGCAGGCCCGGATCGCGCTTGGGTCCGGTCACCGCGAGCGCCTTCACCTTGCCCGACTTCACGTGCGGAAGCGCCGCGACCGGCGTCGCCATGTAGGCCGAGATCTGGCCGCCGAGCATCGCCTGCATCGCCGGGCCGCCGCCCTTGAAGGGCACGTGCACTATGTTGATGCCGGCCATCGTCTTCAGCAGCTCGCCGGCGAGGTGGCCGGCGCCGCCGATGCCGGAGGAGCCGTAGCTGTACTTGCCGGGATTTTCCCTGGCGAGCTTGATGAATTCGGCGAACGTGTTCGCCGGTACCGAGGGATGCACGACCACAAGGTTGGGAAACACCACCGCCATGCCGATCGGCGCGAGGTCCTTGAGCGGATCGTAGGTGAGCCGCAGCAGGTGCGGGTTGACCGCGATCGCGCCCACGTTGGCGAGGTAGATCGTGTAGCCGTCGGGCGCGGCCTTCACCACGAGGTCGGTCGCGATGTTGCCGCCGGCGCCCGCCTTGTTGTCGGTGAGGACCTGCTGGCCGAGCTGCTCGCCAAGGGTCTTCGCGATGATGCGCGAGACCGTGTCGGTGCCGCCGCCCGGCGCGAAGCCGACGAGGGTGGTGATCGGCCGGCTCGGATATTGGCCGAGCGCGCCGAAGGAAAATACGAGCGATGCCAACGCCGCGAGCAGTCTCATAGCCGTCCTCCTCTCAATCCGCCTTGACGCCGGAATCCTTGACGAGGCGCGCCCAGAGTTTGGCGTCTTCCGCGATGAACGCGCCGAAATCCTCCGGAGACGCGGAGCCGACCGCCTCGGTGCCCTCTCTCGCGAGCGTCTTGCCGACCGAGGGCTGCGCGAGCGCCGCCGAGGTCGCCTCGTAGAGCCTGCCCACGACCTCTTTCGGCGTGCCGGCCGGCACGAAAAAGCCGTACCAGAAGGAAATTTCGTAATCGGGCAGCCCGGCCTCCACCATGCCGGGCACACCCGGCACGAGCGGCGTGCGGCTGCGGCTCGTCACCGCGAGCGCGCGCAGCCTTCCCGACTGAACGTGCGGCAGCACGGAAGGCGGCGTCGCAAACGAAAGCTGCGTGTCGCCCGCGACGAGCGCCTGCACCGCCGGGCCGCCGCCCTTGTAGGGCACGTGCACCATCTCGACGCCGGCGAGCTTCATGAACAGCACCGCGGCGAGGTGCGGCGCTGCGCCGGGGCCCGAGGTCGCGTAGTTGAGCTTGCCCGGATTCTTCTTCGCGTAGGCGATCAGCTCGCGCAGGCTCGTCACGCCGACGCTCGAGTGCACCGCGACCACGAGCGGCGAGGCGCTCACCTTGGAGACCGGCGCGAGGTCGCGGCGCGGCTCGAAGCCGGGCCGCGGGCTGATGATCGGATTGACGAGGATGCTCGAGGGGCTCGCAATCAGCATCGTGTAGCCGTCGGGCGAGCTCTTGGCGACCTGCTCGGCGGCGATGCTCGAGCCCGCGCCCGGCTTGTTCTCGATGACGAGCGGCTGGCCGAGTGCGTGCACGAGCGGCTCCTGCAGCGCGCGCGCGACGAAGTCGGCCGCCCCGCCCGGCGCGAAGCCGACCACGAGCTTCACGGGACGCGACGGATAGGGCTGCGAAAAACCGTGGACCGAAAAAAACGCGAGAACCGCGAGCAGGGCGACTCTCACCGGCTCAGCGCCCCTGGGCGGTGGCGACGCGCTGGTTGGAAAGGACGAGCCGGTCGACGGCGTTGCGAAGGAGCGAGCGCGTGAGCTGGAGCTGCGCCCCGGCGCTCATGCCCTGGATCGCTTCGTTCGTGAATTCGGCGAGCGTCAGGTCGCTCATCGCATCCGCGGTGGCATGGCGCGGCTGCTCGCCGCCCCAGATGTAGGCCATCTCGCCGAAAAATTCGCCCGAGCCGACCATGTTGAGCAGGCGCCCCTGCCGGTGCACCTTGACGTCGCCCTTGGCGGCGAAGAAGAAGCTGTTGCCGGGCTCGCCTTCTTTGACGATGTTCTTCGCGCGCTCGAGGCGCGTCCAGCTGGCCGCGCGCGCGAGCTCCCACACTTCGGCGTCCGAGAGGCCCGAGAGCATGGGCACTTTCTTCAGCGCGACGAATTTCTCGCTGTCCGGGATGGTGCCCGGCGGCAGCACGAGCGCCACCATCTTGGAGAGCTCGAACTCGAGCTCGGTCCAGGTCGGGAAGCGATGCTCGGGCCGCTTGCCGAGGAGCTTGAGCATCATCATGTCGATGTCCTTTGGCAGGCCCTTTCTCAGCGAGGAGGGCGGCGTCGGCGCCTCGGTGAGGATCTTCTTGACCAGCTCCTCGATGTTGGCGCCGAGGAACGGGCGCTTGCCGGTGAGCAGCTCGTAGAGCACCACGCCGAGCGAATACATGTCGCTGTGGAAGGTGAGCTCCTTGCCTTCGATCTGCTCGGGCGACATGTAGAAGGGCGAGCCCATGGCGACGTTCTGCACGTTCTTGCTCTTTCTCAGGAACGCGGCGCCGAAGTCGGCGATCTTCACGTCGGTGCCCTGCACGATCATGATGTTGGCGGGCTTGATGTCGCGATGCACGATGCCCTGCGCGAAGGCGTACTCGAGCGCCCCGCAGCACTTGAAGCCGATCTGCAGCACGTCCTCGACCGGCAGCAGCTTGTCGGGCTTGACGAACTGCGCGAGGTCGCCGCCCGAGACGATCTCCATGGCGATATAGCCCGAGTCCTCCTCGACCACCGCGTCGAGGATGGCGACGATGTGAGGGTGCCGGAGCTTCCCGGCGAGCGAGGCCTCGTTCAGGAACTGCGAGCGGTACACGGAGCCGAATTCCGGGTCGCGGAATACCTCGGGCTCGATCGTCTTCAGCGCCACCTCGTTGCCCGAGAACGTGTCCTTGGCGAGGTACACCGTCCCCGTCGCGCCTTTGCCGAGCAGCTTCTGCACGTCGTATTTCCCGACCTGCAGGCTCAAATCGAGCGTGAATTCCCCCGCCATGCGGGCGAATTTATCAGATTGAAACATTTACTTACCAAAACCCCGCCACGGCACGGAACGCCGGCGCTATTCTCGGCGTCCAAGGAGTGGTCATGAAGACGACAAAAGCTGTCATCGCCCTTGCGACCGTGATGCTCGGCCTGCTCGCCACCGAATCGGCCTTCGCGTGGCACCGCGCGCGCGTCGGCGTGGGCTTCTACTTCGGCGTTCCGGTCACCGGCTATTACCCCGGCTATTACTACCCGCCCTACTATCCCTACTATCCGCCCACGACGGTGGTCGTGCCCGCGCAGCCGCAGACCTACATCGAGCAGGCGCCGCAGGCCCCGCAGGCGGCACCGCCCGCTCAAAACTACTGGTACTACTGCCCGGACTCGAAGGCGTATTACCCGTACGTGAAGGACTGCCCGGCGGGCTGGCAGCGCGTTTCTCCGCAACCGCACGGCTGACACTCCCATGAAAATCGCCTTCGCTGCCGCAGGCGCGGCGCTTCTGCTCGGTGCGTGCACGACGATGCCCACCGGCCCGTCCGTGATGGTGCTGCCGGGCACCGGCAAGAGCTTCGATCAGTTCAAGTCCGACGACTATGAGTGCCGCCAGTTCGCGAGCTACCAGGTGAACGGCGGCACGCCCGACAGCGCGGCCGAATCGAGCGGCGTGAAGAGCGCCGCGGTCGGCGCGGGCGTGGGCGCGGTTGCGGGCGCGCTGATCGGCGGCAACCGCGGCGGTGCCGCGGTGGGCGCCGGCACGGGCCTGCTCGTCGGCTCGGCCGCGGGCGCGGGCGCCGCGGGCAGCTCGCAATACGGATTGCAGCGGCGCTACGACGTGGGCTACCAGCAGTGCATGTACTCGAAGGGCCACCGCGTTCCGGTCGCGGGCCGCTTCGAATCCTCCCGGCCCGCCCCGGCGCAGGCTTACACGCCACCGCCTCCGCCACCGCCCGGCACTCCGCCGCCCCCGCCTCCGGGCGTTTCGCGCTAGCCGTTTCTCCGTCGCCGCAGGGCGACGGATTCACGCGCCCGTCGTGCCCGCGCGCGATTCAAGCGGTTGATTCCGCGCGGCAGGTGATTCTCATGGCACGAAGCTCGCATGCAGCTTGAGGTTCATTTCGTGCGGAGAAGCCCCACATGAGGACAAGCAGGGTCGTCGCGATATGCGCGCTTGCAGCCGTCGCGCTGGCTGCATGCAATCGCGGTCCGAGCGATCGGGCTGCCGACAAGCCCAACACCTCGCCCATGGCGAGCACCGCCACGCCGAAGGCCATGGGCGCCGACGAGGCGAAACCGAAGGCCGAGGAGCCCTTCAAGAGCGCGGTCACCGGCAAGCCCGCGCCCGGCAGCGCTCAGGCCGCGGACGCGGAGCTTTCCAAGAAAGTGAAGAGCGCGCTCACCACTGCGACCGACATCACCGCGGGAGGACTGGAAGTCGCCTCCTCCGATGGCGTGGTCACCCTCTATGGCACCGTGGATGCGCCGGTCGAGAAAGACCGCGCCGCCCTGCACGCCATGGACGTGGATGGGGTGCGGTCCGTGGTGAACAACCTCGTGGTCGTTAAAGGTTCCTAGGAACCCGCCACCGGCGTGGCGACCAGGCGCCGGAAGCGATACCCGCCCATGCTGCCGTAGGTCGGCGCCGGCCGGGACACCTGCTGCGGCTCGGCCGCAGCTTGTACGTCGGAGCCCGGCGCGACCTGCGTGCTCGCGCAACCGGCGAGGCCGGCGACCGCGAGGACTGCAACTGCTGCCCAGATTCTGCTGTTTTTCATGACGGCTCCTTTTTGCTTCGTCATGACTCTTTTGTACGCCTGCCCGGGCGGGGGTTGATGATTTCTGGCCCCCTTTGTGACTTGCTTCCACCCTCCAAACGGCTCTTTTGTCACGCCCGCCGGGGGATTCGTGAACTGGTTCCGGCGCCTTCAGACGGACGGTTGAGCGCCAGGGTCGAGCGGAAAGACCGGGCGGCGCACGCGGGCAAAGCGCAACTGTGAATAATCTGACGTGCATACGCCCTCGCCCGCGCACTCGACGACGGCTTTGGCGAGCGGCCCCAGCCCGGCGCGCCAGTGCACCCGGCTTTTCAGCATCACGTAGCGCTTGCGCGAGGGCTCGATGCCGAGCGTTCGAAAAGAGGCGATGTCGTGCGGCTCCACGTGGCGCGAGATGACGGCGATCTCGACCTTGCCGGTGTCCAGCACCGCGGCCGCGCCCATGTCGGCGAGCTCGCCGCGCGCCATCGGCCCTTCGTTGCGATAGAGACCGCTCACGATCCGGCGCACGTTGCCGGTGACGCTGCGCGGCTTGCCCGCGAGGCCGAGCGCCGGCATGGCGCTCTTGCCCCCGAGCGGCAACGTCACGCGCGCGCCGACGCCCGCGCGCTTCATCTGCTCCACGGCCTCGGGATCGCACACCGCGAAGGCCGCCGCGTCCTCCAGCCCCGCTTCCAGCATCGCGCCGAGGACCGCCATGGTGTCCATCGTCCCGCCCGAGGCGCAGTTGTCGTAATGGTCGAGCAGCACCACCGGCCGCAGCGAGCCGCCGCCCAGCTCCTTCGCGCGCCGCATCGATTTCTCGAGCGGCTCGATCTCGTAGACGAACTTCTCGCGCGCACGCCAGGCCATCTCGAGCAGCTCCTCGCACAGGCGCCTCGCCTTCGCCTCGTCGCCGTCGGTCACCACGACCGCCGAGGAGCCGGCGTAGGGAATGTCGGCGTGCGGAAAGCCGACGAAGAAGCTCGCGCACAGCGCCTCGCCCTTTCTCTCCATGTCCTTCGCGCGCGCCTGGATGTCCTTGTTCGGCTGATCGAGGCTCGACTGGCGCATGACGTGCGGCAGCATGGGCCGATGGCCGAAGGCCATCGTCGGTCTGATTTTTTTATTTAAAAGAGAAAAAATCGGAGCCGCGGCGCGCGCTCCGGTCTCATACATGTCCACATGAGGATACGTCTGGTAGCCGGCGATGACGGTCGCGTGCTCGGCCATCGCCGGGAAGAGGTTGGTATGCATGTCGAGCGCCACGCCGATCGGAATGCCGGGCGCGATCCTGCGGATCCGGCCGAGCAGCTCGCCTTCGCCGTCCTCGAAGCTTTTCGTGACCATTGCGCCGTGCAGGTCAAGGAGCACCGCGTCGCAGCCTGCCTTCACCGCCTCGAGGATGCGCGAGGCCATCCACTCGTAGGCGTCGCTCTCGACCGGCGCGCTCGGCGCGGCGTTGCCGGCGACCGGGTAGACCGCCTCGGCGCCCGCGGCCTCGGCAAGGTCGATGAAAGCGCCGATCGCGCTGCCGGTGCCCTTGAAAGCGTCGCGCACCGCGCGGCCTTCGATCACGGCGCCGCCGCCCCGCGCGAAGCGCGCAAGCGGCGTCGGCACCGGCGAGAAGGTGTTGGTCTCGTGCTTCATCTGGGCGATGACGAGTCGCATCGCCCAGAGTCTAGCTGCAGCGCGCGCTAGCCGCGGTGCCCGCGGCCATGGCCGTGGCCGCGCCCGTGATCGAAGTGGCCCTCTCTCGCCCAGTGGCCCTGCAGGTGATGCCAGCGCCCGCCGCGGTCGTCCCAGCGGTCCGGCACCCACGCATAGCCGGGCCGGCCGACCACGTAGCGGCCGCGGACCCAGACGTAGCGATCATGGTTCCAGCCCCAATAGCCCGGCACCCAGACGTAGCCGGGCGCCGGCACGGCCGGCACGACCTCGTAGACCGGCGCGGGCGGCGCCACCGGGGCGCCGATGCCGATGCTCAAGTTCACCTGCGCCATGGCCGGCGCGGTGAAGGCGGCGGCCGCCAGGCCGGCGGCAATCAGGAATTTCTTCGTTTTCATGACGAGCTCCTTTCGGGGACTATCCCTTACTTGGACGCATCATGGCGCCGCTTGTTGACGCCAGAGTGCAACAGGATGTAAGCGCGGCCGTCGCCGTGCGACGACGCCGGCAATGCCTCGCTAGACGTTGCCGATGAAGTCGCGCTTGGCGAGCTCCACGCCGTTGTGGCGCAGGATGTCGTAGGCCGTCGCGGCGTGAAAATAGAAGTTCGGCAGCGCGAAGCCGAGCAGGTATTGCATGCCCTTCCACTGCACTTCGCGCGGCCCGAGCTTGATCGTGAGCTCCTTTTCCTCGCTGCCGTCGATCTGGGCGGGCTTGACCGTTTCGATGAAGGCGATGGTCTTCTCGATGCGAGCCTTGAGCTCGGCGAACGTGTTCTCGGTGTCTTCATGCTTGGGGTTGTCCACGCCGGCAAGGCGTGCGATGGCGCCCTTGGCCGTATCGCACGCGGTCTGGATCTGGCGCGAGAAGGCGAACATGTCCGGATAGAGCCGCGCGCCCGTCAGCACGAGCGCGTCCACCTTCTTCGCCTCCGCGTGGGCCTGTGCCTTCTCGAGGATGGCGGCAAGGTTCTTCAGGGTGTTGATGAAGCGAGGCGCGCTCGCCTGGTACATGGAAATGTTCATAGGCCGCTATACTCTCATGGAGGAGGTTTCGAGCATGGGCAAGTTCGTCATCGCACCGCATTTCCGCCTGCAGGAATGGGTCGCCGAGGAAAAGGGCTACTTCAAGGCCGAGGGCCTGGATTACGAATTCCGGGATAGCTGGGGCAAGGACGATCCCGGCAAGACGCACGCCGTGCCGAACAAGTTCGGCGCCTACCAGACCTTCGAGAAGGGCCGCCAGGAAGGTGTCTCGTGCGCCTGCCACTGGACCGTGAACGCCGCCGCGGCGCGCGGTCACGGCAAGCTCTACGGCGATTGCTACTCGGTCGCGCCGGCCGCGGTGTTCGTGCCCGCCGATTCGCCGGTCAAGCGCCCCGAGGACCTGAAGAACGTGCCGATCTCGGTGGGCTACCAGTCGGGCAGCCATTACTCGACGATCCAGGCGCTCGAGCAATACCTGAAGGCCGAGGAGATCAAGCTCTCCTTCGCCGACGGCATCCTCTTTTCGCGCATGCAGAAGCTCATCGACCGCGAAGTGCCGGCGGCGGCGCTTTTTTCCGGCCCCTACTACTTCGCCGAGCAGATGGGCTTTCGCAAGGTGATCGACACCACCTTCATGATCGCGGCGATGGTCTCGGGCAGCCCGGACCCCGAGGACGTGAAGAAATATTTCCGCGCGCTCAGGCGCGCGCAGCGCGACATCGACCTGCGCCCGGAGCGCTACACGCACTACTACAAGAACGAGTTCCCGGCGCGCTTCCGCGACCAGATGGACACGCGCCGCTGGGGCCCGGGCGAGCGGATCGTGTTCGAGCCCTACACGCGCGAGTCCTACGAGGATTCGCAGCGCTGGATCGCCGAGCACCACATCTTCGACGAAGGGCTCGGCCAGACGCGCTACGAGGACGCGGTCGTCACGGAGGCGGCATGAGCGCCTACGATCCCGCGGTCGCGCTTCAGTTCTTCAAGGCCGCGGGAAAGGCGGAAAAGATCCCCGCCGGTACGACCATTTTCGAGGAGCACGAGAAGGCGAAGGGCCTGCTCTTCAAGAGCCACAAGATGTACCTGCTGCTCGACGGCCAGGTCGAGCTGATCGCGAAAAAGAAAGTGATCGGCCGCGTCGCCGAGGGCCAGGTCTTCGGCGAGATGGCTTCCCTTACCGATACGCCGCGCAGCGCGAGCGCCGTGGCGAAGGGCGCCTGCGAGGTGATCGCGCTCGACGACAAGCAGTTCCAGGCGGGCCTCAAGGCGCAGCCCGGCTTCGCGCTCATGATGATGAGCCTCATGATCGGCCGGCTGCGCGAGACGATCGAGAAGCTCGAGGGCACCGAGACGCTCTCGGCCGCGGGCGCGGTCAAGGAATCGGTCGTGTTCGACCCCAAGCGGCTCGCCGAGCTCGTCGCCGGCATGACCGACGACCCGCCGGTCTACTTCGACCGCGGCAAGGTGATCGTGCGCGAGGGCCAGACCGGCATGCGCATGTACGTCGTGATCAAGGGCACGGTCGCGGTGTCGGTCACCGGCCGCGTGGTCGAGCGGCTCGCGCCGGGCGGCGTCTTCGGCGAGCTCGCGCTCGTCGAGCAGTCGCCGCGCCTGGCGAGCGTGTTCGCGGAAACCGATTGCGAGGTGCTGCCGGTGAACCGCGCGGGCTTCCTGCAGATCGTCAAGACGAGCCCGGATTTCGCCGCCTCGCTCCTTGCGCGGCTCGCCGAGCGGCTGAAAGTGCTCACTGCAAAGGTGGCGCGCTAGTTTTTTATTTCATGCGCCGCATCTGACGGGCGCGCAAGTTCGTATATCGAATCGTGACGGAACCCGATTGAGCGGGAACCGTCCGAGACGACGATGCGAAAAATCCTTGCAGCAGTTTTTCTCATGCTTGCCGCTGGCATGTTCAATGCGCATGCCGCAGGCGACCCGACCGATACCGAGCTTGCCAAGCGGGTAAAGAGCACACTGAACGCGACCATCGGCATTCGCTCGCGCGACATCAACATCATCGTGCTCGGGGGCGTCGTGTCGCTCTACGGCCAGGTCGCCACCTCCGCGGCGCGCGAAGCCGCCATCAGCGCCACCGAGCGCACGCCCGGCGTGCGCGGCGTGGCCGACAACCTCTCGGTCTCCGCAGGCCGCTAGCGCCGCAGGCGCCTAGTCGCGGCCGCGCAGCCAGCGCGCCGCATCCGCGACGCTCGTGAAGCAGCGCAGCGCCACGCCGCGCGCCTGCGCCGCCATCTCGTGCAGCGCGTAGTACGCGTCGTTCTGGAGCGCATCGACCACCGCGACGCGGTAATCACTGACACGGCCCGACTCGCCGCCCGCCGCCCTGCCTACTGCGGCGAGCGCCCCGAGCGAGCCGAGCCGGTCAGCAATCCCCCGGACGTCGATGAGAACCCGATTGCAGGTCGCGCGACCCGCCTGCTCGGCGATGTCGTGCGCCACCCAGGCCGCAACCGCGGACTTTCCACGCCCCAGCGTCTTCCCCCGGACCACTGCCTGGAGCATCCCGTCGCGCACCGCGTAGTGAATCAGGCATCCCATCGCCCGCCACGCTAGCAAGCCGGCCCGGGACCGCGTGCAAAAGGTTGTTCGGACTAGGGGGTAAAAAGGGCGCGAAAACGCCCTCGCCGCGACATCTGACACACTTCACCCCATGCCGCCGGTCTCCCTCGCGCTGCTCGCCGCCAACGCCGTCTTTTTCTTCCTGCTGCAGGGCGCGGACCAGGTCGGCCTGCTGACGTGGTTCGCGCTCTGGCCGCCGGGCGTGCCGGGCGGTCCGGGCTTCGAGCCCTGGCAGCTCGTCACCTACGGGTTCATGCACGTCCAGACGGTGCACCTTGCCTTCAACATGTTCGCGCTCTACATGTTCGGCTCGGACATCGAGCGACTCTTCGGCTCGCGCTTCTACCTCGCCTACTACCTCGTCTGCGTGGTCGCCGCGGCGGTCACCCACCTCGTCATCACCGGCGTCTTGGGCGCCGAGCCCGCGCCGACGATCGGCGCTTCGGGCGCGATGTTCGGCCTGCTGCTCGCCTTCGGCTGGTATTTCCCGCACCGGCGCGTGCTGCTGCTTTTTCCGCCGATCCCGATGCCGGCGCGCGTGTTCGTCACGCTCTACGGCGCGCTCGAGCTCGTGCTCGGGGTCACCGGCACGCAGCAGGGCGTCGCGCACTTCGCGCACCTGGGCGGCATGCTCGGCGGCTGGCTGATGATCGAGTACCGCCGGCGCCGCTAGCTACTTTCGCGCCGGCGCCTGCAGGCGCTGGAGCTGCGCATCGATCGACTTGAGCGTCGGGTGAGTCGGCTCGGTGCCGAGGTAGATCTCGCGCGACTCCTCGAGCGCGCGGCGCGCCACCGCGCGATAGCCGAGCGTGGCGAGCGTGCTGCCGAGGTCGTACAGGTCCGAGCGCAGCGCGAGGCGCTGCTCGGCGGTCTCGGGCGGCGGCATCGCGCGCACCGTGTCCACCGCGAGCGCGAAGTTGTCGACCGCGTCACGCGGCCGGTTGCGGTCGCGATAGAACACGCCCAGCATGCGCAGCGCCCTTTCCTTCAGCATCGACTCGCGCTCACCCAACGCCTCGACGATCGCCTTCTGGTCGAGCTTCAGCGCGAGGGCCTTGCCCTGCCTGAGCCAGTCCTCGATGCGCTCCGGATAGCGCCGGTGCAGGTCAAGGAGGCCCCCGCAGGTGACGAGCGCGAGCGCGCGCTGCGGCTCGCCCGCCGCAGCGGCGGCGGCGATCGCCTTGTTGCACGCCTCGTAGGCGTCCTCGGGGCGCTGCTCGCGATAGGCCGCGAGCGCTTCATCCTGCAGCGCCTGCCAGACGGGCGACGGACCGGGCTTTCCCTTCGCTGCCGGCTTCGATCTTGCTTTCGGAATTTCCGTGGCCGTTCTGTCCATCGGCGGCGGGACCGCGACCGCCGGCGGCGGGGCAAACACCTGCCACTCGAGCACGAGCGAGTAGTCGCCGCGGATGTCCTTCACCCGCAGCTTCGCGAAATTGCCCGCGCGCGTGCGCATCGCAAAGACGGCGCCCTTTTTCACCGGCGCGTCCGCGCCGCGCGCCGAGTAGGTGTTCGGCTGGTAGACGAGCGCATCGAGCGCCCGGGCGTCGAGCGCGTCCCACGCCGCCCTCGGCGCGGCGATCCAGGCGCCGTTATAGGTGGCGAGATACGGGTCGTCGCGCGACTTCATGCCCCAGTGCAGGTCCGCGCCTTCGGTGCCCTGCTCGCCCGTCTCGAGATCGAGCGTCCAGGTCGGGCGCACGCGCGCCGAATGCACCGCGTAGCGGTCCCAGGGCAGCAGCGCCGCGCCCTCGTCCCGGAAGGCGTAGACGAAGAGCGCGGCCAGCAGCGCGCCCGCGAACGCCATGTACGCTCGATTGCCCATCGCCTACACTTTTCCCGTGGCCACCCTCGACCCCCTGCGCCGCATTATCCACATCGACATGGATGCGTTCTACGCCTCGGTCGAGCAGCGAGACGACCCGGCGCTGCGCGGCAAGCCCCTGGCGGTCGGCGGCTCGCCGCAGTCGCGCGGCGTGGTGGCCGCGGCAAGCTACGAGGCGCGCGCCTTCGGCGTGCGCTCGGCGATGCCGATGGCGCGCGCGGTGCGCCTTTGCCCGGAGCTCCGGATCGTGCGCCCGGATTTCGCGCGCTATCGCGCCGAGTCGCAGCGCGTCATGGCGATCCTGCGCGACTGCACGCCGCTGGTCGAGCCGCTGTCGCTCGACGAAGCCTATCTCGATGTCACCGAGAACAACTGGGGCGAGCCGCTCGCCACCGAGGTCGCGCGCCGCATCAAGCGCACCATCCAGGAGGAGATCGGGCTCACGGCCTCGGCGGGGGTCGCGCCGAACAAGTTCCTCGCCAAGATCGCCTCGGGCTGGGACAAGCCCGACGGGCTCACCGTCATCTCGCCGCAGCGCGTCGAGCACTTCCTGCAGCAGCTTCCCGTGGAGGCGCTCTGGGGCGTGGGGCCGGTCACCGCGACAAAGCTGCGCGGCATCGGGGTCACGAAGCTCGTCGACATAAGAAATACGAAAGACGAAGTCCTGAAGAAATGCGTGGGGTCCCTTGCCGCATGGCTCAAGCGCCTCTCGGTCGGCGACGATCCGCGCGAAGTGAAGCCGAACCGCCCCTGGAAGTCGATTTCGGCGGAGACGACCTATGTCGAGGACCTGACCGACATCGCGGAGATGCGGCGCGAGCTCGCCGAGCTCGCCGCGCGGGTGTGCAGCTCCATGCAGAAGAAGAAGCTTCTCGCGCGCAGCGTCACCATCAAGGTGCGCTACGCCGACTTCACCACGGTGACGCGCAGCCACACCGCCGATCCCGCCACGCGCGAGCCGGCCGGGTTCGCGGCGCGCGCCGCGGCGCTTCTCGATCGCACCGAGGCCGCGCGCCGGCCGGTGCGCCTGCTCGGCGTGGGCGCGCACGAGCTCTCGGGCGAGGTGGCGCACCCCGAGCAGCTCCGGCTGGGGTAGCATTCAGGCCTCATTTCCCAGGGGGAACGACGATGAGTGGCGGCGGCGGAGAACACGCAGCACCGGCACCGGCGAAAGCAGGCCCGGCCGCGCCGGTCGATCCGATCGAGGAGCTGGCGAAGCAGGTCTTCATCCAGCTCTCGGCCAACGTCTGGGCTACCCCCGGCGAGAAGCCGCCGCACGAAAAGCTGGTCGAGCTCTCGTTCCGGCTCGCCGAGGCGTTCTCCGCGGGCAACCTGAAGTTCAACACCGCCGCGCGCGCCCGCGCCGAGGCCAAGGCCAAGGCGAGCGTCGACGTGAGCAAAATCGAGATCGACTTCGGCTCGGTAGGAGCCGCGGCGAAGAAGTAGGGGTCGCCGGCCTAGTTCGGCGGGATCGGGCCGGCCAGCGCGACCACCACCGCATGGCCCTGGCGCGGCTTGATGCGCTCGATGGTGTAGCGGAAGCAGTAGCGCTTGCCGCCTTTCCATGCATGCAGCACGGCCTCCTCGCCGCTCGGGGCGCAATCGGCGCGGTACTGCGTGTCGAGCTGGTCCCAGGCGCCGCCGCGCTGCTCTTCGGCGCATCCGGCGAGGGCCAGGCCCAGGAGGCTTGCGAGCAGGAGTCTCGCGACCATGCCCCACGGTAGCCAAACGCGCGCGGTGCGGGTATCCCACGAGTCAGGCTTTCGCGAGTCGCACGGCAACGACAGTTTGTCGGATTGCAACGACAGCGCCCGGCGTAAGGTAGGCTGCGCGCTGCCATGAAGCGGATTTTCTACGGCTGGCGCATGGTGGCGGCCGGCTGTGCGATGCAGTTCGTGCAATCGTGCCTCCTCCTGCAGGCCTTCGGCGCGTACGTGGCGGTGCTGCGCGACGACCGCGGCTGGTCGAAGACCGAGCTCGCCGGCGCGGCGGCGATGCACCAGATGGAAGCCGCGATCCTCGGGCCGCTCCTTGGCTGGTTCCTCGACCGCTTCGGCCCGCGCGGCGTGATCCGCACCGGCGTCTTCGTCATGGGCGCGGGCTTCATGCTCCTTTCGCAGATCGACGGGCTGCTCGCCTTCTACGGCGCGTTCCTCGTCACCGCGATCGGCTCGAGCCTGTACGGCTTTTTCCCGTTGAACGTCGCGCTCATCCACTGGTTCGAGAAAAAGCGCGCGCGCGCCCTCTCCTCGATGCAGATCGGCATGGCGCTGGGCGGCCTCGCCGTGCCGATCGTCGCCTGGTCGCTCGCCACTTTCGGCTGGCGCTCGACCGCGTTCTGCTCGGGCCTGATCGTCATCGCGCTCGGCTTCCCGCTCTCCCTGGTGATGCGAAACAAGCCGTCGGAGTATGGCGAGGTCGTGGATGGCTTTCGGGAAGAAGAAGGGCAGAACAAGACGGAAATAAAAGCCGAATCAAGGCCCCAAACCCGCGACTTCACCGCCCGCGAGGCCCTGCGCACGCCGGCCTTCTGGCTGATCTCGCTCGGGCACGGCTTCTCGCTCTTCGTCGTCACCGCGGTGAACGTGCACGCGATCACCCACATGAAGGAGGGCCTGGGCTACTCGGTCGAGGCCGCGGCGGGCGTGATCACCCTGCAGACGGTGTTCCAGCTCCTCGGCATCGCGACGGGCTGGTGGGTCGGCGACCGCTACTCCAAGCGCCTGCTCTCGGCGGCGTGCATGCTGGGGCACATGACGGGCCTGCTCTGCCTCACCTATGCGAGCGGTCCGGCGATGGTGATGGCGTTCGCCCTGCTGCACGGCTACGCGTGGGGCCTGCGCGGGCCGTTCATGCAGGCGATCCGCGCCGATTACTTCGGCACGAGCGCGATCGGCATGATCCTCGGGCTTTCCTTCATGATCATCGTGGTGGGGCAGATCGGCGGGCCGCTGATCGCGGGCGCGCTCGCCGACGCGACGGGCAATTACCGCACGGGCTTCACCACGCTCGCGCTGCTCGCGGGCGTGGGCTCGGTGTTCTTCCTGATGGCGAGGAAGCCTCCCCGCCCCGCGCTTACCCCTGGCGGGTAAGCGGCTCGACTCGCCCGCGCATCACTCTCACGCGGTCGCCCGCTTTCCAGGCCGGCTGCGTCGGCTCGCGCACGATGCGGATCGAGCCGTCATCAAGGCGCACCGCGGTCTCGTAGGTATGGAAGCTCGGGGTCGCGCTCGGGTGCGGCACGCGCCCGCCGAGCGCGGCGATCATCATGACGATGCTCTCGGACTGGTCGCCGTTCAGGGGCAGCGCCGCCGGGCTCGCGCGCTCGAGCTCGCGCACGCGCTCGACGCGCCCGCAGACGTTGCACACGCCCGAGATGCGGAAAGTCGCGTTCTCGCGCAGCTCGAAGAGCTGCCAGCCGATCCAGCCCATGGCGCCCCCGGCGAGGCACAAAAGCAGCAGCGCGACGCCCGAAGTGG
>Ga0310810_10004219_pt1 | contig 15845 bp, 14 predicted proteins | sample NCmetagenome_FD_207641 | JGI IMG/M metagenome (GOLD analysis project Ga0310810, IMG submission 207641) | Soil microbial communities from experimental microcosm in Duke University, North Carolina, United States - NC | ecosystem: Engineered > Artificial ecosystem > Soil microcosm > Unclassified ...
GCGTCGTCGCGACGCCGATGGCGATCATGGCATTGCCGAGGCTCGGCCCCAGGAACGCCGCGAGCGCGATGGCGAGGATCAGGTAAGGGCAGGCGAGCATCGCGTCGGTGACGCGGCCGATCAACGCGTCCAGCCAGCCGCCGAGATAACCCGCGGCAAGCCCGAGCGGCACGCCGACTCCCATCGCGATGCCGACCGATATGACGCCGGCGGCAAGCGAGGCGCGGGCGCCGTAGATTACGCGCGTGAGCTGGTCGCGGCCGAGGTCGTCGGTGCCGAACCAGTGCAGCAGCGATGGGGCCTTGCGCACGGAGGTCCAGCTCTGAGCGGTTGGATCGTAGGGTGTGACGAACGGCGCAAAGATGGCGAGCGCGACGAATAGAACGATGATCGCGAGGCCGAGAAGAGCGCCCCGCCGCCGGACGAGGCGCCGCAGCGCGCGGCGTGCCGGCGTCTCCACGCTCTCGACGGGCTTCATTAGGCTGGCGGTGAGCATCGCGTCGGCCATGTCACGATTCTCGCAATCGTGGATTGACCAAGATGTAGGCGACGTCCGCGATCAGGTTGAGCGTGATGTACATGGTTGCCGTCACTAGGACGACACCCTGCACCACGGCGTAATCGCGGTTGAATACGGAGTCGACGATCAACTTACCGAAACCCGGAATGGTGAATATCTGCTCGGTGAGAACCGTGCCGGAGAGCAGTGTGCCGAGCTCGAGCGCGCCGAGCGTGATGACCGGCGTCAGGGCGTTGCGCATGGCGTGCTTGAAGATGACGGTGCGCTCGGAGAGGCCCTTGGCGCGCGCGGTGCGGACGTAGTCGCTGTCGAGCACCTGGAGCATGGCGCTACGTGTGTGCCGCATCAGCACCGCGGCAATGGAATTTCCGAGCACGAAGGCCGGCATGATGGTGGCGGCGAGGCTCGCCTTCCAATCCTCCGTCAGCGGCACGTAGCCCGAGGCCGGCAGCCATTCGAGTTTCACCGAGAACAGGAAGATCAGCATGATGCCGAGCCAAAAGTTCGGCGTCGAAATGCCCCACAGCGCCAGGCCGTTGGCGGCGTAGTCCCAGGCGGAGTTCTTCTTCACCGCCGAGACGATGCCGGCGCCGACGCCGATGACCAGCGCGATGATGATCGCCATGCCGGCAAGCTGCGCCGTCACCGGCAACTTCTCCAGCACAAGATCGCGCACCGGCACGTGGATGCGCATCGACTCGCCGAGGTCGCCGGAGAGGACGCCCTTCACCCAGTAGACGTATTGCACCGGGATCGGCTGGTCGAGCCGGTACTGGTGGCGGATCTGCGCGATCACTTCGGGATCGCGCTCCTCGCCGGCCATGATCGTCGCGGGGTCGCCCGGTAGGAGCTGTTGCAGCGAGAAGATCAGCACCGACACGAAGAACAGTGTCGGGATGAGCTGCAGGAGCCGCCGGGCGATGAAGTTCAGCATCGGCTTGACCTCGTCCGGCGGCTCGTCTCAGCCCGTTACTTGAAGTGCAGGCCGACGACGCGCACGAGACCGTCCGGCATCTGCTTGTAGCCTTCGAGCTTGGCGGTGTGCGCGATCAGGATGCGCCGATGATAGAGATAAATCTTCGGCACGTCGGTGAGGATCGCCTTGGTGACCTTCTCGTAGATCGCCTTGCGCGCCTTCATGTCGCTCGGCACGCGGGCCTCGTCGAGCCACTTGTCGACATCGGGATTGCAGTAGCCGGGGTAGTCCTGCGGCGCCTTGCATTTGTGGAAGATGTAGGTGTTGCCGTCCGGATCGGTGCGCCCGCTCCAGGCGAGTAGGAACGCCTGGTAATGGCCTTCCTCGGCCTGCTTCAGCGACGTCGCGAACTCCGTGACGCGGATCTTCATGTTGATGCCGATCTCCGACGCCATCGCCTGGATGACTTCGGCGACCGCCTGCGTTTCGGCGCCCTTCGGCACCATGAAGTCGACGTCGAACGGCTTGGTGACGCCGGCCTCCTTCAGCAGCGCCTTGGCTTTGGCGACGTCGCGCTTCGGCACCGGGAAGCTCTGCTGATAATAGGGGTTCTCCGGACTGACCCACTGGTTGCCGGGTTTGAACTCGCCGTTGAACACGACCTGGTTGAGCGCATCGCGATCAATAGCGAGCTCCAGCGCCTGGCGAACCTTGGCCGACTGGCCGAGCGGACCCTTCGCCGCGTCGCCATTGCCGACATTGATGTCCATGCCCTGGTAGCCGAGCTCGAGCGCGGTCGACAGAACGAGGTTCTTGTCGGCGCGCACCGTCTTGATGTCGGTTGCGAGCACGCGCTCGATCAGGTCGAGTCCGCCGGACTTCAGGTTGGCGAGACGCACCGTGGCATCGACGATCGGCAGGAACACGACCTTGTCGATCTGGACCTTGTCCTTGTCCCAGTAGTCCTTGAATTTCTCGAAGACGATGCGGTCCTGCTGTACGCGCTCGACGAACTTGTACGGGCCGGCGCAGACCGGATGCAGGCCGAACTTGTCGCCGGCGGTCTTGGCGGCCTCCGGCGCGACCATCATGCCGGCGCGGTCGGTCAGTTGCGCGATCAGCGGCGCGAAGGGCTGCTTCAGCACGATGTTGATGGTGAGCGGATCGACGACGTCGACGTGATCGACGGCAGCGAGCTCCGGCTTGCGGAACGAACCATTCATGGTGCGGTGACGGTCGAGCGAAAACTTCGCCGCAGCAGCGTCGAAAGTCTCACCGTCCTGGAATTTGACATTGGGGCGCAGCTTGATCGTGACCGTCTTGCCGTCCGCCGAAGTCGTGTGCGACAGCGCAAGCTGCGGAACGACGTTGAGCTTCTCGTCAATGTCGAACAGTTTGTCGCAGAACGAAGCGAAGACGATACGCCCGACATAGGTGCGCGCGAGCGACGGATCGAGAACGTCGGGGTCTTCCGCAAGGCCGATGCGCAGCGTCGTCTCGGCGTGCGCAATAGCGGACGTAATGGTGAACACAGCGGCAGCCGCCGCCAGAACGCGCCTGATCCTCATCGTAATCCCCTCTTTTTCAGCCTTGTCAGAAACGGCCTGTGCGACGGCCGGTTATCCCGCGCCGCCGAGTGTATCAACACCGCCGGAGCCGTGAACATCGTTTCTTCGCGCGAATTTCGCCATAAGCCGCTCGAGCCGAGGCGCCGGTGCCTCGACCATGGCGGCCGCCGCGGAAGGCGGTAATTCGCGCCAGCGGTGGCACGCCGTGGCATGGCCGGCCCCGCCAGCGCCGAGTTCGGGCCGCTCGATGCGGCAGCGGTCGATGGCGTAAGCGCATCTCGGGTGCAGGTGACAGCCGGCCGGCGGCGAGATCGGGCTCGGCACGTCACCTTCGAGCAATTGCCTTTGCCGGCGCGCGCGAGGTTGCGGCAGCGGAATGGCCGAGAGCAGCGCGCGCGTATAGGGGTGTCGCGGATTGGCGAACAGCTCGTCGGCCGGCGCCAGTTCGACGATGCGGCCGAGATACATGACGGCCACCCGGGTCGCGATGTGCTTCACCACCGACAGATCGTGCGAGATGAAGATGTAGGTGAGCGAGAGCCGCTGCTGGAGGTCGCTCAGGAGATTGAGGATCTGCGAACGCACGGAAACGTCGAGCGCCGACACCGGCTCGTCGCAGACGATGAGCTTTGGCTCGACGGCGAGCGCGCGCGCGATAGCGATGCGCTGCCGCTGGCCGCCGGAGAATTCGTGCGGATAGCGGCGCGCGAAGCGCGCGTCGAGGCCGACGAGGGAAAGCAGCTCATGAACGCGCTCGCGGCGCTTTCCCGGCGGCACGATGCCGTGCAGGGCAAGCGGCTCCACCAGCACCTGTTCGACCGTCATGCGCGGATTGAGCGAGGCATAAGGATCCTGAAAGACGATCTGAGCCTCGCGGCGGAACGCGCGCAACGCCTTTTCGTCGAGCGTGCCGATGACCCGGCCTTCGAAACGGATCGTGCCGGCGGTCGGCTCAATCAGGCGCAGGATCAGCCGTCCAACAGTGGACTTGCCGCAACCGGATTCGCCGACGAGCGCCAGCGTTTGACCCGCCTCGAGAGTGAGATCGACGCCATCGACGGCCTTCACGGTGGCGAGCGTCTTCCCGAGCGCTGAACGTTGCGCGACGAAATGACGAACGAGGCCCTCGACTGCCAGCAGCGCGCTCATGCCGCGTCTCCGTCAAGCGGCGCGCGCAGGCAGCGCGACCAGTGACCTTCGCCGACGGTGACGACCGGCGGCGGCGCGGCGATGCAGACTTCGATCGCGAACGGGCAGCGGGCGGCGAAGCGGCAACCCTGCGGCACGTTCGCCATGTCCGGCAACGAACCTTCTATGGTGGCGAGCTTGTCGACGCGGCGGTCGAGGCGCGGAATCGAGGCGAGCAGGCCGATCGTGTAGGGATGCTGCGGATTATCGAACAATTCGCCGACCGGCGCGCGCTCGACGATCTCGCCGGCATACATCACCGCAACCTCGTCGCACACTTCGGCGACGACGCCGAGATCGTGCGAGATGAGAATGATCGCGGCGCCGGACTTCTGCTTCAGGGTCCGCATCAGTTCGAGCACCTGCGCCTGGATCGTCACGTCGAGGGCGGTGGTCGGCTCGTCGGCGATCAGGAGCTGTGGATCGCACGCAAGCGCCATGGCGATCATGACGCGCTGGCGCATGCCGCCGGACAGCTTGTGCGGATATTCGTCGAAGCGCTGCTCGGGCGAGGGGATGCGAACGTCGCGCAGGAGTTCGATGGTCTTGTCGCGCGCCGCGTCTTGGGTGAGGCCGCGATGGCGCACTAGCACCTCGCCGATCTGCTCGCCGACCGTATACGCCGGATTGAGCGAGGTCATCGGCTCCTGGAAGATCATCGCCAGCCGGTCGCCGCGCAGATCGCGCAGTTGCGCGTCGCTCAGGCCGACGAGATCGACGCCGTCGAAGAGCATGCGTCCTTCGATCTCGACGGCATCTTTCGGCAACAGGCCCATGATGGCCAGCGCCGTGACGCTCTTGCCGCAGCCGGATTCTCCGACGAGGCCCAGCGTCGCGCCGCGCGCGAGATCGAAATTGACGGTGTCGACCGCATGCATGGTGCGGCCGCGGTCGCCGTGAAAGACGACCTTGAGCCCGCTGACGTCGATGAGCGCGCTCATGCCCCACCTTCCGTGCGCTTCGCTTCGAGGATCGCCGCCTCGATGACGCTGCGGTCGGTGACGCCGACTCGGTCCCTGTGCGAGGGCAGGAAGCGGCGGAATACCATCCAGTGGGTGCGGCTCAGGCGCTCCAACCTGTCGAGCTCCGCGAGCGGATCGGCGTGGTCGTCGACGCGCAGGTCGAGATCGGACCATGCCTCCTCGCCGTGGATGAGGAGCGCCGCCGACTGCTTGCCGCGCTTGTCGCCGCCGGCGGCTTCGCCCGCGCGCATGGCGGCGATCAGCCGCTGCGGGAAGGGCGCTGCAAGATTGGCAAGATAGGCGGCGGCCGTATCCTCGATCACCGCCGGCCCAGCCAGCATGTTGCCGGCGACCGAGACACCGTCGCCGGCAATATGCCCGCACCAGTCGATGCAGGCGCTGCCTGTTTGCGCGGCAATGCGGCCGGCGCCGTCCATGACATGGATCTGGCGGTAGTCGCGTCCGGCATCCGACGCAATCAGGGCCGCGACCACATCGGGCGCGGACTTGCCCGCGCGCAGCAGCGTGAGCCCTTCAGTGCCGTAGAACGGGTTCACGAGGGCCTGCGTCGCCACCGCGCCGATATTGGCGGCAATGAACGGCACGCGTGCGCCCACGGCGAAGAACCGCGTCGCGACCGCAATGCCGAACGAGCCCGTCGCGCTGTCGCGCGCGATAATCGACCACGTCATATTTTTTCGTTGCGCCGCAACACGCGGCTTCCCTCCACGCGGGCGGCAATATGCCGGAAACGCCGGTGCCGCGCGATAGGGACGGAGGTCAGCTTTTTGCGGCTTCGCGCAGCGACTTGGCGCGTGTCGTGGCGGCTTCGAACAGGAGGCCGTGGTCACTTCCCGACAAGATCATGCGCGCGCCCATGCCGATGTAATGCGGCGCCCATTTGTTGTCGTAGATGCCGCCCATGCCGACGATCTTGTTGTGCTTGCGGCAACCTTCGATGACGCGCTTGTAGGCATCTTGCAGGCGCGTATCCCCGTATTGGCCCGGAATGCCCATGTCGAGTGTCAGATCGTTCGAGCCGATCAGCAGCGCGTCGATGCCTGCAACCGCGGCAATCGCCTCGGCATTGTCGATCGCTTTCGTGGTCTCGATCATCGGGATAAGCAGCAGCGTCTCGTTGAGAGCGCGCTGCATCTCACCTGGGCCGGGTGGCTTGTAACCGAACTGCGCGCACGGGCCGCCGGTGCTGCGGTGGCCGATCGGCGGAAAGCGGAACGCGGCGACGATCTCGCGTGCGTCCTCGACGGTGTCAATGTGCGGAATGACGAGGCCGAGCGCGCCGGCGTCGAGCGCGCGCGTGCCCTCGTCGAGCGCGTCCCGGCATACGCGGACGATCGGCGCGATGCCTGCGGTCAGCGACGACAGGCAGAGCTGCGAGACGTCGTCGGTCGACAGCGCGCCGTGCTCGGTGTCGATGAACAGCCAGTCGTAGCCGGCCGCTTTGGCAAGCAGCGGCGCCGCTGCGCCGCGCAGGTGCTGCACGCCGAAACCGAGGGAAATGCCGCTGCGGATGCGGGTGAGCGCGTCGTTCGCCAGCACTTGCATGGGGCGCCTCTCGATTGTCCGGCGGAATTATTGGCGGAAGTAGTCAGGATGACTTTGCCGTAGCGTCTCGACAAAGCCAAGCGAGCGGGACAGGTGATCGCGCAGCGCCGCCTGCGCCTCGTCGGGCTTTCCCGCGGTGATGGCGTCGACGATCGCCTGATGGTCGCGCATCACGTCGCGCATCTTGCCGGGCACCGGCAGATGCAGCCGGCGCAGACGGTCGATATGGCCGCTGTGGCGCGCCACCACGTCCCACAGCTCGGGAACCTTGGCGGACTCGTACATCGTCTTGTGAAAAGCCTGGTCGGCGGCGGTGAAGGCGCCGTGCTCGCCGAGACGCGAAAAGGCGGTCTGCTGGCGGATCAGGCTGTTGAGCCGCTCGATCACGGCCGCGTCCGGATGAAGCGCGAGCGTGCGGACGATCTCGAGTTCGATCGAGCGGCGCAGGAACTGGCCCTGCTGCGCCCGCTCCAGATCGATCGGGCTGACAACGGTCGCGTGCTGCGGGAAGACGTCGACGAGACCTTCTTCTTGCAAGCGCATCAGCGCGTCGCGCACAGGGGTCGAGGACAGCCCGAAGCGGTCCTGCAATTCGACGCGCGACAATACGGCGCCGGGCGCCAGGGCCAGTGCGATGATCTCCTGCCGCAGCGTCATGAACACGTGCGCCGCGCCGCCGCGTCCTCGCGCCCGGACTGACGCCGTCGTCACGTCGTCCATGTCATGGCCTCCGATTCCGAATTGGCTTAGTAGCACAGCCTCGGTTGACGCACTAATGCATTAGTGCTTTAACGCACCTCGATCCTGCCTCCAAGAATGCGGGACATTCGCCGAGGGAGCGCCCCATGCCCGCCGTCAGCCGTGCGCTGCCGCTGTCCGCAGCCGAGCTCGCGCGTTCGCGCGTCATTCCCGGGTAGGCCGGTTGGGTCGATGTCGCGTAAAGAGCCCAACGAGCTGCGCAGCGCGCGCTGGTTCCTGCCGGACGACTTCCGCTCGTTCGGCCATCGCTCGCGCATGAACCAGATGGGCTATTCGGCCGCCGACTATGTGGGGCGGCCGGTCATCGGAATCATCAACACCTGGTCCGACCTCAACCAGTGCCACGCGCACTTCAAGCAGCGCGTCGACGACATCAAGCGCGGCGTCCTTCAGGCCGGTGGCTTCCCCGTCGAACTGCCGGCGATCTCGCTCTCCGAGAGCAAGGTCAAGCCGACGACGATGCTCTATCGCAACATGCTGGCGATGGAGACGGAGGAACTGATCCGCTCGCACCCGGTCGACGGCGCCGTGCTGATGGGCGGCTGCGACAAGACCACGCCCGGCCTGCTGCTCGGCGCGACCAGCGCCGGCGTGCCGGCGATCTACGTGCCGGCGGGGCCGATGCTGCGCGGCAACTGGCACGGGAAGGTGCTGGGCTCCGGCTCGGACGCGTTCAAGTACTGGGACGAGCGCCGCGCCGGCGCATTGAGCGAGAAGGCGTGGACGGAGATGGAGGTTGGCATCGCACGCTCCTACGGCGTCTGCATGACCATGGGCACGGCGGCGACCATGACGGCACTCGCCGAAGCGATCGGCATGACGCTGCCGGGCGCGTCGTCGATCCCGGCGGCCGACTCCGGCCACATCCGCATGTGTGCCGATTCCGGGCGGCGCATCGTTGAGATGGTGTGGGACGACCTGACGCCGGCGAAGATTCAGACAGAGGTCGCCTATCGCAACGCCATCGTCGTGGCCATGGCGATGGGCTGCTCGACCAACGCCGTTATTCATCTCATCGCGATGGCGCGCCGCGCCGGCCACGCCATCACGCTCGACGATTTCGACGCGGCGAGCCGCAAGGTGCCGGTCATCGCCAATATCCGGCCGAGCGGCGACAAGTATTTGATGGAGGACTTCTATTATGCCGGCGGCCTGCTGGCGCTGATGTCGCGGCTCAAGCCCTTCCTCGACGTCGGCCACGTCAATGTTTCCGGCTGCACGCTCGGTGAAGGTCTCGACGCGGCGGAGGTCTATAATGACGACATCATCCGTCCGCTCGACAATCCGATCTATGCCGAAGGCGCGCTCGCCGTGCTGCGCGGCAATCTTGCGCCGGACGGCTGCGTGATGAAACCGTCGGCGGCGGCGCCGCATCTGTTGAAGCATTCCGGCCCGGCGCTGGTGTTTGACACCTATCCGGAATTGAAGGCCAATATCGATCGCGACGACCTCGACGTCACCGCCGACACCGTCCTGGTGCTGCGCAACGCCGGCCCGCTCGGCGGCCCTGGCATGCCGGAATGGGGCATGCTGCCGATCCCGAAGAAGCTGCTGAAGCAGGGCGTGCGCGACATGGTGCGCATCTCCGACGCGCGCATGAGCGGCACCTCCTACGGCGCCTGCATCCTGCACGTCTCGCCGGAATCCTACGTTGGCGGACCTCTCGGCCTCGTGAAGACCGGCGACGTCATTACGGTCGACATCCCGGCGCGTTCGATCACGCTCGACGTGTCCGACAAAGAGCTTGCGCAGCGGCGCGCGGCGCGCAAGCAGCCAGACGTGCGTTACGAGCGCGGATATGGCTGGATGTTCTCGCGCCATGTCGGCCAAGCCGACCAGGGTTGCGATTTCGATTTCCTGCGAACCGATTTCGGCGCGCCGGTGCGCGAGCCGGACATCTTTTGACGAGGATCATCCATGCTGTCACCCGCCACTCGCGACAAGCTCAAGACCGTCAGCACGGCGACGCTTTGCACGGCGCTGTTCAAACGCGGCTTCCGCAATCAGTACATACAGGACGTCCGCCCGCTCAATCCGAGCGCCGGGCCGATGGTCGGTGAGGCTTTCACGTTGCGCTACATCCCGGCGCGCGAGGACCTCAACCCGATCACGGTGTTTCAAGATCGCTCGCACCCGCAGCGGAAGGCAGTGGAAGAGTGCCCGCCCGGCGCGGTGTTCGTGATCGACAGCCGTAAGGATCCACGCGCCGCGTCGGCCGGCTCGATCCTGGTCACGCGCTTGATGGTGCGCGGCGTCGCCGGCGTCGTTACGGACGGCGGCTTCCGCGACTCCCCCGAGATCGGTGCGATGCCGTTCCCGACCTATCACAATCGACCGGCAGCCCCGACCAACCTGACGCAACATCAGGCGCTCGACATCAACGTGCCGATCGCCTGCGGCGATGCGCCGGTGTGGCCGGGCGATGTGGTCGTCGGCGACGGCGAAGGCGTCGTGGTGATTCCGGCGCATATCGCCGACGAAATCGCGGGGGAAGCCGTCGAGATGACCGCGTTCGAGGATTTCGTCACTGAGGAAGTGCAGAAGGGCCGTTCGATACTCGGTCTCTATCCGCCGACCGACGAGCAGGCGAAAGTCGATTTTGCCGCATGGCGGAAGGCCAAGGGGCGTTGAATTGTAGAAGAAAGGCACGCAGCGTCTGTTTGCGTGAAACCAGAGGGAGGAAAGAAATGCCGATCAACCTGACACGCCGTACGGTCGTCGGAGGCCTCGCGAGCGCCGCGGCTTTTCCGGCTTTCGCGCAGAACCTGAAGCTGCCGACCTCGCCGGTCTCGCTTAACTTCGTCGACGTCGCTGGTAACCTGGCCCTGACGCAGAAGGCGATCGAGGCCTATCGCGACAAGAACCCGAAGCTCGTCTCCAAGGTGACCTTCTCCAAGGCGCCGGCGCCGGAACTGCCCGGCAAGATCAAGGCGCAGCAGGACGCCGGCCGCGTCGACATCGACGCCGTGCTCACCGGCATCGACGCACTGTCTGCTGGCCTCGACCAGAAGCTCTGGATTCCGATCGCATCAGATTATGCCGGCAGCCTTCCGAAGCTCGACGACGTCTATCTACCGGGCGCCAAGAAGATGCAGGCGTTGGCCTCGAACAACGGCGTCTGCATCGTCTTCTGCCCGGCCGGTCCGGTGATGGAGTACATGCCGGACAAAGTGAAGAAGGTGCCGGAGACGGCGGAAGAGCTGCTCGCCTGGGCCAAGCAGAATCCGAACCGCTTCATGTATGCCCGTCCGGCCAACTCGGGCCCGGGCCGCGTGTTCATGATGGGTCTTCCTTACATCCTCGGTGACAAAGACCCGAGCGATCCGAAGGCCGGCTGGGACAAGACGTGGGCCTACCTCAAAGAGCTTGGCCAGTACGTCGAGTACTACCCGGCTGGCACCGGCCCGGTGATGAAGGAGCTCGGCGAAGGCTCGCGCGACATGATCCCGTCGCAGATGGGCTGGGACATCAACCCGCGTGCGCTCGGCGTGGTGCCGAAGGAAGCCAAGGTGTTCTTCCTCAAGGGCTACCACTGGATTCTCGATGCGCATTATCTCTGCATCCCGAAGGGCGTCTCGCAGGACAAGCTCGCGGTGCTGATCGACTTCCTCAACTACATGCTGTCGCCGCCGGCGCAAGCCATGACCTATGACGACGGCTACTTCTATCCGGGGCCGGCCGTGAAGGATGTTCCGCTGTCGATGGCGCCGGCTTCGAGCCAGAAGGTGATCCAGGAATTCGGCCGCGCCGAATACGCCAAGGAGATCACCTCGCATCCGCAGGAGCTGCCGCTTCTGCCGGACAAGCTCGTCTACGCGTTCAGCCGCTGGGACGAGGAGATCGGCTCCAAGAAAAAGAAGTAAGCTAGACTGAGACGGGACGGGGCTGGCGGCGATGCGCCGCCGGTCCCGCCGCGCGCCGATCCGCCGACGGAGACCTCAAAGCAATGGCTATCGCCGGACGTGACTTCCGTGAGCTGCGGCTCGACGACATGAGCCGCAACTTCGGCACCGTCAACGCCCTAAAAGGCGTGACGCTGAACGTGCGCCGCGGCGAGTTCATCGCGCTGCTCGGGCCCTCCGGTTGCGGCAAGTCGACCGCGCTCAACTGTCTCGCCGGCCTGCTGACGCTGTCGGGCGGCAGCATCTGGCTCGACCAGACCCGCATCGACCGTTTGAAGCCCGAAGAGCGCGGCTTCGGCATGGTGTTCCAGAACTACGCGCTGTTTCCGCACATGAGCGTGCGCAAGAACATCGCCTTCGGCCTCGCCATGCAGGGCCGGCCCAAGGCCGAGATCGAGCGCAAGGTCGACGAGGCGCTCGCCATCGTCCGACTGAGCGAACAGGGCCACAAGCTGCCCGGCCAGCTCTCCGGCGGCCAGCAGCAGCGCGTCGCGATCGCCCGCGCCATCGTCATCGAGCCGCCGCTCGTCTTGATGGACGAGCCCCTGTCCAACCTCGACGCAAAACTGCGGCTTGAAATGCGCGCCGAGATCCGCCGCATCCACGACCTGATCGGCTCGGCGACGATCTACGTCACGCACGACCAGGAAGAGGCGCTGTCGCTGGCCGACCGCATCGTCGTCATGCGCGCCGGCGAAGTGCGACAGGTCGGCACGCCGGAAGAGCTTTACGGCCGCCCGGCGCATGCCGACGTCGCCGAGTTCATGGGCTATCGCAACCAGCTTCGGGTCACCGCGGCACGGACCGGCACGGGCGTAACGATCCGCGTCGGCAATGTCACGCTGACCGGCACCGCGGTCGAGCCGTTCGTCGAGGGCGAGGCTGTGGCCGCCATCCGCCCCGAGGATCTCGGCGTAAGCGCCAATGGTGCGATCGAGGCGACGGGCGAGTCCTCGCAATATCACGGCGACTGTTTCTACTCGTCCGGCCGCACGACAGACGGCGCCGATCTGTTCTTCCGCTCGGACAGGCGCTTGAACAAGGGCGAGACGGTGCGCCTCGCCGCCGACCCCGCGCGTGTCCTGGTTTACTCGGGAGGGCGGCCGTGACCGGCGCGGCGCTCACGAAATCCGCCGACCGGCCACCGCTGCGGGTACGGCTCAAGCTGCGCGAGATCGACGGCGTTACGTTTCTGGTACTGCCGGCCGTGCTCTTCGTGGTGCTCCTGTTTATCTATCCCTTCGCCTACGGCCTCGTATTGTCCTTCCTGCCGAAGAAGGGCGGCTGGCTCGCCAACTATGCGAAGTTCTTCTCCGACCCGTTCCTCTACGACACGATCTGGGCCACGTTCCGCCTCGCCATTCCAGCGACGCTGATCAACGTGCTGGTCTCGGTGCCGGTTGCCTTGCGGGTCCGGCGCATGCGCCACCGCCGCGCCCTTACCACGCTTCTCGTCATTCCGATTACGCTCGGCACCGTGCTGATCGCGCAGGGCCTGCTGATCTATCTCGGTCCGCAAGGCTGGTTCAATCGCGCGCTCGCGCTCGTCGGCATCGGCCAGGTCCGGCTCGTGCATAATTACACCGGCGTGATGCTGTCGCTGATCATGTCCGGCTTTCCGTTCACCTTCCTGCTGACCTTGTCCTACCTCACCGGCATCGACCCGTCGCTCGAGCAGGCGGCCTCGACGCTCGGCGCGAAAGCGCGAGCGCGCTTCGTCCACATCCTGCTGCCGCTGCTGGCGCAGGGGCTGGCGATCAACATGTGCCTGTCGTTCGTGCAGACCTTCTCGGTCTTCCCGTCGGCGGTGCTGCTCGGCGCGCCGGCCGGCGAGACGCGCGTCATCTCGATCGCCGCCTATCAGGCCGCCTACGAGCAGTACGACTACTCGATGGCCTCGGCGGTCGCGATGATCATGGGCTTCTGCCAGCTTGCCGTCGTCATGCTGATCCTCGCCGGACGCAGCTTCGTCTATCGCGGCGCCGTCGCCGGCGGGAAGGGGTGACGCCGATGCAGCGAGACACGTCGGTCGGCGAACGGCTCTGGTCGATTGCGGTCTGGGCGCTGGTCATCTTCTTCGTCGTCAACGTCATTGCCACGATCGCCGCGGTCGGCGTCGACTCCTTCGGTACGCGCTGGTTTTCGTCGTGGCTGCCGGCCGGCTTCACGACGCGCTGGTACGAGGCTGCGTGGAACGAATTCCAGCTGCACGACGTGCTGATCGTCACCTTCGAGGTGGTCGGCGCGGTGGTGCTGCTGTCGGGCCTGCTCGGCGTGCCGGCCGCTTATGCGCTGGCGCGGCGCAATTTTCCCGGCAAGCAGATCGTGCTGCTGCTGTTCCTGCTGCCGATGATGATCCCGCCCATCACGTTCGGCATCCCGCTCGCGACCGTGCTCTACCAGGCGCATCTCGGCGGCAACATGTCCGGCGTCATCCTCGCCAATCTGGTGCCGACCGTGCCGTTCGTGGTGCTGGTGATGATCCCGTTCATCGAGCAGATCGACCCGCGCGTGGAAGCTGCGGCGCGCGTCTTCGGCGCCGGCACCGGCCGGCTGTTCCTGCACGTGCTGGTGCCGCTCTTGACGCCGGGCATCCTGGCGGCGCTGCTGCTGGTGCTGGTGCGCACCATCGCAATGTTCGAGCTGACCTTCTTCACCGCCGGGCCGGACAGCCAGACCTTGGTGGTGACGCTCTATTACGCCGTCGGCGCGGCTGGCGTGCGCTCCAACCAGTCGATCGACGCCATGGCCGTCATCTACATGGTGACGACGCTGGTGTGGCTCCTGATCGCGCTGCGCTTCGTCGACCCGACGCAGATCGTGACGCGCGTGAAGAAAGAAGCCGCCGCCTGACGTGCGGCGACGCGATGCAAGTGTGACCGCCGCGTCGCCCCGAGCGCGGCGGTGCTCGCGTTGCGTCGGCAATTGCGCACATGCCGAAAATTGCAATTAATTGCGGCCGGTAAAGCTTGACCGCAGAGCGATCGCGGGGACGAGCTCTGCGCAATACGAAGCCGTCGGCGCTGGACAGGCCGCGAAAGCCCATCCTATCCTGTGCGTATCAAAAGCACCGCCGCCGATTATCGGCACGTAAACGCGGCGCATCACAGGGAGAATGAAATGGCAAAGCGTGGTCGCGGTCTGTCACGTCGTTCGCTGCTCAAGGGCGCGCTTGCCGCCGCCACCGTCCCGGCGACGGCGCGCATTGCCCTTTCGCAGGAGGCGCGCAAGGTCACCGAGGTCAACGGCGTCAAAACCGCCGCCGACGTGGCCAAGGCGGAAGCCGAAGGCGCGATGCTGTTCTACACGCATGACAGCGATCCGGCGGGCGCCGCGATCGTCGAGGCGTTCAGCAAGGACTTCCCCAAGATCAAGGCGTCGTATCTGCGCGCGCAGAACGGCGCGCTCTACGCCAAGCTCCTGGCCGAGCGCGGCGCCGGGCGCTACGCCGTCGACGTCGTGCAGTTCTCGGAAGTGTCGACCGCGATCGACTTCCAGAAGAAGGGCGGCTACGAGCACTACGACTCGCCGGAGAAGGCCGCCTATCCCGCCAACGCGCTCGGCACGCCGGCCGGTTACTTCTTCTTCTCCGGCATCGACTTCGTCGGCATCGTCTACAATTCGGAGAAGGTGACCGGCGCCGACGTGCCGAAGAACTGGAAGGACCTTCTCAAACCGCGCTTCCGCAACGTCATCAGCTGCAAGCAGTCGACCAGCGGCATGCAGTTCGTGCAGTGGTTCGAGCTGAAGAAGCTCTACGGCGACGACTACTGGAAGGAATTCGGCAAGCTGCGTCCGCACGGCTTCGACTCGCGCGCGCAATTGTTCGAGCGCCTGTCCAAGGGCGAGGAGCAGGTGACCATCCTCGGCGAATGGGCGGGCTATCAGCTCGTCAAGGACCGCGGCGCGCCGGTCGTGTTCGTCGCGCCTGAAGACGGCCTGCCGGCGACGCCGCTCGCCACCGGCGTCGTGTCCAAGCCCGCGCACCCTGAAGCGGCGCGTCTGTTCCTCGACTGGCTGATGTCGCCGAAAGGCCAGACGCTCTACCAGACCAACAAGTTCCTCTATTACCCGTCGCTGCGGAAGGACGCGGCGCCGATGCCGGGCGGCATGAAGCTCGCCGACTACAAGCTCATCTTCCCCAAGAGCATGGATGAGTACGAGAAGGCGCACCCGGCCTACGTCAAGGAATGGAACGCGATGATCGGCCTCTAGTGCCGGTCGGAGCGACGATCGAGAAACGCTCCGGCGCGCCGGCCCAAAAGGTGGTCAGCGCGGCGGTGGCGCTTCTCGCCGCGGCCGCTGTTCTCTATCCCGTCTTCTACCTGTTCCAGGCGGCGTTCGACGTCGGCGACCCGAACGTGCGGCCGCCCGAGGCCTACGGCCTCGACAATTTCGCGCTGCTGCCGAACTACTCCGAGATCATGCTGAACACGCTCGGCGTCGCCTTCGCCGCGACGGTGA
>Ga0310810_10004220_pt1 | contig 15843 bp, 9 predicted proteins | sample NCmetagenome_FD_207641 | JGI IMG/M metagenome (GOLD analysis project Ga0310810, IMG submission 207641) | Soil microbial communities from experimental microcosm in Duke University, North Carolina, United States - NC | ecosystem: Engineered > Artificial ecosystem > Soil microcosm > Unclassified ...
ACGAATCTTCCGCCAGCCTTAAATTGAACGACACACAATAGCCGCATGATTGGCTCCGATCGCGGCGAGGGTGGAGTTTAAGCGTTGAACATCAGATGCTAACAACGCGCAGAACGCAAGGGATGGGCATCGTAAAGCAAAATTCAGTGGCGTCTCCCCCAATAAGCGAGTGAGACACACTGAGGATTTAAACCTCACAAGTATTAATTGGTCGGGGCGATTGGATTTGAACCAACGACCCCCTGCGCCCAAGGCAGGTGCGCTACCAGGCTGCGCTACGCCCCGACTCTGTGGATACCACTGATTATAGCTGAGTTACTGTCATCAAGATCGCCTCCTGCTCGCGCTATAATTCTTTAGTGATTCAGCCCCGCTACGCGTTGGTGGCGTATCTCAAAAATCCAGTCGGGGAATTTGTTGAGCGACTGCGCCGCGAGCTTCACCCGGAGCGGCTTCATCTTGAGGCCCACGTCAGCGTTCTTCCTCCGCGCTCCCTTCAGGGCAGCGAAGCTTCCGCGCGCGAAACCATTGAAGAAGTCTGCAGCCAGATTGACCCCTTCGAAGTGACGCTGGGCGAGGTTGAAACCTTCTGTCCAGTGACACCTACCGTGTTCATCCGGGTTGCGCATGGGGCTTACCGTCTGCGGGAACTGCACGACCGGCTGAGCGTAAGGGCGCTGGCTGCCACTGAAGACTGGCCCTACATGCCACACCTAACGATCGTGAAGATGAGCGTGGAATCACAGGCCGAGCAGGCCTTCGAGATCGCACAGCAACGCTGGTCAGAGTGTGATTGCAACCACCGTATCCTGATCACTGAATTGACCTTCGTACGCGAGGAAGCGCCCAACCGCTGGAAAGACCTCGCCGGCGTGCCGCTCGGCCGCAAGCTGGTCCCCTCGAAATAACTTCGAGCTTCCATTCAGCCCAGCGTTTCTCTGCCAGAAGTACATGTACTCCTCGTCTATTGCCAAGCGCCGCCCAGGACGATAAATAGAAGACCAGCACCTTTCCGGACGCCGCTTCCCTGGCGGGTTCTGAACTTCTGGCTCGGGGGATGAATGCAAACTGGGGTTTACGGCTCAGGATACCTTGGGACACTGGTTTCGGCTTGCCTTGCGGACTTCGGAACACCTGTAACCTGCTGCCATCCTGATAGTTCACGCATGGTAGAGATGGCGCAGGGCAATGTTCCTTTCTTCGAAAAGAACCTCACGGAAGTAATCAAGCGTAACGTGCGCGCCGGACGGCTGGTGTATTCCACCGACATGGAATCGTTCGCCCGCAAGGCGCGGGTGATTTTCCTGGCGGAGGATTCGCCGGAGCACCTGGCGGATCTCGCGCTGCACGTTGCGCGCCTCGCGCCCAAGCCGCCGGTGCTGGCGATCGTCACGCCGGTTTCAGTCGGGACCGCGGCAGATATCGAGAAGCGGCTGAAGACGGCGAACCTTAAAGCAACCATCGTTTCGCAACCGGTCTTCTTTACTCTGGGATGCGCGGTGGAAGATTTCAATTGGCCGGACCGTATTATCCTGGGGACCTCTTCCAACGAAGCCGTGCTCGCCATCAAGCAGATCTTTCATCCGCTGGTGATGCGAGGCGTGCCTGTGATCGTGACCAACCATGAGACCGCAGAGCTGGTGCGCGAATCAGCCACAGCGTTTGTAGCCACCAAGATTTCGTTTATCAACGAGCTCGCCGGTTTGTGCGAAAAAGTTAAGGCAGACGCCGTCAGCCTATCGCTGGCGCTCGGCTTGGACAAGAAAATCGCTCCACGCTGCCTGCAGCCGGGGGCGGGCATGGGCGGCCTGTTCGCCAATTCCGACATGGATTCGCTGGCCGAACTGGCGCAGAAAAGCGGCGTATCCCTCAAGATTCTTAGCGCCGCTCGCGAGGTGAATCACGCACTGGCGGATCGCCTGATGGATAAGATTTCCAGCGCTCTTCACAGCGTCGAGAACAAAGACCTGGGAATTCTCGGCCTCGCCTTCAAGCCGAATACCAATTCCGTTGCCGGATCGTCATCTCTGCAATTGGTGCAGAATCTGGTCGCCAAGGGCGCGCGGGTCCGTGCTTACGATCCGGTGGCCATCCCCGACGCGCGTCTGCAGTTGAATGGGTCGGTTCATTATTGTGAGAACCCGTATGCGGCGGCCGAAGGCGTTGACGCACTGGTCGTGGGAACCGGCTGGCCTGAGTTCCGCTCGCTCGATTTTGAGCGCATTAAGCAACTGCTCAAGAAACCAGTAATCGTAGATACGAAAAACCTGCTCGATTCGGCACGGCTGAAAGCCATGGGATTTCAATACCTGGGCGTGGGCCGCTAAGCAAGCGTCTTCTTGCCTCAGCGTCCGCTATCGGATGGAAGTTCCCGTGGACTTTCACCATGCAAACGCTTTCCCACCAGAAACACGTAGTGCACTCCCGAGATAATTGTGAACAGGAAAACCGCCCGGAGAAATTCTTTTTGGGCAATCCATACCCAGCGCACTGGGTGAACCTGCAACAGAATCACAAAAAATACCGCCGCAACCTGGGCGAACGTATTGGCCTTGCCGAAAATGCTGGGACGAAAATCACGCAGGTTGGCGATTGCATAAAGAACCGCGCTGACAATCAGAATTGAAATGTCGCGGCTGAATACCATTACCGTGAACTTCCAGGGAATGCGGTGAAGAATCGAGAGCACCAGGAAAACCGTGCTCAACAGAAGTTTGTCGGCAATGGGATCGAGATATTGGCCGAGAACTGTCTGCTGCTTGAGGGTGCGCGCGAGCAGTCCATCAAGCCCGTCGCTCAATCCGGCAAGGATAAACAGAATGAGCGCCGACTTGTAGCGGCCGCTCACCAAGTCAATCACAATGAATGGCAGGAATGCCATCCGCAGCAGAGTCAGTTGGTTGGGCGCGGTCAGCAGTTGCGATAACTTCACGCGTTCTCCCGCGTGGAAAGAGCCTGTTGGACTTCGAGTCCGGTTTTGGCTGCGAGCCGCTGGGAGAGAGACGGGACGTCGCCCTCCGGTAAATCCAGTTCGAGACGCTCCACCCGATGCATGGGAAAGAACACGATGCGCGGCGAACAGGCTTCGCCGGCCTTGAGCAGGTGAAGGAATTCGTCAAACGAGGCCAGGTCAACTCCGGCCACGGACACGCCCTCCGGCTTAAGAGAAAGGATCGCTCCCCAGAATTTCTCCCGCGGGCTGGAGAGTGTGACCACAACGATTGCGCCAAACCGGAAGGGAGATTCCGTTGAAGAGGTCGGCGCGCTCGCGGTCACAAAACAAATTGTCGCTGCGACGAGGCAGATTTGGCAAACCGCGCGCATTGCGAGACTGAGGTTGCCCCGATAGAATAGAAACTCCTCGTTTATTCAGGCCCGTAGCTCAGTCTGGTTAGAGCGCTTCCTTGACACGGAAGAGGTCGATGGTTCGAGTCCATTCGGGCCTACCAATTTGTTCACCGAGCATCGACCGTTAGCGCAGATTGGCAAATCCACACTGCTTGCACAATCTCTCCCAGCTCCACATGGCGGATATGGTTTTCATCGGCAGCGGGAAGCCCAACTGATGCGCCAGCATGCATATCTGCCCGCGATGATGCGCATCGTGCGTGATCATGTAGGCGAACATGGCAGCCCCGGCGGGCCACGGTCTGGCCCAACCATCGCGGTGAAATCGCTTCCCGCGGCCATTGGCAAAGGCCTGTGCGAGCATCTCGGAGCAACGCTCTGCACTTTCCTCGAGTGCCGAACGCACCTGCCCTTGTGTACAGCGCAAGTGATCCAGCTGTGCAGGAAGCTTGAGCTGCGGAGCGGAGAGCCTCACCCATTTGCGTCGAATGTTGTGCATATGAGCAAATATTGCGGCGATTGTGCGTGAGTTGTGGCCCGGCGTCTTCGCTCGCCAGGCATGTGGGTCGAGCTCTTCCAGGATGAGCTGATTCATCCGGTCGTTGACGAGGTAAGCCTCCGGCAGACCTTGCGTAAGATCAGGCCCAGGCAGAACAGCAACATCACGCTTAATTACTCTTGAGGCTTTCTTTTTTGGCTGCATTGGGCGGACAAAATTCTACCAGCGTGGGCCTTATGAGTTTCCTGAAGCGACTTCCTGAAATCAATCCGGTTTCGCGGTACGGCAGCGTGAGCAGTAGCCGCCGACTTCCAGTCGCGTCACCACTATGTGAAACTGGCAGTCGCGCTGGATCTGGCCTTTCAGGCGATCGAACAAGTCGCTTTCGAATTCCATGATCTTCCCGCATCTCAGGCACGCCATGTGGATGTGATCGCGTTGAGGTCGGCGTTCATAGAAATGTTTCTCTCCCTGCATATGCATAAGGTCGAGTTCGTCGATCAGGCCGTGGCGCTTAAGAAGAGCGAGCGTGCGATAAACCGTTACCCGATCGATCTGCGGATCGATCTTACGGGCGTGGCGCAGAATCTGGGCGGCATCGAGGTGCTGCTTGGCTGTCTCTACCACGCTGAGTATGGTGCGGCGCTGGCGAGTCATGCGCAGCCCACGCGACATCAGTTCTGCCTGCAGGCGCCCGGGCACTTCGGTTTGCGGGAAAGGCATGGTTTTCCTCTTGCAACTGAGTGTCAACAGTGTAACAGATCGTCAAGTCCCCAAGAAACTCCGCAAAAAGCCGGAAGGGGTAGTTACGGCCGTACCAACATGGCGAGTCGCGGAAAACGAAACTGCCCGGCCGCATCATCAATCACATTGACTTGGCAGGTATAGAAACCCGGTTTCAACTGCGAGAGTGGGACATCGAGTTGAAACACGGAAGCGTGCCGGTCAGGAGCGTTCAGTTGATGGCTCACCACTAATGGTGTCTCGTAGGCTTTCGACTTACCCCGGAAGAAAGCAACGTTTGTGATCAGGTGGATATCCTGCTGCGCTGCGCCGCTCGCCGTGATGCGTGCGGGATCATAGACCTCGTAATACAGATAAAGGTGCTGATTGGCTTTGAAGACGTGAGTGACACTGGGGATGATTTCCGACCCGTCGCGGCTCAGCGGATTGTCAGTCTTCTTCCTGCTGGGAGTTCTTAACTGGTTAGCGAGCACGACCGAACTCATTTTCACAGGAACGCTCTTAAGGTCGGGGATGGTAAAGTCGGTTTCAAATGATCCGATGCGCCCGGTCTGGTTTTCACGAATTTCAAATTTCAGATGATACTTACCCGGCGTCAACTCGAAGCGGTTGTCATACTGAACGTTTTTGCTCTGCACCAGTTCAGAAGTGTTGATGGCCAGTTTCACTGTGTCACGCACTTCTCCCGCCGGACGTTTGTCAGGGTCTGTAACAACCCCTAACACGTCGATCGTGGCGCGATCCTGATCGCTATTGCGGGTGAAAGGAATTTGCGATCCTGGCACCACCAGCGAAACCGGCACATAGTATTTGTTGTTGCTGATGCGGAAATATGACACCCCCAGATATACCTGAAGATCTGTGCTGGGCAGGTCAGACTGCAACTCTTCTTCAAGCTGTCGCTCGCGATCTTCATGAGTCGAGTGCTGGAAGTCAGCAGGCGCATAGTAGCCGCGTCGGAAATCGAGCTTCACGCCCGGACGGTTCACGCGTACCGTAATCTTGCGATAGCGGCCGTCACGCGCCGGATTGGTGCTGTGATAGCCCAAGAGGTAATAAACCGACGTGTCCTGCTGAACTCCGGTGAAGACTTTGCCAAAATCATTAGAATCGAGATAGGCTCGGCCGCCGGTGTCGCCCGCAAGGGTGACCAGCGTTTCCTGGGTTGAAGCATTCGTATCAAACGCACCGCTCACGGATTTTCCTGAGTAGGGCGAAGTTCCGCGCAGACTGGCGTTTTGTGCCTCTCCTCCCGGCACCACTGCCTGCAGGCCGCGTATATCCATCGTATAAATCGCCAGGTTGGCACGAACGGCAGCATTGGTCGCCGCCCTCAGCTGGCTTTGATTCTCTATACCTGTGCGATCCATGCCGCCGGAAAAGTAGATCAACGATTTCTTTTCGTCGACGTGTGCCAGCTTGTCCGCTACCGAGCGCAGAGCTTCCAGTCGCCGGTCGGTGTTGAAGATGTTGAACTCGGTTTCGTCCGCCGTAAATGACTGCCCGGTATCGGCCGTACCCTCGGTGCTTCCCGTGGAGCCGGTATTAAATCCCTCTGCCGAGCCGGCGCTGAAGCTCTGCAACATTTTTTTCAACTGCGCGCGATCAGAAGTGAAATCCTGGTTGATAGTCAACTGATTGCCCAGCGAGACAATCGACACCAGGTCGGCGGGCGTCATCTGCTTGTCGGTATAGCTGACCGCGGCGAAAACAGCCCGCTCAATTTCATCCGGCTGCATTGAACTGAGGTCAAAAAATAATACGATCAGGCGGCGATTCTTTAAGGCGCTTTCGCTCTCAGGATTATTGACTGGCTTCGGCTGCGTGGAATTGAGCAGCGGCAACTCGGAAGCGGCATTGGGCAGAACGACGTCAGTGTTCTCAAGATCGAATGAGAGCACTTGTTGTGCCTTGTTGTCTTCGAGTACGGTGAAATCTCCACGCCTTAGATCGCGAACCGGGTTTCCGTCCTTGTCGCGAACCGTCACGTTCACCAGAACAATTTCCGCGCTGGTACGGAAGGTGTAATCCGTGTCTTGGGGGAAGGCTGGGACAGAAGAAAGAAGACACACCAACGAGAAGACTATGGCCTGCTTCGTGCTGCCCGTCCGTCCGTATTTTGCATCCATACTAAAACCTGAACCTCGCGGAAAGGGTGACACTTCGCATTGCGCCCGCTGCAATCACGCGTCCATAAGTAGGAGAATTGACCACCGTATCGATAGTGGTGAACTGCGGCGTGTTGAAGATGTTCGAAAATTGAGCGCGAACCTCCAGCATGCGCGACTCCTTGAGCGGAATTATTTTCGTGAACGCCATGTCGAACACATGCGTTCCTGGACCAATAATGATGTTGCGGCGCGCGTTTCCGAATTGCCCGGGAGGGGGCGTGACAAAGGCCGCAGTGTTGAACCACCGATTCACTGACGGATCAGCAACCGCGATCGGCTCATCGCTCAGGTCCGCGCGCAGCGTGCCGTTCACGCCCTGGTTCACATCCGCAACGCTGCCCACAATACGCGGAGTGAAAGGAAATCCTGAAGCGATGGTCCAGTCGCCGCTCCAGTTCCAGTCGCCCAAAAAGGCGCGCCACACTGTATTACCGGTCAGCCAGCGGCGATCGTGTCCGAAAGGCAGCTGCCAGAGGTAGTCGGCAGTGAACTGGTGAGTCTGGTTGAAACTCGAGAGGCTTCGCTCGGCCGCGAGATCGAACGGATCTTGCGCAACCAGGGTCGAGCCAGTCGAGATGGTGCTGCTGCCCGTGGATCCGCCGCTTCCTCTGCCTCGGCCTCCGAAGGCGCCACCGCGGGTCACCAGGATTCCGTTTCCAATGGAGGAAGCATTATCCAGAGACTTCGAATAAATGTAACGGCCCCCGACGGAAAATCCGTTCTGCAGCCGCTTTCTCACCCGCACCGAACCGGCATGCAATGTGGAACTGCCGGCCGAGTTCTGCCAATAAAACGGTCCCACGCCGCACCACACCAGAAAGGGATTGTTTGGACAAGCAGTATTTGCAAGCAGCGTGCGATTCGGAGCTTCCAGAATATCGAGCGCGGTTCCTTTCGTTCCGGTGTAGTCAAAGTTCACGACCAGCGTAGGCCGGATCTGCTGCTGCACGTCCAGGTTCCAGATCTGCACGTAGCCCAGCCGGAAATTCGGGTCAACCGCGTAAGTATTCGTGGTCGCCTGCCCGCAGGTGGAAGGGAACCCGGCCGCGAGAGTGAGTTGTCCGCATTGCACCAGCGTATTGGTCACGGCGGTCGCAAACGGCGGCTGAAATGCCAGATTCTGAACAATGCTCTGATAATCGCTGATGTTGTAGTTGATTCCGTAGCCGGCTCGCACCACCGTGTTGTTCAGCGGCTTCCACGCGATCCCCACGCGAGGCGCGAAATTATTGCGATCGGGCTTGATCAGGCTGCCGGGAACGCCTTGCCCGGGCAACACAACAGATGGCGTTATCGCCGGATTGAATGAAGGCGAAACATTCAGATTCGCGATTCGGTTGTCTAGTTCCGTGAAAGGCGAAACGTATTCATAACGCAGCCCCAGGTTGAAGGTCAGATTGCCTCGCACTCGCCATTCATCCTGCGCGAACAGGTCCCATGAATTCCCGCGAAAGTGGTAATTGTTAGTGCTGGTCTGATTGGGACCGAACTGCACTGAGGTCTGCTGCGCAATCCCGAGCAGAAAATCCGCCAGATCATACCCGCTGTAGGCTCCTGTGAACACGAACGTTCCGCGTGGATTGCCATCCGCCTCGCTGTTGATCTGAGTGCGGCGGAAGTCACCGCCCCAGCGCACCGTGTGTTTGCCGTGGTTCCAGATCAGGCTGTCAGAAAACGTCCAGGTCTGGTTTCGCAGCAGTTGCGGATTGGTGTCAGTCAGGCTGCCGAAGTTGGTGAACGAAAGATTGGGCAGTCCCCAGTCAAATGGGTTATTCGAAATGCCGGTAATCCCCAGGTCTCCCGCAATGTTCTGTTGAGAGGCATAAAGGTTCTGTGTGCGGATACGCGTGCGATTGAAGTCAAAGCGGGCATTGTTGATCATTTTCCCAAAGGTGCGGGTATATCCGATCGGCACATCGAAACTGCGGGACGAGGTGGTGCCGCCGACGCTCGGAAACGGATTGGTGATATTCGCCGTGGCTGCACGGTAATGAAATCCAAAGCTGAGATTGTTTCGCGGGCCGCGTTGGCGTGGACCGGCGCTGCTTCCTCCCAGCGCTCGATTCACGCGGATGTTCAGGTCGTCATTGTCATTGAGTGTTGATGTCACGAAATGAAAATTCTGAGTATCGGGAGCCGCCCCGCTAATATTTGGCGCCGGAATAAAGTTCAGCAGTCCGTTGGATATATTCGACGCGGCGCCCGGGATGGGGCACGATGGGCTTAGGTTCTGCAGGTTGTTGCCGGGTATCGGCTGCCCGGCGCAGGGACTTCCCGCAGGATAAACAAGCTGCACTGGCTGACGTGTCGGTCCGCTCGCATCATGAGCTAGAACCGTGGAATGCGAGAAATCCCCCGCGCGCTCCGCCGCCGTGGGCACGACTGAAAAAGCATCATAAAGATTCTTCCCCCGCCCGCCGTTGTAGTTGAAAAAGAAGAAGGTCTTGCTGCCGCCGTTGTAGATCTTCGGAATGTTTAGCGGACCGCCGAGATTCACACCAAAACGCTGTTGCAGATAGCCGGGCTGCGTCCCCGGCAGTCCAGTCAGCGAGTAGGGCAAAGCATTCAGCGCGGCATCATTCGCCGAGTAGTAGACCGAACCATGCGGTTTGTTGAAGTCGAAACGTCCGCGTCCGAATGATCCTCGGCCTCCACCTCCACCTCTTGGAGCGCCAAAGGCTCCCGCTCCGCCGCCCGGCGGGCCACCTGGCCCTCCAAAGCCTCCGCCTCCTTGGCCTCCTCCGCCAAACGGATCCTGATCTCGCTCCCGCATACGCGCCTGCATCTCGTCACTGCTCATGCCAAACATGCTCACACCGGAGGGTGTTCCCGAGAACGCCACCGATTCAGTGGCCGTGCTACTGCTCAGGCCGGGAACCGGCATTCCTGGTGGAGCAATCTGATCTGACCCACCATCTTCACCAGCTTCGGCCTGTAGAACAGCGAGGTTCTGAAATCCTCTCCCGTTGCGGGCATACTGCTGGCGGGCGCCTTCCTGATTGGCTTGGCCTGACTGTTGCGCTCGCGAGGCGAGTGAAATATCCATGTCGGCCCTGGTCACTGGATCGCTAATCAGCACAAATTTCTGCGCCGCAGCAAATGCCGGCATTTCAATGGTTAGAAGGTATTTCGCCTGAGAAGAAACTTGTAAGCTGAAAGTGCCATCGATGTCAGTCCAGGTCACAACCTTTTCCGAATCCGCCGGATTGGTCGCCGTCACCGTCGCCCCGGGAATGAGCGAATTGCCTGACTTCACTACTCCGGAAATGGTGTAGGCGGAAACCGTCTCGATCATGGGTGCGGGTGCTGCTGCCTGGCTGGTCTGTGGCACCTCCTCGATGGCAGCAGGCGGCTGCGCTGGTGCGGGGGTCTCCTGCGCGGGGGCTCGCAAGAGCCAACACAGCAGCATCGCAATAATGCCAGCCGCGCGAACGACAGATCCTGATTGCAAACCCTTTGTAAGCAAGCTGCTCACTATTTTTACATTCAACACTGCCGCTGGAAGCGCAGGAGTAAAAAGATGGTCAACTAGCGTAAAGGTTTGTAAAACGTAACTGTGGTAATTAATCGGCGGCTGCAGGCGGTGGAGTCAGTGGCGAGATTTCCGGGCCGTGAGTGCGTCGGCGCTTGTTGAGCACGCGGAGGCGCATGCGGTCGAGATACAAGTAGACCACCGGGGTGGTGTAGAGCGTCAACGCCTGGCTGACGATCAAGCCGCCCACAATGGTGATTCCCAACGGACGGCGCAACTCCGATCCCGTGCCGGTGCCCAGTGCCAACGGCAAGCCGCCAAGCAGCGCCGCCATGGTTGTCATCATGATTGGCCGGAAGCGCAGCACGCAGGCTTCGTAGATGGAATCAGCCGAGTTCTTTCCTTCCCGTCGCTCCGCGTCCAGGGCAAAGTCGATCATCATGATGGCGTTCTTTTTCACGATGCCGATCAGCAGAATGATTCCAATCATTCCCATCACGTTCAGCTCATTGTGAGTGAACTGTAACGCCAGTATGGCCCCGACACCGGCCGAGGGAAGAGTGGAAAGAATCGTGATCGGGTGAATGTAGCTTTCGTAGAGAATTCCGAGAACTATGTAGACGGTGGCCAGCGCCGTCAGAATCAGTATTGGCTGGCTGGCCAAAGAGCTCTGAAATGCTGCAGCGGTTCCCTGAAAACTGGCATTGATGGTGCTCGGAAACCCGATCGAACGTTCAGCATTATCGATCAGCTGCGTGGCCTGTCCCAGCGATACACCCGGCGCAAGGTTGAACGAAATCGTTACCGACGGATACTGGCCCTGGTGGCTGACTGCCAGCGGCGTGTTCGATGGTCCGAAATGCGCAAATGCCGCCAGCGGCACAGGAGTGCCGCTGTTAGAACGCACATAAATGTTCTGCAAAGCCTCCGGACTTCTCTGGAACTCCGGCGCCACTTCCATGACTACGTGATACTGATTGAGCTGCCGATACATGATTGAAACCTGGCGCTGGCCGAATGCGTCATAGAGTGCCGCATCAATCGCGCTCGCGCTCACTCCAAGCCGCGCCGCGGTATCACGATCAATGATTACCGAGGCCTCCAAGCCCTTGTCCTGCTGATCGGTGTTCACGTCGGTGAGCTGAGGGACAGTGCGCAGCTTCTGCAGCAGCAATGGCGCCCAGTGATTGAGGTCTTCGAGACTCTCGCCCTGCAGCGTGTATTGAAACTGCGCCTGGCTCTGTCGCCCCCCGATGGTCAGATCCTGAGCGGATTGCAGGAACAGAGTCGCGCCGGGAACCACCGCCAGCTTACGCCGCAGCCGGTTGATTACCTGGTCAGCGCTGATCTTGCGTTCTGAAAGTGGCTTCAGAGTAATGAACATTCGTCCGCTGTTTGCCGAGGTATTTCCTCCCGCAAACCCCACAATCGTATTCACCGCCGGATCTTTCATCACGATATCCAGGAACGCAGACATCTTTTGCCTCATGGCATCAAACGAAATATCTTGCGAAGCCTGGACGGAGCCGGTGAGACGACCGGTGTCCTGCTGGGGGAAGAATCCCTTCGGAACCACCGTATACAGATAAACGCTCAGCACTGCGGTAGCGATCGTCACCAGCAACGTGGCGAATTGATGGCGTAGTACGAATTGCAGCGTGCGCCGGTAGAAGCCGAGTATCGATTCAAACACCCATTCGCTGGCGCGATACACAGCACCGTGCTTTTCCTCATGCAGTGGCCGAAGGAACTTCGCGCACATAGTCGGAGTAGTCGTAAGCGACACCAATAACGAAACTGCGATGGCCACGCTCAGAACGACCGCGAATTCCCGAAACAATCGCCCTACAATACCGCCCATCATCAGAATTGGGATGAAAACCGCGATTAGCGAAGTGCTCATTGAGAGCACGGTGAAGCCGATTTCCCGAGCGCCGCGGAACGCAGCTTCGACCGGTGGTACGCCTTTTTCCAGGTAGCGGGTAATGTTCTCCAGAACCACGATCGCGTCATCGACCACGAAGCCGGTCGAGATGGCCAGCGCCATCAGCGACAAATTGTCCAGGCTGTAGTTCAGCAGATACATGACGCCGAAAGTTCCGATCAGCGATAGCGGGACCGCAACGCTGGGAATGATGGTGGCCCGGAAAGTACGCAGGAAGGCGAATACCACCAGGATCACCAGCGCAACCGAAATCAGCAGTGTGACTTCAATGTCATGCACCGAGGCTCGCACGGTGATGGTGCGGTCCAGAACGACGTTTACATCGATCGCGGGCGAAATCGAGGCTTTGAGCTGGGGCAATTCAGCCATCACGTGATCGACGGTCGCAATAATGTTCGCGCCTGGCTGGCGGAACACGATGATCAGGACCGCCGGCTTTCCGTTCGCCAGCCCGACATTGCGCCGGTCCTCGACCGAATCCTCAACGTCTCCAACGTCGCCGAGCCGGACTGGAGCTCCGTTGTTGTAGGAAACGATGAGCTTGCGATATTGGTCTGCTTGATAAAGCTGATCGTTAGCTTCCAGCGTCCATTCATTGGCTGAGTCAGAAACCTCGCCTTTCGGGCGATTCGCGTTGGCAGAGCTGAGTGCGGTGCGCACTGTATCAAGCCCAACCCCGAGCTTGTTGAGGAGCGTAGGATTCAGTTCGGCGCGTACTGCCGGTTTTGCGCCGCCGCCCACGAATACCTGGCCAACACCTTCGACCTGTGCGAGTTTCTGCGCAAGGATTGAATCAGCGGCGTCGTACATCCTGGGCAGCGTAATGGCGTCAGAGGTCAGCGCCAGAATCATGATTGGCGCGTCCGCCGGATTGGCCTTGCGATAAAAGGGATTGCCCGGCAAATTTGCGGGCAGTTGACTGCGCGCCGCATTGATCGCGGCTTGAACGTCGCGTCCGGCAGCATCGATATTGCGGTTGAGATCGAACTGCAGCACGATGCTGGTCGACCCGAGCTGGCTGGTCGAGGTCATCTGGTTGATGCCTGCGATGCGTCCGAACTGACGCTCGAGTGGCGTCGCGACCGCGGAAGCCATGGTCTCCGGACTGGCGCCCGGCAGTCCCGCCGACACTTGGATCACCGGAAATTCAACCTGGGGCAAAGGCGCAACCGGAAGGAAGTTGAATGCCAGCACGCCTGCCATCAGTACCGCCGCCGCCAATAGCGAGGTACCAATCGAGCGTTTGATGAATGGAGCGGAAATATTCATGCTAATCCGCCGAGGCCGGCCCCTGCGCTTCGATCGGATTTCCAATCTTGAATCGTGAAAAACGCAGCGCCAGCCGGTCAAACCACAGATACACAACCGGCGTGGTGTAAAGCGTCAGCAGCTGGCTTACGATCAGGCCGCCAACGATGGTTATCCCAAGCGGGTGACGCAGCTCCGAACCCGTGCCGCGGCCAAGCGCGAGTGGGAGTCCACCCAGCAGGGCTGCCATGGTTGTCATCATGATCGGGCGAAAGCGCAACAACGATGCCTGGTAGATCGCTTCCTCCGGCGGCTTGTGCTCATCGCGTTCGGCTTCCAGCGCAAAGTCAATCATCATGATGGCGTTCTTTTTCACGATGCCGATCAGCAGGATGATGCCGATCAGCGCCACCACTCCCAGATCGTTGCCGGTCATAAGCAGCGCAAGAATTGCTCCCACGCCGGCGGACGGAAGCGTGGAAAGAATGGTGATGGGATGGATGTAGCTCTCGTATAGAACGCCAAGAACAATGTAAACCGTGACGATGGCAGCAAGGATCAGCCACGGTTCGCTGGAGAGTGAATTTCGAAATGCCGCCGCCGTCCCCTGAAAGCTGGTATGGATGCTGGCAGGCAGCTGAATCTCCGCCTCTGCCTGGTCAATTGCTTTGGTTGCTTCTCCGAGTGAAACACCAGGTGCAAGATTGAACGACAACGTCACCACCGGGAACTGCCCCTGGTGATTGATTGCCAGCGAAGCGCTTGCCGTCTCCAGGTGCGCGAAGGATGCCAGTGGCACTTGCGCGCCGGTGCTGGAGTGCACGTAAATATTCTTGAGCGCGTCCGGGTTCTGCTGCAGATCAGGATCCGCTTCCAGCACCACATGATACTGGTTGAGCTGAGTGAAAATAGTCGAGACTTGACGCTGTCCGAAGGCGTCGTACAGCGTGTCGTCAATGGCTTGCGGCAGGATACCCAGGCGCGATGCGGTATCGCGATCAATTACCAGGTTGGCGCGCAGTCCATTGTTCAACTGGTCGGTAGCTACGTCCAGCATTTGCGGCAGAGTCCGCAGCTTATTCACCAGTCGCGGCGCCCACACCGCCAGTTCCTGGGCATCGGCATCTTCTACGGAATATTGATACTGCGTGCGACTCACGCGGTCTTCCACGCTGAGGTCCTGCACCGGCTGCATGTAAAGCGTAATACCCGCGACTTTCCCCAGTTCCGGTTGCAGCCGTCGAATGATTTCGCTTGCAGTGGCGCTGCGCTCATCGCGCGATTTCAGGTTGATCTGAATGCGTCCGCTGTTGGGGGTTACATTCGTTCCATCAACCCCAATGAAAGAGGAAAGACTAGCCACCGCGGGATCGCGCAGGATCACCTCTGTCAACTGCTGCTGCCGCTGCGACATGGCAGTAAAGGAAACGCTTTCTGGTGCTTCTGATATTCCAAGAATCACGCCCGTGTCCTGCACCGGGAAAAAGCCCTTCGGCACAACCACATACAGGAAGAGCGTCAGCACCAGCGTCCCGAAGGTAATCAGTAGCGTGGTGGTCTGGTAACGAAGCACAAACTTAAGCGTGCGGCCGTAGAACTCGATCACGCGCGCGTAAAAGCGCTCTGAAGCTTTGTAAAAGCGGGTCTGGTGCTCGGGATCGTGGCGCTTTAACAGCTTGGCGCACATCATGGGCGTCAGTGTCAGCGACACCACCGCGGAAACCATAATGGTCACGGCCAGCGTAACCGCAAACTCACGGAACAGCCGGCCGACAATGTCTCCCATGAACAGCAACGGAATCAGCACCGCGATCAGAGAAACCGTCAGCGAAACAATGGTGAACCCGATCTGCCCCGCGCCTTTCAAGGCGGCGTTCAGTGGCGTCTCGCCCATCTCCAGGTAGCGCTCGATGTTTTCGATCATCACGATGGCATCGTCCACTACGAATCCGGTCGAGATGGTCAAGGCCATGAGGGTCAGGTTATTCAGGCTATAGCCCAGCAGATACATCACGGCGAATGTGCCCACCAGTGAGAGCGGCACCGCTACGCTGGGAATTACTGTTGCCGAAAGATTGCGCAGGAAAAGGAAGATTACCAATACCACCAGGCCAACGGTCAGCATCAGTTCGAACTGCACGTCTTTGACGGATGCACGGATGGTTTGCGTCCGGTCCGTCAGGATCTGCACTTTCACCGAAGATGGCAGCGAAGATTGCAACTGCGGCAGCAACTGCTTGATGCGGTCGGCAACGCTGATAATGTTCGCGCCGGGTTGGCGCTGAACATTCATGATCACGGCCGCTGTGTCGTTCATCCACGCCGCCAGCCTCACGTTCTCGGTGCCGTCAATTGCAGTCGCAACATCTGAGAGGCGGACCGCCGCCCCGTTTCGGTAGGCAATGATGACCGCGTT
>Ga0310810_10004223_pt1 | contig 15842 bp, 12 predicted proteins | sample NCmetagenome_FD_207641 | JGI IMG/M metagenome (GOLD analysis project Ga0310810, IMG submission 207641) | Soil microbial communities from experimental microcosm in Duke University, North Carolina, United States - NC | ecosystem: Engineered > Artificial ecosystem > Soil microcosm > Unclassified ...
AAGTTCGAGTTGAGAATTTAGACGTTCAGTCGCGCCTCACCGCCTGAGGCTCAGCGGAAGGCGGATCCCACCAAGTGCCAGCCCGAGCGTCGATCCCACCACAGGCAATCCGTATCCATTCGTCAGAAACGCGTACTTGAACAGCATCCCACTGGCGACGTGGATGTTCATCACCATCAGAAACGCGAGAAACGCAGCAAGCGGCGTCCAGAATCCGACGATCAGTGCGACACCAGCCGCCAACTCTCCCAGCGGAACAAGGCGCGCGAACACGATGGTTCCTGGAATCGCCACGTGCTCCAGGTACCAACGGCTCATCGAACCGACGGCGGCGTTCGAAAGCCAGCCGTTCAACTGACCCGCGAGAATTCCAGAGTTCACGAACCATCGAAGCTTCGAAAGCCCCTCGAACAGAAAGAACACACCGAGACACACGCGGATGATCGTGAGTCCCGTTCCCTGCCGATCTATCGCCATCGTCGCTCCCTGGACGTTTGTGCGCGGCAACCCGCGACGCTGCGCGCGCGCCACTCAGCGCGGCAGATCCGCGTCGGTGCCTGTCAGCCACTCCTCGCGCACAGGACTGAACACGTCCAGCTCGAACGTGTCCTCGAGTGCTTCGGCCTGGTGCTCCACGCCTGAAGGAATGTGAATGACTTCACCCTCACGAACCGTGATCTCCTCGCCACCGACAAGGAACTTCAGCCCGCCCTGAAGCACATAGGTCATCTGCTCGCTCGCGTGGGCGTGCAGCGGCACGAGACAGCCGCGTTTCACGTAGACCTGGACGAGCATTTCCCGCTCACCAGCCACGATCTTCCGCGAGAACATCTCGGTGACCTTGTCGAGTGCAATCTCGTCCCAGCGGTGCAGTCGGACGCCTGTCTGCCCCATGCACCGTGAGGATATATCAAGCAGGACCGGGTGCTATACTTCTGGTCTGATGAAGGGCGCCGTTGCGAACGGTGATCGGCAGGTAGTCCAAGCCCCGCAGCCCGCGTTCGACGGTCTCTCCCGCGACGCGATTCTCGACGCCTACCGCTGCATCGTCCTGTCGAGAAAACTGGACGACAAGGAAATACAGCTCAAGAACCAGAGCCAGGCGTTCTTCCAGATCAGCGGTGCGGGCCACGAAGCGATTCTCGTCGCCGTCGGCATGACGCTGCGTCCCGGCTACGACTGGTTTCACGCGTACTATCGCGACCGCGCGCTCTGTCTGCAACTCGGTGTCACACCACTCGACATGCTGCTCGCGTCGGTCGGCGCCGATGCCGATCCGAGCAACGCCGGGCGCCAGATGCCCTCGCATTGGGGCAGCAAGTCGCTGAACATGGTCGCAGGGTCGAGCGCCACGGCCACGCAGGTGCTGCACGCCGTCGGCGGCGCAGAAGCAGGCGTCCTCTACAGCCGCATCGATAACATTCCGAACCGCGAGTCGCTTTTCCACGCTGACGAAGTGATCTTCACGTCGCTTGGCGAGGGCTCCACGAGCGAGGGCGAGTTCTGGGAATCGGTGAGCGTGTCGTGCACGCGCCATCTGCCTGTCTTCTTCCTCGTCGAAGACAACGGGTACGCGATCTCGACTCCCGTCGAAGTAGAGACACCGGGCGGCGACATCTCCAGGCTGCTGCGAAGCTTTCCCGGGCTGCACGTTGAAACGGCCGACGGCACCGACCTGTTCGACAGCTTGCGCGCGGTTCGCGCCGCCACGGACTATGTGAGGGCTCGCAAAGGACCGGCGCTGGTGCATGCGCACGTCATCCGGCCGTACTCGCACTCGCTGTCCGACGACGAGAAGTTGTACAAGACGGCTGCCGAACGCGAAGCCGAAGCCAAGCGCGACCCGATCGGCCGCCTGGCACAGTTCATCAAGACGAACGGGCTCGCCTCGGCTGCCGACCTGGCAGCGATCGACTCCGATATCGATCGCGACGTTTCGCTCGCAGCCGAACAGGCGCTTGCGGCGCCCAAGCCGGCGAAGAACACCGCTGCTCTCTACGTCTACTCGCCGAACGTCGATCCGTCTTCGGCAGCGTTCGACACGGCGGCCCAACCTCAGGGCAAACCCGAGACGATGGTCGATGCGATCAACCGCACGCTGAAAGACGAGATGGCGCACGACCCGCGCATCGTCATCTTCGGCGAGGACGTCGCGGATGCGACGCGCAAAGAGGCGCTGAACGAAGTCAAAGGCAAAGGCGGCGTGTTCAAGGTCACGCACGGACTGCAGCGTGCGTTCGGCGAAGACCGCGTGTTCAATACGCCGATCGCTGAAGCGAGCATCGTCGGGCGCGCGGTCGGCATGGCCATCCGCGGCCTCAAGCCTGTCGTCGAGATCCAGTTCTTCGACTACATCTGGCCGGCGATGATGCAGATCCGCGACGAGATGTCGATGCTGCGGTATCGATCGGGCAACCACTGGTCGTGCCCGATGGTGATCCGCGTGCCGATTGGTGGCTACCTGCGTGGCGGCGGCCCGTACCACAGCCAGTCCGGCGAGAGCATCTTCGCGCACTGCCCCGGCATCCGCATCGCGTATCCGTGCAATGCCGTCGACGCGGCGGGACTGCTTCGCACGTCGATCCGCTGCGACGATCCGGTGATGTTCCTCGAGCACAAGCACCTGTATCGCCAGACCTACAACAAGGGCGAGTACCCCGGACCCGATTTCATGATCCCGTTCGGAAAGGCCAGTCTGCGCCGCGAAGGAACGGACCTCGTCATCCTCACCTGGGGCGCGCTCGTGCAGCGCTCCATACTCGCGGCACAGCAGGCAGCGGAACGCGACGGCATCCAGGCAGCTGTGCTCGACCTCCGCACACTCATGCCCTTCGACTGGGAGTCGATTGCGCGGCTCGTCATGCAGACGAACCGCGTCATCATCGCGCACGAGGACTCGCTGACCTGCGGTTTCGGGGCGGAACTCTCGGCACGCATCGGGGACGAATTGTTCGCGCATCTCGATGCGCCGGTGCGTCGCGTGGCCGCGCTCGACACGCCGGTCGCCTATTCGCCGGATCTCGAGGAAGCGATCCTGCCGCAGCCGTCAGACGTTCTCGAGGCTATCCGGGCCGTCGCACGGTATTGAAACCGCTGCTGTTGGCGGCCGCCGGCCTGTTCCTCGCCACCAGCACACTCGCCATCTCGGTCGACACCCTCAGCCCTGTCCAGTCCGTGCCGCCTGAAATCGCGGGGCGGTTTCGCGATCCACGCGGCTTCCAGCAGTCCGCCTCCGGCGAGTACTTCGTCTTTGATCGCCGCGCACACTCCGTGTGGGGCATCGATTCACGCCTGGAAGGAGCGTTCCAGATCGTGGACATCGGCTCCGAGCCAGGCCGCATCCTCGATCCGACGTCGTTCGCCGTCGCGCCTGACGGCAGCTTCGTCGTCGCCGACGCGCCGCGCGGCATGGCCCGCATCCAGGCATTCACGTCCACCGGGGTTCGCACGGCCGGCTTCTTCGTCGAACAGGCCGCCCGGCCGCGCATCACGATCGACAACACGGTGATGAGTGGCATCGGCACTCTGCAGTACACCGGAAGATCGGTGTTGCTGTCGCAGCCCGAAAACGGTGCGCTCGTCTCTGAATACACGCTGGCGGGTCAGCCGACGCGTAGTGTCGGCACGCTGCGCGCCACGGGACAGGAGTCCGATCGTGATGTGCACATCGCCCTCAACAGCGGCATACCGCTGCTCGCGCCGTCAGGATCGCTGTACTACGTGTTCCAGGCTGGTCTGCCCGTGTTCCGGAAGTACGACATCGCCGGGCAATTGATCTACGAGCGGCAAATCCAGGGTCGCGAGATCGACGAGCTCGTGCCGACGCTGCCGTCATCGTGGCCGCGCAGTCCGGCCGATGGCGAGCTGCCGCTCGTTCGTCCAACCGTGCGTGCTGCCGCGCTCGACGCCTCCGAGCAGCTCTGGGTCGCATTCGAGGCGGGATTCACCTACGTGTTCGATCGCGATGGTGACAAGGTCCGGGTCGTCAGGTTCCGCGGCGCCGGGGCCGTGTCGCCGTCGACGATGTTCTTCGGTCCGAGCGGACGGTTGCTCGTGACGCCGGGCCTCCACGAGTTTGCGGTGAATTAGCTCGCAAACCAGCTCACCCGCACGGGAAGCTTGACTGTCAGGCATGAGTGAATGAACATTCATTCAGTAGCATGCCTGCCAGCTCGAGCGCCCGGCGCCGACCGGTGCCGACTGCCTCCCCTGCCAAGCGCGATGCGATCCTTCGCGCGGCCATCGACGTGTTTGCCGAGCGCGGCTACTTCAACGCGCAGGTCGCCGACGTGGCGAGGGCTGCCGGCGTCGCGGCTGGAACCGTCTACCTCTATTTCCGGAGCAAGGACGACCTGCTCGTATCGATCTTCGAGCAGACAGTGAAGGCTCGCCTGGAGGAAGGGCGCGCCGAAGTATCGGACGTGTCCGATCCGTCGGAGCGGTTGCGGCGATTTGCCCGCCTGCATCTCGGCATGCTCGGGCGCGATCGAAACCTCGCCATCGTGTTCCAGGTCGAACTTCGCCAGTCGGTGAAGTTCATGGAGCGTTTCTCGTCCACGCTGCTGCAGGAGTACCTCGGGCAGATCCGTCTCGCGATCGATGACGGTCAGAAGCGAGGGCAGTTCAGGCGGGACATCAATGCCACGGCCGTCGCCAAGATGTTCTTCGGAGCCCTCGACGAGATGGCAACAAACTGGATGCTGAGCCGTCGGCGATACAACCTCGAGTCAGACGCCGACACAGTCGTAGACCTTTTTCTCGACGGGGCCCGCGCGCGATGACGACGTCAACCTCGATCCGCTCGGCGGCAGTGCTCGGCGCCGGCACCATGGGCGCGCAGATCGCCGCGCATCTCGCCAACGCCGGCATGCAGGTCCTGCTGCTCGACCTGACGCCAGAGGCGGCACGCGACGGTTTGAAGAAAGCCGCTGCGCTGAAACCGGATCCGTTCTTTACACGAAACGCCAGCGCGCTGATCACGACCGGCGGGTTTTCCGACAGCCTGGCGAAGCTTGCCGGCGTCGACTGGCTCATCGAAGCCGTCGTCGAACGTCTCGACGCGAAGCAGGCGCTCTTCGCGCAGATCGAACCGCTGCGCGCCGCGCACGCGATCGTCTCATCGAACACGAGCGGTATTCCGATCTCCGCGCTCGCCGAGGGCCGAAGCGCGGAATTCCGCCGTCACTTCGTCGGCACGCATTTTTTCAATCCGCCGCGTTACCTGCGCCTGGTCGAAATTATCCCGACGATCGACACCGACCCCGCAGTCGTTGCCCTCCTCAGCGACGTCATCGATCACCGGCTGGGCAAGGGTGTCGTCGTCACGAGAGACACGCCGAACTTCATCGCCAACCACATCGGCCTCTTCGGCGTCGTTTTGCTGATGCGCGCGCTCGAATCGGGCCAATACACGGTCGAAGAAATCGACGCGATCACCGGGCCGGCGATCGGCAGACCGAAGAGCGCGACCTTCCGCACCATGGACATCGCGGGGCTGGACGTACTCGGACATGTGCTCCGCAACCTCGCCGAGCGCATGCCGGAGGAGACCGCCCGTTCGCGGTTCACGTTGCCTCCGATCGTCGACCAGCTGATCGCGAAGGGATGGACCGGCGAAAAGTCCGGACAGGGTTTTTACAAACGAGAAGGCTCCGAGATCCTGACGCTCGATCTGCCGACGATGACCTACAGGCCGAGACAGTCCGCCCGGATCCCGTCGCTGGACGCTGTGAAGGGCGTCGATTCGGCTGCTGAGCGAGCCCGGACACTCTTCACTGCGAACGACAAGGCCGGCGCGCTGTTACGCGACACGCTCGCGCCGACGCTCGTCTACGCCGCGGAGGTCGCCCCTTCAATCGCTTACTCCATCGACGATGTCGACCGCGCGATGCAGTGGGGGTTTGGATGGGAGCTTGGTCCATTCGAGCTCTGGGATGCCATTGGCATTCAGACAATCCTCGACGCCGCACAAGCGCCGGTGGTGCCTGCTCTCGTCGCAGAGCAGCTCGCGGCTGGCCGCACCCGTTTTCGTGATGGTCTCGTGCCGCCGGCCGGTCCCGGGCTGCAGCTCCTGCGAACGGCGAAAGAGCGCACGCCTGTGGTCAGGAAGAACCCGGGCGGCAGCCTGGTGGACCTTGGCGACGGCGTGCTCTGTGTCGAACTGCATTCGAAGATGAACGCCATCGGCGCGGACACGGTCCAGATCATCCAAGCCGGACTCGCTGAAGCAGCAGCGAACTTCAAGGCGCTGGTCGTCGGCACCGATGCGGCGAACTTCTCGGCTGGCGCGAATCTCATGCTGGTCCTCGTCGAAGCGCAGGAAGGCAACTGGGACGAAATCGACCTGATGGTGCGCATGTTCCAGAAGGCGACGATGTCGCTGCGCTACTCGCCCGTGCCTGTCGTGGTCGCCCCGGCCGGTCTGGCGCTGGGGGGCGGATGTGAATTCGTCCTCCATGCCGATCGAGTGCAGGCATCAGCCGAGACCTACATGGGACTCGTCGAGGTCGGCGTCGGCCTCATTCCTGCCGGCGGCGGCACCAAGGAAATGGTCCAGCGGGCGAGCCGCACGGCGGCGAGTTCGAAGGCTGACTCACAGCCATTCGTGCAGGCTGCGTTCGAGACGATGGCGCTCGCAAAGGTGTCGACCAGCGCCGCTCACGCCCGTCAACTTGGATACCTGCACGATCACGATCCAGTGTCGATGAATCGCGAGCGGCTCATCGCCGACGCAAAGGCCCTCGCGCTCGACCGCGTGCGTGAGGGCTACCAGGCGCCGGCGCCCGAACAGATTATTGTGGGTGGCGAGAACCTCGAAGCGGCGCTGAAGCTCGGCGTGCACCTGGCATGGCGATCGGGCCGTGCCACCGATCACGACGCCGTCGTCGGTCGCACGCTCGCCCACATCGTGGCGGGCGGCTCGCTGGCGCACGCAACCCCGGTGACCGAGCAGTACATGCTCGATCTGGAACGGGAAGGCTTCCTGAAGCTCTGCGGCGAACGGAAAACGCTGGAACGGATTCAGCACACGCTGAAAACAGGAAAACCGCTCAGGAACTGACGATGGGTGCCGGGACCGATTTTCACATCGTCGAACGTGGCGCGGGACCGCCGTTGGTGCTGATTCCCGGGGTCCAGGGCCGATGGGAGTACTCGCGCGGCATCGTCGACGCGCTGGCGTCGTTCTATCGCGTCATCACATTCTCGCTGTGCGACGAGCGACTGTCACAGGCGGAGCCGCGTATCGACGTCTTCGCCGAGCAGATCACGAGGGCACTCGACCGTCTCGACATCGAACAGGCCGCCGTTGTTGGCGTGTCGTTCGGCGGTCTTGTTGCGCTCCGGTTCGCGGCGACCCGCGCCGATCGGACTTCTGCTCTGGTGATGATCTCGGCGCCTGGTCCTCAGTGGCATCTTCGACCCCGACACGAGCGGTACGCGCGACTGCCGTGGCTATTCGGGCCCGTGTTTCTCGTCGAAGCGCCGTTCCGCCTCGGGCGCGAAGTACGTGCGGCCCTACCGGGTTGGCCCGCGCGACTGAAGTACCTGGCGAACCAGCTGACCACGCTTGTGTCGGCTCCGGCTTCGGTGTCGCGCATGGCCTCGCGCGCCCGCCTGATCGCTCCGTATGACAGGGTCGCCGACTGCGCCCGAGTGACTGCTCCAACGCTGGTCGTCCAAGGTGACGAGTCGCTCGATCACGTCACCGGGTCTGGCGGAACCGCGGAGTACGCGCGGCTGATCACAGGCGCGAGACTGGTGCGGATGCCGGACACCGGTCACCTCGGTTCAGTGACTCAACCTCGGCGCTGTGCTGATCTCGTGCGGCGTTTTCTCATCGACACCATCAAGGACACTCATCACAGTGCTGCGTGAAATCGAAGGACCTGCAGGACGCCTCGAGGCGCTCCTCGAACTGCCCGCCAGCCGCGGCGTGACCAGCGATGGACTGGCCGCAACCGGCGCCGATGGCGGAATCCGCGCTGCCGTGGTGCTCGGGCACCCGCATCCGCAGTTCGGCGGGACGATGCATACCAAGGGCGTGTATCACACGGCAAAGGGGCTCTCGCGGATCGGATGCGCAGTGCTTCGCTTCAACTTTCGTGGAGTCGGGAAAAGCGAGGGCACCTGGGACGAGGGTCGCGGCGAATGGGACGACTTCACGGCTGGCCTCGACGTGATGGCTGCCCGGTTCCCTGGTGTGCCGTTGTGGGCCGGCGGCATGTCGTTCGGTTCGTGGGTGGCCCTCAACGTCGGCGTTGAAGATCCTCGCGTCTCGGCCCTGATCGGCGTCGCGTCACCGACCAACAAGTGGAACTTCGAGCCCATCACGACCAGCCCGAAACCGAAGTTTTTCATTCACGGCGAGATGGATGAAATCTGCGGGTTTCGTGAAATCAACGCGTTCTATGCACGCTGCGCCGAGCCCAAGGAACTTGTGATCATCGATGGCTCCGATCACCTGTTCAACGGGGTCGTCAGCGAGGTGGCCGATGCCGTCGAGCAGTTGCTCGGCGACTGGAAATCGTGAAGGAAGCAGGACGATGAATACCGCTGTCATTGTTTCAGCCGCTCGCACCGCCGTCGGCAAGGCCCCAAACGGTGCGTTACGCGGGACACGCCCGGATGAACTCGGCGCGGCCGTCATCAGCGAGGCGCTCAAGCGGGCGCCTGCCGTCGAGGCGTCAGAGATCGACGATGTGATTATGGGCTGCGCAATGCCCGAGGCTGAGCAGGGCATGAACGTGGCTCGGATCGCGAGCCTTCGAGCCGGCGTTCCGGTCAGCGCCTCGGCGGTCACTGTGAACCGCTTCTGCTCCTCGGGGCTCCAGGCCATCGCCTACGCCGCGGAGCGTGTGATGGTCGGCGGTTCGTCTGCGGTCGTCGCCGGCGGCACCGAGTCGATGAGCCTCATTCCGATGGGCGGCTTCAAGGTGTCGCCGAATCCGGCGCTCATGGACAATTACCCGGACGTCTACCTGAGTACGGGGTTGGTTGCCGAAAACCACGTCCGCGACTACGGGATCTCGCGGGAGGAGCAGGACGCGTTTGCGCTGCGAAGCCATCAGCGGGCGCTCGCGGCCATCGAGGCGGGCCGGTTCGTCGATGAAATCGTGCCGGTGACGGCCCGGATGGTTGATCCGGGCACGGGCCGCACGCACGAAACGACGTTCGCCGTCGATGAAGGTCCGAGACGGGACACGTCGGCCGCGGCCCTGGCCAAATTACGGCCCGCCTTCCACGTCTCGGGCACCGTGACGGCGGGTAACTCCTCGCAGACCAGCGACGGCGCAGCTGCCGTCGTGGTGATGAACCAGAGGACGGCGGCGGAGCGAGGTTTGACGCCGTTGGCCAGATTCGTCGCGTTCGCGACCGCGGGCGTCGAGCCCGAACGGTTCGGCATCGGGCCCGTTCCGGCGATCCGGAAGGTGCTCAAGCTGGCGGGCCTCACGCTCGACCAGATGGATCTCATCGAGCTGAACGAAGCATTCGCCGCACAGGCGCTCGCCTGCCTGCGCGAACTCGAGATTGATCCCGATCGCCTGAACGTCAACGGTGGCGCAATTGCGCTCGGTCATCCGCTGGGCTGCACGGGCGCCAAGCTGACGACCACGCTCCTCTACGAACTTCGGCGTCGCAACGGCAAGTACGGCATGGTCACCATGTGCGTCGGCGGCGGCATGGGCGCTGCCGGCATCTTTGAACGGATGTAGTCATGACGACAGCAATCTCGATCCTCCGCGGCGGCGAGTTCCTCCTTCAGGCCTCCGATCCGTCCAGCGTCTTCACGCCGGAACAGCGGACCAGCGAACACCGCATGATCGGCGACACCGTTCGCGATTTCGTGGAAAACGAAGTGCTGCCGGTCCTCGACAGGCTCGAGCAGAAGGACTGGGCGCTCACACGCCAGCTGGTCGAGCGCGGCTGCGCGCTCGGCATCATGGGCGCCGACGCGGCCGAGCAGTACGGCGGCCTGGCGCTCGACAAGGTGTCATCCATCGTCATCAGCGAACAGATCTCGCGCTCAGCGTCGTTTGGCGCGACCTTCGGCGCCCACGCCAACCTGGTCATCCTCCCGCTGTCGCTGTTCGGATCCGAGGCGCAGAAGCAGAAGTACCTGCCGAAGCTGCTGACAGGCGAGATGATCGGAGCTTATTGCCTCAGCGAACCCGGGTCTGGTTCAGACGCGCTTGGTGCGAAAGCGCGCGCCACACGTCAGGCCGACGGCAGCTTCGTGCTCAATGGCGAAAAGATGTGGATTACGAACGGCGGCTTCGCCGACGTGTTCATCGTCTTCGCGAAGGTCGACGGCGAGCAGTTCAGCGCCTTCATCGTCGAGCGTGCCTTCGGCGGGCTGACGAGCGGCAAGGAAGAACACAAGATGGGCCTTCACGGCTCGTCGACGACGCCCATCATCCTGCAGGACGTGCGGGTGCCGGCGGAGAACCTCCTCGGCGAGATCGGCAGAGGGCACAAGATCGCGTTCAACGTCCTGAACTTCGCCCGCTACAAGCTTGGTGCAATGTGCGGCGGCGCCGCGCAGAACGCCATCGGCGAAGCGGCGACGTACGCCGGCACGCGCAAGCAGTTCGGCCAGCCCATCGCGTCGTTCGGCGCCGTCAAGCACAAGCTCGGCGAGATGGTCGTGCAGGCGTTCGCCATCGAGAGCCTGGTCTACCGGACGGCAGGAATGATCGACGCTCGCATCGCCGCTGCGCCGCACGACGCCGTCGATCAATCGGTGACGCTGGCCGCGGTCGAGGAGTACGCCATCGAGGCGTCCATCGCAAAGGTTGCTGGCAGCGAGACGCTGGACTTCGTGCTCGACGAGAACATCCAGATTCACGGCGGCAATGGTTACGTCCGCGACTATCCCGCCGAACGGCACTATCGCGATTCGCGGGTGAACCGCATTTTCGAGGGTACCAACGAGATCAACCGGCTGCTCATCCCCGGGATGCTCGCGCGGCGCGCCGTGAAGGGCGACATTGGCATCATCAACGCCGCCAAGGCGCTGCAGGAGGAACTGCTCGGTCCGCCTTCCCTGCCCTCGGACGATGGGTCGCCGCTTGGTGAAGAGAAGCGGGCCGTCGACTCGTGCAAGAAGGCGTCGCTCATGGTGCTCGGCCTCGCCATGCAGACCTACCGCGAGAAATTGACCGATCAGCAGGAGGTGCTGATGCACCTGGCTGACATGATCATCGACACCTACTCGGCGGAGAGCGTCGTGCTGCGTGCGCAGGCGAACAGGGCAGCGCATGTGAGCACGGCGGAGCTGCAGGCCGATGCGGCGCGGATCTTCGTCAACGACGCGGCCGTGCGTGTCGAGGCCTCGGCGAAGCAGGCGCTTGCTGCCATGCTCGACGGCGACACCTTGCGAACGACGATCGCTGCGCTGCGGCGGCTGTTCCGCCAGATGCCGATCAACACGGCTGCGCTGCGGCGGCGGATTGCGGATGAGGCGGTGAAGCGGGGAAGCTACATTTTCTGATTCTTGTGGAAGTTCGAACTCAGAAGTCAGAACTCAGAAGTCAGAAGTCAGAAGTCAGAAGTGAAGGCTGACGCACTGGACCCGGGGCCGACCGTTGGCCAGTGACGATAGAATGGAACCGATGTTCCGCGCCAGTCGTCGCGTCTCGAGGTGTGTTCCCGCCACTGTGGCCGCTGCCCTGCTCGGCCTGGCACTCGGCTGCAGCAACAAACCGCCGGACGATCCAGAGGCCTACGTCAAGAAGATCAGCTCGGCACGCGCATCGAAGGACGCTGAGTTCAAGGCGACGAACGACCCCATCCCCGAGGCCAAGAAGGCCGAGTTCCTGCCGCTGGCCTACTTTCCGATCGACCCGGCGTACGACGTCCTTGCCGGACTGAAGCCGGCCAGCGAACAGACCGAGCTGATGATGCCGACCTCGACCGGCCAACTGCGCAAGATGCGCCGCGTCGGCATGATGGAGTTCACGCTCAAGGGTCAGCAGATGGCGCTGGCAGCCTTCAACGAGGTGGGCGCGCCGGACATGAATCACCTGACCCTGATGTTCAGCGACATGACGAGCGGCACCGAAACCTACGCGGCCGGCCGCTACATCGATCTCGAGCGCACGGCGAGCGAGATCTACTCGCTCGACTTCAACCTCGCGTATCACCCCTACTGCTACTACAACCCGACCTACGAATGCCCGTATCCGCCCGCCGAGAACCGCTTGAAGGTGCCGATTCACGCCGGCGAACGGATGAAGAAGCCGACCGAAACCGCCAGCCGATGATCCGCGCCGTCGTCTTCGATTTCGACGGGGTGATCGCCAACAGCGAACCGCTGCACTTCCGCGCGTATCGCGATGTGCTTTCCGACCGCGGCATCGCACTGACCGAGGCGGCGTACTACGAGAACTACCTCGGATACGACGACGTCGGCGCGTTCCAGGCAATTGCGAAAGACACCGGGACCGAGTTCTCGGCCGCGGACATCGAAGAGCTGGTCGCGCGAAAGGCCGTGCGTCTCAAGGCGCTCGAGCAATCGGCGTCCGTGCTGTTCCCGGGCGCACGAGAGGCGATTGCGAGAATGGCGGCGTCACGCCCGACGGCGATCGCGTCGGGTGCACTGAAGGCAGAAATCCTGCGGGTTCTCGATCACGAATCGCTGCGCGTCCACTTCCCCGTCGTGGTATCCGCGGAAGATACGGCAGCGAGCAAGCCGGATCCGGCTCCGTACCAGCGAGCCGTCGAGTTGCTTCGCGCAACCGTCCCGGGACTGCAGCCTGCTGAGTGCGTGGCAATCGAAGACTCGAAGTGGGGGCTCGTGTCCGCACGCACAGCCGGTCTTCGCACGGTCGGCATTACGCACACCTACGCGGCGGCTGAACTCGCCGACGCCGCCGACACCGTCATCGATCATCTCGATCGATTTACGCCAGCTCTCATCGACGCGCTTTCGCGCTGATCCAGCTCCATCACTGAAATCCGCGACTCGTCACAGTCCGTCTTTTTGGATGTGGGACGAATGACCGGGACGAGCATTCGTCCCAGTGACGAGTGACGGAATACGCGCCCGATACTCCGCCAGGAACACGCTGTTCCAACGGAGGAGTATCGAGATGGAATTCAAGAAGGCGGCGTTCGCGCTGCTCGCGTTGCTTTACCTGTGCGGCGGTGGCAAGGTCCACGCACAAAGCACCACCGGGACGATACGGGGACACGTCAACGACGCCCAGGGACTTCCGCTGCCCGGCGTGACGGTCAGCGTCACGTCACCAAACCTGCAGGGCACGCGCACGGCAGTCACAGCGGAGAACGGCGACTTCGTCATCACGGTGCTGCCGTCCGGCACCTACAGCGTCACCTTTGAACTGAGCGGATTCCAGCGCGCGACGCAGAGCGTTTCACTTGCGCCAACACAGGATCTGCCGATCAAGGTGGAACTCGGACCTGCCGACGTGACCGAGGAAGTGACAGTCGTCGGTCAACCTGCCGAAGTGCTGACGCAGACAGCCCAGGTCGCCACCAACTTCAAGCAGGAACTGATCGCCTCGCTGCCGACCAACCGCGATATCAACGCGTACCTGTTGCTCGCACCCGCGGTTCATCCCAGCGGGCCGAACGGCGCGTACTCCATCGCGGGCTCGGCGTCGTTCGACAACCTGTTCCTCGTGAACGGCGTCACGGTGAACGAGAATCTGCGCGGCCAGGCGAACGATCTCTACGTGGAAGATGCAGTCCAGGAGACGACCATCGCGACGGCCGGCATATCTGCCGAGTACGGACGTTTCAGCGGCGGCGTCGTCAACGTCGTCACCAAGTCGGGCGGCAATACCTTCTCGGGATCGTTCCGGGAGACGCTCATCAACGACAAGTGGCGCACGCTGACGCCGTTCGAGGACCGATCGATTGCCGCCGATCCTGCGCACAAGGAACTGCGGGTCGACAAGACCGTGCCGACCCACGAATACACGCTCGGCGGCCCGATCTTCAAGGATCGACTCTGGTTCTTCACGTCAGGGCGAATCCAGACGCAAACCCAGGGACGCTCGCTCGTGGCTACCAACATCCCCTACACCTACAAGCGCCCGTCGCAGCGGTTCGAGGGGAAAGGCACCTATTCGCTCACCGGCAGCCATCGCGTCCAGGTGGACTACCTGCACATTGGCGACGAGCAGCAGAACAACACGTTCAGCACGAGTTCGTCGATGGACCTGAACAGCCTGTATACGCGGCAGACGCCCCAGGACCTCACCGTGGCGAACTACAGCGGAACGCTGGGGCACAACTTCTTCCTTGAGGGGCTCTTTTCGCAGCGTCACTACACCTTCATCGGCACCGGTGCCACGTCCACCGAGCTCGTCAACGGGACGCTGATGATCGACAACTCGAGAGGCCTCCGCTTCTGGTCGCCGACCTTCTGCGGTGTCTGCAGCGATGAGACACGCGATAACCAGGACATCTTCGTGAAGGCCAGCTACTTCGTACCCACGGGAGGAGCGGGATCGCACAACGTCACCTTCGGAGTGGACTCCTTCAACGATCAGCGGTTCGCGAACAACCATCAGTCGGGCAGCGACTATCGCATCTACAACACCGGCACGGTCATCCGCGGCGCCGGCGACAACGCCGTCGTTTACCCCGTTTCGCTCGGTGACGGGTCGACCTTCATCCAGTGGAACCCGATTCCCCTGTTCAGCCAGGGCGCGAACTTCCGGACCTATTCCGGCTTCGTCAACGACTCATGGCGGGTGAACGGGCGGCTGACCGCGAACCTCGGACTCCGCTGGGACAAGAACCACGGTGTCGATGAACAGGGCAACGAGGTCGCGAAAGACAGCGCCTGGAGCCCGCGTTTCGGCATCGTCCTCGATCCGGCTGGCAACCAGAAATGGTCGATCACGGCGAGCTTCGCCCAGTATGTCTCTGCGCTGAACAGTGCGATTGGCGACTCGGCTTCGGCGGCAGGCAATCCGCAGACGTTCCGCTACACCTATCGCGGTCCGAGCATCAACGCCGACACGACCGCGGCTAACCTGACACCTTCGGATGCCGCCATTCAACAGATCTTCGACTGGTACTTCGCCAACGGGGGCTCGAACCTTCCACTGCGAAGCCAGCCGGACATTCCCGGCGTGACACCCCAGATCCGCGGCAACCTGGTCTCGCCCAACGTCCTCGAATACGCTGCCGGGGTCAATCGACAGCTCGGGAACCGCGCGACCGTGCGCGCCGACTACGTGTTCAGGAACTACCGCGACCTGTATTCGGAGCGCACGGACATGACCACGGGTCATGTCACCAATTCGCTGGGCCAGTCGTTCGATCTCGCGCTGGACGAAAACACCACGAGGTTGACGCGGCGTTACAGCGGCGTGACGATGCAGGGGACATACCGCTACGCCGCGCGAACGGATTTCGGCGGCACCTACACCCTCTCGAGGACGTGGGGGAACGAGAACGGCGAAAACGTCGCGAGCGGCCCGCTCTTCGCGAGCCCCGAGAGCTACCCCGAATACCAGCAGGAGTCGTGGTCGTATCCGATGGGGGATCTGCAGGTCGATCAGCGTCACCGAGCCCGCCTGTGGGTGAACTACGGCATGCCGCGTGTGAAGGGCCTGACGATCAGCCTCATGGAGACGCTCGAGAGCGGGACGCCGTTCGGCGCCAATAACATCAACAACACGCCGAACTTGAACGGCGTCGACCCGACCGCCTATGTGGTGAACCCCGGGTACCTGACACCGCCGGACGGCACGTCGACGGCGTACTACTACACCGTCGACTGTTCGAACGTGCCGGCTGCGGTCACAAGCGCCGGGCTCGGCTGCACGAGCGGCAAGCAACGCGACGCGTTCCGTCTCGTCGGA
>Ga0310810_10004224_pt1 | contig 15842 bp, 9 predicted proteins | sample NCmetagenome_FD_207641 | JGI IMG/M metagenome (GOLD analysis project Ga0310810, IMG submission 207641) | Soil microbial communities from experimental microcosm in Duke University, North Carolina, United States - NC | ecosystem: Engineered > Artificial ecosystem > Soil microcosm > Unclassified ...
CTGGTCGCGTTGCTCCCGGCCGTGCCAATGCCGTGGAGCGCCGCCGTTGCGGCGGCCGGCCTTGCCGCGCTGTCGTACTCGTTCGCCGTCGACGTGGGCTGGCTGTGGACGACCCGCGGCGCCGTGGTGCCGCAGCGGTTTAGCGCCGCATTCCTCGCCGCCGTCGTGCTGCTGAATGTGTCGCTGACATTCACGAACGTGTGGCCGACGCCGGCGATCGCCTGGCGGGGACAGTTGTCGATCGAGTTGGCCGTGTGCATCGGCGCAATGGCGCTTCTCGCCTCGCGCGGGATGGCGCTGCCGCCGCGCGGTATCGCCCTGCTCAGCGTCGTGTGGACGCTGCTCGTGCTCGGTCACTACGCCGACGTCACCGCCCCCGCGCTCTACGGCCGCGACGTGAATCTGTATTTCGATCTCCGCTACATCCCCGACGTTGTCGCGATGGCGGCGAAGGTCACGCCGATCTGGTCGATCGTGCTCGTGGTCTGCGCGATCGCGGCGACGCTGTTCGGCATCTACCGCCTGGTGCGGTGGGCGCTCGCGCGGGTGAGCGGCGCGATGACGCGCATGCTCGAGCGGCGCGTCCTTGTTGCGGTCGCGATGGCCGCCTTGCTGCTGTTCGCCATCGATCGCGCGCGGGCCGAGTCGGGCTCATGGGTGTTTCACGGAGCCGAGTACAAGGACGATGCGGGCGCGCTCTTTTCGGCGCCGGTGACGTCGACGTACGCGCATCAGGCGCGTCTCGCGGCCGCGGCGCTGTGGCCGGCGCGCGCGCTGCCGCCGACGCCGTCGATGGCGTCGGACCTGTCGCATGTCCTGCACGCGGATGTCTTCGTGATCTTCATCGAGTCGTACGGCGCCGCTGCGTTCGATCGGCCCGAGATCGCCGTTCCGCTCGCCGCGAGCCGCGACGGGTTGCTCGCCGCGATTCGCGCGACCGGCCGCAACGTGTTCTCCGCGTACGTCGAATCGCCAACCTACGGCGGATCGTCGTGGCTCGCGCATTTGAGCCTGCTGTCGGGCGTGGAAGTGCGGGATCCCGACACGCACGCGCGCTTGATGACGGCGCGGCGCGACACGCTCGTCCGCGCGTTCGGCCGCGAAGGATTCCGCACCGTGGCGCTCATGCCAGGCATGCGCGGCCCGTGGCCGGAAGGGACTTTCTACGGGTTCGACGAGATCTACGGCGCGGATCGGCTTGCGTACGAGGGACCGGAATTCGGATGGTTCGCGGTGCCCGATCAATTCTCGCTCGAGCGCTTCGACGCGCTCGAGGCACAGCGCCCGTCGCACGCGCCGCTGTTCGTGTTCTTCCCCACCATCAGCCCGCATTTCCCGTTCAGCCCCACGCCGCCATATCAGCCGGACTGGAGCCGGCTCGCGACGGCACGCCCGTTCGACGGCCCCGATCTCGTCCGCGCGTACGCGCGCGAGCCGGACTGGACGCACTTCGCCCCGGGGTACGTCGAGTCGATGGCGTACGACCTGGACACGATTGGCGGCTACCTGCGGCGGCACGCGGGGCGCGAGCTGGTGATGATCTTGCTCGGCGATCATCAGCCGCCGGCGCTCGTGTCCGGCGAGGGCGCACCCTGGGATGTCCCCGTCCACATCGTCGCGAGCAACGCCGTCGTGGCGCGACGGCTGACCGCGGCCGGCTTTCATCCGGGTCTCGATCCGGCCCGTCCAGCGATCGGCCGCATGCATACGCTCGGGCCGCTGCTCCTCGACGCGTTCGGCGACCGCCGTGGACAACCGCCGGAGGACGTCGTACGCTCGCAGAGACTGCCATGAGCGGTGAGCGCGATCGCGCCGATGGCGCCGTCAAGGAGCGGGTCGAGCGGCGCACGAAGGAGCCCGCGCGCTTCAAGGTCGTCCTGCTCAACGACAACTACACCACGATGGATTTCGTGATGCAGGTGCTCGAGACGGTGTTCCAGAAATCGCCGGCCGAGGCGTATCGCATCATGATGCACGTGCACGTGAACGGCAGCGGCATCGCGGGCGTGTACTCGTTCGAGCTGGCCGAGACGAAAGTCGACACCGTGACCTCGATGGCGCGCCACGCGGAGTTTCCGCTCCGGGCGACGATCGAAGAAGCGTGAACCTCTCGATCGGCAGCCGAATCGGTCCGTATGAAGTCATCGGTGTGCTCGGCACCGGCGGCATGGGCGAGGTCTATCGCGCGCGGGACCCGAAACTGCAGCGCGACGTCGCGATCAAGATCCTCCGGACGGCGGCCGGAGCGGGAACGCTCGAGCGATTCGATCGCGAAGCGCGCGCGCTCGCGTCGCTGAATCACCCGAACATCGCGCACGTTCACGGGTTCGAGGAATCGGGTGACGTCCGCGCGCTGGTCATGGAGCTCGTCGACGGGCCGACGGTCGCCGACCTTCTGACGAGCGGCGCGCTGCCGATCGACACGGCCTTGTCGCTCGCGCGGCAGATTGCGGACGCCATTGAGGCGGCGCACGACAAAGGGATCGTGCACCGCGATTTGAAGCCGGCGAACATCAAGATCACTGGCGATAGAACCGTCAAGGTGCTCGACTTCGGGCTCGCCAAGGTCGCGTCTGAAGAAACGCCGATCGATTTCAGCCAGACACCCACGATGGCCGGCGCGACGATGGCCGGCGCCGTGCTGGGCACCGCGCCGTACATGAGCCCGGAGCAGGCGCGCGGCAAAGCCGTCGACGAGCAGGCCGACATCTGGTCGTTCGGCTGCGTGCTCTATGAGCTGCTGAGCGGACGCCGGGCCTTCGACGGCGAGACGTCGTCGGATGCCATCGCCGCCGTCCTCACGCGCGACCCGGATTGGACCGCCCTGCCGTCCGCCACACCGCCCGGCATCCGGCGTCTGCTGGAGCGATGTCTCCAGAAGGATTCGACGCGCAGGCTGCACGACATCGCCGACGCCCGTGTCGAAATCGACGACGCACGGGCATCATTGCCTGCGCTGCGCGAGAGCCAGGGCCGGAGCCGCGCGCGGGTTGCCGCGTGGATCGCGGCCGGCGCCGGCGCGGCGATAGCCGCGTGGGGCATGGGCGTTCTCGGCTCGTACGTGCGATCGAATGCCGCGCTCTCGCCCGTCGATTCCATCGCCGTGCTGCCGTTCACGAACCAGAATCACGATCAAGACACCGAATATCTGTCCGACGGTCTCGCCGAAAGCATCATCAACAACCTGTCGCAGATCGCGAGCCTGCGAGTGATCGCGCGCGCGTCGGCGTTTCGCTACAAAGGCGCCGACGTGGATCAGCTCGCGGCGGGCAAGCAGCTCGGCGTCCGCGCCGTCGTGGTCGGGCGCGTGCTGCAACGCGGCAACAACCTCGTCGTCAGCGCGGAGCTCGTCGACCTGCGCGACAACAAGCAGATCTGGGGACAGCAGTACAACCGACAGGTGTCCGACATCTTCACCATTCAGGAGGAAATGGCGAAGGAGATTTCCGAGAAGCTGCGCGTCACGTTGAACGCTGCCGGGCGTCAGCAGCTCGCGAGACGGCCCACCGACAACCTGAAGGCGTTTCAGTACTACATGCAGGGACGAACCGCGTTGCAGCGTCGCACGCGCGAGGACCTGTTGACCGCCATCGGCTTCTTCGAACAGGCGATTGCCGAGGACGGCAATTACGCGCTCGCGTACACCGGCGTGGCGGAAGCCAACCTCGTCCTCGGCGCCCGTGGATTCATCGCGCCGCGGGATGGGCGCGAGCGCGCGGAGGCGGCGGCACAGCGAGCGCTCGCACTCGACTCGAACCTGGCGGAAGCGCACCTGGCGGTCGCTCAGCCCAAGGCGATGTTCGCGCCGTACGACCTGGCGACCGCGGAGCGTGAGCTGCACCGCGCGACGGAGATCAGCCCGGGCCTCGCCATGGGATACAACTACCTGGGCTTGGTGTACGCCCGTCAAGCGCGGTACGATGAGAGCATCAAGGCGTACCGCAAGTCGCGCGAACTCGATCCGCTCTCGCTCATCAACGCCCGCGCGTCGGCCTTACCGCCGATGCTCAGCCGCAACTACGGGGCGGCGTGGGACGCGCTGGCAGCGACGCGTGACCTCGGCCCCTCGCTCATCATCCCCGCCGAAATTGACGTCTACGTAATGAGTCGCAAGTTCGATGAAGCGCGGCACGACCTTGACGCCGCGAGGCAGCAGCGAAAAGACGATTTGACGCTCGTCTACAGTGCGGGAATCCTCGCCGCCGCGCAGGGCAATCGCGCCGAGGCGCTTCGCGATGTCGCCCAGCTCGAAGCGCTGTCGGGCGCGACCTTGAATCAAGCGCACTGGATTGCGAAGATCTATTCGATGCTCGGTGAGCGGGACCGCGCGTTCTCGTGGCTCGAGCGCGGGCTTTCCGTCCGCGCGATCGGCGACTTCTTCAAGGACGAACCGGTGTGGGATCCAATCCGCAACGATCCGCGGTTCGCCGCGCTCCTGCGAGAGATGAACGTCCCGAACTGAAACTGACCGATGTTTTCCGCATCCGTTGAAGTGCTGTTGACGATTGCATACCGCGAGGCGGTCTCGCGTCGCCATGCGTACGTCACCGTCGAGCACCTGCTCTACGTGCTCGCCCACGACGTCGAGGGCGAGCGCATCCTCACTGCCTGCGGCGTCGATCTGCCGAAGCTGCGCCGCGATCTCGACGCGTATCTCAACGACGCGATCGAGCAGTCGCGGCGCGGCGGCGATCCGGAGCAGACGGCGGCGTTCCGCCGCGTGCTGCAGACCGCGGTGCTCCACGTGCAGAGCTCGCAGCGCGGCGAGGTCCAGGCCGGCGACCTGTGCGCCGCGATCCTGCAGCAGCCGAAGACACACGCGGCGCACCTGCTCGCCGAGCAGGGCGTCAGCCGGCTCGACGTGCTCGAGTTCGTCGCGCACGGCATCTCGAAGATGCCGCCACCCGCGCCCGACGCCGCGCCGCCCGGCGCGGAAGCCGGCGTCGGCGACGAAGGGCCGGCGACGGCGCGCGATCCGCTGTCCGCGTACTGCACCAACCTGACGGCGCGCGCGCGGCAGGGCCTGCTGGATCCGCTGATCGGCCGGACACACGAGCTGCAGCGCACGATCGAAGTGCTCTGTCGCCGACGAAAGAACAATCCCGTCTTCGTCGGCGAAGCGGGCGTCGGCAAGACGGCCATGGCCGAAGGGCTCGCCACGCGGCTGCTCGGCGACGACGTTCAGGACGCGCTGAAGGGCGCGGAGATTTTTGCGCTGGACACGGCGGGGTTGTTGGCGGGGACGCGGTTCCGCGGCGATTTCGAGGAGCGCTTCAAGGCGGTGATCAACGCGCTGTCGTCGCGAACGAAAGCGATCCTCTTCATCGACGAAATCCACTCGACGGTGGGCGCCGGCGCGACGACCGGCGGCACGATGGATCTGGCGACGCTGATCAAGCCGGTGCTGACCGCCGGCGACCTGCGCGTCATCGGTTCGACGACACACGAGGAGTTCAAGCACATCGAGAAGGACCGCGCGCTCGCGCGGCGGCTGCAGAAGATCGCGATCGACGAGCCGTCGATCGACGAGACGATGAAGATTCTCGCGGGGCTGAAGAGCCGCTACGAGGAGCACCATCGCGTCCACTACACCGACGCGGCGCTCGAGGCGGCCGCGAAGCTCGCGGCGCGGCATCTGCGCGACAGCCGCCTGCCCGACAGCGCGATCGATCTGCTGGACGAGGCCGGGGCCGTCGTTCGCTTGAGCGCACCTGCCCTGCCAGACCCACCTGACCCAGCCCGCCCAACTGTCCTGGTGGACGCCCCTGACATCGAGCGCGTCGTCGCACGGATCGCGCGCATCCCCGCTCGCCAGGCATCGGCGTCGGATCGCGAGCGCCTGCGGACCCTGGAGGAGTCGCTCGAACGCGTCGTCTTCGGCCAGCCGGACGCCGTGCGGATCGTCGCGCAGGCCATCAAGCGCTCGCGGGCGGGGCTCGGGCAACCAGAGCGGCCGACGGGCTGCTTCCTCTTCGCCGGCCCGACCGGCGTCGGCAAGACCGAGCTGGCCAAGCAGCTTGCGATTCAGCTGGGAAACGAGTTCACGCGTTTCGACATGAGCGAGTACATGGAGAAGCACGCGGTCGCGCGCCTGATCGGCGCGCCGCCCGGCTACGTCGGCTTCGAGCAGGGCGGGCTGCTCGTCGACGCCGTGCGCACGCATCCGTACAGCGTCGTCCTGCTCGACGAGATCGAGAAGGCGCATGCCGACATCTACAACATCCTGCTCCAGGTGATGGACCACGGGACGCTGACCGACAACACCGGGCGCAAGGCGGACTTCCGCAACGTGGTGCTGATCCTCACGTCGAACGCCGGGTCGCGCGAGATGAGCGCGCAGACGATCGGCTTCGCGGACCGCGGCGACAGCGAGGCGCACCAGGAGCGCGCGCGGCGCGCCGCCGCCACGCGATCGAAGGCGGCGATCGAGCGCATTTTCAGTCCGGAGTTCCGCAACCGCCTCGACGCCATCGTGACGTTCCGCCCGCTGTCGCCGGCCGTGATGGAGGAAATCGTCGAGAAGTTCATCCTCCAGCTCGAAGAGCAGCTGCGCGAGCGCCGCGTCGCGATCACGCTCACGGACGAAGCCCGCGCGTGGCTCGCCACGAAGGGCTACGACAAGGTCTTCGGCGCGCGTCCGCTCGCGCGCGTCGTCCAGACGGAAGTCCGCGATCCCCTGACGGATCAGATCCTCTTCGGCGCGCTCGAGCACGGCGGCACCGCGACGATCAGCATTGCCGAGGACAAGCTGTCGTTTGTCTACGAGCCCGCCTCGCCGCGCACGTAAGACCCGCCCTCCGGCTCGCGCCTTGCAGCGTCCACGCGCATGGCGACTCATCAACGCAAACAGATAGTCGTGGTTACCGGCGCGTCAGCCGGAGTCGGCCGAGCCGCCGTTCGCGCCTTTGCCGCCCGCGGCGCCGATATCGGCCTGCTCGCGCGCGGGAGCGAAGGACTCGAAGCGGCCCGGCGCGAAGTGGAGGCGGCGGGCCGCCGCGCCATCGTCGTGCCGACGGACGTCGCCGACGCCGCGGCGGTCGAGGCGGCGGCCGAGCGCGTCGAGCGCGAGCTCGGCCCGATCGACGTCTGGGTCAACAACGCGATGGTGTCGGTGTTCTCGCCGGTGCGGCAGCTTCAGCCGGACGAGGTGAAGCGCGTGACGGAGGTGACCTACCTCGGCGTCGTGTACGGCACGATGGCGGCGCTCCGGCGCATGCGACCGCGCGACCGCGGCGCGATCGTGCAGGTCGGGTCGGCGCTCGCCTACCGCGGCATTCCGCTGCAGGCCGCGTACTGCGGCGCCAAGCACGCGATTCAAGGCTTCACCGAATCGCTGCGTTGCGAGTTGCTGCACGACGGCAGCCGCGTGCACGTCTCGATGGTCCAGCTGCCGGCGATGAACACGCCGCAGTTCGACTGGGTGAAGAGCCGGCTGCCGCGCCGGCCCCAGCCCGTGCCGCCGATCTACGAACCGGAGGTTGCCGCCGACGCGATCGTCTGGGCCGCGGCGCACCGGCGCCGGGAGATCAGCGTCGGTGGTTCGACCGCCATCGCAATTTGGGGCAACAAGTTCGCGTCGACGCTTGGCGATCGCTATCTAGCGCGGACCGGATTCGACGCGCAGCAGACTGACGAACCGGCCGATCCGGAGCGGCCCGACAATCTGTGGCATCCGCTGCCGGGCGACCGCGGCGCGCACGGACGGTTCGCCGCTCGCAGCTGGACCTCGAGCCCGCAGACATGGATCAACGAGCGCGCGCCGGCCATCGCGGGTCTGCTCCTCGCCGGGATTGCGCTCTGGCGCATCCGCGCGTGGAACTCCTGAGCTGACGCTCGGCTAAAGCCTCGCGCTCCGTCCCGACAGCGTTCAGCGTGCCTTCTGCAACCGCCCCCGCGCGGTCGCCAGCGCCGCGCGCTGCGTCTTCGAGACCTTGGGGAATTCGAGGCCTAGGCGCTCCAGCGCGTCGACCACGACGTCGGCGATCGCAATCCGCGCGAACCACTTGTGATCGGCCGGAATCACGAACCACGGCCCGTGCTTCGTGCTCGTGTGGGACAACATGTCTTCGTACGCGCGCAGGTAGTCGTCCCAGCGGTCGCGCTCATCGAGATCGCCGATTTGGAACTTCCAGTTCTTCGCCGGCTTGTCGAGCCGGTCGAGCAGCCGCTGGCGCTGCGTTTCCTTCGACATGTGCAGGAAGAACTTGAGGACGAGCGTGCCGCTGCGCGCGAGGTGCCGCTCGAAGGCGTTGATGTCCTCGAACCGCTGCTCCCAGATGTCCTTCGCGACGAGCGACCGCGGCAGCCTCTGCCGATCGAGCAGCTCGGGGTGGACGCGGACGACGAGCGTTTCCTCGTAGTGCGAGCGGTTGAAGATGCCGATCCGCCCGCGCTCGGGCAGTGCTTTGACGGTGCGCCACAGGAAATCGTGATCCAGCTCTTCGTCGGACGGGCGCTTGAACGCGAACACCGCCGTGCCCTGCGGATTCAGGCCGCTCATCACGTGAGCGATCGCGCTGTCCTTTCCCGCCGCGTCCATCGCCTGGAAGATCAGCAGCACCGCCCATTCGTGCTGCGCGTACAGCTTTTCCTGCAGCGCGAACATCCGCTTGCGGCCGCGCGCCAGCCGATCCCCGGCCTCCGCCTTGTCCCTGAACGGACGCGTGTCATCGGTCTCGTAGCGCCGCAGCTTGACGCGGTCGTGCGGGAAGATGCGGAAACGGTCGATGTCCAGTTCGTGTTTCGACATAGTGATCAAGGCGCGCTGTGCGCGGCGCGGCATTCGCGCGCGCGATCGAGCGGACCGCTCATCCGGTCGCACCATGCGACGTGCGTGATCGCGCAGCCCGCCCGCGCGCCGCAGGCGACGCTCATCCGGTACGCGGCGCGGCCATCATCGCAGATCGCGCCGGTTTCGTTGAAGGCCGGACCCCAGTAGCCCGACGTGAGAAACGTCCGGTGCGGCGAGCCCCAGAGCCCCGCGTATTGAATGAAGACCTGGCCGCCGCGCGGCCGGCTCTTCTCGCCGACGTTGATGAGCCCGCCGCTTTCGCCGCGGCGGCTGTCCCACCAGGCGACGCGCCCGCCCGTCCATGTCTCCTGACGCGCGAACCCGCCGCTCGAGTCCGGGGTCTTGCGGCTCGCGTGTCCTCCCGGCTCCGACCAGACGAGCGGATGCGTCCCTTCCCACGTCATCTCCCGCGCCGGGACGCGTTCGATCCCCATGTGTCCGAGCAGGCCGACGCTCTCGGGTTTCAACGTCGCATCGAGGTGTACGGCAATGCCCTCCCAGTCCCCGCCGTGCCCCCAGTCGACGAACAGGACTCGCGATTCATCGTAGGCATACAGCCGCCAGTACTGGATCGTGACGCCGCCGGCATCATTGCGGTACGCGTGGACGTAGGTGACCCAGCCCCGCGGATCGTTCTTCTGGCCTTCGCGATCGCCCTTGTCGACGTCCGCGAGAAAAAACCCGGAGCGCTTGCAGGTGCTCCGCGCGCCGCCGGCTTCCCCATCCGACGAGCGCGAGACGAGCGCGGACTGACTCGCCACCGACCGCAGCACTTCGCGCCCCTCCGCCGCGCGGTCGTCGAACGCGCGCAGGCTCGTCCGCGCCAGCAGCCACTCGACGCTGACCGGATAATTCGTCTCCGATCGGCTGTGATGCACGACCGGCGCGAACTGCTCCGCCAACGCGTCCTCCTGCGCGTCGTCCACGCCATCGCCGTCGGCATCCGTCGCGCCCGGTGCACGGGCGGCGAGCGTCCACGTGATGGACGCGGCCGCAATCGCCGCTACGACGGCCGGGCGCCATCGCCTCATAGAATCCGGCAGAGGATTTCGGACAGATTCGCGGCAGACCGCGAGAGGATCGTGAGCCCGCCGGAGATGCCGGAGTACTCGATCGCGAACGGCAGCACGACGAGCATGACGACCGACGCGGCCAGCAGGAGCCGGTACGGCGTGTTCTTCCGCGGCCACGGCCGCTGCCGCCGCACCAGATCACGCCGGCGGCGCAAGTGCTCTTCGGCGCGTGCCATCGCGGCGCGCTGATGCGGCGGCGTCGAGCCGCCCAACGACTTCCGCAGGGCCACGCGCTCGCGCTCGACGCTCTCGATCGCGTGCCCGACCTCCGTTTCGACGAGGATCATGAAGACCGCCATCGGCGCAAACACCGTCAGCAGCAGCGGCAGCACCGAGACGACGAACACGGCGAGCTGGCCGAGGAGCGGCTCGCCTGCCATACCCCCGAACACGCTGTTGCCCTTGACGACGTTCGCCATGCGCTGTAGCAGGAAGACGACCGACGCCGTGAGCGTGAGGAGCAACACGATGTTGTGCACGACGTCGAGCGCCCCGAGGCCGAAGCGCATTTCGCTGTCCCCAAAGTCGAGATCGATCTTCAGCCCGCGGCCGGAGCGGTCGATCAGCGCGTAGGTCAGGACGCCGAACATGAACAGCGTTTTGGCCGCCACCCATCCCGCAAAGGCGCCGAACAGCACCTGGAGTCCGAGCGCGGCGAGCAGGAACACGGTAAAAAGGAACGTCCAGCGCTCCCTGTCGTTCCGTCCATGCCCGCCGTCGATGCGCGCGACCCGCACGTCGCATCCGGACGCCGTGTTCGCGCACAACGATTCGATGGCGGGAATCGTGCCGATCCGTCCCTGGTTCTGCAGCTGACGGACCGTGACACCCTCGTAGTCCTTCACGGCGAGCGCCCCGACCCAGCCGAATGCCGGCCCAGGGCCCGCGACGAACTCGGGAATGTAGACGGCCGCGAACGAGAGCACGAGAACCATCGGCGTGAGCACGCGAAACCAGCGTCTGTTGCGATCCGCGATGAGCGCGATGGGCGAGCCCCCGCCGCCCGCGACGAGCCGCTCGCCGACCGACAGCTCGCGCAGCGTACTGTGCGCGAGCCGCAGAAAGTGCACGCCCATGACCACGAAAATCGGCACGCCGAGCAGATACCAGAATGCGGCATTCGGCTCGGCGACGTACCCGAAGAGCAGCGTGCGCTCGGCCGCAGGCGACCCGACGAGCGATACACGGATGCATGCCGCGCCGACGACGTGGCTGAGCACAATCGCCGCGACCGCGCCGGCAACAAAGCCCAGCGCGAGCCGGCCGCTCGTCACCTTCGTGCGCAGCCATTCCGGCAAGCTCTCGAATTCCGAGAGCAGCGGATTGGCCTCGTCGATGTCACGGGACGACACGGCACTGCCGGACGGCGTTCGCTTGGGAAGCAGCGTCGGCGTGTCGGTCGTCCACGCTGTCGCGCTGGACGTCGCGTCGGCGACAGGCCACGTGGCGTCGAGCTCACGACTCCCGGGAAACGCGACGGCGTACGCGAATACCTTGGCCACGTCGCTCGCGCGCGCCGGGCGATCGTCGGGATTGCGCGCCAGCATCCGGTGAATCAGCTGTTCGATCGCGAGTGGGATGCCGGGCCGCAGCTCGCGAATCCGCACGAGCGCCGCCACGCTCTTCTGCCTGACGAGCTCGTCGAGCGACGCGCCCTCGAACGGCAGGACGCCCGTGAGCATCCGGTACACGATGACGCCCAGCGAATAGATGTCGGAGCGGGCGTCGATATCCGCGCCCGCGAGCTGTTCGGGGCTCGCGTACAGCGGCGTGCCGGTAACGATCGACCGTGCCGTCTGCGTGATGTCCGTGATCGCCTTCGCGATCCCGAAGTCGACGACCTTGACCCGCTCGCGGCCGTCGGGCGTGACGGCGAGCATGACGTTGCCGGGCTTCAGGTCGCGATGGACGATGTGCGCGGCGTGCGCAGCCTCGAGCGCGGCAGCCATCTGGCGGATCAGCTCCGCGGCGCGATCGAGGTTCATGGCGCCGCCGGCCGCGAGATCTTCCTCGAGGCTGCAGCCGCTCACCCATTCCATCGCGATGTACGCGATGCCGTCGCCCGTGCGCCCGGCATCGAAGACGTTCGCGATGTTCTCGTGCACCAGCCGGCCGACCGTCCGCGCCTCACGCTCGAAGAGGGCGACCATCCGCGCGTCGAGAACGGCGATGTTCGGCTGAAGAATCTTCACCGCGACCCGTCGATCGATCGCAAGGTGCCACGCGCTGTAGACCGCGCCCATGCCGCCGAGGCCGACGAGCGCGTCGAGGCGGTACCGCTCGGCGAGCGTGTGGCTCACGAGCTGATACGGATCCGGCAGCGACAGCGGCTCTCCATCGTCGGCGCAGACCCGCGCGGTGACCGGATACGTGCGCTGGCACTTCAGGCAGCGCTTCGTCGCCGGCGGGACTTCGACCGTCACCGCGCTCCCATTGAGAGCAGGTTCGCCAGCAGCCGGTACGCGCCGGGAACTCCGTACGGCAGCTGCCGATGAAGCGCGTACGCGAGATACGTGTAATGACCCCTCCCGTACGCAGCGGTCACCCATCCGCCGCGCTGCGGCGGCTGACCCCGATCGTGCGTCTCGATCATCGCCGTGTACGCCGCATCCCACTGGCTGAAGAACTTCGAACCGCGCTGCTCCACCCAGCCGTCGAAGTCCGCCTTCGTGATCCGGTTAGGCGTCGTGAATTCCGCGCGCGACGGCGCCAGGATTTCCACGGGCGAGTCCTCTTCTGAGACTTCTTCGGCGTTCCGCGGCAAATCGGCCGGATACGGCGCGAACGCATGCGGGTCGAACTCCCCTGGTGTGTTGTAGAGGACGATCAGATTGCCGCCGCCGCGGACGTACTCCAGCAGCCGGCGGTTGTAGGTACGAAGGTCCTCGCGCACGCCGTAGGCGCGCGTGCCGGTCATGATCGTGTGGAACTGCGACAGGTCGGCCGACGCCAGATCCTGCGCGTCGAGCAGCCTCACCTGCGCGCCGAGCTGCGCAATCCCCGCCGGCACGTCGTCGCCGACGCCCATTACGTATCCGACGCGAAGCTCGGGCGCCATGCGAACGTCGACGCCGCGCACCACGGTCGCCGCCGGCCTATAGAGATAGCGCGTCTCGAGGTCGCGATGCTCGATGACGTCGAATCCCTCCGCGTAGTCGCGGCCGTTCGACGACGCGACAGCCTCGATCTTGTATTCACGCGCATCGAGAGCACCGGCGCCGACGACGAATCGAAAGTCCGCTTTTTCGCCGGCCCGCGTGAACGTGAACGGCATCGCTGCAGGACTCGCCATCCAGCCGGCCGGCAGCTTCAAGGCGAGCTGGCCGGCAGTGCCCTCAGGCGCGTTGTTGACCAGCTCGACGTGCACGACGAGACGATTGTTCACCTGGCGCAGCGGCATGATCGTTCGCCGCGGAGTCACGTTCACGGCCACAGCCGGAACGACGGCCAGCTCGCGAGTGACGTAGCCGTACGGAGCCTCCGTTTCGCGACGGGTGACCGGCGCATGCATCTCGACGGGCACGCCGTCGACGCTGAAGGTCGCAACTGCGACAAACGGCGGCGGCGCCCATGGCCGATGAAGCCACGAGATATCACTGTCGGCGATCGAATAGCGATTCTCGACCAGCGACGCGCGGCCGAAGTACGGCCTCGTGAGCGGCATGGTCGGGGGAACCCACACCTCGAACGTTGTGGTGTGCGCTCCTCCCGCGCTCCCACCGTTCTGCTTCAGGATACCGAGCGTCGGCCCTTCGATCGGAACAGAGGCGTGGCTGGCGAATCTCACCTGCGCGTCGAACGTCTGCCCCGGTACTACGGGGCCGGACGTCGCCGCTATCGCGGTGAATTCGACGCCCAGCGCCGCGCTGATCGCATCGGCGAACTGCTGCTCTTTGATCGTCAAGAGGTACGCGGCATCCGGATCGGCGGCGAACGCCTTCTTCGCGCCGCGGACGGCCGCCAGGCCGCGTGCGAGCGCCGGTACCGACGCCGACGGGTCGTCGGGGGTGAACGCCTGACGCGCCGCATCGATCTCGCGCTGGATCCCAGACAGGATCGACGCGGCCTGCGGCGGCGCCGGGTGCTGCAGCGCCGAGAACAGGCCTGTCACCCGCGTGTCGATGCCGTCGAAGAACGTCGTCTCTTTCGGAGCCGCGGCAACGCGCGACGCGAGCCTCCGATAGAACGCCGAAGTCGCGCCGGGCTGCTGGTCCGTGCGGCCGCTGTTCTGCGACCGCTGGAAGCTCAGACCGGTGCGCGCGAAGTTCGCGTACGTGTCACCGAGCCACGGACTGTAGACGCCGGTGTCGACTCGAATCGTCCAGTCTTCGTTCTCACGCACGCCGCCCACGTAGAGTTTGAGGGGCTGCCACGGACGGAGGCCTTCGCGCATCTGTTCGGGAAACACGCTCGCATCGCCGGAGACGCGGTATGCGTCCTGCGTGATCAGACCAGCGGCTTGATGGTTGCCGTGGCCATCGCGGTCGTTCCCTTGAAAGCGCGCGATGAGCACGAGCGGCCGCTCAATCCGGATGACGCGAACCACGTCGCGCAGGACGTCTTCGCGTCCCCATTTGACGAGCGCTTCCTCGAGCCGCTTCGAGAAGCCGTAATCAACGACCGTCGCGAAGTACTGTTGATCGACGCCGTAGTACTGATCGGCGCGGAGCAGCTCCTCCGTCCGCACGAGGCCGAGGGCGTCGAACAACTCCGATCCAATCGCGTTGTCGCCCGCTTCGCCGCGCGTGAGGGTGAGCAGCGCGACGCGGGCCCCGGCGCCGCGGCTCAACATCGCCAGCAGGCCGCCGTGCTCGTCGTCGGGATGCGCGGTCGTGTGCAGAACGCTCGCGATCGTGTTCAGCTACAGCAGCTTCTGCCACGCGCCGCTCGCGCCGCGATCCTGCGGCAGCGGCTCGTACGCGGACAGAACGACGAACGACGCTGCCAGCGCCGTGGACACGGTGAGACGGGCAGCCGACGAAAGCATCTCTTTGCGGCCTTTGCGATCTTTGCGGCCTTCGCGGTGCATGATACCTTGCGCGCCGTGCTCGATCTCGTCACCGCCGGCGAAGCGTTCGACGATCTCGTGCTGCACGGGCTCGCGCGGCTGCCGCGCGCCGGCGAGGAGATCAGAACGGATCGCTTGACGCGATCGCCTGGCGGCGGCGCCGTCATCACGGCCGTCGCGGCGGCGCGCCTCGGACTTCGCTGCGGCGTGCTCGCCGGCTTGAGCGCCGACGCGGTGCGCTTGCTGCGACGCGAAGGCGTCCGCGTCCGCAATCTGCGGCGTCCTGCGGAGCCGGCCGCGCTGACGGTGGCGTTGTCGACGCCTCGCGATCGCGCCTTCGTCACCTTCAACGGCATGAACGGGCGGTTGTCCGATCGGATTGGAGCGGACATCACGCGCGTCCGTGCGCGGCACGTGCACTTCGCGTTTCCGCCGACACGGTGCCGGCCGTGGATCAGGGTCGTCGACGGCCTGCGCCGCCACGGCACGACGACGTCGTGGGACTTCGGGTGGAATCCCAGGCTGCGCCACGATCGCGACTTCACCCGGCTGGCAGCCACGGTCGACTACCTGTTCCTGAATCGCGCCGAGGCGCTCGTCTACGCAGGTGCGCGCGGTCTCGCCGCAGCCATGACCCGCTGGACGCGCCTGCCAAATCTCATCGTCGTGAAAATGGGCGCCCAGGGCGCGCGGATCGTCGGCGGTGGATGCGACATTCGCGCAGGCGGCCGTCGCGCCGCCGTCGTCGACACGACGGGCGCCGGGGATGTCTTCAACGCCGGCTTTCTCGCGTCGCGCCTCCGCGGTGGGAGCCTGCCCGACGCCCTGCGGCTCGGGAATCGGCTGGGCGCTGCATCCGTCCGTCACCCTGGCGGCATCGCATGAAGATTGCCGTAATCGGCGCGGGTGTGCGTGCGCCGCTGCTCGCCAATGGCCTGGTCCATTCCGATCTGCCGATCGACGAAATCGC